>Ga0302202_10004662_pt1 | contig 14318 bp, 12 predicted proteins | sample II_Bog_N3_3_FD_194579 | JGI IMG/M metagenome (GOLD analysis project Ga0302202, IMG submission 194579) | Peat permafrost microbial communities from Stordalen Mire near Abisko, Sweden - II_Bog_N3_3 | ecosystem: Environmental > Terrestrial > Soil > Wetlands > Peat | place: Sweden: Abisko...
TCCGGTGGGCATCAAAGATGTGCTGGTGATGCAGGGCGCGGCGGCGACGGCGGGGTCGAAGATTTTGAAGGGCTATCATCCGCCGTATGACGCGACGGCCGTGGCGCGACTGGAGGCCGCGGGCGCGGTGCTGCTGGGCAAGCTGAACTGCGATGAGTTTGCGATGGGGTCGTCGAACGAGAACTCGGCGTATGGGCCGGTGCGCAACCCGGTGGACACGGAGCGGGTTCCGGGCGGGTCGAGCGGCGGCTCTGCTGCCGCGGTTGCTGCCAACCTGGCGGCGGCGACACTGGGCACAGATACGGGCGGATCGATCCGGCAGCCGGCGAGCTTTTGCGGGGTGGTGGGCGTGCTGCCGACGTGGAGCCGGGTGTCGCGCTACGGGCTGATTGCGTTTGCTTCGTCGCTGGACCGGGTGGGGCCGTTCACGGCGCATGTGCGCGACGCGGCGACGATGCTGAGCGCGATGGCCGGCTACGATGCGATGGATGCGACCAGCTCGACGGCACCGGTCGAGGACTTTGCCGCGGAGAGCGACAGGCCGGTGGAGGGGCTGCGGATCGGGATTCCGGCGGAGTATTTTGCAGAGGGGCTGGATGCGGAAGTCCGCTTGGCGATTGAGGCGGGGATTGCCGCACTGAAGGCGGCGGGGTGCACGGTGAAGCCGATCTCGCTGCCGACGACGAAGTATGCGATTCCGACGTATTACCTGGTGGCTACGGCGGAGGCCAGCGCCAACCTGGCGCGCTTTGACGGAGTGCGGTACGGGCACCGGTCGGCGGATGCGCAGACGCTGGGGGAGATGTACGCGCACTCGCGCGACGAGGGGTTTGGCGCGGAGGTGAAGCGGCGGATTCTGCTGGGGACGTATGCGCTTTCTGCGGGCTACTACGACGCGTACTACGGCAAGGCGCAGCAGGTGCGGCGGCTGCTGGCCGAGGAGTTTGTGCGGGCGTTTGCGGACGTCGACGCCATTGTGACGCCGACGGCGCCGACGGCGGCCTTCAGGCTGGGAGAGAAGACAGGCGACCCCCTGGCGATGTATCTGGCCGACATCTATACGGTGACGGGGAGCCTGGCGGGAATCTGCGGGGTGAACGTGCCGTGCGGGCGGACGCGGGCGGGTTTGCCGGTGGGGATGCAGGTGCTGGCCGCGCATCTGCAGGAGGGAACGGCGTTCCGGGTGGCGCGGGCGGTGGAGGCGGCGGATTTATAGGAGCTTGCTCCGCGCGTTGTGCGGGCAGGCAAGAGCGACCGCAGATCCTTCGGCTGCGCCGCAGGATGACAATCGCCGGCTATGGGGAATTGGGGTCTTCCACGGGTACATCACCATTCCAACCACTGTCATCCTGACGTGCAGGTCGCCGCGGCGACCGCAGCGGAAGGATCCGCGGTTGTTCTTCGGGGTTCTCGTTCTTTTCTGCGGGTCGCTTGTCAGTTGTCCATGCGGTCGAGGGCGCGGCGGTAGTCGGCGGGTTCGTACTCGTACCAATCGCGGCTCAGGTCAGTCCAGGCCGGGTTGACCGATTCAATCAACGCGATCTTCTTTGACCTTCTCCAGCCTTTGAGCTCCTTTTCGCGGGTGATCGCCTGCGCGACCTCCTGGTACTGCTCGAACCAGATCAGTCGGTCGCAGTTGTAGCGCGCCGTGAAGCCCTCGTGCTCTTTCCATTTGTGCTCGAAGACACGCGTGCGCAGATTGCCCGACACGCCCCCATAGAGCGTATGGCTCCGGCTGGCCATGATGTAAACAAAGTAGGCGTGGACCTTCACGCGAAGTATCGTACGCTTCGGCCGGCGGAAGAGTGGGCCTGGGAGGAAAGGCAACCGCAGATCCCTCGCTTTGCTCGGGATGACAGTGCTCTGGATCGGGTGTCGGGAAGAGGAAGGTCTGCGATTGCCTTGGCTCAACGGCGGCGGATGGGATTATTATGGGACCACGACCGCGCATCCTTCGCCTTTGCCGCAGGATGACAGCTCTTCAAACAGGTGCGGTTGAACGGCAGCCGGCAGGCTGCAGACTTGCTCCCCGGATGAGATGAGTTCCGCTTCGGTGTGGCGTTGCGTCGTGGCGCACGAGGTTCCCATGCGCTCATTTCTCTGTCTACTCTGTTTCGCAGTCCTCGCCGCAGCGTTGACAATCCCTTCCGCGGCTGCTGCGCGCAAGGGGCATGTGGTGGTGCTGGGCGCGGCGCGGAAGGTTGCCTACTCGAAGGCGGGCGACCCGGGCGGGGCGGCGGCGGGCGAGGACTCGCTGCGGATTCGGGCGCTGGTGGTGGATGGGGTGGTGAAGGAGTGGACGACCGGGGACGCGCATGACGTGACCGACCGGAGCTTTACGGTGCGGCGGGTGGTGCGGCTGAACGATGCGCTGCCATCGGACAACTCGACGGAGAAACCAGCGGCTGCGGCGGGGCGATGGGTTTGGCAGCGGGGGCCGTGGCTGCTGGTGGACCGGGTGACGGGGCGGGTGACGGCGCTGAAGCTGCCAGACTACGACCCGGGGGTGAGCCAGGTGAGCTGGTTTCGCGACTACGCGGCGTATTGCGGGGTGACGGCGAGCGGCAAGAGCCTGTATGCGGTGGTGGCGCAGGTGGCGGCGCGCAAGCCGGTGCTGGCGAAGAAGCTCGGGGCCTTCGACGCGCAGAGCCATGCGGAGCCGTCGTGCGGGGCGGCGGAGTGGCAGCGGGAGCCGCTGCGGGTGACGTTTCATCCAGCGGCGAAGGATGCGGTGAGCTTTGACGTTGTACCGGGATCGGCGGTGCTGGTGGAGGATGCGGGGGATGACTCGGATGCGGCGGCGGCGAAGCCGAAGTAGCGGGTCGGCGGGTCTGCGAGCTATCGAGTTTGCGAGTTGGCAAGTTGGCGGGGTGGCGAGTTGGCGAGGCAGCGGGTCTGGGTGCGAGGGCTATTACCATGGAGGGCAGGCGCTGGATTCCTCAGGTGTCCTGGACTGCGGGTTGGCAATGGAATCGATCGATGAGCTGCTGGTGAAGGCGGAGGCGGCGCATGGGCACTTGTGCGCGGGGCAGATTCTGGGCGTGCGCATGGCGTTGCTCGGTCTGGAGCGGCTGGGCATCGCCGACCCGCGCGGGGCGGACCGCAAGCGGCTGGTGACGTATGTGGAGATTGACCGCTGCGCGACGGACGCGATCGGGATGGTGACGGGATGCAGGCTGGGCAAGCGGTCGCTGAAGTTTCGCGACTGGGGCAAGATGGCGGCTACGTTTGTGGACCTGGCGGACGGACGCGGGGTGCGGATTGTGGCGCTTGAGAATTCGCGGGAGCTGGCGCGGGAGCGTTATCCGCATGTTGAGCCGAAGAGCCGGCAGCAGATGATGGCGTATCGCGAGCTGGGGGATGCGGAGCTGTTCCGCGTGGACACGGTGCGGGTGAGGGTGGATGCGGCAGAGCTGCCGGGGACCAAGGGGGAGCGGGTGACGTGCGGCCGCTGCGGCGAGGGCGTGAACTTTGGGCGGTTTGTGGAAGGGGGCGGAGTGAAGCTGTGCCTGAGCTGCGCAGAGCCGGGGCTTCGCTATTGGGAGCCGGCTGAATAGCGCGGACTCACGCCCCACGGTCCAGGGGCTGAAGCCGATACAAATTATTTGACTTACTAAACCTTTATGGAAGGTCTATCCCGCCCTTACAGCTGCGGGTGTCTTCTGGTTTTGCGGTGCTTTCCGTCCGCGGCACGATGGGCATGGCGCGGGTAACCCGGAGAGCGCGGCAGGACCGAATCGATGCGCAGCGTTGTGGTGGCACTGGCCTGCTTTGTTCCCGTAGTTCTGGCGGTTTCGTTCATGGTTTGGGTGTTCTTCAACCTGTGCAGGCAGAGCCTGCGACGGCCAGCGCGACGGCGATAAGGCGCGGGGCGAGGGGATTTTCGCCTGATTCGGGGCCAGTGTGGCCGCCGGGCACCTTGACATGCGGCAGTCCGCGCGTTTCTTATCGTATCCAGGCATTCTTCTGGAATCCTGGCGGGGCGGGCGCAAAGCAGGTGCGATGGCTTTGATGCCGGGCGAGCCGGGTCTGGATTCGAGTGGAAGGCCGCGTCGAACAGGAAGCAGAGGGCAGTTGGGTTTGCGGCCGGCAGGCGGGCGCATGGCGGATGTTGAGCCGGCGGCGGCACGTTGAGCGGCGAGTTCTTCAGTTGAGATCTGGCAGGAAGGTGTGGCCAGAGCCCGGACAGGGCAAGCGGCCCGGATCAAGCCAGGCCCATTCCCGGAGACAAATTTTTGGTCGGGCAGCCGGTTTCAAGCCGGGTTAGCCTGTGCCCTGAGTGGATGTGGATATTCGCGTCCAGCGGGGTGAGCAAAGGATGAGTGTGGCAACGAGTCTGGCAGTGTTGGCGGGAGGGGCTCCGGCAGGAGGCCTGATTGGATTTCTCCCCATGTTGTTGTTGATTCCTGTGCTTTACCTGGTGATGATCCGGCCGCAGCAAAAGAAGCAGAAGCAGTGGCAGGAGATGCTGGCGAGCATCAAGGCCGGGGACCGGATTACGACGGCCGGGGGGATTCGGGGCATTATTCTTTCCATCAAGGACGACGCGTACATCATTCGCGTGGCGCCGGATAATATCAAGCTGGAAGTGGCCAAGAGCGCGATTGCTTCAGTGACGACGCAGGACAGGGGCGCGGGGTCGTAACGCATGGGTTCGTGATTTCCCACGCTTGCGAGAAGAACAAAGAGCTCGCAAGGATGGGGCACCCAGGGTTGGTGGGTTTCCACCCAGAGTTTTCAATTTTTGATTTTTTCAACTAGAGAAACGGGACGATGAATAAGAATCTCAACAAAAAGATTGCCCTGATTGTCGCATTCCTGGCGATCTGCGTTTACGGCATCGTCGGGGTGCCCAAGGGGTTCACGGGCAAGGCCCTGGGCGACTCGATCACCCAGCGGATTCACCTTGGGCTGGATCTGCGCGGCGGCGCTCACCTGGTGTTGCAGGTGGTGGTGGCTGAAGCCGTGGGCGCGGAGACGGACGACGCGGTGCAGCGGGTGGAGCAGGACCTGAAGACCGCCAACCTGACGTTCACGCAGGTTTACAAGCCCGATCCGGTGAAGCAGCCGGACGTGATCAAGGTGGAAGGCACAGCGCTGGCCAGTTCGGGGACGGTGCGGTCGACGCTGGATGACAAGTTTTCGACCGACTACGACCTCTCGGGCGGCGGCGCGGACAACAGCTGGACGTTGACCATGAAGCCGAGCATTGAAACGGCTCTTGAACAGAAGACCGTGGACCAGGCCATTGAGACGATCACCGACCGCGTGAATGCGCTGGGCGTGAGCGAGCCGGTGGTTTCGCCGTATGGGTTGGGCAAGAACGAGATACTGGTGGAGCTGCCTGGCATCTCCGACCTGGAGCAGGTGAAGAGCATTATCCAGTCGACGGCGCGGCTGGAGATTCACGCCGTGGTGGGCGGCCCGTACAAGGACGAGCAGGAAGCAGCGGCCGGCACCAACGGCTCGATTCCTCCGGACGAGATGATGCTGCACGGTTCGGGCACGCTGGCGACCGGCTCCGGCGCCGACGAGGTGTTTGTGCTGAAGCGGGTTCCGGTGGTGGCCGGCAACCAGTTCCGCTCAGCCGACCCTGGGAACGACCAGAACGGACGCCAGGCGGTGCACTTTACGCTGACCAACGATGCGGGCGACAAGTTCTACGACTACACCAGCAAGAACGTGGGCCAGAGCATGGCGGTAGTGATGGAAGGCCGGGTGAAGGAAGTCGCGGTCATCCAGAGCGCCATTCGCGAAACGGGCGAGATTGTGGGCAGTTTTACGCCGACCGAGGTTGAAGTTCTATCGAAGATGCTGCGCACGGGCGCTCTGCCAGCCTCGCTGGTGCCGATTGAAGACCGGACGGTGGGCGCATCGCTGGGCGCGGACTCGATCCGCCAGGGCGTGACGGCCGCAGTTGTGGGCGTGCTGGTGGTGATGGCCTTCATGCTGGTGTACTACAAGGGCTCGGGCATCAACGCCGACCTGGCGCTCTTCCTGAACCTGGTTATTCTGCTCGGCTTCATGGGTTTCTCGGGGGCTACGCTGACGTTGCCGGGGATTGCCGGCGTGATTCTGACGATCGGCATGGGCGTGGACTCGAATGTGCTGATCTTTGAGCGCATCCGGGAAGAGATGCGGGCGGGCAAGGCAGCCGTGGCGGCTGTGGACCAGGGCTTTGCCCATGCGTGGACGACGATCTTCGATACGCACGTGACGACGATTGTGTCGGCGGCGATTCTGTTCCTGTTCGGCAGCGGGCCGGTGAAGGGCTTTGCGGTCACGCTGACGGTCGGTCTGGCAGCCAACCTGTTCACTGCCGTGTTTGTCTCGCGGGTGATCTTCGACTGGCATGTGGGCAGGCTGAAGCAGGGCGAGCCGGTTTCGATTTAGTCGTGGATTTAGGATAGATGCTTAACGCTGAGGCGCACGGCTTCAGCCACAGGGAAGGGTAGAACAAGTGGAATTGTTTCGCGGCGTGAATGTGGACTGGCTGAGGCTGAAGTGGTACTTCCTCGGCTTCTCATTGATCTTCAGCATCAGCGGCCTGATTGCCATGGGCTGGCATTGGGAGCACCCGGTGGGCGGAGTGCGCAGCCCGGTTCCGCTGGGCGTGGACTTCCGCGGCGGCACAGAAGTGCAGGTGCAGTTTACGGGCACGCCGGATATTGGGGCGATCCGCCAGGCGATGGCGACGGCCGGCGTGAAGGACGCGACGGTGGTGCCCTACGACCAGGCGAACCTGAACGAAGTGCTGATCGGCCTGCCGGAGCAGCAGGATGAGAGCTCGCTCGAGGCCGGTCAGAAGCAGGTGCTGGATGCGCTGCATGCCTCGTACGCGAATCCGATTGTGCCTTCAGGGACCAAGGTGGACGTGGTGGGCCCGACGGTGGGCCATCAGCTGGAGAAGCAGGCGCTGCTGGCTACGCTCTACTCGCTGCTGGGGATGCTGGTGTATCTGTGGTTCCGTTTCCAACTGATCTACGGCGTGGCGGCGGTGGTGGCGGTGTTTCACGACACGCTGATCACGGTGGGCGCGTTTGCGCTGCTGAACAAGGAGATCAGCCTGACGGTAATTGCGGCGATTCTGACGCTGGTGGGCTACTCGATGAACGACACCATTGTTGTGTTTGATCGCATCCGGGAGAACCTGCGCATGAGCCGGCGGGAGTCGCTGGCGGACGTGGTGAACCGGAGCATCAACCAGACGCTGAGCCGGACGGTGCTGACCTCGGGGCTGACGTTTCTGACGGTGCTGTCGCTTTACATTTTCGGCGGGGCGGTATTGAATGGGTTTTCGTTCGCATTGGTGGTGGGCATCCTGATCGGAACGTACTCGTCGATTGCGGTGGCGGCGCCAATGCTGGTGGCGTGGCAGCAGTGGCGGGCGGAAAAGGGCAAGACGGTGGTATTGCCGGCGGCGAAAAAGCCGCGCGGATAAAATTTATCCATCGAAACTGCACCACCTTTACAGCATGTTTTGCATGGGGCGCATCTATCTGATACAAGGGGAACACCCTTCTGTGATACCGTTCTGATGCTGGGAACATTCCGGGACCCGGCGGTGTCTAATTAGAGGTAACCAACACCCCGATTCGAGGCTGGCCATGTTTGAAGATTCCACATTTGAATCCGGCGGCAGGATCAAGAGCAAGAGCAAGTATTGGATGATGGTCACGTTCATCACCAATGGCTCGATTCTTGTTCTTCTCATCCTGATCCCGTTGATCTATCCTGAGGCACTTCCTCACAACATGATGCTGACCGTTCTGACGGCGCCACCGCCGCCTCCTCCTCCTCCGCCCCCGCCGCCCCCGCCTGAGGTAGTGCATGTGGTGCACGTGCAGTCGGAGATGATGAACAATCAGCTGACGGCGCCGACCAAGATTCCGCACGACATCAAGATTGTGGCCGAGAGGGAAGCGCCACCGAGTTCAGGCTTTGGCGTGGCTGGGATGGAAGGGCTGGGCGGCAGCGGCACGGGCGTGATCGGCAGCGTGTTCGGCAGCGGCAGCAGCGGTCCCAAGGTCAAGGCAGAAGCGCCGAAGAAGATCAACATCTCCGGGGGCGTGGCCCAGGGTATGCTGCTGAACAAGACGGCGCCGAGCTATCCGCCGATTGCCAAGGCGGCGCGCGTCTCCGGTACGGTGGTGTTGCAGGCCATGATCTCGAAGACGGGCACGATCGAGAATCTTCGCGTGATCAGTGGTCCGGCGATGCTGCAGCAGGCGGCTCTGGAAGCGGTGAAGTCGTGGCGCTACCGGCCATACCTGCTCAACGGCGATCCGGTCGAAGTGGAAACCACGGTGAATGTGGTGTTCACGCTCGGCGGTTGATTTTATCTTCGGCCCCTCTCCGGTATTCCGGGCAGGGGCCTTCCTATTGGCCTGAAGGCGGATCGTGAAGAGCCGCATTCACCAGCAATCGTCCGCCGCGGCGGGCGCAAGTTCAAAAGAAACTCCTTAGGAGGAACGATTCAGTGATTCTCGCTCAGCTCACACATTTCGCTTCGCACACGATCAGCAGCCTTGCTTTCTTCCAGGAAGAGGGCGGCACCGTCAGCTTCAGCCCGATGGGGCTGTGGGATCACATGGGATGGCCGGCACGCACCATCGCCATCATCCTGTTCATTGAGTCGATCTGGTCGCTGGCCGTGATGATCGACCGTTACCTTTACTTTTCGGCAGCGCGGAAGCAGTCGCGCGAGTTCGCTCCCAAGGTTGCGGGCGCGCTGAAGGACTCGAAGCTGGAAGAGGCGATCAAGATCGCCGACCGCAACAAGAAGTCGCACCTGGCCGAAGTGGTGACGGCCGGCCTGCAGGAGTTCCGCTCCTCGGGCGGGGCGCCGACCGAAGAGACGATCGAGAGCTCGGGCCGCGCTTTGGAGCGCGCCGAAGCGATTGTGCACGCCAAGCTGAAGAGGGGCCTTGCGGTTCTGGCCACGATCGGCTCGACGGCGCCGTTCGTCGGCCTGCTGGGCACGGTTATCGGCATTCTGAACGCCTTCCAGCAGATTGCCACGCAGAAGACCTCGGGCATCGGCGCGGTAGCCGGCGGCATTTCAGAAGCGCTGGTGACGACGGCGTTCGGCCTGCTGGTTGCGATCCCGGCCGTGATGGCGTTCAACTACTTCACCGGCCGCGTGGAAGCGTTCGACGTGGAGATGGACAACTCCTCGAGCGAGCTGGTGGACTACTTCATCAAGCAGAGCCACAAGCGTTAAGCGAAGCGCCCTGAAGCTGCGAGCGGGAGTTTGCGGCGGGGCAGGGGAGATCAACAATTTCTCCCCTGCCTGCCGGTTTCCATCTCGCCTCCGGCAGACGGGCAGGCAGCAACGCCGGAACGCCATCCGGAATAAAAATCATTCAGGCACGGAGCATCAGCCATGGCAATTGCGGTACGGTCGGAAGGAAAAAACGTCAGTTCCAACATCAACGTGACACCGATGGTGGACGTGATGCTGGTTCTGCTCATCATCTTCATGGTCATCACCCCCATGCTGCAGAACAAGGTGGCGGTAGACATGGCCAAAGTGGACAACCCAACATCCATGCCCGACGCCGACAAGGAAGATGCGATCGTGGTCGCGATCACGCGCGACGGCGGCGTGTTTCTGGGCCAGAATAAAGTGGCACTGAGCGAGCTGGGCGGCCTGGTGCGCGACAAGCTTTCCGACAAGCCGGGCAAGACGATCTATGTGCGCGCGGATGCGCGGGCGCAGTTCCGGGCAGTCGAAGACGCGATCGACGCGGTGCGCACGGCCGGCGTGGACGACGTGGGCCTGCTGACGCAGAAGAAGGAAGCGGGCGGCGGAGCAGGCGGCGAGTAGGGAACAGCCATTCGGCCGCGGTTTATCCAACGATATTGAGAACACGAGGAGTTTGAAGCCATGGGCATGACAACGGGAGGCGGGGGTGGTTACTCGTCCGACATCAATGTTACCCCGATGATTGACGTTCTGCTGGTGCTGCTGATCATCTTCATGGTGATTGTGCCGGTGACGCCGAAGGGGCTGGATGCGCTGGTTCCGCAGCCGCCGAAGGATCCGACGAAGACGCCGCCGCCGACCGACCGCACCATCGTGGTGCAGGTGGCTTATCATCCCGGCGGGCCGCCGACGTACAAGATCAATGAGACCGACGTGGCCAAGGCTGACCTGCTGCCACGACTGACCGAGATCTACGCCAACCGCGCAGAACGGATTATGTTCGTCCGCGGCGATGACGATGTGAACTTCGCATACATTGCCGAGGTGATCGACATTGGCCGTGCGGCCAGCGTGGACCACATTGGGCTGATGACGCCGAAGATCCAGGCTGGCCAGTAGGCGAGCTGCATTGCGCATGGGGCTTGCATCGGCTTTGGCCGGACCGGCGTTGTGAACAGGTGTAGAATTCTGAGTTCCGGCTGCGGGTCCTCCCGCCTGCGGCCAGTTCGAGAGAGATTACAGGGGCGCAGACACATCAAAGGGCGCCACCTGAAGGAGAAGGATACGAACATGAATGGACCCGCACGTATAACGGCGCTCGCGGTGGTATTGGCCGGCATGGTGTTTACCATGAGCGGGTGCAAACGCCTGCAAGCCCGTGACCAGTTGAACAAGGGAGTGGAAGCGTACAAGAGCGCTCGTTACGAAGAGGCGATCGGCCACTTCCAGACGGCAACGCAGCTGGACCCCAGCCTGCCGATGGCGAAGACCTACCTGGCGACGGCTCTGGCGCAGAACGTGGTGCCGGGGCTGGACACGCCGGACAACATGCACACCGCGCAGCAGGCGATCAGCATCTTCCAGGAGGTTCTGGCGCAGAACCCGAACGATGTGAACAGCATCAAGCAGATTGCGGGTATTTATTTCAGCACCAAGAAGTTTGACGACGCCAAGATATGGCAGAAGAAGGTTCTGGCTGTCGATCCGAAGGACGCCGAGGCGGCGTACACGATTGGCGCGATCGACTGGACGCTGGCCCATGAGAATACGCTGAAGGCGCTGGCGGCGGCGGGCATCAACGACGACGGCGAGGGCAACGTGAAGGCGCCCAAGAAGATCATGGAGCAGATCAAGGATGAGAATGCGGCGCTGGTGGCCGAGGGTTTGCAGTACCTGAACCAGGCGGTGGCCAACCGGCCGAACTACGACGAGGCCATGGTTTATCTGAACCTGATCTATCGTCGCAAGGCGGATGTGGACTACGGCAACGCGGCCGCAGTCAGCGCGGATATCGCCGCGGCCAAGGATTTCACGTCCAAGGCTCTGGGGACTCGCAAGGCCAACGAAGACAAGAAGAACGCAGGCCCTGGCGGTATCACGATGGACTCGAACGGCAACCTGAAGTAGGTTCCGCAGACTGGAATGCAAAACGGCCTCCGCCCTGGGCGGGGGCCGTTTTGCGTTTGGCCCGCATTTCTCACCGGCGCGCCAACGAATTTTGTAGCGCCGGCCTCCTGGCCCACGCTACAGCCGATTGCTCCGTCACCGTATGTGCATGCGGCATAGAGGAACGGGGCCTTGCTCTGGTGGCGGGGACGGCGCCCGTAGAGCCGACCAGGAGGTTGGCGCTAGGGAGCGTCGCATTGTCCGCAGAATGGGGCTACTTTGCGTGAAGCGCGCAAGTTGCCGGTTCCACAAGAAAACTATTCTGAGGCTGATTTCGCTCCGTCCCTACGGGGCGGAGGGCCTTTCGTTCAACGCGAACCCAGGACTGCGCTGCGCTTGTCCATGGGCTATTTTCCTGCTGTCCCTCCGGGACGCTGGGCGTTCGTGGACGCTGGGCGTTCGTGGACGCTGGGCGTTCGTGGACGCTGGGCGCTGGCGGTTCCAGCCAATGCTCGTGTTTTCATCCGACCGTGGGTTGGCGTGGCGAGGCCGGTGGAGGACAGATGCAAGGGGTTCCAGGTTACTGGGCGCCCTGCTTGAGGATCTGGTCGGCGAGGTAGTTCTGGACTTTGGCGTCGTCGCGGAGCTTCTCGATGTAGGCGCTCTTGAGGAGCTGGGCGTGGCCGTCGCGGAGGCTCTGGCGGATGGCCTGCTGGACCTGGGGATTGGTCAGGGTGCGCTGGCCGGGGGCTTCGCGGGAGATGAGCTTGTAAATGGCGAAGCCGATGGGCTTGTGTCCGGGGGCCTGGCCGCCGTTGACGGGCAGCACGTCAGTGAACTGGCCGGGCTTGAGCTTGGTGATGGCGTCGTAGACCTCGGTGGTGGCCTGGTCGTGGAGCTGGGACTCGGTGACGAAGCCCATGTCGCCGCCGTTGGCTGCGCTGTCTTTATTCTCGGAGAAGTTCATGGCCAGGGCGCTGAAGTCGTCGCCGGCTTCGAGCTTCTTTTGCAGGGCCTGGATCTTGCTTTTGGCGTCGGCCTCGCTGGTGGCCTTGCTGTTCTGGAGGTTGCCGGGCTGGGGCGAGGGAGCGTTGGTGACGACGATCTCGGCCAGGTCGTAGCGCGGCTCTATGACGTTGAACTCGGCCTTGTGGGCGTCGAAGTAGCCGGTGATCTCGTTGTCAGTGATGTTGATTTTGGAGTCGATTTCCTTGTTGAGGAGCTTGTTGCGGGTGAGGCCGCGGCGCAGCTCGCTCTTGAGGGTGTCGAGGGTTTCATTGCGGTTTTTGAGCAGCTTGTCGAACTCCTCCTGGGTGTAGGGGGCCTTCATCTCGGTGAGCTTGGCGTTGACGTCCTCATCGGAGGCGACGACGTTGAGCTTGGCGGCGCGCTGCTGGAGGATCTCCTCGTCGATCATCTGGCGGAGGACGGAGAGGCGGGTGAGGTTGGCCTGCTCGGGCGAGGGGTCCTGGGGGGCTTCACCCTGGCTCATTTTGACGATCTGATACTGGCGCTCGAGGTCGGCGCGGAGGATGTCCTTGCCGTTGACGGAGGCGATGACGTCGGCCGAGGGGGTGCGATGGCAGCCGGCTGCGCCGGCGAGCAGGACGGCTGTGATGAGAGCCTTGCCGGCCGATCGGGAACAGGCCGGGAAAAACGATTCGACTTGCAACCTGATGTCTCCTTGGGGTCTTTGACGGCCCCGGCATTGCTTTGGCCTACAAGGATAAATGCCCGGGGCCGGTCTTCGATAGCCTTGTGCGACGCAAACCGGGCGCGGGTGATTGCGGACGTTCACAGCGCCCCTACGGGGCGCGGGTCCGTTTCGTGCCTGTTCCCAGCATTTCGTCCGCTGCTGCGGACTTCATGCTGGGCTATTTTCCTGCGCTCCCTCCGGGAGGCTCTTTGCGTACTCCCTCCGGGAGGCTTGTTTGCGTGCGGTCTACGGGAATCTCTGGCGCATGATCTAGGTTCCGCGTCTTGCCAGCATTTCGTCCGCTGCTGCGGACTTCATGCTGGGCTATTTTCCTGCGCTCCCTCCGGGAGGCTTCTTTTTGTCCGCCAACGGAGAAATTCTCTCGCCTATTTTCCGGCGCCTGATCCGGAGCCGGCAGCGGGAGGTGCGGGTGCTGCGAGCGGGGCCGGAGGCGCGAGGGGCGGAGGCGGCTGTTCGCCGGCGGCGCGCAGGGCGCGGTCGATGACGAGCCAGAGCTGATCTTCGGGGATGGCGCCATCGACGCGCTCGCCGTCGATGAAGAGGGCGGGGGCGGACTCGACCTTGAGGGCTTCAGCCTCGTGGAGCGAGGAGCGGACCTTGGATTCGTCCTGCTTGCTGATGCAGGCGTCAAGGGTGGTCGAGTCGAGCTTGCCGACGGTGGCTTCCTGGCGGGCGATGCGGTCGAGGGCGGCGAAACTCTTGGGCAGGTCGCGGTCGGGGCCGGTCACCTCTTGCGCGTGGCTGTGCAGGTAGTCGACGTAGAGCCAGTAGACGTTGCCGTCCTGGGCGGCGAGGCAGTCAGCATCGACGGCGGCGTGCATGGCCCAGGGGTGCATCTCCGCAGGCAGGGGGTTGTCTTTGTAGATGAAGCGGACCTTGTCTTTGTAGCGGGCGATGGTGTCAGGGAAGAGGGACTGGTGCATGCGCGCGCAGTAGGGGCACTCGAGGTCGTCAAAGTTGATGACGGTGACCTTGGCGTCGGGATTGCCGCGGATGGGGCGGCCGGCGACGTTGATGGCGAAGACGGGATCCTTTTCAAGATCGAACTTGTCGAGCCGGGCGAGGGTTTTGCCGTCGGTGGAGATGAGGAAGTTGACGACGGTGGTGCTGGCGGCGCGGGAGAGCGTGACGGGCAGGGCGTCATATCCGGTGAACGGGCTGGGAGTGCGGACGCCAATGGCGACGGCGTAGTCCTGCGGCACGTTGAACTGGGAACGCACCATGACCTCGATGCGGCGATTGAGCAGGGCGGCGTCGGGCGCGTTGGGGATGGGCGGCGCGGTTTGG
>Ga0302202_10004667_pt1 | contig 14310 bp, 16 predicted proteins | sample II_Bog_N3_3_FD_194579 | JGI IMG/M metagenome (GOLD analysis project Ga0302202, IMG submission 194579) | Peat permafrost microbial communities from Stordalen Mire near Abisko, Sweden - II_Bog_N3_3 | ecosystem: Environmental > Terrestrial > Soil > Wetlands > Peat | place: Sweden: Abisko...
GGCGGCCGGAGGGGCTCGTCAGGTCGCCGGGACCTGGGACGGCACGGGCAGCCCGGCCTCCTCGAAGGCCTGGCGCAGTTCCGGCGCGGCCTGGTCCAGGAGTGACGGGGGAGGTGCATCGGCCAGGAAGTGGCGGTACTCCCCCACCGCGCCGGTGACGTCGCCGCCCTGGAGGAGCAGGACGGTGCCCAGGTACAGGCGGGCGGCGTAGTCGCCGGGGTCGAGGACGACCGCCCGGTTCAACTTGGCCCGGCCGTCGGCGATCAGGACGGTGCTCTTGGCGGTGCGGCCCGTCTGGAACTCGAGCCACCCCAACTGGGCCAGGGCCACCTCGTTGTCGGGGTGGCGGGTGAGCACGGCCTGGTACAGGTCGACCGCCTGGGTGGCGTCGCCCTCGTTCTCGTAGGTGGCCGCCTCGCCCAGGTCCTGTTGGACCTGTTGTGCCTGGCTGAGGGTGACTCCGCCGGTCTCGGTCTGGCCCGGGAGCCGGTTCGAGGTGAACAGGGTCAGGGCCAGCAGGAGGGCGGCGGCGAAGGAGGCCACGGCCCCGACCAGGAAGAGCCACGTCCGCCGCTTCCGCCGGGTCGTGGCCGTGGGTGCGGTCGACGCCGGGGTGTCCGCGAGCTGCCCGGTGCCGGCCTCCACCCCGAGGGCGGGCTCGGCCACCAGCACACCACCCCCCGCTGCCGGCCCGGCCTGGCCCGATCCGGCGGTGGCCGGCACCACCGCGCCCTCGCCGGGGCCCTCGTCCACCGGCGCCGCACCCAGGGCGGCCAGTCTCGACATGTCACGACGGCGCAGGGCCAGGTAGTCCCGGTCGGACAGGTCGCCGGCCAGGTACTCGGCGTCGGCATCGGCCAGCGACTGCTCGAGGAACCTCCGCCGCGCCGCCTTCGTGGCCGGATCCTCCCCGACTCCGGCCGGACCGTCGGTGCGGTCGGTGCCGGTGCCGGGTCCGCCGTCGACGACCCCACGACGGCGGTAGAGGACGGTGCCGAGGCCGGCCACCGCCACGGCCACTCCGGCCAGCGGGAGCACCCACACGAGGAGCGACCAGCCGTGGGCCGGGGGGTCGAGCACGATGGACGAGCCGTAGCGGGCCACCAGGTACTGCTGGATCTGCTGGTCGCTCTGGCCGGCGTCGACCAGCTGGCGGACCGTGGCCCGCACCGTGACGGCGGTGGGCGCGCTGGACTCGGCCACCGACAGGTCCTCACAGCTCGGGCAGCGGATGTCGGCGTCGATGGCCGCGGCCCGCTGCGCCGCCGTGGGCGGCGACGAGTGCAGCACGCCGGTCCCGACGACCAGGGCCACCACCAGGACCACCCCCATGAGGGTCCACCACGGGAACCTCCTGGGCCTCATGCGTGGGTGGCCTTGGCGTCGGCGATGATCTGGTCGAGGTCGGCGGCGGTGACGGGAGCCACGATGTAGGCCACCACGCGGCCGTCGGGGGCGATCACGAAGGTGGACGGGGGCGCCCGCACCCCGAAGGCCAGGGCCAGCTTCCCGCCCGGGTCGGCCAGGGTGGGCCAGGTGGCCCCGATCTGGGCCTGGTACAGGCCGGCCACCTTGGGCTCGTCGTCGAAGACCACGCTCACCAGGGTGGCGTCGTCCGACTGCTGGTGGGCGAACTGGAACTGGACCAGGTCGGGCCCCTCGGTCTGGCACGGCTCACACCAGCTGGCGAAGAAATTGAGCACCACGAACCGGCCCGGGTGGGCGGGCAGGGAGAACCGGGCGCCGTCCACGGTGGTCCCGCTGATGCGTGGCGCCTGGTGGCTGACCAAGGGGCTGTAGACCTCGGACACCGACGCCGGAGGGCGGGTGGCCAGGACGGCGACCAGCCCGGCCGCCACCACCAGCACGCCCACGCCCACCCACCGGGCCGTGTGCCGGGACCGGACGGGACGGGACGGCCCGCCGGCGGCCGGCACGGGTGCGGCCGGGTCGGGGGCGTCGGCCGCGTCGGCCGTGTCAGGGGTGTCGGGGGTGTCGGTGCCGAGTGTCATGACGGGTCGCCGGCACCGACCGGCAGGGGATCGGGTTCCGGGCCGTCGACGGACCGGTCGGACGGGTCACCGTCCATGGCCGCCGGTGGCACCGCCTGGACCACCGGCGCCGACACCGGGTCGGTGGGCCGTCGCCGACGGCCGGGAACGGCCGACAGCACCGAGCCCGCCGCCATCAGGCCGGCACCGATCCACAGCCACATGACGAGGGGCTGCTCCACCACGCCGAAGGTCCACACCGCCCCTTTGTCCGGGATGGACACGATGGTCAGGTAGACGTCGTCCCGCCAGCTGGAGTCGATGGCCGGGGTGCCCACCGCCTGGGTGCCGGTACCGAACTGGCTGATGGCCGGGGTGAACGTGCCCCGGTCGACCCGCAGGACCGCCTGCTCGGCCGTGTGGGACGGGGTGGTCACGATCCGGGTGCCCACGAAGGTCACCGTGTGCCCGGCGAAGGTCTCGGTCTGGCCCCGGGCCAGCAGGAGCTCGCCCCGATGGATGAACGAGGTGGCCGCGGCCAGCCCGACGGCGATCACCACCACGCCGATGTGGACCACCATGCCCCCGTTGGCCCGGCCCACCAGCCCACGCCACCCGGCCAGCGCGGCCCGCACGGGGGCCGCCCCGCCCGAGCGCGCCGTGCGCCAGGCCGACCGCACCGACAGGACCAGCGCCCGGGCCGCCGATGCGGCGGCGAAGCCGCCGAGGCCGAAGGCCAGGAGGGGCTCGACCCCGTGGATGCCGGCGATGACGCAGGCCACCACGACGAGCACCCCCACCGCGGCGGGCACGGTCAGACGGGACCGCATGACCTCCACCGTGGTCTTGCGCCAGGGCAGGGCCGGCGCCACCGCCATGAGGAACAGGAGGCACAGGCCCACCGGGATGAAGAACCGGTTGAAGTAGGGCGCACCCACGGTGACCGATCCGCCGTTCAGCGCCTGGTAGAGGAGCGGGAACACCGTACCCAGCAAGACGATGAGGGCGAACGCCACGAACAGCAGGTTGTTGGCCAGGAAGGCCCCCTCGCGGCTCACCGGCGAATCGATGCCACCCGGCGAGCGCAGGCGGTCTCCCCGCCAGGCGATGAGCCCCACCCCGGTCACCAGCACCAGGCCGAAGAAGCCCAGGAGGAGCGGCCCGAGGTCCGAGTCGGAGAAGGCGTGCACGGACTGGATGACCCCGGAGCGGGTAAGGAAGGTCCCGAGGATGGTCAGGCTGAACATGGCGACCACCAGCGACAGGTTCCAGATGCGCAGGAGGCCCCGGCGCTGTTGGACCATCACCGAGTGGAGGTAGGCCGTGCCGACCAGCCACGGCAGCAGGGCGGCGTTCTCGACCGGGTCCCAGCCCCAGAAGCCCCCCCAGCCCAGGACCTCGTAGGACCACCAGGCGCCGAGCAGGATCCCCATGGTGAGGAAGGCCCAGGCGAACAGGGTCCACCGGCGGGTCTCGCTCTGCCAGTCCTCGTCCAGCCGCCCGGTGATCAGCGAGGCCACGGCGAAGGCGAACGGGAGGGTGAAGCCCACGAAACCCAGGTACAACAGGGGTGGGTGGATCAGCACCAGCGGGTTGTCCTGCAAGAGGGTGTTGGGGCCGAGGCCGTTGGTGGGGATGGCCCCGACGATGTGCTGGAACGGGTCGGCGGGCCCGAGCATCAGCCCGAAGAAGAAGGCGGCCACCGCGTAGACCACCAGGGTGGCCCAGGCCACGAGGGGCTCGTCGGAGCGGCGGCGGAACCGCCACACCATGGCGGTGGCGTACCCGCCGAGCACCAGGGCCCACAGCAGGATGGAGCCGGCCAGGGCCGACCACAGCCCGGTGACCGAGTAGAGGAGCGGGGTGGACCGGCTGTTGTTGTCGGCCACGTAGGTGAGGGAGAAGTCATGGACGACGAGGGCGTGCTCCATGGCCACCACGGCGACGATCCCACCGAGGAGGATCACCGGCGCGTAGAGCTGGCCGCTCCGCATGGTGGAGCCCCGACCTCGCAGCAGGCCGACGGCGATGACCACGGCCCCGACCACCGCAGCCGCGAACCCGAGCAGGACGCCGGTGTGGCCGAGGGTGCCGTTCACCGTGGGGAGCCGGCGCGGCGCCGGTCGCCGGCCCGACCGCCGGTCATCGCTTCGTCCCGTTGGGAGCCCTGACCCGTCCGGGGTGGGCGGCGATGTAGTTGGCGGAGTGCTTGACCAGGATCTGGTCGGAGACGAACGTGTACCGCCCGGTGAAGTGGCCGACGGCGATGACCGGGATGGCCGGCTGGAACAGCTGGGGTGGGCTCCCCGAGTTGTCCACCTGGACCCGGGTGGAGCCGGCGGTCACCACGAAGTCCACCCCCGACCGGGTGGCATGGACCGACCCGGGCTGGACGATTCCCTCGATGTTGAAGGTGCGGCTGCCCAGCGTGGCCTCCTGGGCCACCGCCTGGTCGGCGGGGAGATAGAAGTCCAGTGCCGTGCCGAGGCCCTTCACCACCAGGAACACCAGGGCGCCGACCAGCACCGCGCCCACCACGATGTAGCGCAGCCGGTGGCGCAGGGGCGGCGGCGGGGGTGCCGGTGCGACGGGCCCGATGCGGTTGGGGGCCCCGTCCCCGTCGGGCGCTCCGGCCGACAGGGGGGACATCGGTGGGGCCGTGGTCACCGGTCGACCGGGGGGTGGTGGCCGGCTCCGCGGGTGACGGTGGCGGCCGAGGCGGCCCGGACCCGCTCGACGGCCCGGGTCAGCCGACGGCGGCGCCACACCAGCTGCACCCCGTAGAGGAACAAGATGGTGAGGACGATGACGTACCCGGCCACGACGTAGCTCATCGGGCCCCCTCGGGGAGCATCCCGACGCCGTCGCCCGCGGCGCCCTCGGCGCCGGCCACGCCTTCGGCACCGGGCCCGCCCGGAGCGCCGGGTCCGGTCGGAGTGGGGGCGTCCGACAAGAGCGCGGCCCCGGCGGGGACGGCCGGTGCGGACGGCGGGGCCAGGCTGGCACCGACCCCCGGGGCGCGGCCCCCGGCGGCCCGGTCGGCGGACCCGTCGGGGTCGACCCCCTCGGCACGGCGCTCGGTGAGGGCCATGTCCATCTCGCCGCTGCCCAGCCAGTCCTCCATCACACCGATGCGGTAGCGGACGAGGAGCATCCAGACGAACACCAGGGTGAGCGCCACGAACCCGAGCAGCAGCGTCCAGGCCATCGACCCGTGGATGGTCGGCGACAGGTTGGGGTTGAGGACGGTGGCGCCCTGGTGGAGCGTGTTCCACCACAGCACCGAGAAGTGCACGATGGGGATGTCGACGGAGGCGAACAGGGCCACGAAGGCACTCCGCTTGGCCCGGACCTCCGGCTCGGCCGGCACCCGGCGGAGCGCCATGTACCCGAGGAACAGCACCAGCAGGACGGCGGTGCTGGTCAGTCGGGCGTCCCACGCCCACCAGACCCCCCAGGTGGGCCGGCCCCAGATCGACCCCGAGATGAGCGTGCAGATGTTGAAGATGACACCCACCTCGACGGCGGCCGCGGCCAGGCGGTCCCAGAACAACGACCGGGTCCGGGGCCAGAGGTAGAGCAGGCTGGACACGGCGGCCAGGCCGAAGGCCAGGTACAGCGCCACCCACGCCACACCGGGGTGGATGTAGACCAGGCGGACCAGGTCGCCCGGTACCGTGTTGCCCTTGGTGGCGTCCGGCGGGGTGACCCACAGTCCGAGCCACACGGTGCAGGCCGTGCCCACCGCGGCGGCGATGCCGATGGTGCGCTCGACCCGACGGGCCCGCGGCGAGGGAAAGGGCGGTCCCTTCGCCTCCGTCGACGGCCGGATGGGGGACACACTCTGATTCGTACTCATGCGGACTCCTGGATGGGGCCGTAGACGACGATGCCGAGCGCCACATAGACGGCATCGAACACCACCAGGAGCCGGAGCCACTGGTTGCCGTCCGAGGGCAGACCACTGGCGGAGGCCGCCTGCCAGATCTTCGTGCCGGCCAACAGGACCGGGGCGACGATGGGCAGGAGCAGGAAGGGAAGAAGGGTCTCTTTGACCCGCAGTCCGGCCGAGAGGGCCCCGTAGAGGGTGCCGGTGGCGGCCAGGCCCACCGTGCCCAAGAGGCACGACGCGGCGATCAGCCACGGCACCTCGATCCTCGCCCCGTACAGCAGCACCACCCCCACGCCGAGCACGGCCTCGAGGACGAGCAGCTGGGCCGCCACCGCCGCCGCCTTGCCCAGGAAGAGGCCGGCCGGATCCAGGCCGGACAGGCGGAGCCCGTCCCGGGCACCGTCCACCGACTCCACCGCCACGCTGCGCTGGACGGCCAGGACCGTGCAGAACAGCACGGCCACCCAGAACAGGCCGGGAGCACCCTTGGCCATGAGCGACCGGTCGGGACCCAGGGCGAAGGCGAACAGCACCAGCGCCACGATGCCGAACGGCGCCACCTGCGACAGGGCCACCCGCGACCGGGCCTCGATGCGGAGGTCCTTGCCGGCGACCAGCAGGGTGTCACGCCACATGGGTCACCGCCCCCCGGTGGTCGGGATCGGCCACGGTCACCCGCGCCGGCGGCTCGGGCTCGAGCCCGGGGACGGGAGGTGCCACGGTCGCCCGGGGCTCGGCAGGGTCCGGCTGCACCGCCGGTGTGCGCTCGACAGGGGACCCGCCCGGACCGACCCAGCGGTCCGACGTGACCCGGCCACCGGTCACCGTGACCACCCGCGGCGCCAGCGAGCCCACGAACTCCGACTCGTGCGAGACCAGCAGCACCGTGGCCCCCGACGCCGAGGCCTCGGCGATGAGTTCGTTGAGGGTGGCCCGGGTGGACGCATCGAGCCCGGCGTGGGGCTCGTCGAGCAGCCACAGCTCCGGCCAGCGTGCCGTGAGGACGGCCAGGGCCACCCGGCGGCGTTGGCCCGCAGAGAGCTTTCCGGCCCCGGTCTTCAGCAGACGGCCGGTGAGCCCCAGCCGGTCGCAGGCCCCGTCGATCCGTCGGGAGTCCCCGCCGGCGGCGCGCACCGCGAACCGGACGTTCTCACGCACCGTGAGGTCGTCGTAGAGATGGGAGGCGTGGGACAGCAACCCGACCCGGCGCCGGACCCGGTTCCGCTGCCGTGACGGGTCCAGTCCGAGCACCGACAGCTGCCCCGAGGCCAGCGGGACCAGTCCGCTGCACACGCGGAGAAGGCTGGTCTTGCCCGCCCCGTTGGGCCCCTCGACCAGCACCGTCTCACCGCGGGCGACCTCGAGGTCGACTCCGGCGAGCAGCGGGAACCGTCCGGACAGGGCGACGGCGTCCCGGAGGGTGAGCGCAGAGGGGGAGGGTGCAGAGGGGGCCATGGGCGGACTCCATGGTACGGGGGTCGGGGTTCAGGAGCCAGGCGGGACCCCGGGCCGGGGCGGCCCGGCCCGGCTCCGTGGCCGCCCGCTCAGCTCACCGACAGACGGTTCAGGTGCAGGTCACGCAGCCACGTCGAGATGTGGGCCGAGATGATGTCGACGTTCCCGGTCAGGAGGAGCAGGCCGAAGGCGATCAGAATTGCCCCGCCCACCAGGTCGACCAGGCGGAGCCGGCTCCTGACCCGGGCCAGCATGTCGGTCATCCGACCGAAGGCCAGCCCGCTGAGCAGGAACGGGACCCCGAGCCCGATCGAGTAGGCCAGCAGGAGGGCGATCCCCCCGGCGGCGGACCCGCCGGTGCCGGCGGCCAGGGCCAGCACACTGCCCAGCACCGGGCCGATGCAGGGAGTCCAGGCGAAGGCGAAGGCCATCCCCATGACCGGGGGCGCCCAGGCCCCGAGGACCGAGGGCCGGACCCGGAACCGGCGCTCGCCCGACAGCGCCATCGGCATCGTCCAGCCCGAGGCCATGGCCACCAGGACCGCGCCGAACACGACGATGAGGACGCCTGAGGCCGTCTCGAGGGCGCGCTGGTGGGTCAGGAACAGGCGGCCGACGGCCGAGGCCGACGCTCCGAGGATCGTGAAGATCACCGTGAAGCCGGCGATGAAGGCCAGGATCCCCCGGAGGAGCCGGCTGCGCACGCCGCGGAGGTCGTCGGGGTCCGCCTCCGCCTCCCCCGCCGCCACGGCCCCGGTCCCCGGTCCGTCCTCTGCCCGCGGTGCCGGGTCGTCCACCGCCACCGCGACCGGTGCCCCGCCACCCACCACCACCGGCACCGGGGTCGTGGCGGCAGTCCGGGCCGGCCGGTCCAACGCCCCGAGCTCGGCGGCGGACAGCCCCGAGACCATCGAGAGGTAGGCGGGCACCAAGGGGAGCACGCAGGGCGACAGGAACGAGAGCATCCCCGCGCCGAAGGCCACCAGGAGACCGAGCGGGTCGGCGTGGATGGTGGCCGGGACGAGCACGGCGGCTAGGCCAGGGTGCGCTGCACCAGGGCCAGGTCGGCCTCGACCATCATCTGGACCAGGCCGGCGAAGTCCACGTCCCGCTGCCAGCCGAGCGTCTTCTCCGCCTTGGTGGGGTCCCCGACCAGGAGGTCGACCTCGGCCGGGCGCAGGTACCGCTCGTCGATGAACACGTGCTTCTCCCAGTCGAGGTCGGCGGCGGCGAAGGACAGCTCCACCAGCTCCTTCACCGAGTGGGTCTCACCGGTGGCCACCACGTAGTCGTCGGGCCGGTCCTGTTGCAGCATCAGCCACATGGCCCGGACATAGTCGGCGGCGAACCCCCAGTCGCGCTGGGCGTCCAGGTTGCCGAGGGCCAGCTTCTCGTCCAGCCCGGCCTTGATGCGGGCCACGCCGTGGGTCACCTTCCGGGTGACGAACTCCAGCCCGCGCCGGGGTGACTCGTGGTTGAACAGGATGCCCGACGAGGCGTGCAGGTCGTAGCTCTCCCGGTAGTTGACCGTGATCCAGTGTCCGTAGACCTTGGCCACGCCGTAGGGGCTGCGGGGGTAGAACGGCGTGGACTCCTTCTGGGGGACCTCGAGGACCTTCCCGAACATCTCCGAGGAGCTGGCCTGGTAGAAGCGGATCTCGGGGTCGACGATCCGGATGGCGTCCAGCACCCGCGTCACCCCGAGGGCGGTGGTCTCGCCGGTGAGCACCGGCTGGTTCCACGACGTCTGCACGAACGACTGGGCGGCCAGGTTGTACACCTCGGTGGGGTGGTTGTCCCGCAGGATGTTGATCATCGAGACCTCGTCGAGGAGGTCGCCGGCCACCAGGGTGAGCCGATCCTGGATGTGCGCGATGCGTTCGAAGTTGAGCGTGCTCGATCGCCGGACCATGCCGCACACCTCGTAGCCCTGTTCCAGCAGGAATTCGGCCAGATAGGAGCCGTCCTGGCCCGTGATGCCGGTGATCAGTGCTCGTTTCGCCATGCGGTGGGCTCCTCGGTCGTCAGTGCTCGTTGGTGGTGGCGGCCTGCTGCCAGGCCGGCGGTCGCTTCTCGGCGAAGGCGGCGATCCCCTCGGCCGCCTCGGCGGTCTGACTGGTGACCGTCAGCATCGAGTGCAGGTAGGGCAGTGCCTCGGTGGCGGCCGAGTCGAGGACAGCGTAGAACGATTCGCGGCCCAGCTTCATCACCCCCGGTGGCTTGGACGCCAGGAGCAGGGCCATGGCCCTGACCTCGTCGTCCAGCGAGCCCTCGGCCACCACCCGGGTCACGAAACCGATCCGGTCGGCCTCCTCGGCACCCACCACCCGGCTGGTGAGCATGAGCTCGAGCGCCTTCTTCGGCGGCATGGACCGCAGCATGGGCACGGTGACCATGTACGGCCACAGCCCGACGTTGAGCTCCGGGGCCCCGAAGCGCGCCCGTTCCGAGGCGATCACCATGTCGCAGGCCAGCGCCAGTCCGAACCCCCCGGCCATGGCCCACCCCTGGACCCGGGCGATGGTGGGCTTGCCCAGGTGCCAGAGCTCCTCGAACAGCTCGGCCAACCAGCCGCGGGCCTGATGGTGCAGGGCGTACTCGTCGACGGCGCCGGCGGCGCCGGCCGGATCGCGCGGCACCATGCCGGAGAGGTCCGCCCCGGCGCAGAATGCCTGGTCACCGGCGCCGGCCAGGACCAGCACCCGGACATCAGGGTCCACCTTGGCCCGGGCCACCTCACGACGGAGGTCGGCGATCACCTCCCAGGTCATGGCGTTGCGCCGCTCGGGCCGGTTGATGGTCAGGGTCAGGACGGGGCCGTCCCGGTCGGCGAGGAGGTCGGCGTCTTCGGGCACCGGACGACGCTAGCCCGTCCTCCCCCGTGCTGTCCGGTCCGGGGGCCGGCACCGGGCGGGCCGACCCCCGGGATCCCCGCAGTACGGTGACGCCATCCCGACCGCAGCCCTACTCTCGTTCCGCCTGGGTGGCTCCGACGGTGTCGCCGTCGAGGCCGCCAAGTGGCAGGAGGCGCTCGGGGCCCTGGGCTTCGACACCATCACGGTGGCCGGAGGCGGTCCGGTGGACCATCTGCTCCCCGGGCTGTCCATCGGTGCCGAGGAGCCGCCGAGCCGCCACGACCTGGCCTCGGCCCTGGACGGCGCCGATCTGGTGGTGGTCGAGAACCTGTGCTCGCTTCCCCTCAATCCCGCCGCCGCCTCCGCCGTCGCCGAGGCGCTGGCCGGGAGGCCCGCCCTGCTCCACCACCACGACCTGCCCTGGCAGCGCCCGCAGTTCGCCGGGCATCCTCCACCTCCCACCGACGACCGGTGGAGCCACGTGACCATCAACGAGCTGAGCCGGCTCGAGCTCGCCGGCCGGGGGATCGCCGCCACGACCGTGTACAACGCCTTCGAGATCCCCCGGCCCGGAGCGGCAGCCGGGAGCGAGGCGGCCGACGCCCGTCGCCGGGCCGTGCGGCGGTCACTGGGCCTCACCGACGACGAGCGACTGGTGCTCCAACCCACACGGGCCCTTCCCCGCAAGAACATCGCCGGGGGCCTGGCCGTGGCCACCAGGCTGGGGGCCACCTACTGGCTGCTCGGCCCGGCCGAGGACGGCTACGGGCCCGAGCTGGAGGCGCTGGTCACCTCGGCCGACTGCCCGGTGCTGCTCGGCGCGCCCACCACCGTCGACCCGCGCACCGACGACCCGCTCACCATCGACGACGCCTACCTGGCCTGCGACGTGGTGACTCTCCCCTCCACGTGGGAGGGCTTCGGGAACCCGTCGATCGAGTCGGTCGCCCACCGCCGCCCGCTGGCCATCGGCCCGTACCCGGTGGCGGCGGAGCTGGCCGCCTTCGGCTTCGTGTGGTTCGCCCTGGACGAGACCGACCGCCTGCGGGCGTGGCTGGAGGCTCCCGACGACGCCCTGTTGGAACACAACCTGGCCGTGGCCTCGGCCCACTTCTCCACCCGCGACCTGCCCGGACGCATCGCCGCCGTGCTCCCGGACCTGTGAGTGAGGGGTCCACCCGACCCCTTCTGGCCGGGCGACCCCCGGGTACGATGGGCCCATGGACACCGCTGTGACCTCCGGGCGTGCCCGACCCGACGAGCTCGAGCCGGAGACGCCGGCCTCCGGACCGGCCCGTCGCCTCACCGCCGACGCGCGGCGGCGTCAGCTCTTCGAGGTGGCCCTGGCCCTGTTCGCAGAGCACGGGTACCCGTCGACCACCATGGACGACATCGCCGAGGCGGCCGGGGTCACCAAGCCCCTCGTCTACCAGCACTTCGAATCGAAGCGGGCCCTCTACCTGGAGCTGATGGACGTCTTCTCCAGTGAGCTGGTCACCCGTATCGTCAAGGCCACGGCCACGGCCGAAGGGCCCCGCCAACAGGTGGAGCTGGGCTTCGCCGCCTACTTCGAGCTGATGGTCGACAACGAGCAGGCCTTCCGTCTCCTCTACGGGCGGGACGCCCCGGACGACCCCGAGCTCGGTGCGGCCCTGCGCCGCGTGGAGGACGCCATCGCCGAGGCCATCGACCCGCTCATCGACGCCGGGCTCGAGCCCTCCCACCGGCTCCTGCTGGCCCACGCCGTGGTGGGGATGGCCGAGGGGGCCAGCCGCCACTGGTTGGAGGCCCGACGGGAGGTCCCTGCCGACGACGGATCCGGGACCACCGTCGTGTCTCGCGGTGACCCCACGGAGGAGGCGGCGGTGTTGGCCGCCCAGCTGGCCGACTTCGCCTGGGCCGGACTCCGCCAGATCCACCGTCTCTGACCGGTCAGAGGCGACCCGTCGCGTCAGACCGGTCGCGTCAGACCGTCACCTGGCCGGCCACCACCGGCTGGTGGGTGCTGTGGATGACACCCCCGGCGTGCTCGGCGGTGATGGCAAAGGCACTCACGCCGGCGTTGCCGGCCACGCTGAAGGGGACCACGGTGGGCTGCGAGCCGAGTAGGCCCAGCGAGATGGTCTGGTTCCCGATGACCGCCCACAGCTGGTAGGTCTGATCCCTCGGGAGGGCATCCAGCGCCCCGGCCTCGACGAAGCCGGTCCCCGACTTGGTCAGGACCACGGTCACCGTGCCGACGGTGGCGGACGCCGTGGTGGCGGACAGCTCGATCCTCTTGGTCGAGGGCTCCGAGAGTGCGGACTGTTCGGCCGCCGACAGCGTGGTGTTGGACTGGAGCGCACTGACCTGACCGTGCAGGTGGTGCACCTGGACTCCGAGCACCAGCGCCACCACCGCAGCGGCGGCGGCCACGATCGACGCACCCCGCACCAGCATCCGGTTCCGTCGACGGGCCCGGTCGATGGGGACGACCTCAGCCGACTCCGGGCCGTCGGCACCGGCGATCGCCCCATCCTGATCCTCCTCGTCATCCACCCCGATCGGTGCGCTGGGCAGCCGAGACGCCAGGCGCTCCCACGAAGGGGGCGACGACCCGTCCAGCTGGGCGGCGATCCCGTCCCACAGACCGGCCGGGGACGCACCACCGGAGTTGGCCAGCAGCCCGGCCACCTCATGGTGCTGGGCCACTTCGACCGAGCACTTCACACACTCCTCGAGGTGCCGCTCGATGACCTCGGCCACGTCCCTGTCGACGGCGTCGAGCGCGTAGGCGCCGAGGAGCTCCTGGAGCTCGCGGTGCTCGGCGTTGGTCAGCGGGGTCGCGCTCACAGTTCCGCTCCGGCCGGGGCCACTCCCCGCTCGGCCAGGTTGATGCGCAGCCGCCCGAGCCCGGAACGAATGCGACTCTTCACCGTTCCTTCCGGCTCCTGCAACATCTCAGCCACCTCCCGGTAGGTGTGCCCTCCGAAGTACGCCAACTCGATGGGCTGGCGCAACTCGTCGGGGAGCGCGCCCAGCGCCTCTTGGACCTGCTCGGCCACCGCCATGTCCCATACCTCGCGGTCGATGTCGTAACCGGCCGTGGCCGTCTCCCTCGAGGTCCGTTCCTCCCGTTTCTTCCGGGCCGTCTCGGACCGCACGTAGTCGACCGACTTGCCGTGGGTGCGGGCGAGCAAGAAGGAGCGCAGCGTCCCGCGCTGGGCGTCGAACTTCTCGGGGTGGTTCCACAGATCGAGGAACACCTCCTGGGTGATCTCCTCGGCCGGCTGGTCGCTCCTCAGTATCCTTCGGGCCAGCGAGTGCACGGCACCGCCGTGACGCCGGTAGACCTCGGCCAGGGCATTCTCGTGCCACCGACCCACCGCCACCACGAGGTTGGCGTCGCTGGCATGTTCCACTTCCATCTGCACGCACTGTATTCGCTGCTGGCCGTGTCCCCGGATGACCGGGCCCGACCGTCGTCCCCGAGGGTGGGGCCACGCCTGGACCGGGCCGGGTCCGCCCCCGGCCCGCACATCCGGTCATCCGTTCGCCGATCGGCTCCGAAGACCCGGCGATGAGCAACCCCGGTCCGCACCAGACAACCAATTCGGCCCCCACCCCCCGTCGTCGTGGGCCCGGAGCCCGCGGCGTACGCCGAGTGGCGGCGGTCACCCTGATCGGGATGGCGCTGACCCTGGCCGCCTGCTCCTCCGGTGGGAGCGCCAGCCCATCGGGGAGCTCCACGACCTCGACCACCCAGGCCGCGTCGGCCACGACATCGACCACGGCACCGACGCCGACGACGACGACGGCATCGGGTGGGGCGGCCCCGGCCGGCACGACGGCCATCACCATCAAGAACTTCGCCTTCTCCCCGAGCACCGTGACGGTGGCACCCGGAGCGAGCGTCACCGTCACCAACAAGGACCAGGTGGCCCACACCATTACCGCCGTGGACGGGAAGTTCGACACCGGTGACATCCAGCCCGGGGCATCCAAGACCTTCACGGCGCCGAATACGGCGGGCAGCTACCCCTACATCTGCTCGATCCACCAATACATGATGGGCACGTTGACCGTCTCGTGAGCACCACGGCCTGAGCGACCGGACGGGCAGGCCCCGTCGCTCACG
>Ga0302202_10004669_pt1 | contig 14300 bp, 16 predicted proteins | sample II_Bog_N3_3_FD_194579 | JGI IMG/M metagenome (GOLD analysis project Ga0302202, IMG submission 194579) | Peat permafrost microbial communities from Stordalen Mire near Abisko, Sweden - II_Bog_N3_3 | ecosystem: Environmental > Terrestrial > Soil > Wetlands > Peat | place: Sweden: Abisko...
GTAAGCGTCAGACCAACGCATTCTTTGCGACCCAGGCTGCAGGAGTAATTTCTGCGATTCGCTGAAGCGGTGCGTTGGCAAGTCCCGGGAGGATCTCGGCGAGGTAATTGCGGACTGGGATTTTGAGGCGCCGGCAGCTTTCGATCACGGAGATGATAGCGGCCACACGCGGTCCTGCCATCGCACTGCCGATGTGGATCCAGTTGCCGCGACCGAGAGCGATAGGCCTCATTGAATTCTCCGCAACATTGTTACTGAGCTCCAGATCGGGATGATCGAGGAAGCGAGTCAGCTTTTGCCAAAGAGCGAGCGTGTATCTGCAGGCCTTGCCGGCAGCGCTGCTGGGCAGCACCGCCTTGCTCATCTCCAGGATGTGCGTGCGGATTTCGGTTAGCAACGGCGGAGCCTTCTGGTGGCGCAGAGCATGGCGTGTGGCGTGGTCCATCTTTTCGTTCCGTGCTTGAGCATCGATCGCGAATAACTCGTTTATCAATTCAACCGCGCGGATGGATGCGGCATCCTGCTTATTGAGTTTGACCGCATCCACGAAGTATCTTCTGGCGTGGCTCCAACAGGCCGCATGCACCATCTTCGGACCGCCCACGCGATCATATGCAGCGTAGCCATCCGTTTGGAGAAGTCCTTCGAAGTTGCCGAGGAAGTTCAGCGGGCCTTCGCGTTTGCGGCTCATGCGGAAATCAAAAACCGCCATGCCGCCCGGCGTCCCGTACTGCCAGAGATACGCCTGATGATTGGTGCCGCTTCCGTTATGGGTCTGAACATCGACCGGAGTTTCATCCGCCTGGATGTAGGGTCCGGCCAACAACTGGCTGCGCATCGCGCCGGCAACCGGCATTAACATCTCTCCGATGGTCATCACCCAGCCGCACATCGTAGCCCTGCTGATGTCGATGCCCGCGTCGCGGAGCAAGGCCACGCTTTGCCGAAAAAGCGGACTGTGGTCACAATATTTATTCACCACCGTGTCGATGATCACTCCGTCCGACACCAGACTCTTGTCGATGATCCGGATGGGAAGAGTCGCCGCCGTCACGCCTTGCTCGGGACACGATTTGCATGCCCGCTTCTCGCGCTTGGTCACCTGCACAAAGTACCGCGCCGGCTCGACATCCAGCACTTCGCTGACTTCGTAGCCGATCACTGTGGTCTCAGCGCCGCAGTTGCCGCATACGCACTGCTCCGCCGTGCAGGCAATCACCCGTTCCACACGAGGAAGATCCGCAGGCAGAGTCTGACGTCCGGGATGCTTGCGTTTCTTTTGTTCCGTAACAGGCGGCGGGGCTTTACGCTCGCTCTCCGCGGCTACTTCTTCCTGGCTAACCCCGGGCTCTTGTTCCAGTAGCTCCAGTTGCAAATTGCTGAGCTTCTCGCTGCTCGGTCCATACTTTTGGATCCGCTGCAAACGAAGACGCTCTTCGAGAACCTGAATCTTCAGCCGTGCGTACTCCAGTTCCGTCTTCTGCGACGCAACTTGCTTCTCCAACTGCGCGATGACTTCGGCCATGAAGGACTCCGAGTGCGGCGGAAGAGTGGGCTCAGAAGAGGTGCTCACGATGCTTATTGAATAACATAATTCCCTGTGGATAAGTGAGCGAAATGTCCAGTGTTTATGCGGTCTTGAGTGACTCTGTTGATTCTTCCGCCGGAGGCTTGCGATACCACTTGCGGGGCCGCGTCTGAGTTAGATCAATGCCACCCAAAAGCAGCACCAGTTGCTCGGAACTCAGTACGAGTTTCTTCACCGTACTGTCCGCATCTGGCCACCGAAATCTTCCTCCGTCCAACTTCTTTGCACATACCCAAAGCCCGCTTCCGTCATATACCAGAAGCTTCAGGCGATTGCGTCGCGCATTCGTGAAAACAAACACATGGCCGCTTTCCGGATCGCAGCCCAGATAATCGCGCACGAGGCCGTAGAGGCCATTGAAGTTTTTGCGCATGTCCGTCGCGCCGGCTGCAACATAGATCCGCGTCGCCGGTCCAAACCCGAACACCAACTACGCCCGGTCCAATACGGTCAGCAGACGTCCCAATGTTTCCGCATCGAATCCACGACATACTTCGATCCGACGTCCGCATCCCAGTTCAACGACTAGAGCACCATCGCGCCCGGCGACGCTGTTGACATCATGCGCCGTAGAGGGAATCACTTCGACGGGAACAAAAGGCCTGCCTCCCGACTGCCGTCCACCATGCACGCGTTGACGATATTTATCCAGCGTCCCTATGGACAAGCCCCGCTGCAGGCAAAAAGCTGCCCGCCTCAATCCACTCGTTTCAAACTCCGCAACCACGGCCTGGACCTCGGCCAAACTACGGCGCCTGCGCATCATTCCCACTTCGCTCATAGATCCAGTCGACCACTAAACGCGGCGCAAGAACAGAGTGCGTTGCTCAGACGGATACGGTCTAGATACGCAGAGAAAAGGGTCGACTTGCCAGCTTCATTGAGACCGTAAATCAAATGCAGGTCGGTCTTGCCCGACACCTTCTCGCCGAAAGAAATGCTCTTCCCAGTAAATTTCCCATAGCGTGTAAGATCCAGACGATTCAAGCGCATCGGCTATTCGCTCCGTTCGGTTACCTGGAGGCGAGCCAGAACCTCCTCGGCCCCGTCCCGAGCGAACTCTGCAAGAATGGATTGCGCGGAGGCCTCGTCTGTGCCCAAGCTATCGCGACACTCATGCGGGAGATGTCCCTTCAACTCATCTGCAATCGCTGCCAATCTGGTCATGAACGCATCGGAATCGAGCACACCACTCTGTATGAGATCCCGCAACTCCATGAGCGGATCCGCGTGATCCGGTGTGTCCCCTAAAACCTGTGTTGATTGCGGCGAACAAGATACCTCAATCTTTTCAATCCAGCAACGATCCGGGCTGTTTGTCTCTAGCTCCGTCTTCAAGAGGTCGAGGTCGCGCCGAATTCGCCACGCGAGAGGCGTGCTCCCCGTGAGACCTACACGGGCAACGAAATACTCCGCGGGAACTTGGCGTCGGGTGTCATTTAGTAAAGAAGACGTCCGTTCAATCAGATCTGTCCAATTCTCAACCGAAGATAGATCAAGAGCAACTCTCCCAAATTGCGCAATCGCCGTTGGCCGCTCTTCGATCGTCGCACTTCGGTCCTCCCGGACAGTAACCAACGTAACGGATTTCAGGCCATCTTCGTTGATGTCGCGGCCCTGAGGATTGCCCGGCATGACGATTGACGTCCTTCCTTCTATCACAGAGCGTTTGTGGATATGTCCCAGGGCCCAGTAATCGAATCCTGTGGATAGCAGTTCTGACACAGAGCAAGGCGCATATAAGTCGTGACCGACGACACCTGAAAGACTCGTGTGCATGATTCCTATGTTGTAGGCGCCTGGGACCGCTGGTTTGTATTTCCCAAGCAAGCTTTCGGGAGCTTGCGGCTTCGCGAAGCTCAGGCCATGAATTGCGATTGGAAGGTTACCGTCAAATTCAACGTATTCCGCCCTGCCATCAAACACCTTGACAGATTCCGGGGGAGTCAACTCCTTAGTGATCTTGGAAAGGGCATCGTGGTTTCCCCGCACGATGAATACGGAAACTCCGGCCTCACAAAGCCGGCGCATCTGCTCGGAAAGAAACCGCGCAGTCTTCATGGATGTCTGGTCGCCGTCGTAAAGGTCTCCTGCGATGATAAGCGCCTGCACTCGCTCTTCCAGACATAGCTCGACCGTTCGCACGAATGCGCGGCGGGTCGCATTCCCAATCAATTCTGCAAGATCGGGATTACGGAGAGCCAAGGACTTCAGCGGCGAATCAAGGTGAATATCTGCGGTGTGAACAAATCGGTAAGCCACTGAAATCTTCCTGTTCTGATCCTCTTGGAGGATCATGAATGTCAATAAGGAAGCCGCTAGTTGATCCGGACCCGGATTAGCAATTACCGTGCACGGCGCTTCTTGACCTTTCTTGGGGCTAGATACACCTCTATAAGACAAGCGTACTGCGCGCGGTCACGCCTTGTGAAGGCGTGCGCCGCCTTCGACGTGCGCCTCACCCGGTAATGGCCTTCACAGTTACGGTCTCGCCCTGTAGTGCGAGTCGCCCCTCTTTGATCATTGCATCCCGTAGCTTTTCGACCGCGACACGCATGTCCTCACTGACTCTTGCAAAGCCCAGCATCCGGCACGCTGAGGTCGCGACGTCGTCTTGAACCAGTCCAAAGCTCTCACCGACAGACCGCTCGATGGCAGCTTTGATCTCCTCAGGAGCGATATTCTCCAGTTGCATCGTGCATCCTTGTCGCCGTGCTTTGGCTACCACCCCGCCAGTGTGTCCCGCCGCATCAGTCAGATTGCAACGAGCCATGCCGCCTTCGCCCGTCACCCGAGGGCTCGGTCACTGGATCTCGACATTTCGAGGCCACCTCTGCCTTTACTTCCGTTACGGCCCGACGACTCGCTCCCCATCCTTCAAGATGGCTTTGTCGATGGACTCCCAGAGTTCGGTTTCCCTCCCCCTGCCCATCCAAGCTACGGGGCTTCTGACTTTTGCCCCGGTGGGCTTAACCCCACTGAATACACCTGCCTTTCGTGAACTTTCGGCTACGCCGAAAGTTCACTTTTTCCTGGACATACGGGTGACGTGTCCACCTAAATCCGATGCCGTAGGCAGCGCGCCCTTCACGATGCAAGCAGGGTTTCAAGGAATCCATCCTTCTGCAAAGCACGCGGAAGGATGGGCCACCTAAAGGTCTTCTTTTCGCAGGACTGAACGAGTTGGGTTGCGCGGATCTACGTGGATCTTGACGGTTTCGCCTTTGTAGGAATTCGCCCAAGCCGTGGCATCATCTTCGTTGGCAAAATCACGGCTGTAATCGCCCATCTGCTGCTCGGGATTGTTGTAGGTATACGTAAGCGTGGCCTTGTAATAGAAGTCGTCTAAATCGGCTTTGGGAGACAGCGTATTATCCTTGATGAAGGCGACACTTACGAGGTCAATGACTGCGGAGGCAGTGGGCCAGTTTCGGCCACGAGTCCGTTCAATCCAGTCCTGCACGATGCCCAAACAGATAGCCACAAGTATCCCGCCCCCGACGATCAGCGAGATCAGAATGAGCCAGAAACGGGTGCCTGTGCCACCGTCGAACATGAGGATACTGGAGACTAAATGAAGCGCTATCTGGGTCATTCCTTCACCTCGTCCAATAACATTTCGCGCAACAGATCGCCCACACAACCTCCCAACGCTTCAATGGATTCGCCTATCTCGCCTCCCGCTTTCGGATTTCCCGTTGCCAGGCCATTGAGACCATTGACAAAATGTCTCGCATCGATCGCGCATGCACCCCATCCAGAATATCTGCCGATAAACCTAATAAATCTCACTGTGTTCTTCACAATCTTGGTTCCCTGGTCGGCAAGCTGACCAATTCCCGGGGTCAGCAAAACACAGCCGATCACGGCCGAGCCAGCACCCAATCCGGTACCAATATTACCCAGCGTGTCCTTCGGATTGACCTCAAGCAGGACAAGGTCCAGCGCTACCAAACCGGCATCAGCAACACATCCATAGATGCTGAGCAGTTTCGCTTCCGGTATTGCGGCACTGAACCTTATCGCGTAGCTGAACAGATCTCTACCCGTTGGATCAACGTACTTGACTGGATTGCTCCCCGCATAGAGGTACTTATGCAGTGAAATTGGATAGATCGCATCTCCATCTTCCGGATCGCGGGACAAGAACCTTCCGGTGGCGGGGTTGTAGTATCTGGCGCGGAGGTAGTAGAGGCCGAGGTCGGAGTCGTACTGTTCGCCGCGATAGTGCGATGGGCTGCGCGACACTTCGCCGAATGCACAGATCGCGGCCGTCGTCATAAGCGTAGGCCCCTCCGTCGTACATGCATCCCAGGTCCCCCAAAGCGAGGGACCTGGGCCACCCAAGTTTATGGATGGGCACCTGGGCCACCCGCCGTTTTGCGCCCGGATGGAGTTTTGGCGAGGGACAAGACGTGTCACCCTAAAACCGATGCCGAAGGCAGCGCGGTTCCGGTCTTTTTCTTCGGCCAGGCCATTACAGGCACTTGGAGGACCGCCATACACCCAAGTATCCACCACAGGCCGACGCTGGGCCTCGCATACAGGATCAAAGCCGGGCTCATACCTACGCAACACAACGGTACTGCCCAACCCCGTTGCCACCCGATATCGATGAGCCGATGTACAGTCAGAATTAGCAGAACAAGCCCAATCACTCCGATAAAGAACCATGCGTGATGCTGAACTGCCAACCCCAGCGGGAAGTCCACGAAGACAACGGTCGTGATGACGTAATGGAGGCGCGGATATACCCTGTGTTCCATTGTTATTTCCACCAATTCGATGGGGGAATGCCTGGCGCTGGGAAGTAGCGAGTACACGCAGCACTGAAGGCTAAACCGACCCAGAATTTTGCTTTGTCGGGAATACCTACCTCCGAACCAAATCGCGCTACAGCCACCCCCACAGTGGCACATCCCAACAGCTTTACAATCCCCTTTTGGTACGCGACATCGGCGATAAAAGCCAGAATGTCTTGCGTGGTAAGGTAAGCAATTCCCGCATACTGTTCAGCCACTGCGGCCCACGCGGCTATTTGTGCTCCTGTGCCCCCCACAAGCGCCACAAGGCCCGCCTCGGTCGGAGTGGTAATAACTGTGATGGTGAAGACGGTCTGAATCGTGTCCGCCCGCCCACTCGGATCGATCCTGTTTATAGGATCGCCGCCACCGTAAAGATACTTGTGCAATGAACTCGGGTCGATCGTGTTGCCGTTTTCCGGGTCGCGGCTGAGGAACCTACCAGTGGCGGGATTGTAGTATCTGGCGCGGAGATAGTAAAGGCCCAAATCCGGGTCGAACTGTTCGCCGCGGTAGAGGTAATTGTTCGGCGTTGTTCCTGTGTGATAGACGTCGTTGCCGAAGGCGTCGTACTCGTAGCTGTCCGTAACCGCCCCGACGGAGTTGGTGAGTTGGCGTACGCTGCCGCCGCCGTCGTACTGGTAGTAGCTTAATACCCAGCCACTGATGTACTGATCCTGGCTGATGCGCTGCAGGCCGTAGGTGTAGGTGCGCTGAACGGCTGCCGAACCAATGGGGCCAGTTAGCTCGTCGACCACCTGCGGGTAGCCGGTGGGGTTGAGATCGTCGACCAGGTACTGCGTGGTGGTGGGGACGCCGGCGGTGGTGACCGCCTTCGAGACTCGATTGCCGAAAGCGTCCTGCGAAGCATGAAGCAGGAAAAGGAGAATGACTATCCATGCTCGTTTCCTGAGTGCTCGCAGGATCGTCATGCCGGCTCCTCGCGATCCCAGGTGCCCAAAGGCGAGGCACCTGGGCCACCCGCGGAACCCACATTTGTGAGAGGTCATGGATGGGACGCCAAGCCCATTGCGGTTCCTGTTCTGTCAGCTTTCATTGGGAATAGAAGCAAGGGAAGTTGCGCTGCAAAGAACAGCGTGAAGACCAGCAATCGGTGCGCCGGAGTCGTGATGAACCAAACCCAAAGGATAGTGAGTGCTGGCGACCAAGCAAATACAGCCGCTGTCGGCAGTCCCATAGAATAAATACGCTGCCAAGCACCCATAGTCCAGCGCAATGTACACACAACCGCCAGAGCAAATGCCAGCGTATCACCCATGTGCTGCTCGAAAGAGACGCGGCTGAAAACGATGTATTGGAAACGTTCTTGTACCCAAGCCCAAGAGAGCAGCAGGTACAAAAGGGACTCGCCAAGATAGCCCCTTCTGCTCCGGAATCCATAAAAGCTCTTGCCTAAAAACTTCATCACAGTACGCTGCTCCCTGTAAGACCTAGAAACTCGGAATTGCTGGCGGTCCAAATCCGCTGATCGCCGTACAGCCCCAGGTCATCCACCAAGGGAACGGCGTTACAGGTTTTCCCAATGCGTGCGAAATTCCTATAATGCTCCAGGAAATCCACTTAACCTCCCAGCAAATAAGTCTGGCTGCATACACGACTGTCTGCGTGATCGAGTTCCGCCACACATTCACAATGAATTCGCCGATTGCTCCTTGCCCCGTAGGATCGATGGAATCTACCGGATCACCGTTGGCATACAAATACTTGTGCAGCCCCTTCGGATCCATCGGGTCGCCATCCAACGGGTCTCTCGAGAGGAACCTTCCTGTGGCGGGATTGTAGTATCTGGCGCTGTAAGTTTCCCTGACACCGTTTCCAACCACCGTTGCCCGCAACCCTAGCGTGACTTTGAAGTTGCAGCTACTCGGCCCCGGTTTGCGTGCCGTTTTCCTGGTCTCGAACCCCTGACGCGGTTTTTCGCTTAGCTGCCTCATCGCAGGGATGGACGGCGGCGCAAGCGACGTGCTTGGGGCTGGCTGCATGGTTGGCCTGATTGTACGGCTTGCGGGACGGATTGCCAGCCCACTTTCGTGGGATCGGGAACCGGATCGGTGACGGCTTGCGGCGCGGATCGGAGGGCGATTGAAGCCTGGATCGGCCTGGGATTGGGCAGCGGATCAGGGTCGGATTCCGGGACGGAAGCGGCCCCGTACAAGCCCACTGGAAGCGGCGGCTAAGAGGGGGCGATAGCCCGGCCTAAAGCTGCTCGATCCTGAGGCCGGGGATGAGCCGGAAGTGGCGGAGATTGACGGTCAGGACAGAGAAGCCAAGCTCCAGCGCCGTGACACCGATCAGCAGGTCGGGGAAGGGGATGGTCACGCCCTGGGCCTGCTGCTCGCCGTCGATCTTTGCGGCCAGCAAAGCGGTCGCTTTGGTGTAGGGATAGACCGTCAGAACTTGCAGCAGCGCATCGACGAAGGACTGGCGGCGAAGCCGCATCGCTGGGGTTTGGGCGCGATAGATTCCGTGCGCCAGTTCCGTCAGCCCAACGGATGAGAGCGCGGCGTCCTGATCGCCCGTCACGGAGATGACCTGCTCGATCAGTTTCTCGACTGTATCCCCACGGCGCTCTGCGGCGATCACAACACTGGAGTCCAGTATCAGTCCCACGCGATCAGCCCCACGGGTTTTCGAGCGGCTCGGGATGGCTGTTCACAACCGCTTCCAGGTCGCGGGCGAAGCCGCCGTCCAGCGTGACCGTGGAGCCGTGCTCTTTGGCCAGGCGAAGGGATTCCGAGAGCCGCCGCAGAGAGGGCTCGACAGCCGTGCGCAGCACCACGGCGGGCGATGCGGCGTCCTCGATGACGACCTCGGCCCCGGCGCGAACGCGTGCCAGCACACCGGCGAAGTCGCGGTAGGCGTCGGCTTCCGAGATGTGGATCGTTGCCATACTCATGATGATACCTCGATTCCAGTTTTTCCTTAGCAGCTATAGCAGCTAAAAGAAAAAGATCAGTCTTGATCTTCCTCTGAGGATTCCTCGTCCAGAGCGGCGAACAGCTCCTCGGCAGTGGAAGCCGGAACTCCAGGCCACATCTGGCCTGGAACATCCTGGGCAAGCACGGTGCTTTCGACGCCCTCCTCCGGGGCTTGCGAACCGCGCTTGAGCTGCGCCGCCGGATGGGTTGCCGAGTGGATCTGCTTGAGCATCCGTATCGAGACGTGCGTGTAGATTTGCGTCGTGTCGAGCCGGGCATGACCGAGCATCTGCTGGATGAAGCGGATGTCGGCGCCGCCTTCGAGCATCAGCGTGGCCATCGTGTGGCGGAACAGATGGCAAGCTCCGTGCTTGCCGATTCCAGCCGCTTCGACGTAATCGCGGACCAGGCCGCTGAGACGGTTGGGACCGAACGGCTCGCCCTGCGCGGTAAGGAAGAGTGTGCCGTCGTCCGGCTCGGACACAAGCCGGGGCCGCGCCTGGTCGAGATACTTGTCCAGCCATGCGACGGCCCGCTCTCCGACAGGGATTACGCGGTCCTTCTTGCCCTTGCCCTCGCGGATGGTCACGATGCCCGCTTCGCGGTCTACGTCGTAGAGCCTGAGCCGGAGCAGTTCCGTGCGCCGCATTCCGGTCGAGTAAAACATCTCCAGCATGCCCCGGTCGCGGATGCCGAGCGGGTCGGCGATGTTGGGCTGATGCAGGATCAGCTCGGCCTCCGATGCGGTCAGCACGCGCGGCAAGGGCTTGGGCAGCCTGGGCAGCTCGATCTCCGATGCCGGGTTGTGCAAGAGATAGTTCTGCCGCGTCATCCAGCGGAACCACATGCGCAAGGGCGACAGCCGTGAGTGCTGGCTGGCGAAGCTCAAGGGACTTCCGTTCTTCTTGCGGTAGTGGAACAGGTACCGCTGATAGCGTTCCAGCACCGGCCGCGTGACCTCGACCGGATCGCTCAGTCCGCGCTCCATCGCCCAACGCTCGAACAGCGATAGATGCTCGCGGCGCACATGCCGCGTGTCGTCGGTGAAGCCCTTCACGGCCAGCGACTCGATGTACTCTTCGAGCATGGCCTGTAACGGCGTGCTCGGCGCGGTGCGCTGCTTGCGCGGTTTAACGACTCGGGCCATCACTTGCCCCCTTTCATCCTGCCGTTGTTACGATGCAGTGCGGCTACGACGGCATCTTCTTCCGCCTCTTCCGCAGTAGTGTTTTCAGGCGGATTTTCGCAAAAAGCGTCTGGGACACCGATGGATACTGGCGATTCATTACCCCGCGATCCCCCCGCTACCCCGCCGTTTTGACCCCGTTTTGGCCCCGCGTTCTCGCTCTCCAGACCCGCGTTCCCGGCATTTACCCCCGCGAAGTTGGCATCGTACTTGTAGCCTCCCAACTTCTCCACGTCGATCAGCCCCGCCATCACCGGCCTGCTGCCATCGCCCTCGATGGCGAACGCAAGCTCGTAAACGAAGCTCTGGCCGCGTCCGCCGCGATGCGCCAACAGATACTCCAGTTCTTCCAGCCGCCCCAGATGCAGGCGCAACTGCGTATCGCCCCAGCCGGTCGCCTCGCGCACGTCGCGCCGCGAGAAGCGGTACTCCGACCGCTCGATCTGCTGCCGCTTGCATTCCGCCGCAACCATCGCATCGACCAGGAGCAACAGACGCCTGGTCTGCGGCGGCAGCTCGTCGAGCGAACGGCCCAGAACTTCCGCCGTCAGCCGGTTGGCAACCGCGATGTCGTCGAGCGTCACTTCGATGTATTCCAGCCGCTTGCCGTTATGCTGGACCGCCTTCCGTGGCCGCTGATGCTGATGCAACAGAGCGATGGTGCGGATCAGCGTCAGATACTTCGTATGGTCGCGCCTGGTCCGCGTCTGACTGTCGAGGAACGTCAAGCCTGGCGCGTAGGGATTGACGACCGAGACCGGCTTCAAGAGCCGCTGCGCGTTGCGATGCAGGCGCAACAGGTCGTCCCGATCCTTGCGCCGCAACAGACCCTCGATGGTCTGCGCCTCGCGCTGCACGCGATGGATGGCCTGTGTCTGCGCCCGCTCCTCATTCACTGTCAGCACAAGACAGCGATTCAACAGTTCCTCGTCGATGTCGATCGCCGTCGTGGTCAGGAAGATCATCACCGGCCCTTTGACGCGGTACTCGTGAGTAATGTGCCTGCCCGTCACCGGGTCTTTGCCCGTCGATGCTATCGTCAACTCACCTTCGCTCTGCAACAGCTTCAACGCATACGAGGCCCGCTGCGCTCCGGCCTCTTCCACGATGGCCAGCACCTTGTGCTGGAGATCCGTCTCGCCCATGTAGAAGAGCGATTGCCCCGTCATGGCCGAGTATTGAACGCGCTGCTCTTCCGGCACGAAGGCCAGCACCGCATCCATCAGCGAACTTTTCCCGGCAGCCGAACTCGACTGAACCATCACAGCAAGCGGCGCTTCCAAGTGGCGCGACACAACGCCCAGATAGCCGACCAGCTTATTGGTCTCTTCGCCCACAACGCCGCACAGGGCGAAGTCCTCGACGATGCGCTCAAGCAAGCGCGGATCGCGCAACAGCGCCATTGCCTCGGCCCGCTCCTCATCGCTCAGCTTGACCTCCGGCTCCTTCGGCGCGAGCGCCTGCTTGATCTGCTCGTCGCGCAGCTCCTCCAGCTTGAAAAGCACCTTGCCCACGTCGCGCCGGACGATCTCTTCCTTGATGCCAAGCTCCTCGGCGGCCTGCTTGACGAAGGCCATGCGGGGCCGCGACACGTTCAAGTCCAACGTGTCCACATGCAACCCCATCTCGCCCCGCGCGTTCGTGGCCATCACCCGGAGATTCACGCGCAGCAACTCCGCGCTCAGGTTCTTTTGCAGACCGCGGACACGGTACTCGCGCTCGCCCTGGCGTATCAGGATGTCTTCGCCGCGCACTTCGACTTGCACATCGCCCTGGCTCTCGACCCTGCGCGGCATGGGCACGACAAGCGCAGGAACAGCGGCTAAGGGAAAAACCTCTTCTGTCGGCGCTTTAACGGCGGGCGCGGCGGTTCTCGGCACTGTCGCCGCGATTGGCTCCGGTCCTGGCGTTTCTTCCATGATGATTTTTTCTTTAGCTGCTGCTTTTGCTTCCGCTGGCAGTGGCACGATGATTGACTCGGCGGCATGGACCGCTGGCCGCTGGCCTTTTCCCAGCCACGCGGCACGGTTCAACAGCACTCCAAGACTCTTTGCCGCTGGCGTCACTTTCAGCGCGTACTCGTTCGCGTCCATGCCCTTCGGGAACTCTACGCGGAAGCATTCGACGCCCATCTCCATCAGTTCCTCGGCCAGCTTTGCGGCGGCTTTGTTGCCCGCTTCATCGTTGTCATAGGCGATGTAAACTCGCTCCGTTCCGTGCTGGGCGAAGGCGGCCCGATGGTCGGCTGTGAAGCCGTTCACGCCATAGCTCGCGGTTACATTGCGGAAGCCAGCAACCCAGAACGTAAGCGCGTCGATCAGCGCCTCGCACAGGATGATTTCCTTCGATGCGATCAGCGCCTCTTCATTCCACACGCCCCGATGCTCGCCTTTGAGGTACAGGTGCAACGGCGTTCCCTCGCGCAACTTCGCCGTGATCTTCCGCCCGTACATCTCGACCACCTCGCCCGAAGCATTGAACACCGGCACGACTACCGAGCCGTTGAAGTGCTCGTGGCCGCTCTCCCGCAGGATGCCAAGCCGTTGCAGCCGCCCCCGCATCTGGGCGCCGGCGACGCGGTTCTTTTCCTCCAACCCGTAGCCCAACGTTCGGTTGGCGAAGCCCAGCTTGAAGCGGTCGATGATCTCCGAAGATTGCAGGCCGCGCGAGGACAGATACTTCAACGCCTCCGGCGATTGCTTCAGCGTCCGGCTGTAGTAGTCCACGATCTCAACAAGCAACGCCCGGTCGTCCGCCTCCCGCGCCACTGACGCGGGCAGCTTTGGAATTGTGCTCTGCTTCACCGCCTGGATAGGCTCGGCTACTGAGGGGAAATGGTCCTGCCGGAGTATTTCGACCGCATGGCGGAAGCTCACACCCTCGGCACGCATCACCCACGCGATCACGTCCCCGCCCTCCCCGCAAGCGCCCTTGCAACTCCACACGTTCTTCGCAGGGTCGATATTCAGGCTGGGATTCCGGTCGTCGTGGAACGGGCACAGCCCGATAAGCTCCTTGCCGCTGCGTGTCAGCTTGATCCCCCGCGCCTCCGCCAGCCGCTGCAAAGAGATTTCCCGTTTCAGCCGCTCGACTTCCGCCTCCGGGATTCTCGCCATCCGCTGACCCTCCGTTTCCGCCTTCCGCTTGAAAAACATGTCAAGAGGAATATACGCTAGCTTTTATCTAGCATATACGCGATACTTGGGTCAACGGATTTGCCGTGAGGTTTCTATGCTGGCTTACCCTGTACTCGTGCCGATCAACCATCAGTGGGCCGTAAACTTTCCCGAACACGTGGTCGCCCTGCGCAAACAAAAGGGCATGACCCAGCAGCAGCTCGCCGAGAGGATCGGCGTCCATGTGGCCCAGATTCGCCGCTATGAGGCCGGAACCTCGCAGCCTACCCTTGATGTTGTCCGCAGTCTCTCAGTCGCTCTGGGCGTAAGCGCGGATGAGCTACTTTTTGCCAAGGAAGAGCGCGGGCCAGACGCGGCCCTCAAGCTCCAGTTCGAGGCCGTCTCCCGCTTCGACCCGGAGTCCAAGAAGGTCGTTCAGCAGGTCCTCGATTCCATGATTCTTCAGCAGGAAGCCCGCCGCTGGTCTGCTGAACGATAGCGCCTGCCGGATGGACTGCGAACGATGCCAGGATCTGGCTCGAACAGCGCCGGACACCGTGCGAGCTGCATTCGATTTCCGTTCGACGATGGGCCGCAACGCGGCCCCGCTAAGCCGTCAGGCTTAGGGATGGTGTCTATCCCTCAACTCACCGCCGGACGCGCCACGGA
>Ga0302202_10004673_pt1 | contig 14292 bp, 11 predicted proteins | sample II_Bog_N3_3_FD_194579 | JGI IMG/M metagenome (GOLD analysis project Ga0302202, IMG submission 194579) | Peat permafrost microbial communities from Stordalen Mire near Abisko, Sweden - II_Bog_N3_3 | ecosystem: Environmental > Terrestrial > Soil > Wetlands > Peat | place: Sweden: Abisko...
GCGCACGGCGGGGAAGAACTGCCCGATGAAGGCCTGCGGCGTCTGGCCGTCTTTGGCGATCAGGCCGTCCAGAGAGACTGCCTTCTGATCGATGGCGTATTCGCGGATGAAATTGGCGCTCATCAGCGCGACTGCCGGCGGCTTGCCGGCGGAGATTGCCGCACGGGTTTTCAGATTGGTGTCGTCATACGAGCCGGTATAGACGGCGGTGGCGTGCACGTCGGATTGGCTGGCGTTGAAGGCTTCCACCACCCGCGTCATCTCGATGGAAAGTTTGCCCTGTACCGGCACCGGGAAGAAAAGATCAATCTCGGTGGCGGCGTGAGCCGCCCCGCCAAACGTGAGCAGCGCGGCGGCTGCGAGCAGAATTTGACGCATGAACTGGGGTCCTTATTTGAGTCCGGTGGAGGCGAGGTTGGCGACGAAATGCCGCTGACACAGGGTGAAGCCGAGCAGCAGCGGCAGAGCGACCAGGGCGGTGCCGGCAGCGATCACGCCCCAAGAGCCGCCGCTTTCCGAGGCCAGCGTGAAACTCGCCAGCCCGACGGTGAGCACCTGATGCTGCGGTGAGGAGACGGCCATCAGCGGCCAGAGGAATTCGTTCCAATGTGAGCTGATCGAGACCACGGCAAACGAGGCCAGCCCGGGCCACGCCATCGGCAGCAGGATGTGGCGGATGATTTGCAGCCGCGAAGCACCATCGATCCGCGCCGCTTCTTCGAAATCGCGCGGGATGGAGCGGAAGGTCTGCCGCATCAGGAAAACGCCGAACGCCGAGGCGCAATAGGGTGCTGCGATCCCGGCGAGGCTGTCGAACAGGCCGAGATGGACGATCATCTGCAAATTCGGCACCACCAGCACCGCTGGCGGCAGCAGCAATTGCATGAGGAACAGTGCGAAGACCGTGCTGCGGCCGGGGAAATCGATCCGCGCGAAGGCATATCCGGCCAGCGACACCGTCACCATCTGCACCGTCAGAATGCCCAGGCAGAGGAGTGCGGTGTTGAGATACCACAGCGGAAAATGTCCGCTATCCCAGGCGTCACGGTAATTGTCCCAGCCGAACGGACCGCTTGGCCACAACGAGGCCAGATCGGCCTGTCCCGGCGCATCGGGACGCATCGACGCCACCGCCATCCAGGCAAAGGGTGCCAGCCAGAGCAGGCCCGCCAGACTGGCCAGCAGCAGGAAGACGCGCTCAGCTTTCATAATGAATGCCTCGCTCCAGCGTGCGCAGCGACAGCAGAGCGAGCGTCAGCAAAGCGCCGACACACACCACGGTTGCCGCCGAGGCGAGGCCGAGATCGAGGTTCTGTTCGGCCTGCTGGTAGATGTAATAGAGGATCATGTTGGTGCTGTCGGACGGGCCGCCGCCGGTCATGACGATGATGTGGTCGATCTGCACCAGCGCGTTGACCATGGCGATCACGCCGACGAAGGCGAAGGTCGGGCCAAGCAGCGGCAGCGTGATGTCGCGAAACCGCCGCCAGCCGCTCGCGCCATCAATCCGCGCCGCCTCCAACAGATCGCCCGGAATGCCCGCCAGACCGGTGAGGAAGAACAGCATGTAATAGCCGGTGTTCTTCCAGATGGTGATCACGATCACCGAGGGCAGCGCCAGCTCAGGGCTGCCGAGCCAGTTCGTCGCATAACGCCCGAAATAGGCGAGATAGTGATCGAGCAGCCCCTCACCGGGCAGGAAGACAAACACGTAAAGGGCAGCGGCGGCGACGAGGGGGATCAGTTGCGGCAGCACCAGGATCGTGCGCAGCAGCGCGGTCAGTCTGCCGGGCTTGCTCAGCGCTACGGCCAGAAACAGCGCGATGATCAGGCTCGGCACGATGGTGCCGACGGCATAGAGCAGCGTGTTGATCAGCACGCGATGGAAATGCAGGTCGCCGAACAGCCGGGCGAAATTGCCAAAGCCCCAGGCGGCGGTCTGGCCAAAGCGCTGCTCGGTCAGGCTGCGCAGAACCACGCCGAGCACCGGCCAATAGGTGAAGGCGACAAGGAACAGCAGCGACGGTGCCAGCAGCACCGTAGCCGTCCAATTCTCACGTGAGGCCCTCGCCAATCCGATGCGCACGTCTCCCCCAGCCCTCAGCTTTCCGAGGGCGCAGGTTTATCGACGAACCGAGATGAAACCGTGACAGCACGGGGAAGCTTCGATGACAATCCAGTGCTGGGATGGTCGTTATGCGGGGGGGATGAGGCGGGAGGGCGTTACTTGCCCACCACCCCGTCGCGCACCACTTTGCGCACCCGCACCCGCCGAATCCGCCGTGCATCGGCCTCCAGCACGCGGAACTCGATTCCGCTGGGATGGTCGATCACCTCACCGCGCGTCGGCACCCGACCGGCGAGCATGAAGACGAGGCCGCCGACTGTGTCGATGTCGGCGTCGCGCTCATCTTCGGTGAGAATCTCACCCATCCGGGCCTCGAAATCCTCCACCGGCAGGCGTGCATCGATGTCGAGACTGCCGTCGGCGCGTTCGATTACCATCGGGCCTTGAATCTCGTCATGTTCGTCGGAGATGTCGCCCACGATGGTCTCGACCAGATCCTCAATCGTCACCAGCCCGTCAATGCCGCCATATTCATCGACCACCAGGGCCAAATGCATGCGTGATTGCCGCATTTGCAGCAGCAGATCGAGCACCGGAATCTGCGGGGCGACCAGCAGCGGACGGCGCAAGATCGCTTCCAGACGGAACGCCTCGGGGCGGCCGACATAGGAAAAGACGTCTTTGATGTGCACCATGCCGATGATGTCATCGAGCTGCTCGCGATACACCGGCAGGCGCGAATGACCCTCGACGCGGATTTGTGACACCGCCTCGTCCAGCGTCACGTCATGGCGCATGGCGATGATGTCGGCGCGGGGGATCATCACGTCATCCGCCGTGGTGCCGCGCAGATGCAGCACGTTGGCGATAAGCGCCTGTTCCTGACGGTCCAGCTCAGGAATTTCGCCCGCCACCTGATCGGCGTCGGCGGCTTCCTGCACCAGTTCGGCGATGCTCTCGCGCAAGGTCGGCTCATGCGAGGGGCCGAGCATGCGGTGACGCAATTTGTCGAACAGACCGGCACGCGCTGCCCGCCGGGCCGCGATGTCGCGGGTAAGACCGCTCATGCGGACCGCCCAGAATCTGGCTTCCACGGATTGGGGCGATGGAGTTGCGACATGAGCTGCGCCTCTTCCATCTCCATCCGCCGGGCATCGCCGGGATGCTCGTGGTCATAGCCGAGCAGATGCAGCCCACCATGGATGACCAGATGCGACAAATGGTCGGACACGCGCTTACCCTGCGCCTGCGCTTCCCGCAGCACCACGCCCAAGGCGAGCATCAATTCACCCGGCTCACCCGGCATTGTCGGGTCGAAGGTGAGCACATTGGTCGGCTTGTATTTGCCACGATGGCGGCCGTTGAGGCGACGCACTTCACGATCATCGCTCAGCACCACCACCATCGGCTCGCCGAGCAGAGCGGCGGCGCGACGTACCACCAGCTCTGGATTGCGGACGTGGCTGCGCCAACCGCGTGCCGCCACAATCACATCCACATCTACATCATTCTCGGACCCCGCATATGCGGGGTCCGTACTGGGTCGGTCTTCCATCTACCTGCCTGAAACCTCTCTGCTGCGCGCCTCGCGCCGCGTGTCCTTCTCGGCCGCCGCGCGCTGGTCGTAAGCATCCACAATCCGTGCCACGAGCGGATGCCTTACCACATCGCGCTTGTCGAAACGACATACGCCAATGCCGGGCAGACCTTCCAGTGTCTCCAGAGCATCGCGCAAACCAGAGCGGGTGCCGACGGGCAGATCGACCTGAGACAGATCGCCCGCGATCACCATTTGCGTGCCCTCGCCCATGCGGGTGAGGAACATCTTCATCTGCACCGGCGTGGTGTTCTGCGCCTCATCAAGAATGACGAAGGCATGCTTGAGCGTGCGGCCGCGCATGAATGCCAAGGGGGCGACTTCAATCTCGCCGGTCTCCATCCGCTTCTTTAGCATATCGGGAGGCATCATCTCGCCGAGAGCGTCGTAAAGCGGGCGAAGATAGGGATCGACCTTGTCCTTCAGATCACCCGGCAGAAAGCCTAACCGCTCACCGGCTTCCACGGCGGGGCGGGAGAGCACGATGCGGTCAACCTTGTTTTCCAGCAGCATGCCGACGGCTTGCGCCACGGCGAGATAGGTTTTGCCGGTGCCGGCTGGGCCGATGCCGAACACCATCTCGTGGCGCGACAGCAGATCCATATAGCCCGCCTGACCGGGCGAGCGCGGGCCAATCACGCCGCGTTTGGTGCGGATGGCCGGCATATCTGCCAGCGGCAGGCGGGGGTCTTCGATCTCCGCCATCCGCACGGCCGCCGCCACATCCGGCGCTTCCACGCCTTGGCCGCGTTGCAGGCGGTGATAGAGGCCGTTGATCGCGGTGGCGGCGGCCTGCACGCGGCCGGTCTCCCCCGAGATCGTCACCTCGTTGCCCTTGCATCGCATCTTCACACCCAGCCCCTGCTCCAGCGTCACCACATGGCGGTGATGGCCGCCATACAGCTCCGGCAACAACCGGTTATCCTCAAAGGTGAGGGTGACCAGCTTGTGGCTAGGGGCCGAAGCCGGCAGGGCATTGGGGTCGCTCGATGCGAGGACGATTTGGGTCAAGCGCAGGCAGGCTCCTCAATCAGGGTTGCGGTGAGAGAGTTTGGTTTGCCTAGAACGATGCGGACCGGAACAATCCGGCCGATCAGGCTTTCCGACCCGAGCATGTGCACGGGTTGGAGCCATGGGGTGCGCCCGCCGATCTGCCCTTCTTGGCGACCGGGGTGCGTGAACAAAACCTCCACGATCTCGCCTTCTTTTGCGGCGTTGAACGCGGTCTGCTGATCGCGCAGCAGCGCCTGCAATTCCTGCAAGCGGCGGTCCTTGGTGTCTTCATCGACCTGCGCGTGCGCACCTGATGCGGGGGTGCCGGGGCGGGGCGAGTATTTGAAGCTGAAGGCGGAGGCGAATTGCACGCGACGGATCAGATCCAGCGTCGCCTCGAAATCCGCCTCGGTCTCACCGGGGTGACCGACGATGAAATCCGACGACAGCGCCAGATCCGGGCGGGCGTCGCGCAGACGGTCCACCAGACGGAAATAATCCTCGCGCGTGTGCTTGCGGTTCATCGCCTGAAGCATGCGGTCCGAGCCCGATTGCACCGGCAGATGCAGGAACGGCATCAATTGCGGCAGGTCGGCATGGGCACGAATGAGGTCGTCATCCATGTCGCGCGGGTGGGAGGTGGTGTAGCGAATGCGCTCCAGCCCCGGAATTTCGGCCAGTTTGCGGGCCAGTGTGCCAAGAGCGGAGGGATTGCCATCGGCATCCAGCCCATGCCACGCATTCACATTCTGGCCGAGCAGCGTGATCTCCCGCGTGCCTTGCGCCACCAGACGGCGGGCTTCGGCGATGACGGTGGCTTCAGACCGGCTGCTCTCGGAGCCGCGCGTGTAGGGCACCACGCAGAACGAGCAGAATTTATCGCAGCCTTCCTGAATGGTGAGAAACGCCGTCAGACCCTGCGGGGCCGAGGCTTCCGGCAGATGGTCAAATTTGTCCTCAGTGGGAAAATCCGTCTCGATCACGGCCCCCGCAGCCCGGCTGGCGCGGGCGACCATCTCGGGCAGGCGATGATAGGTTTGCGGGCCGAGCACGATATCGACATAGGGCGCACGGGCGAGAATTTCCGCCCCCTCCGCCTGTGCCACGCATCCGGCGACAGCGAGGATTGGCCTGCGGCCAGTGAGCGCGCGGGCTTCCTGGATCACCCGCAGACGGCCCAATTCGGAGAACACCTTCTCCGACGCTTTGTCGCGGATATGGCAGGTGTTGAGGATGATCATGTCAGCATCATCAGCGGCGTCGGTCGGCGCGTAGCCGAGCGGGGCGAGAACGTCGGCCATTCGGCCTGAATCATAGACGTTCATCTGGCAGCCCCAAGTGATCATGTGGAGCTTGCGGGAATTCGCGGTCAAAGCGAGGGGGCGGCCCCAGCCGCTGATATGGGGGCGAAGTAGGCGGACAGGTGGCTCAACATCACGTCGCTCAAAATCTTCCTTTCGTGCGGCAGCCCTCTCTGGAGTGCTACCTGGCAGGCTTGAGGAATGGGCAACGGCACAGCGAAGGTCAAGTCTTGCGCGAGATAGACGTGTCGAATCGTCTCGCTTGGCTGGAGTGTCGCAGCTTCGGGGGTGGGGCTGTCAACAAGAAGCTGCGGTGCAACAGAACCTTAAACGAAGGCCGGCTTGGGCTGAACGCCCGCCTCGGTGCCGCCATTGCTCGGCCGCGCCGGGCGGTTCTGCCGCAAAGTGGAAGCACCATCGGCCACGATGTCCCAACACGTCGCCGCCAACGCCTTGCGGCTGGGGAAGGCGAGCGGGTCAAGCGGCTGGTGCATCAGCACTGTGGCGCGCAGGCCCTTGTGCTGGGCCAGACGCCAGAAATGCGAGCCGATCTCCATGTCGCCATACCACGCAAACAGCGGGCGCGAGGCGCGGCCCATCGGCAGGCCGCCGAGACGGTCATACACCACCGACACCGGCTGCACGATCGGCGGCAGACCGCCGGGAGTGACCGGCATTTCGGCAATCGACAGGAAGGCGGTGCGGAACGGCAACACGCGCGAGCCGTCGCTGGTCGTGCCTTCCGGAAACAGGATCAGATTGTCACCACCGGCGAGGCGGCCATGCATGTCATCGCGCTCACGCACCGTGCTGGCACGGCTGCGGCGGACGAACACGGTGCGGCCCAGGCGGGCGATGGTGCGGATCACCGGCCAACTGCCAACCTCTTCCTTGGCGATGAAGGCGGCGGGCAGGCGGCTGCCGAGCACGGCGACGTCAAGCCAGGACGAATGGTTGGAGACGAACACCACCGGGCGGCCATCTTCGGTCTTGTGCGCCACAGCCCCGATCATCCGGACATCAAGCCCGATGATCTGGCAGACCACCCGCCAATAAATGCCCGCGAAGGCCTGTCGCGCCGGGCCTTCGAACAGCACCAGCAGCGATTGAATCAGAATGCACGGGATCGTCCAGAGTGCCGTCATCACGCCGCGTCGCAATGCGCGGAAGCGGCGCATCACCGAGCGTTGCCCTGGCAGGGCAATCCCAGCCCAAGCAGAATCATCAATCGGCTGCTCCGGACGGCGCAGCAACGGAAGGCGCTTGCCTTTGAGGCGCGAGGGGTTCTGGGTCATCCCTGCGTTCTAAAGGCCGCCATTGCGCCGCACAACGAATGAAAAATGATTCTTTCTTGACAGTCAGGCCACAATGATCAGCCCGGCGGAACAACCTTCATGACGAATGATGTCGCCGCCTCATCTGGGCCAAACGGGCCGGGCACCTTGTTGTGCACCACGGGCACCGAACGCAGATAGGCCACCAAGGCGGCGGCATCGAAATCGGTGAGGACGGCCAATCCACGCCAAGGCATGGCAGGGGCCAAAATGCGCCCGCCGGGTATCTCGCCGGTGCGCAAAGCGTGGATGATCTGCGCATCGGTCCAACTGCCGAGGCCGGTTTCGGTGTCCGATGTCAGATTGGGGCCATAGAACGTGCCCAGGCCGGGAATGGCGAAGCCGACATCGCTGCCGCCAAGATCGCGGGTCATGTCCGGCTTGCCCAGGAAATGGCCGGGCGTGTGGCAATCGGTGCAGCCGCCGATGGTGACGAGATATTTGCCCCGCTCCACCGCCGTTTGTGCCTCAGATGCCGAGGCATTCGCCAGAACCAGCCCAGCCGTCACCGCACCCAGAATGAGCGCACGCACGTCACGCTTAGCCATGAAGCTTCTCCCCTTGCTTGGCAGAAACACCGCCATCCCCAAGGTGAGCCTATCGGATTCGTTACAAAAGCGGCAATGATATTTGCGAGATTGGCAGCACAAATCCGGTTTTCATGGCGCGTCGGCAAGAAACGGGAAGCTCGAACGGTGGGCCGACTGCTAGGTCTGGCGCATGAAACGCATCGACTGGCTCCGGCTGCTGATTCTGTCTCTGGTCTGGGGCGGGTCTTTCATTTTCTTCCGCATCCTCGCCGCCCAGCTGCCACCGCTGACGACGGTGTTTTCGCGCACGCTGATCGGCACATTGGCCGTGCTGGTGTTCATGCGGGTGGACAAGACGCCGTTGATCATCCCGCGCAGTCAGGTGCCGAAGCTGGCGCTGCTCGGGTTGATCAACTGCGTGCTGCCATTCACGCTCTATGCCTGGGGCGAGACGCGGGTGTCGGCGGGGGTGGCGTCGATCATCAATGCGACGACGCCGATGTTCACCCTTCTGGTGGCCGGGCTGGTGTTTCGCAACGACAAGCTGACCGGCGGGCGGATTGCAGGCGTGCTGTGTGGCATGGCGGGTGTGGCCGTGGTGGTTGGGCCGGACGTGCTGTTGGGGGCGGACACGCTGGGCGAAATCGCCTGTCTGCTGGCACCGCTGAGCTACGGCTTTGCCTTCCAGGTCGGCCGCCGCATCACCGGCATGACGCCCCCGGCGCTGGCCTGCGCACAGCTTGGCATGGCGACGTTGCTGATCTTCCCGCTGATGGTCGGCATCGATCAGCCCTGGAATTTGCCGAGCCCGCCGCTGTCCGGCTGGCTGGCGATTGCAGGACTTGGCGTGCTGAGCACCGGCTTTGCCTATGTGGTCTATTTCCGCGTGCTGGCGAGTGCGGGGCCGACGAATTTGTCGCTGGTCACGCTGCTGGTGCCGGTCTCAGCGGTTCTGCTCGGCTGGGGCGTGCTGAGTGAGCCAATGGCCCCACGCGCGGCAGGCGGTATGGCGCTGATCGCGGTGGGGTTGGCGGCGATTGATGGGCGTCTTATTCGGCGGGTGCGCGGGTTTCTGAACCCTCAACCAGCAGCCGCGTCACCCCGGGATAATTGATCTTCCCACTGCCGAGCAGCGGCAGTTTGACCACTAGGCGTAGCTGACGCGGCACCATGATTTCCGACAGCCCACGCCCACGCGCGAACTCCAGCAGCGCCCGCACCGTCGCGTCCTGTTGCGTGGTGACGAGCACGAGCACCTCGCCCTTGCGCTCATCCGGCAGGGCGACCACCGCATGCTGCCCCTTCGGCCAGCAGGCAGCGGCCAGTTCTTCGCAGCCATCAAGTGAAATCCGCTCGCCGCCCGGTTTGGCGAAGCGCTTCAAGCGGCCGACAATGCGCATGAAGCCGTCATCATCGAGCGTGACGATGTCGCCGGTGTCGTACCAGCCGTCTTCCGGCGCATGGATCACGTCGGGATGCGCGGCCTCCACACTGCCGATCATCACATTCGGCCCACGCACCACCAGCGAGCCACCCTCCACGCCTTCCACCGGCTCCAACCGGCTCTCAATGCCGGGCAGCAGGCGGCCGACGCTGCCGGTGCGGTAATTGGTGATTGAGGAGGCGGCCAGAGCGGGCGAGGTTTCGGTAGCGCCATAGGCTTCCATCACCCGCACGCCAAAACGCTCGAAATACAGCTTGCGTGTGGAATCGCGCAGCTTCTCGGCACCTGCGAACACTAGACGCACCGAGTGGAAATCATACACATGCGCATAGCGCGCCCAGCCATTGAGGAATGTGTCGGTGCCGAAGACGATGGTGGTGTCGAAATCGTAGATCGCTTCAGGCACCATCCGGTAATGCAGCGGCGACGGGTAGAAGAAGATGCGCGCGCCGATCAGCAGCGGCAGCAGCGTGCCGCCGGTGAGGCCGAAGCTGTGGAACATCGGCATCGCGTTCAACACCCGGTCGCCCGGATTGAAATCGACCACCGAAATCACCTGCGCCCAATTGGCCAGAATGTTGCGATGGCTGAGCAGAATGGCCTTCGGCGAGCCGGTGGTGCCGCTGGTGAACAGCATCACAGCGGGTACATCGGGGCGCGTGTTGGCGCCGGGCAGGCGGTGGGGGAACCAGGAATCCCATTTGCCGCGCAATTTCTCGGCCAATCCCAGGCTCTCGCGCACATCCTCCAGCCAGATGAAGGAGACATGCCCCTTCATCCGCTCCACCACCGCCTCCAGCTTGGCCTTGGTGATGAAGTTGCGCGATGACACCACATAGCGCGCTCGTGCCGCCCGGCAGGCGTCGAGCATTGCTTCGGAGCCTGCGGAGACGTTGAGCAGTGCGGGCACGCGACCGAAGGCCTGCAGGGCCATCATCGTCACCAAGGCCCCCGACGCATTGGGCAGCATCACCGCCACCCGCACGGCGCGGTTGATCTCGGCATACAAAGCCGGGTCCATCCCCTCGGGTGGCGCGGCGAATGGGGCGGCGAGGGTTTGCTCGGTCAATCCCGCCAGTTTGCGGCCGAGCACGGCCGAACCCAGGATCAGGCGGCCATAGCTGAGCGGGGTGTAGGTGATGTCATTGGCCGCAATCCGCTTCGCCCCGAAGATCGCCTTCGCATCCAGCACCGCACGGAACAGCGAGCGGTTGATGTCGCGGCTGTTGAAGCTGGATTGCTCCATCACGCGCTGCACTTGCTGGCCCAGCAATTCACGACGCGGGCGGCCGAACAGACCCTCCGGCCCATGCAGCCGCACCGGCTTGTTGATGGTGACGGTGAACGGCACAAACAGCCGCAGCCGCACCAGCCCCTTGAGCCAGCCCAAAGGCGTCCATTGCGGGCCGTCGATATGGATCGGCACGATCTGCGCGTTGGTTTTGTCGGCGAGCATGCCGGTGCCCGCATAGACCTTCATCAGAGAGCCGGTGCGCGAGATGCGGCCCTCGGGGAAGATCATCAGCCGCCTGCCGTCTTTGACTGCGGCAATCATCGTGCGCATCGAATAGGCGCTCATCGGGTCAACCAGCAGCACATCGGCCAGCTTGAACGCCAATTTCACCCACCAATGGCGGGCGATGAAGATGTTGCTGACGAAGGTGATCGAGGACGCCCCCGGCAGGCAGGCGGCGACGAGGATGCCGTCGAGGTAGGAGAGGTGGTTGACGGCGTAGATCACCTGATCGCCAAGCCCGTCGAGATTCTCCAACCCGCGCACCTTCACGCGGTGGACCAGTTCGAAATATAGCCGGGTGAAGCCGCGCGCCGTCTCACGCGGCCACACAGCGACCATCCAGCACACCGCCAGCAGGTTCACCCAGGCGGTGAGTGCGATGATGCGCGGGGCACTCACCCCTGCCCGCACCAATGCCGTGGTGACGAGTGCCCCCACCACGATCAGCGCCGCATTGGCGATGTTGTTCGCCCCGATCATCCGGCTGCGCGTGCCGGGGGCGGATTGTTCCTGGATCAGCGCATAGAGCGGCACGCTGAACAGCCCGCCACAGGCCGCCAACAGCGCCAGATCGGCAAGCGCCCGCCACATCGCGAAGGTGCCCAGCAACGCCGCCAGATCGCCGCCATGTCCGGCCAAGGACGGGCAGATGGCGGCGAAATCCCAGGCGAAAATCGACAGGCCCAAAGCGGCGAAGGGCACGTAACGCGGCGTTACTTCGCCTTTGAGCACGCGGGCGCAGATCACCGAGCCAAAGCCAATGCCGATGACGAACATCGCCAGCAACAGCGTCACCACCGCCGAGCCACCGCCGATGACGTCCTTGCCGATGACTGGGAATTGCGACAGCAGGATCGCGCCCAACGTCCAGAACCAGGACAGCGCCAGCAGCGCCAGCCAGACCGGCCGATTGCGTCGCGCCTGCGCCATCACGCGCCAAGTGGCGGTGGCGATGTTCCAGTCCATCCGCAATTCCGGCTGCTCCGGTGCTGCCGCCGGCACAAGCCACGCCGCCGCAAGTCCAGAAATGGCGACGATGAGCCCGAGTGCCGAGACAATCTCCTCCCCGCCATCGAGCAGGATCAACCCGCCGCCGAGGATGGTGCCGGTGAGAATGCCGAAGAAGGTGCCCGCCTCGATCAGCCCGTTGCCCGCGACGAGTTCGCCTTCACCCAAATGCGCCGGCAGGATGGCGTATTTCAATGGCGAGAAGAACGTCGCCTGCACGCCGAGGCCGAACAGCACAGCGAGCAGCGCTGGCAGTGATCCGGTGAAAAAGCCCGCAGCCGCACCGGCCATCAGCAGCACTTCCCAGATTTTGGTGAAGCGGATCAGCCGAGATTTCTCACCGCGATCGGCCAATTGGCCCGCAGTGGCAGAGAACAGCAGATAGGGGGCGATAAAAATGCCGCTGGCGAGGGCCACAATCTCCGGGCCGCCTTCGGAGGCCTTGAACAGCGCCAGCACGGCGAGTGCATTCTTGAACAGATTGTCGTTCAGCGCGCCGAGGGTCTGCGTGATAAAAAGCGGCAGGAAACGCCGGGCGCGCAGCAAATCGGGCAGCATCGACGTTTCCCTATTTTGATTACAGATCGGGCAGTAAACGAACCTCAACTGTTACATGCGACAGACCGGCCAATCCGGCAAGAAGGGCGTGATAATGATCTGGGGTCCGCGCGGCTTTGGTGGTCATCACCGCCAGGATCGCGCCCATATGGCCGGGGCCAAGCCGCCAGAGATGCAGATCGGTCAGATCATCCCCCTCATCAATGACAATCTGGCGCAACTGCTCGGCCAAACCGGTGTTCGGCGTCATGTCGAGCAGGATCGCCCCGGTGTCACGGATCAGTGTCCAGGCCCAGGAGGCGATGACCACAGCGCCGACCAGACCGGCCAGCGGGTCCATCCACATCCAGCCGAAACTGCGGGCGAGCAACAATGCGACGATCACCAGCACGGAGACTGCGGCATCGGCGATCACATGCACGAAGGCCGCACGCATGTTGTTGTCACGATGGGCTTTGTGGGCGTGATGCCCATGGTCATGGTCGTCGCAGTCATGATCATGCCCATGATCGTGATCGTGATCGTGGCCATGCCCATGGTGATGATGGTCGCCGCCCAGCAGCCACGCACTGCCCAGATTCACCACGAGGCCCAGCACGGCAATCGGCAGGGCTTCGTTGAAGTCGATCACGCCGGGATGCAGCAGATGGTCCAGCGCTTCCCAGGCGATCAGCAGCGAAATCATCGCCAGGATCACCGCCGAGGTGAATCCGGCCAGATCGCCGAGCTTGCCGGTGCCAAAGGCGAAACGCGGGTCGTCGGCGTGGCGGCGGGCGTAGGTGTAGGCTAGCGCTGCGATCAGCAAAGCGCCGGCATGGGTGCTCATATGCAGCCCGTCCGCCACCAAGGCGACAGAGCCGAACAACAAGCCGCCGCCGATTTCCAGCGCCATCATGAGCGTGCACAGCACGATCACCGCCCAGGTGCGGCGCTCGTTGCGGGCGTGCGATTCGCCTAGAAAGCTATGACTATGACCTTGCATCTTGCCCCCTCACCACGTCGGCAACCATGGTGCAATTCCTGCGGAATTGGCACCCTACAAGGTATTACTCGCCGCTGCGCCACCGTGTTGGCTCCGGCATGGCTGGCTGGTCGTCTTCCGGCGGCTCCAGCGCCTTGAGCAAAGCATCGCGCAGCGGCACCAGTTTACGTTCGTTCTCCACTTTCAGACCGAACACGTCTTTCACATAGAACACGTCCACCGCCCGCACGCCGTAGGTGGTGACGTGGGCGGAGGCGATTTGCAGACCGGCATCGCTGATGGCCGCCGTGACATCGTGCAGCAGACCTGGACGGTCGCGGCCGTTGACTTCCAGCACGGTGTGGGTGTTGGACGCGCGATTGTCGATCACCACACGTGGCGGCACATGGATCGCACGCATGCGGCGGCCCAGCACGGAATTGGATGCCTTGCGAATCTCAGCCGAGAATTTCAGCCGCCCTGACAGCGCCTGCTCCACCAGCACATAGAGCCGCGCCAAACGATGCGGCGCATCGAATGCGCCACCGGCGGCGTCCTGAATCCAGAATGTGTCGAGCGCCATGCCGTTGGTGAGCGTGTGAATCCGGGCGTCCACAATCGACGCCCCGGCCACAGCCAGCGCACCGGCGATACGGCTGAACAGACCAGCATGGTCGGTGGTGTAGACCATCACTTCTGTCACCGCGCGAGCGGGCAGCGGTTGAGTTTCGACGGTCAGCGGTGCCTTGCGACGTTCGGCCTCACGGATGAGGGTGGCATGACGGGCGTGGGTTTCGGGGTCGAAGGAGAGCCAATACGCGCCATAGCCGAGGGTCTGGAAATGCTCCAGATCCTTCTCCGTCCAATCCACCAGCAACTCAGCCGCCGAATCCTTGGCCCGCTGCACGCGCACGTCGCGCTCGGTGGTGGACAGACCGCCCGCCAGCACTTCGGCCACGCGGGCGAACAACTCACGCAGCAG
>Ga0302202_10004679_pt1 | contig 14274 bp, 12 predicted proteins | sample II_Bog_N3_3_FD_194579 | JGI IMG/M metagenome (GOLD analysis project Ga0302202, IMG submission 194579) | Peat permafrost microbial communities from Stordalen Mire near Abisko, Sweden - II_Bog_N3_3 | ecosystem: Environmental > Terrestrial > Soil > Wetlands > Peat | place: Sweden: Abisko...
GTCAGCAACTGCTTCAGCCGCAGGTTGCCCGGCCGGAACCGCTGTTGCAGCACCACCCCCAACCGCCGCCCGGAATCCCGGCCCGCCCCGACCAGCGCCTCCGCCCTCGCCACAGTGATTTCCAGCGGCTTCTCGCACAGTACGTGCTTGCCGGCGGCGAAGGCGGCGGTAGCCATGTCCAGATGTGTGTTGGCCGGAGTCAGTATCAGCACCGCATCGACGGCGGGATCGTTGATCGCGGCGGTGATGTCGGTGGTGACCGGGAAGCCGAATTCATCGGCCACGGGCTGCAGGCGGCGATGGCTGCGTGCGGTGGCCCAGACGACGCGGACCCGGTCGCGCAAATCCACCAGGCTGCGCGCGTGCGGCGGGAAGCCGTTGGCCACACCCAGGATCGCCAGACCGATCATGGCCGGCGCTCCGCCGTGAAGCGGCTGGCGGAGGCCTGCGCCGTCAAAGCCAGGCGGCACATCGTGAAGACCGGTTCCGGATCGAACGACCGCGTCGTTAATGACGTCAGAAAATCGCGGTAGTAGGTGACCGGCAGGCCGCTGCAATCGACGTAGCGCGTGCCCGTCCGGTTGGCGACGAACATGTGGTCGGTGCCGGGGCGGCCCTCGATATCCAGGTTCTTGCGCAATTCCAGGCTCCCCTCCGATCCGACCAGGAACAGACGCCCATCGCCCCAGGTCGGCAAGCCATCGGGCGTGAACCAGTCCATCCGGCAGTAGCCGCGTACCGCGGGCGTTTGCAGAATGAGCTCGGCGAAATCCTCGAACCCCGGCGGGTCCGTGCCGAAGGCGCCGATCGTGGCGGAAGCGATCTCGGCGTCGGGTGCGTCAGCGAAGGCCAGGAAGGTGTCGATCGCGTGCACGCCGATGTCGTTGATGATCCCGCCATAGGCCGGCTTGTCGAAGAACCAAGCCGGCCGCAGGGCCCGGTTCAGCCGGTGCGGCGCCAGGTTGACGACCTGCACCAGCCGGCCCAGCTCGCCCGAACGGACCACCTGCAAGGCCGCCTGGATCGCCGGAGACGCCACGCGCCCGACGCAAATCGACCAGATACGGCCGGTTTCCGCGACCGCCCGCCGCACCGCGTCCAACTGTGCCATCGTCGTGACACCCGGCTTGTCCGACATCACATCCTTGCCGCGCCGCATCGCCGCAATGGCCAAATCCGCTCGGTCGCAAGGACGCGCCGACAGGACAATGAAATCGATCGCGGGATCGTCGAGCAGCCGTTCGGTTTCCACCGCCGGCACGTCAGGGAACCGCTTGCGGAACCCGGCCAGCACGCGCGGATCCGTCGTGTCGGGATTATACCCGGCACACACCGCGCCCTCCGCCAGCAATCCCGCGGTCAGGTCATAGACGTGCCGATGATCCAGCCCGATCGCCGCGAAGCGCGCCATCCCGGTCCCCTCCCCATCGGTGCAACCTTTTCACCATCTTCCCCACAGCGCAACGCCGGTCCACAATGGGGCATCACCTTGGGAGGGACCTTAAAATGGCAAATCGTGTCGCCGTCATCACCGGAGCCGGTAGCGGCATCGGGCGTGCCTCGGCTTTGGCCCTGTTGAAGGACGGCTGGTCCGTCGCCCTCGCCGGCCGCCGCGCGGCGATGCTGGAGGAAACCGCGAGCCTCGCGACCGGCGGCACGACACTGGCGGTCCCGACCGACGTGACCGACCCGGCGCAGGTCGCTGCCTTGTTTGCCGCGGTGAAGGAAAAATTCGGCCGCGTGGACATGCTGTTCAACAACGCCGGCGGCAACGTGCCAACGACCAATTTCGGCGACATGACGTGGGAGGGCTGGCAGCACGTCGTCGCGGTCAACCTGAACGCGATGTTCCTGTGCGCCAATGCCGCCTTCCGCATGATGCGCGACCAGACGCCGCAGGGCGGGCGCATCATCAACAACGGATCGATCTCCGCACACAACCCGCGGCCGGGCTCGTCCGCCTATACCACCACGAAGCATGCAGTGACCGGGTTGACAAAATCGATTGCGCTGGACGGGCGGCAATACGACATCTGCGCCAGCCAGGTCGATGTCGGCAACGCCGCGACGCCGATGACCGCGCGTTCGGCCAACGGGCAGATGCAGCCTTACGGCCAGATGGCCGTGGAGCCGCGGATGGACGTGAACCACGTCGGCGCTCAGGTGGCTTTCATGGCCAACCTGCCGCTGGAATCGAACGTGCAGTTCGTTACTATCATGGCGACGAAAATGCCCTGGATCGGCCGCGGCTAGATGATGCTGGGCCGGAGGGGACTGATCGGTTCGGCGGCGGCGGGCCTGGCCGGGCCGGCTTTTGCCGCGCCGGGTGCCGCGCCGGTGAACCTGGTGGCCGAGACGCATCGCGGCAAGGTCCGTGGTGCGGTGCAGGACGGCATCCGGGTGTTCAAGGGCATCCCCTACGGCGCCCCAACCAACGGCGGCGCTCGGTTCCGCCCGCCCAAGGCGCCCGCGCCCTGGCCCGGTGTCCGCGATGCTTTGGCGTATGGGCCGATGTGCCCGCAGCTCACGGGCGAACGCGCCAGCATCACCGCCTCATGGACCTATGAAAAGGACATGAGCGAGGATTGCCTGGTGCTGAACGTCTGGACCCCCGGCCTGCGCGACCGGCGCAAGCGGCCGGTGATGGTGTGGTTCCACGGCGGCGGATTCTCGTCACTGTCCGGGTCGCGCAACGTCTTCGACGGCACGCATCTGTGCCAGAAAGGTGACGTGGTGGTCGTGACGTTGAACCACCGGTTGAATGCGTTCGGTTACCTGTATCTGGGCCACATCGGCGGTGCGGAGTTCGCCGAGTCCGGCAACGCCGGCATGCTGGACCTGGTCGCGGCGTTGCGCTGGGTGCACGACAATATCGCCGAGTTCGGCGGCGATCCCGGGAACGTTACGGTTTTCGGCCAGTCGGGCGGCGGGGCCAAGGTCAGCACCTTGATGGCGATGCCGCAGGCGCGCGGTTTGTTTCATCGCGCGATCGTCGAGAGCGGGTCGGCTCTGGAGGGTCTCTCGCCGGATGACGCCACGCGGCACGCTTCGGTGCTGATGGCGACACTCGGGTTGAAGCCGAACGACGTGGCCGGCTTGCAGAAGCTGCCGATGGACCGGGTGCTGGCGGGTCTCGCCAAGGTGATGGCGGTGCCCGGCGCGAAGCCGAATTACAGCCCGGTGGTGGATGGCACGATCCTGCCGCGCGGCCCCTGGACGCCCGACGGACCTGCGGTGTCGGCGAATGTGCCGATGATGGTCGGCACGGTGCGGACGGAAACGACCCTGCTGATCGGGGCAGGGGATCCGTCAACCTTCTCGCTCGATGCGTCATCGTTGCATCCGGCGATCGCGCCGTGGCTGCCGGAACGCGAGATCGACCGGGTGATCGGTGCCTTCCAGAAGATGATGCCGGCGGCGACCCCGTCCGATCTGTTCTTTGCCATCACGACCGACCGGCGGGTACGCCAGCAGGCCTGGGCGCAGGCGGAACGAAAAGCCGCGCAGGGGGCGGCGCCGGTGTGGCTGTACGAGGTGGATTGGGCAACACCGGTGGAGGGCGGCAAGTGGCGGTCGCCGCACTCGCTGGAGCTGGCCTTCGTGTTCGATAATGTGGCCGTGTCGTCGGCGATGGTGGGGACGGGGCCGGAACCGCAATTGCTCGCCGACCAGATGAGTGCGGCCTGGCTGTCATTCGCGCATAGCGGCAACCCGAATGGGGGCGGGCGGCTGAACTGGCCGCCGTTCAAGCTGCCGGAGCGGGCGACGATGGTGTTCGATGTGACGTCGAAGGTGGTGAGTGATTTTCGTGGGGACGAGCGGACATTGCTGGCGTCGCTGCCGCTTTACCGGGTCAGCCGGTGAGGCGTCAGGCCCAAGGGTTGATGATCGCCACGCCGCACGCCTGGAAGTCACGAACATTCCGGGTCACGACATTTGCGCCACGGGAGCGGGCGATGGCGGCAATCATCATGTCGGCCGTGGCTACGGGCCGGCCCGCTCGTTGAGATGCTGCCAAGATCACCGCATAAGCGACGGCTGCGTCGCTATCGAAGGGGAGCACACGCCCGTCGAAATCCTCTCGGAACATCTCCGTCGCCAGCGTTTCGAGGGCGAACTGGCGGCGGCCTTCCGGCATCAGTGCAATGCCGGCCAATACCTCGGCCTGGCAAACGGATGCGGTGAACAGTGTGTCTATGGCTTGTCCGGAGACCCATGCCGCCACCGCCGGTGACGGCTTGTCGCGCATCATTTCGGACAACACATTGGTATCCAGCAGGAACATCAGTCGAAATGCGGCGGCTCGCGGGCCGGCGTTCGCGGCGGTAGGGTCAAATCGACGCCCCCCAACGGAGCAAAACGGGCCTGGATGCGTGCGAACAGATTGCCGCCCTTCCTGTGATCCCGTTCCGTCAGCGCGGTTTGCAGGATGTGTCTGACCTCCGCTTCCATGGAGTGCCCGTGTTCCGCGGCGCGGACGCGCAGGCGTTCCTTGATGGCGGGATCGAGGTTGCGAACCGTGATGCTGCTCATGTCGGCTTCCTTATCAGCCGCCGCGCGGGTTGGGAATGGGCCGGCCTTTTGCTACACTGCCAGTCGCACCAGTTCCCGCACGCCCGCCGGCCCCAGCGTTTCCACTCGCCGCGCCAGATCGATCAGCGCCTCGGCCCGAGCTTCGGGGAGACGGCGGGAAAGGCAGTCGCGGATTTTGACGAGGTGGTCTGCCTCGCTGATCGGCGGCGAGCCCCAGACGCCTTTCGGTCCGTTGCAACGCGTGTGCAGCACCGAACCGTCGTCGAGTTCCACGCTCGCTTCCACCCACATCTTGTCGAAGCGCGCGGGAATGTCCGGTGACATATTGATCTGGATCTTGTCGAGCAGCGCTGCCATGTCGGCGTCCTTCACGCGATCATCGGTAAAGGTATCGATCTTCACCGCGCCGCGCAGCAGGCCGTTGGCGAAGGTGTATTGCAGGCTGAACTTGCCTGACAATCCGGTTTCCGGATGTGGGCGGTTCACATACTGCATCACCGGCGTGGTCAGGGTCACCGAACGGATCCTGCTGGGATCGGGGACTTGCGGATGCAATGTCAACCCCGCGGTAATCGCGAAATGCGTCCCAAATTGGCTTGGGAACATCTTGATCGCGTAACCGGGCGAGACAATCCGGTACGGCGGGCCGAAATTCAGCAAATCCTGCGGCTGGAAGGTTTCGCCGAACATCATCCGGCCGTAGCCGTTGAACGCCTCAAACGGTTCGGTGTTGCCGGTGAATCCTTTCGACGCCAGAAGCGCCGATTCCAGCCCGTGCATCGCCGCATGGCCGCAATGAGTCGATTTCGTCATCGTCCCGATATTCGCCGCCATCCCCCCGCACCGCGACGACGCAATCCCCAGCGCATTCGCCAACTGCCCGGCATTCAGTCCCAGCACGTGACCCGCCGCGACCGCGGACCCCATCGGCCCGACCAAAGACGGCGGATGGAAGTGTACGCCGCCGGTCTCGTACAAATGACCGGCGTGCCGAATCCAGCCCTGGATCTCGATCCCTTTCACCAGTGCGGCAATCAGGTCGCGCCCGCTGATTTCCCGCACGTCGGCCAGCGCCAGAATCGCGGGCAGGGTGGTGGACAGGGCGTGGTTGGACGGTGTCCACATCGGCTCGAAATCCAGCACGTGCATCGCCGCGCCATTCAGCGCCGCCGCCAGGGTTGGCGCGGTGCGGAAGTCGAACCCGATCACCGCCGCGTCGCCACGCGCGCCGAAGCTGCGATAATGTTCCGCGAGGATCTGGATCGTGTCTTCTTCAGTGCCCGCCAACGCGATCGCGATGCCATCCAGCACCAGCCGGCGCGCCGCGGCAATCGCCTCGGGGGTCAGGGACTCGTAAGTCGTTGCAACGATCTTGTCGCAAAGTTCCGCCGTGACACTCATGATCCGTCTCCTGTTACGCGACCAGCGCCATCAGTTCGCCGACCTCGGCCGGTGCCAGTTCATCGATCCGCGATGCCAACGCAACGCAGCGTTCGGCGACATCGGGTGCGAGGCGGGTCGCGAGGCAATCCCGCACCTTGACCAGATGATCCGCGACCGGAATCGGCGGCTGGCCCCAGACGCCCCGCGGCCCGTTGCAGCGCGTTTCCACCACGCGGCCGTCGTTCATCTCGATCCGCAAGGCGACATGCATCGTTTCGAAGCGCGCGGGAATCGCCTTGTCCATATCGACGGTGATTTTCCCCAGCAGCGCCTGCATATCCGCCGCTTGCAAACGCGCATCGGTGAAGGTGTGAATGCCGACCTTGCCATCCAGCAGCGCCGCGGCCAACGTGTATTGAAAACTGAACTTGCCCGACAGCCCGGTTTCCGGCCGAGGCCGGTTCACATAGCCCATGACCGGCGCGGTCAGACGCACCGACCGGATCGCACCCGGGTCGCCCACCTGGTCGCGCACAGTCAATCCGGCGGTGATGACAAAATGCGTCCCGAACTGGCTCGGAAACATCTTGATCGCATAGCCCGGCGAAACAACCCGCCACGGGGCCCGGCCGTAATGTTCCAGCTCCGCCGGCTTGAACGTGCCGCTGCAGAAGGTGTTGGCCCAACCCAGCGGTGATTCGAATGTTTCGTTATCGCCGGTAAATCCCGCTTCCGCCAGCAGGGCGCATTCCAGACCCATGGCGGCTGCCTGCCCGCAATGCGCCGATTTGGTCATCGTGCCGGCATTGCTGAACAAAGTGCCGCAGCGGGAGCCAACAATCCCGAACGCATGCGCCATCCGCCCCGCGTCCAGCCCCATCATATGCGAGGCCACCGCAACCGCACCCATCGGCCCGACCAGGCCAGGCGGATGGAATTTCAACACGTCCGGTGTGTACTGGCCCGATGCCTCGCGCAGCCAGCCCTGGATTTCGATTCCCTTGATCAGGGCGGTCAGAATCTCTCGACCCTGCAACCCGCGCGCTTCCGCCAACGCGAGCGCGACCGGCAAGGTGACCGACAGTGCGTGCGTCGCCGGACTCCACATCGGTTCAAAATCCAGGACATGCATCGCCGACCCGTTCAGCGCCGCGGCGCGCACCGGATCGATTTTGAAGCCGCAGGCGATCGCGGTTGCCACCGGCGTTCCGCCCAAGGTGCGCAGCACACGCGCCATGATCGGAACGGCTTCCTCCTCGGAAACACCGGCAACCGCAACGGCCAGGCCGTCCAGCACCAGCCGGCGCCCGGCGGCGAGCGCCTCGGGCGGCATGTCCTCGTAACGAGCGGCGGCGATGCGCGCGCACAGATCAGCGGTCAGGCCCATGGTTCCCCCTCGGTCAAGGCGACGCAGTCCAGCGGTTCGAATGACAGCACCACCGGTGCGTCTTCCGCAATCTGCCGGGTGGAGAACACGCGCACCAGCGCATCGCCCACCGCGACAACATATTCGAAATGCCCGCCCAGGAACAGGCGCTGCCTGACGATGCCGGGCAGTCGGTTCAGCCCCGGCGTGCCGCCGGTTTCGATCACGATTCGGTCTGGCCGCAGCATCACCTGCGCCGGGCCCGGCTTTGCTATCGGCCCATGGGCTCTGATCGGCGTGCCACCGGCGGTGACGGCATCGATGCCGGCTGTGTTCACCGACCCGATGGTGACGTCGAGAAAATTCGCCGCGCCGGCCACGTCGGCGACGAAAATATCTGCGGGGCTGGCGTAAATTTCCTGCGGCGTGCCGTGCTGGCGAATGCGGCCCTCGCGCATCACCAGGATGCGGTCGGACAGCGACAACGCCTCGGCCTGGTCGTGCGTGACATAAACCGTGGACACGTGCAGCGCGCGTTGCAGCCGCCGGATTTCCGCTCGCGTGCGGTCGCGCAATTTCGCGTCGAGGTTCGACAAAGGCTCATCGAACAGCAATGCCGCCGGCGCATGCACGATGGCTCGCGCGACGGCAACGCGTTGCTGCTGGCCGCCCGACAGCATTTGGGAGGACCGGTCGTGCAGTGCGTCCAACCCCACCATCTCCAGGGCTCGGGAGACTTTCTGCCGCACCTCGGCATCGGGCCGGCGGCGGACGCGCAACGGAAAGGCGACATTTTCGAACACGGTCAAATGCGGCCAGATGGCGTAGGACTGAAATACCATGCCGATATCGCGGTTGTACGGTTCCACCATGATGCCCGCGGCGGAATCGAAGACGACGGTGCCGTCGATCTCGATATGGCCTTCCTCGGGTGTTTCCAGTCCGGCGATGCAGCGCAGGGTCGTGGTCTTGCCGCAGCCGGAGGGACCCAGCAGCGACACCAGCTCGCCGTCGGCGATGCTGAAACTGACGTGGTCGATGATGGTCTTGTCGCCAAACCGCTTGACCAGGTCTTGCACGATGATGCCCACGCGTCGCTCCTACAGTTTCAGCGGCGCGCGCATCACGGCGGCCATCAGGGTGGCGGTGATGATGGTGGTGATGATCGACAAAGCGCTGGCGACTCCCCAGTTCGCGTTTTCAAAGAACGCCCAGATCGAGATCGACAGCACCTGGGTCGAGGATGTGTAGATCAGTGCCGCCGCCGCAATTTCCCGGAAGTAGGCGATGAAGAGAAGAAAATATCCGCTTTGCAGCGCCGGCCGCAGCAGCGGCAGGATGACGCGGCGGAAGCTCGCCACCCGGTTCGCACCAGACACCCAGGCGGCTTCTTCAAGCGCCTTGTCAAGCTGCACGACCTGCGCGCCGATGGTTTCCGTCGCATAGGGTAAAAAGCGGGCGACGTAACAAAATATCAGCACCCACAATGTGCCGTAGATCGGCAGATAGACATAGGACCACAGGAAGCCTAACCCGATCACGATGCCGGGGATGCCGAAGGGCAGGGACGCCAGGATATCCAGCGCGCGAAAGCCCCGTGGTTTCAATCGATGGGTGGAATAAGCGATCAATGTGCCCAGGACCAGCCCCAGCACCGCGCCGCCGCCCGCCACCACCAGCGTGTTCCAGAAGGCCCGCATCGTGCCGGGGCTGTCCCAGATCTGATGGTAGTTGCGCCACGTGTAGGCGGCCTCCAGCGGATTGGCCACAAAGTATTTGATGAATGATGTGTAGATCAGCGCCAAGGTCGGGATGATGAAGCTCATCAGCACGTAGAACAGGCACACGACATCGGCGAAGCCACGCCATCCGCCGAGGCTCAGTGCCCGCACGCGATAGCCGCGGCCGGTTACGGTTGGCGCGCCGCGCCGGTGGACGATGCGGCGTTGGGCGAAGATCGACAGTCCGGTCACCGCGCTCATGGCCAGCCCGACCGCTGCGGCGAGGCCGGTGTTCGGCGGCGAAAAGCTTGTCAGCAGATAGAGTTCCGTTGCCAACGTATTGACGTGGCCGGGGATGCCCACCATGGCCGGAATGGCGAACTGCTCGACCGACAGGACAAAGCACAGCAGCAGTGCCGACAGGACGGGGAACAGCATCAGCGGCAGCGTGATCCGCCGCACCACCTGCCAGGGTCGTGCGCCAGATGCGTAGGCGGCTTCTTCCAGGCTGGAGTCCATGCTGATCAGCGGGCCGCGCAAGGTGAAAAAGGCGAAGGGCGTTATGTGCAGCACCTGGATCCAGATGATGCCGGTGACAGAATAAATATCGAACGACAGCGACGTGATTCCGAACACGTCCTCCAGCACATTGTTGAAGATCCCGCCGGGGGAGGCGAGGATGACCCAGGCCATCGCCAGAATAAATCCAGGAAAGAAAAAGCTGAGGCCCACACAAGCAACCAGGCTGCGTTTCCAGCGAAAATCGGAGCGGTACACCAGCCACGCCATCGCAGCCCCGGCCGCGGTGCTGAACCCGGCTGTCAGCACCGAGATCAGGCAGGTGGTCAACAACGTCCCCACGATGCTGCCGCTGGCCAGGTCCCGCCAGTTCGTCAAGGTCCAGACCGCATGTGTTCCGGGGCCGCCGCTTTGGAAACTGCCGTACAGCAGCGCTGCCAGCGGCGTGACGATCAGGAATGCGGCGACCAGGAACGTGGCCAGAAAGATCGCGCGGACGGTGACATTGCCGGAATGCCTGACCTGCTCCATCAAGGTTCGGACACCATTGGATCCGGCGCGAAGCCCAGAATTTCGCTGAAGCGTTGCGAATACAGCGGCCAGGCATCGGGATTGACCAGGCGCGGCGGCACCTTGCCCTCGAATATTTCGATCCACTGCCGAGCCGTTGCGGTTACCATTGAAAGGATCGATTCGTCGGTCATGCCGGCGTTGTGCGGCGTGACGATAACATTGTCCAGCGCCAGCAGAGGGTGGTCCGGCGGCGGTGGTTCCTGCAGGAAGACATCCAGTCCGGCACCGGCAATCCGCCGATCGGATAAAGCCGAGGCCAGCGCTGGCTCGTCATGGATGCCGCCGCGCGCGGTGTTGACGAAATAGGCCGTCGGCTTCATCAGCGCGAACTGCGCCGCTCCCAACATGCCGTAGCTTTCCCTGGTACGCGGGCAATGCACGGATACGTAGTTCGATCGCCGCAGCAAGTCGTCCAGCTCCACCTTTTCCCCGCCTCGGGCGGCAATCTGTTCCGCCGTCAGATACGGATCATAAGCCAGCACCGTCATATCGAACGCCGCCCGGCAGATCTGCGCCAGTCGCGTGCCGATATTGCCGATTCCGATAATGCCCAGCGTTTTGAAGCGGATATCGTTGCCGGTGAGACCGCGGCGGTCCATACCCGGAACCGTCCGCATCGCCCGTTCCGCCACGGCGATCTTCTTCGACAGCGACAGGATCAGGCCCAGCGCGTGTTCGGCCACGCCTTCCTTGTTGGTGCCGGACTGGTTCACCACGATCACGCCGGCCGCGGTGCAGGAATCCTCATCGATCATATCGTAACCGGCACCGGTGGAACTGATCGCCAGCAGGTTGCGACACCGTGCCAACAGGGCCGCATCGCCAAACCAGGGCTGCTTCAGTTCGGTGCGCGGCTGGATCTGATAGCCGTGGGTCCGGCCCATTTCGCCCCAGTTCTCGTGCTCGTCGCTGGTGTATTCCAGCCGGACGAGCTCGATGTCCGGCCGGTCGTTCAAAAGAGACACCGCGACCGGGTTCATGAATTCTTCAAAATAGACCAACCGCCGGATGTTTGCGACCATGCCCGTTCCCTCCTGCTTCCCGTCATTGTGCCGCGACCGATGGCGGGCGCAAGGCCGGGCCGGCGCATCTCTACCGCGAAGGGCGTCCTGCCACGCCGCCTCGGAACAGGAAGGTCAAGGGCACGACGGCGAAAGCGGCCAGGGCGGAGAGTGCAAAGACATCGGAATAAGCCAGCACCGCGGACTGCACGTCCAACGTCCGGTTGATCAGCCCCATCGCCAGTCCGTGCGCGGTATCGGCGGCATAACCCAGCCCGTGCAATGTTGTCTCATAGCGGTGCTCCAACGCCTGGAACGGCGCGTCCAACGGTCCCAGGTGACCCGCCAGATGGGCGCGGTGCACCTGCAGCCGGCTCGCGGTAATCGCGGTGGCGACCGATATTCCAATCGAGCCGCCGATATTGCGGAACATCGAATATAGTGCCGTCGCATCGGAGTTCAGCGCCCGTGGCACGGCCGCGTACGACAAGGTGCTGTTCGGAACGAACAGGAACGCCAGCCCGACGGTCTGGAAGGCGCGAAATCCCGCCAGGGTCCAGAAGTCGATGTCCGGCGTCAGAACCGACGCAAATGCCGCGGAGGCACCCAGGACCGTAAACCCGAAGGCCAGTACCCGCCGCGTTGAAATCCGAGGCAGCACATATTTCGCCACCACCGGGATCAGAAGGATCATCACCGTTGCGCCCGGCGACATCAGCAAGCCTGAGGTCAGCGCGGTATAGCCCAGCCACTCCTGTGCCAGCAGCGGGATCAGCGCGTTGCTGGAGTAAAGAATCGCGCCGATGAAAAACACCGTCACCGAACCCACGGCAAAATTGCGGTTACCCAGCGCGCGCAGGTTGACCACCGGCTTGTCGATCATCATCAGCCAGGTCACTGCACCGATCAGGCCGGTTGCCGCCACCAGTGCCAGGATCTGGATTGACACCGAATTGAACCAATCGAGGTCCTCGCCCCGGTCCAGCATGATCTGCAACGCGCCCAGCCCCAGCGCGATCAACGACAGCCCGACATAATCGATATCGCTCGGACTGGCTCTGTCGTTCAGCACCCAGGGCGGGTCCTCCACCAGTTGCATCACCGCCACGAAGGCAATGATCCCGATCGGCACGTTGATCAGGAACACCCAGCGCCAGGAGTAATGATCGGTGATCCACCCGCCCAGGGTCGGGCCGATGATCGGGGCGAAGATCACCGCGATCGCCACCATGGAAAAGCCGCGCGCGCGCTGCGACGGCTCGAACGTGTCCAGCAGGATCGACTGCTGGTTCGGCTGCAAACCGCCGCCAAACATGCCCTGCAACAGGCGGAACACCACAAGCTGCGGCAGGCTGGTGGCGATTCCGCACAGGAACGACAAAGCGGTGAAGGTGGCAATGCAGATCAGGAAGTATCGCTTGCGCCCGATCAGGCGGGCGAGCCAGCCGGCGACGGGAATGACGATACCGTTGGCAACGAGATAAGACGTCAGGGTCCAGGTCGCATCGTCGGCGCTGGCCGACAGGCTGCCGGCGATATGCGGCAGGCTGACATTGACGATGGTGCTGTCCAGCACCTCCATGAAGGGGGCCAGGGTCACCACGAAGGTGATCAGCCACGGGCTGCCCCGCGGATGCCAGGCGGCGCGATGCCCCTCGCTCATGGCGCCAGGTGGATTGTCGGCACCACCGACAGGCCCAGCGGCAGCGGACGTTGCGGGTCCATGCCGCTGTCGATGATGATCTTCACCGGCACGCGCTGCACGATCTTGACGAAGTTGCCGGTCGCATTCTCGGCCGGAAAGGCGCTGAAGCGTTGGCCGGACCCGAGCTGGACGCTGTCCACGTGGCCGGTCAGATGCAGGTCCGGGAAGGCATCCACCGTCATCTCCACCGGCTGGCCGACACGCATGCGGTTGAGCTGATCTTCCTTGAAATTCGCCGTCACCCAGACCTGCGGCGTCACCAGCGCCAGGATCGCCTGACCCGCGGTGACGTAATTGCCTTGTTCCACGGCGCGCTTGGTGATCCAGCCGTCCTGCGGTGCCACCACCCGGGTCCAGGACAGGTTCAGCGCCGCCTGCGCCAATTGCGCCGAGGCCAGCGCAACCTGCGCCTCCAACTGGCGGACCTGGGCTCGGGACTGGTCGATCGATTGTGAGACGACGTCAGCCTCGCGCACCGCGGCCTCGGCTTGCGCGACCTGCGCATCGGCCGACCGCAGGGCCGATTCGGCGTTGTCGATGTCCTGCTGGGTGGTCGCCTGGCGCGGCAGGCCGCGTTGGCGCTTCGCGTCCGCGAGCGCCTTGAACTGCATGGCGCGCGCGGCGATCAGCGCGGCGCGCGAGGCTTCCAGCCTTGCCGGGTAGGTGATTTGCGCGGACTCCAGGCTCACACGGGCATTGGCGAGTTGCGCCTGCGCCACTTGCAGACTGGCGGCGGCCTGGTCGCGGGCGGCCTCGAACGCGCGTGGATCGATGCGGATCAGCGTATCGCCGGTGTGAACGAACTGGTTGTCGGTCACGTCCAGCCCCACCACGGTGCCGGCAACCTGCGGCGCAACTGAAACTGCCTGGCCATCGGTATAGGCATCGTCAGTGCTGAGATAATTTCTCGTTACATACCAGTAACCCGTCGCGGATCCAACGGCCGCAAGCAGAATCAGCAACAAAACCCAACGGGCGCGAGAGTTCTGCCGCCGAGCGGGGTTTTCCCGTGCAGCGGTCAGTTGGTGCCGGTCGGAGGTGTCGATCTGATCGTTCATGCAAAGGTTGGCATCGCAAGGACTGGCCGGCCTATACCGCAAGTTGAAGAAAAGACAACCTCTATTGCACGAGGGTCTGCCCACGCACCAACCGAGCGTACAGTCCGTCTGCCTCCATCAGGCCGGCGTGTGTGCCCTGTTCCACCGCCCGCCCGTCGGCCAGGGCAACAACCAGATCGGCGTCCCGCACGGTGGACAGGCGGTGCGCGATCACGATCGTCGTGCGGCCTTTGCGCAAATGACTGAGCGCAAGCTGTACCGCGGCCTCGTTCTCGGTATCCAGCGCACTGGTCGCTTCATCCAGCAGCAGGATCCGCGGGTCGCGCAGCAGCGCGCGCGCCAGGGTGATGCGTTGCCGCTGACCGCCCGACAGCAGCCGCCCGCCGGTGCCGACCCGGGTTGCGTAACCGTCCGG
>Ga0302202_10004683_pt1 | contig 14266 bp, 9 predicted proteins | sample II_Bog_N3_3_FD_194579 | JGI IMG/M metagenome (GOLD analysis project Ga0302202, IMG submission 194579) | Peat permafrost microbial communities from Stordalen Mire near Abisko, Sweden - II_Bog_N3_3 | ecosystem: Environmental > Terrestrial > Soil > Wetlands > Peat | place: Sweden: Abisko, Stordalen...
GCACGACGAGCCCCGACCTGGCGTTCCCCGGTCGATCACCGATGACGACGTTGAGCGCGTCATCGTGAAGACGCTGGAGGAGACACCGACCGACGCCACCCACTGGTCCACCCGGTCGATGGCCAAGTACACCTAGATCAGCCAGAATCCGGCTGACTCGGCAGCAATTCGAAGGCATCGATATGCGCCGGACGCACCACGGTGAAGTGGCGACGATCCAGGGTCGCAAGTTGCGATAACTCAAGTCGTTCGCCCGCGCCAACGACGGATGCATCGACTGTCCCGAGCGGTAGATCTCGATACCGGGATACCAGCTCGGCAATTCGCAGCCAGTTGCTTGACGTCGATCGAGCCACGCATCCGGCTTCAGGGTCGGCAGTCGACCGCAATTTCGAGGGCAGCGCAGACTTCGCGCATGCGTGCGTCGGAGAGACGGCCGAATCGCTCGACGAGCACACCCACAGCAACGCTTTCGATCGAGTCGAGGTTGATCGCCGATGTCCGTGGAATCGGATCGTCGTCAACCTCGAGGAGCACCTCGCTTGGCAGACCCCGGATCGTCGTGGTGCACGGCGCGATGATCGTCCGCCCCAACCGTGGGATCGCTGCATCGCGAGACAGGGCGACCACTGGACGGCGACCGATGTCTGCAAGCACGAGGCGCAGCCCCCGATATAGGGTGCGAGGCAGGGGTGAGGCATGGGTTCAGAGGGGGAAGTCGTGTCGTTCGATCGATTGAGCTCGGCGGACTCGACGTTCCTCCACATCGAAGATGGTGTCAGCCACATGCATGTCGGCTCCATCGGCATCTTCGAAGGGCCCGCACCTGGCTATGGGGCGTTGCTGGACATGATTGCCAGCAAGCTTGATGGGGTTCCTCGCTATCGCCAGACGGTTCGCAGCGTGCCGTTCAACCTCGGTCGCCCGGTCTGGGTGGATGATCCTCACTTTCACCTCGAATACCACGTCCGCCAGACCGCGCTCGGCTCGCCGGGTGGCGAGGCAGAGCTGCGCAGGTTGGTTGGTCGACTCATGTCCCAGCAGCTCGACCGCACGAAGCCGCTCTGGGAGCTCTGGTTTGTCGAGGGCCTCGAGGATGACCACTGGGCGCTGGTATCCAAGACCCACCACGCAATGGTCGACGGGGTGGCCGCCACCGAATTGCTCTCTATTCTCTTCGACACGTCACCCGACGCCGTGGTGGTCGAGGCGGAGCCCTGGCACCCATCCGCCCAACCGTCGCCATTGGAGTTGGCGACCACCGCAATGGCCGAAACCATGCGCAGTCCCTACGAACAGTTCCGTGCCCTTCGCTCCTCAACGAGGATCTCGCGACAGGCATGGTCGCAAGCGGCCGATCTCACAAGGGGCTTTGTGGCGTTGGCGGGGACGCTCCGACCACCTGCGGTCTCCAGCCTCAACGGCCCCATCGGCCCCCACCGCCGCTATTCCTGGGCCTCCACCTCGGTCGACGATGTCCGCAAGGTTCGCAAGGCCTTCGGGGGCTCCTTCAACGACGTCGTGCTCGCCGCGACCGCCGGCGCATTCCGACAGCTCCTGCTCAGCCGTGGCGAGTCGGTGGAGCGACCGGTGCGCAGCCTGGTGCCAGTCTCGGTGCGGACCCGCGACACCAGCGGTCGGGCGATCGGCGACGGCACCCTGGCCAACAAGGTCTCGGGTATGTTCGCTGACCTGCCGGTCGGCATCGAGGACCCCGTCGAGAGATTGGCGGCTGTCACGTCCCAAATGAACTACCTGAAGTCGTCGCACGAAGCCGTCGCTGCCGAAGCGCTCACGTCGCTCGGGGGCTTCACGCCACCGGCCGTCCTCGCCCTCGGCGCACGGGTGGCGAGCAAGGCACCCCAGAGGAGCTATAACACCGTCACGACGAACGTGCCTGGTCCCCAGCAGCCACTCTTCGTCCTCGGCCGTCAGATGCTCAAGGTGTTCCCCTATGTGCCGCTCGGGGGTCAGGTCCGCCTCGGTGTGGCGATCTTCTCCTACAACGGGCAAGTCAACTTCGGCGTCACCGGTGACTACGACACGACACCTGACATCGACGTGTTCTGTCATGGGCTCGAGGACACGATGACCGCAATGGTCAAGGTGGCTACCGCGTCGAAGGCCTGAACGCCGCTCGCCGGTCAAGTTCCGAGACTGTTGCGCTGAAACGCTGTCGGAGCGATCTCCGAGAGCCGCAACACGAGGCTTCGATCCGAACCAGCCCCATGGCTGTCCCCACCGGCGAGAGGCGTCGCCGAAGTGGCCCCGGCACGAGAGCTCGGCACCCCACCTCCGGAGGCGCCTGCGCTACAGGGTGCCTTCGCCGACGCGTGACCAGCGGGCACCGTTCGTCGACCTGTCTATGCCGGCAGAGATGGGCTCGTTGTGCGCCCGCCTGCCCTGGCACGGCCGGGTGACGGCGCTGGGCGAACCAGACCGCTCATGCCGTGGACCCGTCGCCACCCCGGGCGCGGCCGGACGGCGACTGATCAGCCCTCCCGGGCGACACGCTCGGTCGAGCGCTCCTGGTCCGCAGGATTGTCAGCTGAGGTAGGGGTGCAAACGGCGGAGGAAGCGTTCGACGGTCGACATCGGTCGGGTAGGGGCGCCCGCTGGCCCTGGGCCTGTGCCAGGCGATCGGCGATCCTGGAGAGGGCGGCCGGGCTCGCCCCGAGGCCGACGTGGCTGCCCCAGGCCTCGATGTTCTCGGCCCACCCACGCCCACCGCCGAGCCACCCGAATCGCACCCTGGATCAGGCCACGCTGCAGCGTCCGCATGAGGCCCGCGTCGATTGTGGTGTCGGCTCCTCATCAACGTGGCGCTCAGCACTGTCCCGTTTGGCGCTCGCCGACACCGTGGAGGCAGGAACCCTCGTTCAACCGAGTCCGTCGAGGAAGGCGCGCAGCGACCCGTTCACTTGGTCGGGGTGGCTCAGATTCGAGGCGTGGCCGGCGCCGATCACCACCACGATGTCGCCGGCGCCCGAGAGACCATCCCGCAGCACCTCTGCCCGGGCCATCGGGATTGCAGCATCGGCGTCGCCGTGAAAGATGATGGCCGGGGCAGTGATCTCGCCGAGCCGCCCGGTGATGTCGTCGCGCCCCACCAGGCAGTTGACGGGGTCGGTCAGGCCCTCCCTGGGCAGCGCCGCCCACTTGGCGTACCAGGGGGAGGGGTCGACGTCCGCACCAAGGATGCTGGCGGCCACACTCTCTTGGACCGCGCCGGGGCCGTTGGCCATCCACTCCTCGTGTCCCGCCCAGAGTGCCGGGACGGACTCGGGGTCCTCGAGTCCCGCCTGGGTGTCGATGAGCACGAGCGCCCGGACACGCTCGGGGGAGAGCAAAGCGGCGCGCAGGGAGAGGAAGCCGCCTTGGGACATCCCCCCCAACACCGCCTCGTCGATGCCCAGGTACGAGAGTAGGGCCAGGAGGTCGCGCGCCGAGTCCCAGTAGTCGAATGGACCCTCGCAGGGCGTCTGGCCGTGCCCGCGCTCATCCCAGGTGATGACCCGATAGCGGTCACGAAGAGCGTCCACCTGGGGGGCGAACATGTCGTGGTCCATCAAGAAGCCATGGCTGAAGATGACGGCCGGGCCATCCCAGCCGGTGTCCTCGTAGTACAGGTGCTGTCCGTTTGTGTCGGCGAAGCTCATGGTCCGAGGGTAGATCCCCGTCGCCGGCGGATGCTCGGCATCGTGGCCTGACGGCGGGGTGAAGGCCGCCGTCGACTAGCCGTCCGTGTCCAGGATGATCTGCCGCTTCAGAATCTTTTCAGTCGGACCCTTCGGAAGCGCGTCGAAGAGTTGGACGTAGCGGGGATACTTGTAAGCGGCGAGCTGCCCTTTGACGAAATCTCGCAGCTCGTCGGCGCTAGCGGTGGCACCCGGTTTGAGCTTGATCGCCGCGCCCACCTCTTGGCCAAGCTCCGGGTGCGGGACACCGATCACCGCCACCTCGGCGACCGCCGGGTGCTCGTAGAGGACATCTTCGACCTCGCGGGGGTAGACGTTGTAACCACCCCGGATGATCATGTCCGTCTTCCGGTCCACGATGAAGTAGTACCCGTCCTCGTCCGTGCGGGCCAGGTCCCCGGAATGGAACCAACCGCCACGCATGGCCGCCTCGGTCGCCTCCGTGTTCTTCCAGTAGCCCTTCATCACGTTGTGCCCACGGATCACGATCTCGCCGATCTCTCCGGCGGGTAGCTCGTTGTCCTGATCGTCGACCACCCTCATCTCCACCCCACGGATCGGGGTGCCGATCGATCCTGGCTTGCTCGGCCGATCAGGATGGTTGAACGACGCCACCGGCGAAGTCTCCGTCAAGCCGTATCCCTCCAGCACACTGCAGCCGAAATTCCTTTCGAACCCTCGCATGATCTCCACCGGCATGGCCGATCCGCCCGTCACGCACAACCGCAGCGCCGACAGGTCGAACTTGGCCCAATCCGGGTGGTGGACCAGCGCGCCGTACATCGTCGGTACGCCCTCGAACACGGTGACGTGATCGCGAGCAAGAATCTCCAACGCCTTCGACGGGTCGAAGCGTGGCAAGAGGGTGAGGCACGCGCCCGCGACCACGGACGCGTTGAGCCCGCACGTTTGACCGAACACGTGGAAGAGCGGCAGCCCGCCGAACACAATGTCCTCTGAAGTGAGATCGAGCAGGTCCTCCACGACGACCGCCGCGTTGCGACCAAGGTTGGCGTGGCTTAACTCCGCGCCCTTGGGTTGGCCGGTGGTGCCCGAGGTGTACAAGATCACCGCTGTCTCAGAACCGTCGCACTCCACCATCCCGTCCACCGCGGAGGCCGCCGTCAGCAGTTGTTGGAACCCGGCTGGGTCAACGGTGACTGCCTCGGCACCGGTCAGTTTCGCGCCGGCTTCGGCCTCCTCCTTGAATGCGTCCCAGACGAAGATCACCCTGGCACCGGAATCGCGCAGGCAGAAGGCGATCTCGCGCTCCTTCAGCAGAGGGTTCATGGGGATTGCCACGGCCCCGGCTCGTAGGGCGCCGTAGTACAGCACTGCCCACTGAGGCACATTGGGCACCATGATCCCGACTCGGTCCCCCCGATGCACCCCGTGCTCGGCGAGCAAGCCGACCGCCAACTGCGACGCATGCTCCAGTTGGGCGTAGGTCAACTCCGCATCATCCAGCCGGATTGCAACCCGATTGGCGGACCGTTCGGCGCTACGAATCAGGTTCGCGGCAAGATTCGACATCGGCACCTCCCCCGAAGTGATCTTAACCGGCTCTTCGGATCTAAGCGGGGTGCGGTCGCCCGAAAAGGCTCGCGCTCGCGATAGTTGCCTCGCCCGGATCGGCACTTTGAGGGCAGGGCACCTAGTCGATGCTGAACCAGGCGCGTACCTTGGACTCATGGTCCACATAGGCGTCGCCAGAGAGGTCGACGACCACCCGGTCGATCGATCCGCCGGTGAAAGGGAACGGTGACTCGTACTCTGGAGTGACCGCTGACGCACTGTCACGGCCTACACAGATGCCGTCGCCGGTCAGGCAGAAATAGCCAGGCTGGGTGATGATCTGCCCCCGTCCGATCTGCACGTTGTCTGCGTACAGGGTGAGCCTCCCCTCCGTGCCCGGCATGTCCGGGTTGCTGCTCGGGCCGGTAGCGGCGAACTCGGCGGCCAGGACGTGGCTGCCTGGGGTGAGGGCTTGTTCGGCGACTACGTCTTGGAGGACCGTTCCGATCCAGTTGAAGGTGTAGCGAAGGCGCCCGTCCTTGATGTAGAGAGAATGGCCCCCTGGGATGCCTCCGGCAGCCCAGAGAACCCCTTCGGCGTCGGCTGTGTCCAACTTCACGCCTGCGGCGATGGTGTACGAGCGGCCTGGTATGGCTGGCCCGGCCGACTCGGGAACGTCGGCACAGTCGGGGTAGAAGGTGTATCGGTCTCGTACCGGTCCGCCCCGGGGCCGTTCGGCGAGGACCTGCTCCAGTGCACTCCGGTCGTCCAGAGGCAAGCCGTTGTAGATGCCGGCGTAGTAGAACCACAGGCTCTTCATTTCCTCCAGCCGGTCCGGATGGTCGGCGGCCAAATTGGTGGACTGCGACCGGTCGGTCTCCAGGTGGAACAGCTCCCACTCGTCCTTGTCGAAGTTGCCCCAACTCGACAACGGCGGATGCACCGTCGAGGCGAGCCAGCCCTCGTGGTAGATCGAGCGTTGGCCAAGCATTGTGTAGAACTGCGTGCTCTTGCCGGGAACTGTCGGGTCGGTGAGGGCGACCGCGAAGGTCTCGCCTTCGATCGGGCTCTGCAGGTAGCCGTTGATCACCTCGGGTGGGTCGATACCGAGAAGGTCGTAGATCGTCGGGACCAGGTCGACGGCGTGGACGTACTGCTGGCGAGGCTCGGTCGATGCCGGAATCCGGTCCGGCCACGAGATGATGCACATGTCCGCCACGCCGCCCCCTTCGCCGGCCCAGCGCTTCCAGTAGGGGAAGGGCGTGTCGAAGGCCCAGGCCCACCCGGTGTTGTAGTGGTTGTTCGATGCCGGGGTCCCGAGCTCGTCGATGTGCGGAAGAGTCGTCGCCGTCGTGTCCGGCACCCCATTGAAGAACCGCCACTCGTTGAAGCTCCCATTGGGGCCGCCCTCTCCGCTCCCACCGTTGTCGGACACCACGACAATCAAGGTGTTGTCGATCTGGCCCGAGTCCTCCAGGTAGTCGAGGACCTTCCCAAGCCGGTCGTCGTTGTAGGAGATGTAGCCGGCAAACACTTCGGCCATCCTGGCGAAGAGGCGCTGCTCGTCAGGATTCAGTGTGTCCCAGGGTCGCACGGTATCGAGCAGCGGCCAGGCCTGGCCGTCGGGACCGGTGCGTTCCGGCTCACCGTGTGGGTTGATGACGGACAGCTCGGTGCCCTCGGGCAACAGTCCCAGGTCGATCTGGCGCTGGAGGATACCGGCCCGGATGACCTCGTAGCCTTCATCGAAGACCCCCTTGTACCGGTCCGCCCATTCCAGCGGGACCAGGTGAGGGGCGTGTCCCGCCTGGGGGGCGAGGTACATGAAGAAGGGCTTGTCCGGGTCGATGACCTTGGCGTCCCGGATGAACTCCACCGCCTTGTCGGCCATGTCGTCGGCCAGGTGGTAGCCGTCCTCGGGACGGCCGGGGGGCTCGACCGGGTGATTGTCGTGCACGAGGTCCGGAAAGTAGGAGTTGGTCTCGCCGCCGAGCCAGCCGTAGAAGCGCTCGAACCCCCGGCCCAGCGGCCATCGGCCCTTGTAGGCGGCCAGATTGCACTCCTCGCCCGGGGTGAGGTGCCATTTGCCTACGCAGTAGGTGTTGTACCCGCGCTCGGCCAGCACTTCGGAGATGAATCCGTTCTCGAAGGGAATCCGAGTCGAGATCCCCGGGAACCCTGACGCGAACTCGGCGATCGTGGCCATGCCATTCGATGTGGCGTTCCTACCGGTGAGCAGCGATGCACGAGTCGGCGAGCACAGTGCCGTCGTGTGAAAGTTGGCGAACTTCACGCCTCGGGCGGCGATGCGGGCCATGTTTGGGCACTCGACCGGACCGCCGAACGAGTCCATGGTCGCATAGCCCAGGTCGTCCCAGGCGAGCATGAGCACGTTGGGCGCACCGTCGGGGGCCTTAGGCGCCAGGTAGGGGCCCCAATCGGGCTCTGATTCACGGATGTCAACCGCTATCTTCCCCGTGAACCTCTTCGCCATCGTGCTGCCTCCTCGACCGTCAAACTGCCGCTGGATTGGGTGCCAAAATGCCCTTCACCGACCGGTCTATCATTCGGCCGCACTTTCAGATGTCGCCCGCAACGGCCGGTTCGATTCTGGCCACAGGGTCCAAGGTCCCAAGAACGTGCTTGCATCCGCCGACGACTGCCCCAGAACACCGGGTGGGTGGGACACATTCTGACCTCACAGCGATCGAGTGCTTGCTCTCGCGAGCGGTACACCCCGCTTAGATCCGAAGAGCCTCTTAACCAGAGCGGCAACCCGGAGAGATGACGAGCCACCGGCCGTCGTGAGGTCCCCGATTTGATGTCGGTCGCGATCCGAGAGTCGACCGAGTGGACGTCGCCGACACCAAGTACGCCACGACCTCTGGTGCTACTGAGCGAGGGGGATCGCTCGGTGGCAGGGACCGATGAACATTCTGATGCGTCGTCCCTGGCCGAAGGACGCGAGGTTCTTCTCGGCGCGCATCGTTGGGTTTGTGCTGCCCCCATCTGCCGCCGCACCGATTAAGGCGCTGCGAAGGGACCTGCGGCCCTTGTCGAAGAGCCCGTGTGTGGTCACACTGATGGCGATGGGTGCTGAGCGATCACCGGCTGGCGACGTGAGCGCCCAGACTGACGAGGGCCACCGCGCCTCGCACCCCCCACAAGGGAGAAACCTCTCGACGCTGCCACCCGGTTTGGGCCGGCGGTTCGAGGCCGTCGTCCTTTGGAGTGCGACCTCGGTGATCTCGCCGGGCACAGCCAAAGGCCTGATGGCCCTGTGTGAAGCTGGCGCGCTCGTGGGAGTGCTCGCTCCGGCCCCGGTCCACGAACTGGCACGACAACTATCGAGCCCCTTCACCAGTGCGGCTGCACTTCTCCTCGCCGACAGCGCCGCGGCCGAGACGGGGTCCGACACGCCAAGGTGGTCACAGACCAAGGAGGAACTCGCAGCTCTTGATCAGGCAGGTCGTGACCTCACCGAGGCACTGGCCGGACTCGAACTGGCGGCCAACGTGCTCCGTCGCCCTGCTGGCTCACCCAAGGTGAGCGTCGAACTGATCCAAGATTCGGGGCTGCGATCGACCGGGCCGAGGCTCAAGCAGCTCCTGCTGGATCACGGCATTCCGAGCGTCTCCTCCCTGGCGGAGCTGGCCACAGAGGCGGCACTCCGCGCCGGGCTTGTGGATCCACGGGTAGTGGTCGAGGGCAGCAAGGTGGAGATCGCCCTCCGGGACGCCGGTGACGTGGCCGTCGAGATGTTCGAAGAGCTCTGGCGGCGGGGAGTCGACCCGGAGACGGCCTTGGTGGTGCTCGATGGATTGACTGGCGTGCCCCATCGCCCCGCCACCGTGATCGACCCCGACGTGCGCTCCGCCACTGTCGTGCTGGTGAACGGTGGCCGGGGTTCGCCACCGTCGGGGGTACTAGCCCTCACCGGCGGCGCGACACGCCTGCGCCAGCTCCTTGCCGATCAACTGCGCCGACGTCGACAGCGGGCTCTCCCCGCGGCCACCACTCGGGCTGGCTGGTCTCTCGTGCTGGAGGGTGACGACCCCGAGAACGAGCACGTTCACGAAGCACTTCTCACCCTTGCTGACGGACACGTCGGGTCGAGCGGCGCGCCCCTCGCTGTCGACCCGAGCCGGCGCCCGTGGGTTATCGCCGCTGGCGTCTACACGGGGGACGGTGCCGCCACCCACCTGCTCACCGGGCCCATTGCGTTTGCGCTCGGCGAGAAAACCGCTGAGGTGCCGCTGCAGCGGACCATCGATTTGCGGACCGGGGTCGTCCACGAACGTGTCGGCGCGGAGACAGACCTGGTCGAGAGCGTGCGGTTCATGTCCAAGGCCCGGCCAACGACAGCCGCCCTCCGAGTCCGGTATCCCGCCGCTCTCCGCAGCGGGCCGCCCCTCCGTCCCCCTACAGATGACCTCACCCACGATCGAGGTCGGGTCGGCGACACCACATGGATCCGGGTCGCTGGTTCCAACGGCGGGATCGTGGCGGCGGCTTCCCAGACCCGATTGGCCGGGCGCCGCCCGATGGACGGTACCGACGCGCGGGACCGGGTGCTTGATCGCGTCGCCGTCTACCGTTGCGACGCGGAGACCCTTCCCGACCCCCTCCCTGCCGTCGAGACCCTCGGTCAGACGGCCAAAATCGGCTTCGACCGCCTCCTGGCCGAGCACCGCCATGCGTGGGCGCGTCGGTGGGAGGACGCCGACGTGGTCGTCGAGGGAGACGACGAGTTGCAACTGGGCATCCGCTTCGCGCTCTTTCATCTGATGGCTTCTGTCGCTGACACTGGGGAGGCGGCCGTCGGCGCTCGGGGCTTGACCGGTACCGGCTACAGCGGCCACGTGTTCTGGGACGCGGACACCTTTGTGCTCCCTTTCCTGGCCGCTACTCACCCAGCCTCGGCCCGTGCCATGCTCGAGTACCGCCTGCGACGACTCCCCGCTGCCTTGGAGGCGGCGCGCGCCGCGGGCCGGGCCGGGGCGCGCTTTCCCTGGGAGTCTGCCCATTCTGGTGCCGATGTGACACCGAAGAGTGCGCGTGACCGGTCTGGGCGACTCGTGCCGATCCGCACCGGCCAACTCGAGGAGCACATCGTCGCACAAGTGCCGTGGGCAGCGTGCTGCTATGTGGACTGGTCCGGGGATGAGGAATTCGCTCGTGGGCCGGGGCGCCGCATTCTCGTCGAGACTGCTCGGTATTGGGCATCGCGAATCCGCATCGAGCCGGACGGGAGTGCCCACATCTACGGAGTCGTGGGGCCCGACGAATACCACGAGCCGGTCGATGACAATGCCTTCACCAACGTGATGGCGCGGTGGAACCTTCGGCGAGCCGCCGAGGCTGCTGGGGACGCCGAAGCGGCCGAACCCAGCGTCGGTGACGATGAGCGGCATCGGTGGCTTGAACTCGCCGACGCCTTGTTCGACGGCTATGACGCCGACACGGGCATCTACGAGCAGTTCGCCGGCTTCCATCAGCTCGAACCGTTGATCATCGCCGAGGCGGCCCCTCGACGTCCGATTGCCGCCGACCTGCTCCTCGGAGCCGAGCGAACCAGCAACGCACAAGTGATCAAGCAGGCAGATGTGCTGATGCTCCATCACCTCCTCCCCGATGAGGTGATGGCTGGCAGCCTCGAGCCAAACCTTCGCTACTACGAGCAACGCACCGCCCATGGCAGCTCCTTGTCCCCGGCGATTCACGCCTCAGTGCTGGCCCGTGCGCGCGACTTCGATCCCGCCCTGCGTGCGTTGCGCATCGCCGCACGCATGGATCTCGACGACCTGACGGGCTCTACCGCTGCGGGCCTGCATCTCGCCACCATGGGCGGCACATGGCAGGCACTGGCCTTCGGATTTGCGGGGCTCCGCCCGCACTCGGGCGCTCTCCACGTCGACCCGGTCCTGCCTCCCTCGTGGTCCGCCTTTGAACTGCGTGTGCGGTTCCATGGAAGCAGGGTCCGCATTCGAAAGGAACGAGCCCACCTCTCCATCTGGGCTGACCGGCGCATCTCTGTTGTCGTCGGGAGCACGCCGTTCGTCACCGGACCAGGCAAACAGGATTTCCGACGCCACGGATCGAATTGGGAGCTCATATCGTGAGGAGAGTCATCGCCGCCATCGACAATTCGGCCGCAGCACGACCAGTGCTGGCGATGGCCAAGGCGATCGCCTCGGACCTAGGTGGTGAGCTCGATGTCCTCCATGTCGTCGAGGATGGCGACGAGACCGCTCGTGCTTCGGCAGAGGTCGCAGGCGAGACCCTGCGCACGCTTTCGGGTGATCCAGTTGAGCAGCTTGCAACGGTGGTCGCCGAGGAGGATGTCGCGGCTCTGGTCCTTGGAGCCCGAGGTGGCGTCGGAGGCCCCCGGCCTGCTGGGCACCTCGCGCTGACTCTCGCCGGTCGAACCGACAAGCCAGTCATCGTGGTGCCTCCCGGCGCCGAACCGCCCGGGCAAGTACGCAGAGTCCTGATCGCGATGGCGGGCACGCCGGGCAAGGCACGCGCCCTCCAGCGGACGATCGAGCTGTCGAGCAGCGCCAACTTCGAGATCGTGGTCGTGCATGTCGACGAGGAGATCCCGAGCTTCACTGACCAGGTTCAACACGAGACCGAGGCATACGCCCAGGAGTTCCTTGCCCGACACGTCCTGGGCGCGCCCCAAGCGCAGCTCGAGATGCGTATGGGTGTTCCGGCCAGCGAGGTGCTCGGCGCCGTCGAATCGCTCAAGGCCGATCTCGTAGCTGTCGGGTGGCCCCATACGACCGAACCCGGCCGAGGCGCTGTTGCACGGGAAATACTTGACCGGAGTCCGGTGCCGGTCCTCCTCGTCGCCCTGACCTAAACCATCTGGTTTGTTGTGCCTTGCATTGACGCCGGAAGGGCATGTCTGGCTGCCGACTCGCGGCCGTCCTGTGCGTTGTCGACATCGCCGAGGCATAGGTGCCGAGTCCGGGCCCTCGAATCAACTGTGAGTTGGGCCCCGTTGACGTAACGCGCCGTGTTACCGGCTAGAAGGGCGAACGGCCTTCCATCTAAGGGACGACCCGCCCATTGCGCCGGACGGGCTCCCGCTCTTGATCATCTCGGTCAGCACACCGTCGTCGAGCCCGTGAGGATCGGGTGTCGATCGGCCCTGAGGCGAATGGAATGGGCACGGAATGCCGTTCGACGTGAGGTCCAGCGCTGCGCGCTTGTCATGTCTCGAACGGCCCACTTGCTCGCAGCGTGGGAGTACACCTAGAGGGCGCCGGTCAACGAGGGCGATGACCCACTCGCAGCTGTCATCGATGTCGGTAGACCACTCGAACCCTGTGCGGACTGCAGACCGTGGTCAATGAGGTCGACCATCCAGGTGAAGCTGTCGTCGACATCGGTGTCGAACCGGAATCCGCCTTCGACTTCCAGGGTCGCGAATCCGTGCAGCATGCTGCGCAGCATCCGCAGTGCGTGGATCTCCTGGGCGGGGTCCAGCTGGTATCCGCGCAGCACGGCCGAGAGGGAGCCGAGCAGCCGGGTGATCGCCGTGGTGAGCGGGTCGTCGGGTCCGGCCGGCTGGACGGCGTTCCCGGCCGCGTACCGGCCGGGGTGTTCCTTCACGTACGCGCGCATGGCCTGCGCTGCGACGATGAGGGCGTCGCTGCCGGCTCGGCCCTGGATGGCATCGCGCAGGGCGTCGCCGAGTTCGGTCGCGGCCAGAACGGCGATCCGGTGGATGAGGTCGGCCAGGTTGTCGACGTGGTTGTAAAGCGAGGGTGTCTTGACCCCGAGGCGCTCTGCGAGCAGCCCCATGCTGAGCTGCGCGAACCCGATCTCGTCGGCCAGCATGGCACCGGCCTCGGTGACCGAGGCCGGTGCCAGCCCGGCCCTAGGCATGCGGCAGCACCTTGGCCAGGAATGGCAGGGTCAGCGCGAGCAGCTCATCGGGCGTCTGGGCGTGCGGGTAGTGACCGACACCCTCCAGGACAACCAGCTCACCGAGACCGTCGGGCAGGTCGTTGATGATCGACTGGCCCTCGGCGCGTGGGTCAGCCCAGTCGGGGTCGGCGCTGCCCTCGATCACCAGGACAGGGCAGCGGACGTGTTCCAGCTGCGCGCCGGCGTCGCTGGGCTTGGACTTGCACATCGCCTGCAGCGCCTTCATCCGGCCGGGCTCGCTCAGCTTGGCGTCGATGCGGGCTGATTCGGTGTCCCAGTCGGAGGGCTTGGTCGGGTACGCCAGGTCGAGGTACTTCTTCCAGCTCGGCAGGCTTCCCATGAGCAGGGTCGCCGTCAGATGCATGGTCCCGCTCCGGTAGCGCTTTATCCGCAGCAGCCCGCCGAGGGGGTACGACTGTGCGCGGGTGAACGGTGCCAGCTCGATGAGTCCCGAGATCAGATCGGGCGCGGTGGCGGCGGCGATGGTCGCGGCGCCGCCGCTGATCGACTGGCCGATGATCACGGCCGGGCCGTCGCCGAGGTGGCGAACGAGGGCGACCAGGTCGCCGGCGATGTCGGTGCGGCTGTAACCGTCCCAGCCGAGGCTGGAGTCGCCACAGCCGCGGATGTCCACGTTGGCAACCCGGTAGCCGGCGGCAGCCAAGGTCGGGGCGATGAAGCGGTAGGAGTGCCGGCTGTCGCCGATACCGTTCGCGAGGACGACGAGAGGCCCCTCGCCGGTCATGTCGTAGGCGATGGTGTTGTCGCCGATGTTCAGGCGTTCGGTCATGGCTTCCTCCGAGAAAGTGGCTTGCTCTGTTAGGCCGAAAGCTAATGTCATTAGCTAAGGGTGTCAAGCAGTTCCTCCGGGCGACCTCAATGCCTGACCGTCCTGACCGCTACTACGGCCCGTCGCGCGCCTTGAATCAAACCGCCCTGACGCGCACCACTCCGCTTCGCCCGCCCGCCCGCCCGACGGACTTGAGTGCCACACCTGCCTAGTGTCCTGAGTCGGAGATCCGCTGGGTATACGCGGCGAGGGTCGTGAGGATCTCGTCGGCGCTCTTGTGCCAGACGTAGGGGCGGGGGTCGTCGTTCCACTGATCGATCCAGTA
>Ga0302202_10004689_pt1 | contig 14261 bp, 13 predicted proteins | sample II_Bog_N3_3_FD_194579 | JGI IMG/M metagenome (GOLD analysis project Ga0302202, IMG submission 194579) | Peat permafrost microbial communities from Stordalen Mire near Abisko, Sweden - II_Bog_N3_3 | ecosystem: Environmental > Terrestrial > Soil > Wetlands > Peat | place: Sweden: Abisko...
GTTCGCTGGCGGCCTCCGGGTACCGTACGATCCGAGTGATCCCGACTCTGTTCCCCTGCCAACTCCGGCAGGGAGCGCAGCTTACTGGTGGCTCTGCTTGATGAAGTAGTCCACCAGTTCGCTGGAGCTGTTATCCATCTCGACGTCGAACGCTTCCACCTTGTTGGTGAAGTAGTTGAACGTCATGACGGCGGGGATGGCCACGAAGAGGCCGAACGCAGTGGTGACCAGGGCCTCTGAGATACCGCCGGCAACCGCGCCGATACCCGAAGTCTTCTGGGTCGCGATGGCCTGGAAGGCGTTGAGAATACCGATGACGGTGCCGAGCAGGCCGATGAACGGCGCGGTGGAACCGATGGTCGCGAGACCGCCGAGACCCCTCTTCAGTTTGGCGTGAACGATCGCTTCCGACCGTTCGAGGGCGCGCTGCGAGCTTTCCACCTGCTCGTCGGTGATGGTGCCGCCCGAGCCAAAGCTGCGGAACTCCTGCAGGCCGGCGGTGACCACCTCGGCGAGGTGGGACTTCTTGCTGCGGTCGCCCAGCTTGATCGCCTCGTCCAGACGGCCATCCTTCAGGGCTCCGGCAACCTTGGGCGCAAATTCACGCGACTGCTTGCGCGCTGCGTTGAAGTAGAGCCAGCGGTCGATCATGACAGCCAGCGACCAGATCGACATGATGAACAGGATGATCGCGATAACACGCGCGGGCCATCCCATGTTCGAGATCAGGCCGGCCATGCTGAAGCTGACGCCACCGGCAGCAGCATCCTGGAAGTACATGGCGAGCGGCGCCGGAAGGTGAGCGAAGTTTGCGAGATGAGCGAGAATCACTGGAATCTTTCCTCCTGATTTGTAAAGCGTTGAACTCGGTCGAAGACAGCTTCAACATCGATCGACAAAAAGTGGGATGCGCAGGTCCATTTTCCGGGTTGCGAAGACGACCTGCGGGAAAACAAGTACGTAAACTCAAGTCGAACTAACTGCCAGAGAAGGTGAAGTTGACATTGATCGTGGTCTCCACCTCAGTGGGGTCCCCGCTGAGAAGGTACGGCTTATAGCGCCAGCGCTTGACCGCATCCACGGCAGCGTTGGTCAACATCGGCGGTCCACTGATTACCTTCAGGTCTTCGATTGTGCCCGTCTTGGAGATGAGCGCATGCAGCACAACCACCCCCTGTACGTGGGCGGCCTTGGCAATTGGAGGATAGACAGGTTGCGGCTGCGAGATAGCAAGACCCTGAACCACGCCGCTGGAAACGCGCTGCGGACCGGTCGGCTTGGCAGCTGCCCGCTGTACCACTGGAGGAGGACTTGCCAGACCCAGGTTGGCCATGCCGGCCACGCCGCCATTACTGCCACTGCCCATGCCAGCCATACCGGCGACCCCAGCGCTCGACGGAGGCGCAGCGTCTTCCTTAATCATCTTGATGTCTTTGGGAATCTTGGTAGGCGCGTGGAGGCCCTGATCGATCTCGGAAACAATGTGCACCGGCTGGACCTTGACCTCAGGCGGAGGCGGCGGAGGCGGTGGGGGCGGAGGAGGAGGCGCCACCAGGAGTGCTGTCATCGCTGTCGCCGGCAGCGCTTCAGGGTATAGCAGCGGAATCAGGATGATGATAGCGAGGATCGAGAGATTGATTATTCCCGTCACCCACATCCACCGTGTGGCCTTGGACTTGATCTGCCCGCCGGATTCCATCATAGAGTCTTCAAACATGGACAGCCTCGCAAGAAATGTTCTACCCAGCTTAGACACCGCGCCGCATCATTTTGTTCCCGGGTCCGGAAACCGCCATCCTCAATGAGGAACATCTGGCGGCCAAAAGGGGCAGTGGAGTGATCTTATACAAAAAAACCGGCCCCGGCAAAAGCCGAGGCCAGTTTGCACCGTTATTGCACCAATTTACGCCCGCGCCCGTTTGGCGGGCAGATTCGCAACCTTGCCCTGGCTCTTCCGCCAGTCCTGATACGCCACCAGCATGGGTGCGGCTACCGCGATGGACGAGTAAGTTCCAATGACGATGCCGACGGTGAGCGCAAACGAGAAGCCGCGCAGCACCGGGCCACCGAACAGCAGCAAGCTCAGCACGGTGAGGAAAGTCAGGCCCGAGGAGATCACGGTCCGGCTCAGCGTCTGGTTGATGCTGCGATTCACCACATCCGTCAGCGTCTCTCGGCGCGAAAGCGCGAGGTTTTCGCGGATACGGTCGAACACGACGATGGTATCGTTCATCGAGTAACCGATCAGCGTAAGGATGGCTGCGATGACGGTGAGGGTAATCTCCTGGTTGGTCAGGCTGAAGGCGCCCACGGTGATCAGCGTGTCGTGGAAGACCGCGACCACGGCCGCGACGCCGTAGATCAGCTCGAAGCGGAACCAGAGATAGATGAGCATGCCCAGCAGCGAGTAGCCGGTGGCGAGCGCCGCCTGGCGCTGCAACTGCTTGCCTGCCGTGGGGCCGACGATATCGGTCTTTTGAATGGTGAACCCGGAGTCGTGGTAGCCGGTGCTAAGCGCACTCTGCACCTCCGTGCTGCCGACGTCGTGCGCGGAGTCTGCGGCCTCAGGCAGCGAGATGACCTCAGTGTTGGCGGAGCGGCCGTTGGTGTCGCTGATCGGGTAGACGATGGCATCCTTGACGCCCGCGCTGGCCAGGGCCTGGCGGATGTGGTCCTCGCTGGGTGTGCTGGTGAACTGGACCTGGATCTGGGTGCCACCCTTGAAGTCCACACCGCGGGGAATGCCGTGCCAGAAAAGCATGCTGAACACGCCGGCCACTGAGAAAATCAGCGAAAAGCCGAGAAAGTACCACTTCTTGCCCAGCCAATCGATCTTTGAATCACGAAACAGTTCCACTTGAAACTCCTATCCGTTGTTCGTGCCTCGTTCTACGTTGTCCGTTTCTCACGAAAAACGGAGAACGAGCAACGGTCAACGGTCCTTCTAAATCGATAATTCGGCGCCGCGATTCTTTCTTTCAAGAATTGCGTCGAAGATGACTCGCGATACGAATACCGCCGTAAACAGGTTGGCCAGCAAACCGAAGGTCAGGGTTACGGCAAATCCTTTGACCGGACCAGTACCGAATAAGAACAGGATCGCCGCCGAAACAATGGTGGTGACGTGGGTGTCGACGATGGTGACCCAGGCGTGAGCAAACCCCTGCTGCACTGCGGCGGCTGCGGTCTTGCCCGCGCGCAACTCTTCGCGAATGCGCTCAAAGATCAGCACGTTGGAATCGACGCCCATACCAATGGTCAGGATCACTCCGGCGATACCCGGAAGCGTAAGTGTGCCGCCGACAAAGCCCATGAACCCAAGCAAGATAACGAGGTTCAGAACCAGCGCCAGGTCCGCATTAATGCCGGCGCCGCGGTAGTAGACCAGCATGAACACCATGACCGCCAGCATGCCAACAACGGCTGCGACGATTCCCTGATGAATGGATGCCTCGCCCAGGCTAGGTCCTACCGTGCGCGTCTCGATGGTGTCGATCGTCGCCGGCAGCGCGCCAGTGCGCAGCATCAGAGAAAGGTTGTCGACCTCGTCCTTGGTGAAGCTGCCATGGATCTCGCCGCGGTCGCGGATGGAGTCCTCAATGGTGGCGACTTCCTTGATCTTGTTGCCAAGGACGATGGCCATCGAAGCAGGCGTTGCCGTGTTCTTGGAGTGGGTAGAAGTGAACTTGTAGAAGCGGTCGCCGGCTTCGGTGGTCAGCGTGAACACTAGATTCGGACGGCCTTCCTGGTCGCTGGAGGGTTGTGCGTCGCGGAAATCGGTTCCCTCGACGATGCTTGCCCGCTTCAGCAGATAAACCTCGTCCGGAGCGTTGGGCGTGTTGTTGCCGTGCGCCAGCCAGTCTTCCGGAGGGACAACGCCATTGAGCTGCGTCATCGCTGCCTGGTCGCTGTCGTAAGGTCCGCTGACTACTTCGAATACGGCCAGCTTTGAGGTGTTGTGGATCGCGTCTTCCACCTTGGCCGGATCGGAGATGCCGGGCATCTCGACCAGGATCTCATTGTCGCCCAGCCCATACTGCTCAACGTTGGTCTCCGCGACGCCCAGCGCGTTAACGCGCTCGCGGATGGTCTCGATCGAGTGCTCCAGGGTGGTCGTCTCCAGGTCGCGGATGGCGCTGGGCTTCATGGTTAGCGTCTCCGTGCCATCGGCGTTCGTCGTGACGTCGTAGGTGACGTAATCGTTGCCAGTTAGGATTGACCTAACATCGCTCCCCTTGGCCAGCGGAATGCTGCCGACGGTGATCTGATTGGCATGGCCAGCCGGGTCCAGCTTGTGCACCGAGACGCCGGTGATGCCCGCCTTATCCAGGTCTTCCTGCAGACGCTCGACGTCGCGGTCCGTGGTCGAGCCAACCGCTTCCTCAACATGGACCTTAAGCACCAGGTGGGTGCCACCCTTAAGATCGAGCCCGAGCTTGATGCGGTCGGAAAGTGCCTGCTTGAGCGCGGCCGGGCTGACCCCGTGGGGGATGCCCATGAAGCCGTAGAAGCACACAACCAAACACGCGATAATGAACGCTGTCTTACCCTTCAGATTCTTACTCATTGCTTCCTTTATTTGCTGGCGAGCGGTGTCTCTGACAACTGACCACCTGCAACCTGTAACTGTTCTTACTCATCCGGCGTGGTCACCGCTGCGATGGCACTCTTCACAAATTCGAGCTTGATATTGTCGGGGGCGACCTTCAACAGCACGGCATCGTCCTTGACCGACACGATGACGCCGCGAATGCCGCCGTTGGTAGTGACGCGGTCCCCGTTCTTCAACTGGCTAAGCATCGACTGCCACTTTTTCTGCTTCCTCTGCTGCGGCGCGATCATCACAAAGTACAGCACCACAAAGAACAGAGGCAGCAGAATCAATTGCGTGGAACTACCCATAGAACCCATCCAAATCCATCCTTCTACCTGTGGCTTTCCATCAGGCTGCCGCGCACCGAGAGTCGCCGGAGCACGCCCCGGAGCTCCAATCAGACCTACGTTCAGGCCTGGAGTGATTGCAGGGGAAAGCTGCTGGCGGCGAATCCCGATCGATTCGGCTTTGATCGCGATGTTCCGCGCGCAGAAAGCCGCCGAAGGCCCGCGAACAGGCCCAGCCTTCTAAGTCTCGCGTAACCCTTCACTCCATGTCAAGGAAAGTCGGCTGCCGGTAGCCCAGGCGCACGGATTTACTTCGCCATATGGGGTTTACCCCTAACCGGGTGCCCGATGCAGGTATGCTGTTACCTGTCGCCCCCGGGGGCGTCCCAGGTGTCCGATGTCACTACAGGACGATATTGCCGCCCTCGTCAAGCAAGAATCCACACTCACACTGTCCGGATTCACACCCGACACCGCGTGGCAGCTTGGCACCACGTTGCGTGACCTGGCGATCGCGCGCAGAGTTGGGCTGGTGATCGATGTTCGCCGCTTCGGAGCACCGCACCAGCAGCTTTTCTACTGCGCCCTCGCCGGCACGACGCCCGATAATCAGCGTTGGGTCGCGCGCAAGATCAACACCGTCGCGCGCTTCCACAAGAGTTCCTACCACGTGGGCCGGCTGCTGGAACTGAGCGGCCTGACCTTCGGCGCACGCTACAACCTGCCCGAGGAAGACTACGCCGCACACGGAGGCTGCTTCCCGCTGACCGTCGAGGGCGCGGGAATCGTCGGCGCAGTCACCGTGTCCGGCCTTCCCCAGCGCGAGGACCACAACCTCGTCGTCGAAGCGCTCTGCCTGCTGACCGGCCGCGACAACGCGACACTCCGCCTTCCGCCCGAGTAGGAGCCTAACCGCCATGAGCGTACGGAAGTTGCTGATCGCCCGCACAGCCATCGTTCTGACGCTTTCGGCGATAGTGGTGGTGGTTCTCTTCTTTCGCCCCGCGACGCCCAGCCGGTCTTCTATCGCAAGCGTGCCGCCCGCCACTCCCATCCAGCACGTCGTCGTCATCATGCAGGAGAACCGCTCCTTCGATCACCTCTTCAACGGCTTCCCCGGCGCCGACACCGTCCAAACTGGCATGAATCACGGCATCAGCATCCCGCTGCGGCCCACACCGCTGGGCAACGGCCCCGACCTCGACCACACCCACACCGGCTGGTGGCGCCAGTGGGACAACGGCAAGATGGACAACTTCGCCGGCGATGCCAAAACCACCGCTACCGCCTATTCCTACATCGATCCCAAAGAGATCGCCCCCGACTGGACGTTGGCGAAGGAGTTCACTCTGGGCGACCGCATGTTCCAGTCCAACACCGGGCCAAGCTTCGTGGCTCACCAGTACATGATCGCCGGGCAATCGGGCAAAGCGTCCGAGAACCCCAGCGGCAGCGTGTGGGGCTGCGACGCCAAACCCGCTGCACGCGTACCGTTGGTTGGCCCAAACGGAACCGACCTGCCGGGCGTCTATCCCTGCTTCGACTACCAGACGATGGCCGACCTGCTGGACGCAAAGGGCATCACCTGGAGGTACTACGCGCCGGGTGCGGGCGGGGACCTCTTCTTTATGCTCTCGGCCTACCAGGCCATCCGCCACATCCGCTTTGGCGCGGACTGGCACGCCGACGTAACCTCACCCGAAACGCAGGTGCTTACCGACATTGCCGCCGGCAAGCTGGCGCAGGTGACGTGGATCGTGCCGTCGTTCAACAACTCCGACCACCCCGGCGCGCCCGCGCAAGGGCCGGACTGGGTCGCCAGCATCGTGAACGCAATCGGCGCCAGCAAGTATTGGAACTCGACGACGATCTTCATCGCGTGGGACGACTGGGGCGGATTCTACGACCACGTCCCGCCGCCGCAGACGGACGATATGGGGCTCGGCTTTCGCGTCCCGGTAATCGTCGTCGGGCCATATGCGAAGCGTGGCTACGTCTCGCACGTGACCCACGAGGCGAGTGGCTTCCTGCGCTATATGGAGGAGATCTTCAACCTGCCGTCGCTGGGCACGCGCGACACCAACGCCGACGACTTCCGCGACTGCTTCGACTACACTCAGCCGCCCACGCCCTACACTCCGCTGAAAACCAGCCACACGGTCGAGTTCTTCCTGAAGCAGAAGCCATCCGGCCCCCCGGATGACGACTAACACGGTTGCAGTCGTCGATCGTATTGCGGCGTCCCAACCAAAGATCAGTGTCCGCCAAAGAGCCTGCGGAAGAAGCGGCCGATAACGTGCGCAAGATCGTTGGGTGGCGCAGCGGATGGGGCCGCAGGCTGTGCGGGGGCCTTCTCCTTCGGAGCTTTGTTGCTGCGGGAAGACGGGGCTGGGCTGGCGGGCTGCGGATTGGCTGAGGCAATCGTTGGCGGAGAAACCGGAGCGTTGTAGCGCAGCGCATCGCCAATCGGGGCAGGGGGCGCGCCGGGTGCTGGTGGAGGAGCCTCCGCCGGCGGCGCAAGACCCTCGCTGACCGCAGTGGGGAACGGATGCAGCGCGGCGGCCCTGGCAGCAGCTTCCGCAGCGGCTTGCTCCACGGACTGCTCTGTAACGACCGGCGGTGCAGCAGCAGCGGCAGCGGGAGGTGCAGTCGACACAACCACCGGCGGGGCCGAGGACACGGCAGGAGGCGCCGCTGCTTGAGCAATCGGAGCAGGTGCGGCAACCGGCACAGCAACAGCGATAACTGGCCCTGGGGCAACCGGCGGTGCGGCTGGCACCGCGGATGCGGGCTGCGGCAGCTTGGGTGCGGACGTCGCGTTCGGCGACGCCAGCAGGGCGTCCGCGATGGACATGCCCTTCTCCTCGGGACAGCCGCAGGGAGAAGTTTCGTTATCGACCACCTCGTGCAAGCTGCCGTGTTCGAACAGGACATGCTGGCCGGGCGCGACCTCGTACATCGCCTCGCCGAAGGGGTCGGAGACGGCGAGCGTAGGTGCGCCGGGCCCGCGGTTGTCCACGCAGGTGTCGCCGTTGCGCGCGATGCGCAGGCGCAGGTCGAGCGGGCCGGCGTTGTGTACCGAGAAGCGCAGGTCGGGCGTCATGATGGCGTCGTTCGGCGCGCCGGCCGTCTGGATCTCAATCGCGCCGCGGTCCAGCGAGAACAGCAGCGGCGCAGGCGTTACCGGCGTCTTGCTCTCCGTCAGGTGCAGCACGGAGGTCTGGCACACGCGCACAGTGCCGCCGCGGCCAAGCGTGATGGGCGCGGTGTGGTCCTTGGCGGTAACGCTGGCCGACCCCGTCAGCACAGCCTGGCCGTCCAGCACGTCGGACGCGCCCGTAGTATCGGCGTCACGGGTGTTGACGTAGCCGATCAGCTGTTGCGCCCGCAGCGGTGCGGTTGCGGCACACGCCAGCAGCAGCGGTAGAAAGCGAGCGCGTGGGAATTGCAGCATCATGCGTTACAGCCTACATCTTCAGGAAGTTGGCGATGATTTCTTTGCCGTGGATGGTCAGGACGCTCTCGGGATGAAACTGCACGCCCTCGATGGGCAACTCGCGGTGCCGCAGCGCCATAATGGTCGACGTGCCGTTGTTGCCGGTGCGGGCAGAGATTTCCAGTTCCTCCGGCAGACCCTCCTCCGCGACGATCAGCGAGTGGTAGCGCGTGCAGGTCATAGCCGAGGGAATGCCGGCGAATATGGTCTTGCCGTCGTGCTCCACTTCGCTGGTTTTGCCGTGCATTAGTCTAGGCGCGCGCACCACGTTGCCGCCAAAGGCCGCGCCGATGGCCTGGTGTCCCAAACAGACGCCAAGAATGGGCACGCGGGGGGAAGTTGGCTGCGCGAAGTGGCGGATCAGCGCGATCGAGATGCCAGCGTCCTGCGGCGTACAGGGGCCGGGCGAGATGAGGATATGCGACGGATGCAGCGCCTCCACCTCGGCGGGTGAAAGCTCGTCGTTGCGGCGCACTACCACCTCCGCGCCCAACTCGCCCATGTACTGGACAAGGTTGTAGGTGAACGAGTCGTAGTTGTCGAGAACGAAAACCATATTGCCTCTAAAGATCCTTTTCAAAAACCACAGGAACAGCCCTGCCGGACGGGCGCCCTGCGGATGTTCGCACGCCTTCTCAAAGCTTCGCGTTGTCCTCCCGTTGGTCGGCACGGAATTCTGTTTGCGACCATCGGGAGCATCCACGCGTAGCCCAATGCAAGTCACGAAGTGACCGCTGCCCGCGCAGGGCGCCCGTCCGGCAGGACAGTTGTTAAGCAGATTCTATCGTAGCTCTGCGCTCGCGGCGGCGGTCGAGCAGGTCCAGCACGATCAGCCCTGCCGCCAGCGGGATCAGCCAGACGACCCGTGCCTGGTAGCGCGAATCGACCTCCGACAACACCGCCGTAAGGAATGCGTTCGCGATGACGGTCGGGATCAGCACGGCGACCAGCCCCAGAATCCGCCAACGTCGCCAACACCACAGCAGCGGTACGCAAACGAGGATTGCCAGAGCTGACGCCAGGACGACCCACTGCTGCACGCCGGTGAGGAACACGGTGGGCAGACGGCTTTGCGCTTGCCGCGTTCGCAGGTAGCGCGGCAGCGTGCCGGGGAGCACCTTGTCCAGTTCGCTCTCAATCCATGGGTTCGGCGTGAAGTCCCACAACCCGAATTCAGTAAGCTCCGTCCCAAAGTTGGCGAGCGAGATCCTAAACTGCGCCCCGGGGTAAGCACGAACCGTAGCCAATACCAGCGGCAACTCCTCCTGCAGCATCTGCTGCTGCTTCTCGGGCGACGCGGCTTCCCAGACGCCTCCGTCGGTCCAGAGGAAGTCGTCGTCGTTGTCAGGCAGGTCGCCGACGCGGTCGCAGATGGCCCAGTGCAGTTCGCCGCAGTGCGCTTGCAGGTACCAGCGGCCGGGACCGTCGGCGATGATGCGCGCCATCATGTAAGGCATACGGTTGCCGAACAGACTTGCCTTGCCGTAGAGATAGCCATGCAGCGCCATCTGCACGGCCGCCGCCAGCAGTACGATCGCAGCCACACCGCCGATGGCTCGCCCACGCGCACGCATCGGCGGCCAGCGGAGCAGAAACAGAAGCGCGAGCAGGACGCAGAGGCCGGCAGCGAGCATCAGATGCGTCGAATGCGCGGTCATGCCCCATGCGGCAATTGCACCTACGGCACATTTCTCGCGCGTGGAGAGCGTTTCGTGCGCGAAGACCAGCAGGTAGGCGGCAAGATACAGTACCGGGCCAAGGACGTCCGGCATCACGAAGCACACGTACCACGCGAGGCTGGTGGTGAGACTGACCAGCGCGGTGAGGGTGAGAAATTGCACTGCGGTGCGGCAAAGATCGACCGAGCGCGGGTTGAAAGACCGAACGACCAGCCACAGAATGTACGCCGTCATCAGCGCCTGCAGCACGATGATGGGCCACGCGGTAACGTTCCAGTGGAAGGGAAAGATGCCGAGTGAGTAGAACTCGGAGCGCATGGCCACATAGCCCTTCGGCGCGTGCAAAAACAGCATGCGCGCCAGCGGACGCCCATCGCCCAGGTAGCTCATCGAATCGGGATAGAGCAGCGGGTAGCCGTTGAGGATCGCCGGCCACAACATCAACAGCGCACCGGCCAACACTACCAAGCCGCGACCAATTCGTGCCGTAACGCGCATGGGATGAGGGTATACGAAGAATCTGTCTTAATACTGTCTGCCGGACAGGCGCCCTACGCGGGCAGCGGGCGTTCACACGCCCTTTCAATGCTTCGCGTCGTCCTCCCGATGGTCGCAAACAAGATTTGGTGCCGACCAACGGGAGGACTGTGCGAAGCTCGGCAAAGTCACGAAGTGACCGCTGCCCGCGCAGGGGGCCCGTCCGGCAGGACAGTTCTTAGTCCGTGGAGGATCGCGGCTAGGAATTGCGGGCGCGTTCGATGGCACGGACGACGGCGCGGGCTTTGTTGGCGCATTCGGCGAATTCGTTTTCCGGGACGGAGTCGGCGACGATGCCGGCACCGGCCTGAATGTGACCCTGTTCGCCGGTCATGGAGAGGGTGCGGATGGCGATGCACGAGTCTAAATTCCCGGAGAAATCCGCATACAAAATGCTGCCACCGTAAACGCCGCGGCGAGCGGGTTCGAGTTCTTCGATAATCTCCATCGCGCGAATCTTGGGAGCGCCGCTCAGCGTGCCCGCGGGGAAGCAGGCCCGAAACGCATCGATCGCCTCAAGCTCGGGCTTGAGCGTGCCTTCCAGTGAGCTGACCAGGTGCATCACATGCGAGTAGCGTTCGACGAACATCAAGTCCTTCACCTTGACCGAGCCGTACTCGCTGACGCGGCCGACATCGTTGCGGCCCAGGTCGACCAGCATCACGTGCTCGGCGACTTCCTTTTCGTCGGCCCGGAGGTCGGCTTCGAGCGCACGATCTTCTACTTCGTCGGCAGAGCGCGGACGCGTGCCGGCGATGGGACGGTACTCGACGGTGCGATCGTGCACGCGCACCAGCAATTCCGGCGATGAGCCGACGATATGCATTGCAATTGCGCGTTGGGCGGATCGCTTCGCGTGCTTGCCCTTGAGCTTTTTCTTGCCGGCTTTCATCGGCAGAACGACGCTGGCGGCTGTGGAAGCCGACGTTCCCTCGGGGTCCTTCGACTCCGGACTATGTCCTTCGCTCAGGATGACCGAGGTTGGGGATGGCGCCTCGTCCAGGCCGAAGCGCAGGAAGTACATGTACGGCGACGGGTTGACGATGCGCAGCGCGCGATAGACATCGAACGCGTCCACGCCCGGCACGCAGTCGAAGCGCTGCGAGAGCACGCACTGGAACACGTCGCCCGAGGCGATGTACTCCTTGGCGCGGCGGACAGACTTGAGGAACGTCGCTTTCGGCGTGCGCGCGGTCAAGACCAGCTTGCCGTATGCGCGCTTCTTCTTCGGCTTCGGCAGCGCGCGGGCGAGCCGCTTTTCCAGCCGGTCCAGCCGCTTTACCGCATGCACATAGGCTCCGGTTACCGTCCTGCCCGCAGCTTTCTCCCTCGCCAGATCGGCCGTGACGATCAGATGAATCTCCTTCTTGACGTGGTCGAAGGCAAGCACCTGATCGAAGAACATCAGGCACGCGTCGGGCGCGCCTAGCTCATCCACGGCAAGCGACGGCAGGCGCTCGATCTGGCGGACGACGTCGTAGGCGAAGAATCCGACAGCGCCGGCGGTGAATGGAGGCATCCCGGCCAGGCGCGCCGGAGTGTGGCCGCTGAGCGCCTGCTTTAGCTCGGCGAAGATGTCGCCCTCGAATACGCGGTGTTCGCCACCCTCCTCGACGGTGATCGACTTGCCCCGCGACACAATCTTCTTGTATGGCTTGATTCCGATGAAGGTGTAGCGGCCCACATGCTCTCCGCCCTCGACCGATTCCAGCAGGAACGCCTCCGGCTCCTCGGCGGCGATGCGCAGAAAGGCCGAGACCGGCGTCTCCAGGTCGGCGGTCACGATGCGGTAGACCGGGACGAGGGAGTGCTCGCGGCTCAAGCGCAGGAACTCGCGGGACGATGGCAAGGCTGGGGTTGCGGAGGCCATGACGTGTGGTTCCATCATACTTGCGGCCAGATGCGCCGGGTACTGTCCTGCCGGACGGGCGCCCTGCGCGGGCAGCGGTCACTTCGTGACGCGTATTGGGCTTCGCACGGTGCTCCGTTGGTCGCAGAAAGATTCCATGCGGCGCAAGTCACGAGGTGCCCCGTGGGGGTGGTGGTATCTAAGTTATTTTTATTCAGCTACATCGGCGATTTCTCACGTAACTATTTCATTCCACGGCTAGTTATAGCTATGGATAAGAAAACAAATGGGTTGCTAGAGCTAGAAAAACCCCGGTGGTAGCCGGGGTTCTCTGTCTTATTTAGTCTTACAGTTCTATTCTACCACGTTGACCATAACTCATCTGCCATCTATGTTTTGAATGGAATGATGGAGTTAGGCGATTTTGGCTATTGACAGTGTTTAGGCCGCGATTTGCGGCCCATGGGGAGTGGTGGCCCGAGAAAGACAACGACGGAGGTTCTGAGCTCGACTCAGAATGACGAGCTGGCGGTGGTTGCTGGCTGCACTCAATTCCGGCGCCCGTTTCACTGTTATACCGTCACCTTGTGCAAAGTTATGCCGCCTGGCGGTACAACGCTATGCCGCTACTATTGGGTGTCAAAATCTCCTCCGCGCCGGAGGCGTGTTTGGGGGCAAACGCAAGTTTTCTCAGTTTCCTTAAACCACGTATTTCGACAGGTACGACGGAACGGTTGATTCCCGCCAAGATGATAGTTGGTACTTGAACGCCCTCCAAGTGGTTCTATTGGTCCTGCAGACGCATCGTGCCCGCAAGGACGTTGGTTACAGAATGCCCACGATGAGCAACACGAAAGCTGTCGTAAGCACGACAACGCGCCAGCGGTGAAGCAGATCCCATCGGCTCCGGTAACGCTTCCAATCGGCAGGCGGCGTGGACGCCTCCCACGATGCAATTCTGTTGTTGATCGGCACGAGGATCGTGATCGTACACACAATCACCAGCACCCACAAAGCGGACGATGCAACCATCCAGATAGGTAAGCGGCCAGAGGTATGCCAATCGATCGCACCCTCGACCAAGGTAAGCACGAGTGTAAGCGCATACCACAGCGGCATGGCTGCTCCCATCACCCGGGCGATAGCACTTGCTGCCGGCAGGTGGACTTCCTCAGGAAGCGTATCCAGAGTTGGGTGAATAAACGCGGCGATGGACAACTCACATCCAACCATCAACCCAGCGACAACGATTGCCACAACATTCAGAACTTCCATGATGATTCCTCCAGAAAAATTGGTCTTGCAAGCGACTATTGCCGTAGGTCTCTCAAAGGGAATGGATCAACAACAGGCCGACGACAAGCATTGCCACACAGGTCACGCCATGAATCGAGAACGCCGCCGACTTCGACCCACCCGACCTCAGAACGACCGACATGTCCCCAAGAGGGGTGATCGCCAGTACGAGCAGAGCGATGCCTACCGAGCGAGAACCCGTAGTCAGCATCAGGGCCAGCACAACCAGCCCGGACGCGATGTCCCGAACCCCCTTCAGGCGTAACCAGGCACGAGTGTCGGCATCAGCTGCGGGGAGCTTAAGGCCGAACGATCCCGTCATTCGCTCCGGAGAAAAGAGGTAGAAGCCTCCGATGATGAGGATCGCCACGGCCATAAGAACAGCGAGGGAAAGCAAAATTAGGTTGAGCATGAATATCTCTATGTTAGAAAATCTAGCAACGCTACTTATGATGCACGACGATGCCCCGCGGTGCAAGAGCAATCGTAATTATTTTTATGACTCGTTATAAGTTCTAGCGGT
>Ga0302202_10004697_pt1 | contig 14234 bp, 10 predicted proteins | sample II_Bog_N3_3_FD_194579 | JGI IMG/M metagenome (GOLD analysis project Ga0302202, IMG submission 194579) | Peat permafrost microbial communities from Stordalen Mire near Abisko, Sweden - II_Bog_N3_3 | ecosystem: Environmental > Terrestrial > Soil > Wetlands > Peat | place: Sweden: Abisko...
GAGCGGCTGACCGGGCAGCATCGCGCTCACGGTCAGCGGTTCCTGTGCGCGCCGGTGTTCGGCAGGCCGGACGCCGCGGCGGCCCGTCGATTGTTCATCGTCGCCGCCGGAGAGCCCGCGGACATCGGGCTCGCGGATCCTCTGTTCGGCGCCATGGGGCAACGCACCTTCATCGTCGGCAGCCGGCCATCGGCCGCCAATCTCGTGAAGCTGTGCGGAAATTTCATGATCATGGCGGTCATCGAATCGCTGGCCGAGGCGATGACCCTGTCGGAGAAGGGCGGCGTGCCGAAGGCCCGGCTGCTCGAGGTGCTGACGGGCAGCCTGTTCGATGCGCCCATTTACCGCAATTACGGCGCGGCGCTGGCGGGCGCGCGATTCCGGCCGGCGGGGTTTGCCGCTCCGCTCGGCCTCAAGGACATGCGCTTGGTAGGTCAGAGCGCCGAGGCGTTGCGCGTTCCGATGCCTCTCCTCGGCATCTTGCGCGACCATCTGCTTCAAACCCTTGCCGTGGAGGGCGAGGACATCGACTGGTCGGGCATCGGCCTTTCCATTGCCAGGAACGCAGGACTTGGCGGCGGCGCCGCGAAATCCTAGGCGACGCGTCTCAGGGCGAGGGATTCGGCCAGACCGCCTGCGGCGGCTCCGGCAGGAACCCGTGAGTCTCCGTTTCCGCCGCTCGCGCCATCAATTCACGCAGCCGCGCCCGATTCAACCGGACCGCCATCGGGTCCGGCGACCAGTAAATCGCGTGATGGCAATCCGCGATTTGCGCCTCGAGACTTCGGCCTTCGACAAGTGCACTCATAACACCTCACGCTCTGCATTGCGCCCTAAAGTGACTACCCGGTCACAAATGACGTTAATTCGGGCAATGCATTTCGGCAACCTCAGCCGGACAAATCGCGGCCTTCGTCGCAAGTCGAACGGCGTTAAGTAATGAAGGAGCGCAGCCGCGGCTACTGGAATTCGCTGAGCAGCAGCTTCGCCAAGGACACCGGCGCATCCACATGGCCGCCCAGGTGCGACGTCTTGGTCGGAACGGTTCCCAGATAGGCGACGGTGATCTCGTGGCCTCTCACTTCCCACACACCGACCTTGAGGTAATCAGGCCGATCCGAGTCAATAAGGACGATTTCCGCTGCCATGCAATCCTCCGGCTGAATTGATCATCGTTGAGACCTGCCGCAACGTATACCACAAACGCTTCGCGATCATCCCGCCCACCGCTATCGTGGTTTTCTGACAAATAAATCCACCAGGGTCCCGCTACGCTGATTCGGCGCCAGGAAGGTGATGACGATCTGACGGCGGCCCCCGCAGCGTTCGCATCGCAACTTCTCCCGAACCTTGCGCAGCGGATAATCGCCACCCAGCCGGGCGCGCAGTTTCGTCAGGCTGAGCCGCGCATGGTGACCGCAGGAGCGGCAATAGGCCCCGTAGTAGTACGTGTCGTCGACGTGGGCGAGACAGGCGGACTCGAGTTTGGCGTATTCCACGCGGCAAGAGTACCGCCGGTCGCATCTGGATATCCTGTGCGGAAAATTTTACACAGGTCCCGGCCCGACCGAATACTGTATGACTTCTGCGCTCATGCGCCGCCCCCGGGAATCTGCTCGTCCACGTCCAACTTGCAATGGGGGCAGCGCTGTTTCCGCAATCCCACGGCCGCCGCAAACAGGGCGAACCCCAGCGGCTTGCCGCAATTTCGGCACGGGATGCCGGCAAGTCTGTCGATGACAAACAGCGTCACGATGCACAGTGCAGCCATGACCAGTACGAACGGGATGGATCCCGGCGTCACCGCTTGCATCAGGAGCAGGCCCCCAAAATACACGAGTACGACGACCCCCACATAGGTGAACAGTTGTCGCCTGACAAATTCCCTGATCGTCATGGCTCGCTCCTGGTCCTGGGATCCCCTCAGTTTAGCAGCCGCCGGACCCGGAATCGGCGCTGCGCGAAGATCCGGAGCATGGGCGTGCGTCAAATGCGGGCGTGTGACCGTTTGCCGGTTTGGGTAGACTGTCGGGAAAGATGCGCGCAAGCGCCCAGCGCTCCACGCGCCGGGGCCGGGCCGCAAAGCCAACGTTTACGGGGGAGGACCAATGAACGCACGTCATTCCTTTTCATCGGCGGTACTTGCGGCGTGCCTGCTCGTCGCCGCTGCCACGGCCATCGCCGCGCCGGCGGCCAGCGTCGACGTCGATGCGAGCGAGGCGCCGCGCGGCATCGAACGCGCGCACCTCGAGCTGCCGGTCAAGCCCGGGGCCCTGACGCTGCTTTACCCCAAATGGCTCCCCGGAGAACATGCGCCCGATGGGCCCATCGGCGGGCTGTCCGGGCTCAAATTCGAAGCGAATGGGCGGACTCTGGCGTGGCACCGCGACCCGGACGATATGTACGCGTTTCATCTCACGATACCTTCGGGGGCAAGCACCCTCGCTGTCTCCCTCGAGGTTCTGGCAGTGCGCGACGCGCAGCCGCCGAATGACGCGCGTACCAGCACCGAGTCACTCGCGATCATCCTCTGGAATCAGCTGCTCCTGTATCCGGCCGGCACCCGTCCGGACGACTTGCGGTATGCGGCTCGCCTGAAAGTGCCGGCCGGCTGGACCCTGGCGACGGCGCTGCCCAAAGCCGGTGCCGCGGGAGACACCGTCCAATTCCAGCCCGTCTCACTGACGACGCTGATCGACTCACCGGTCCTCACGGGCCGGTATCTGAAGACCGTCGCACTGGGCGGCCAACCGAGCGCTTTTGTGCATTTCGCGGCCGACAGCGCCGCCGCACTGGACGTGCCGGAGACCACGCTCACGCAACTGAGAAAGCTCGTGGCCGAAGCAAGCGCCCTGTTTGGAGCCACGCACTACCAGGAATATCACTTTCTGTGGACGCTCAGCGACTTGATCGGCTACGAGGGCATCGAACACCACGAGTCGAGCGACAATCGCACTTTGGAACGGGCGCTGATCGACGAGGACCTGCGCCGCAGCTGGGAGGTCAGCACCTTGCTGCCGCACGAGTTCGTGCACTCCTGGAACGGAAAATATCGGCGCCCCGCCGGCTTGGCCCCGGGCCACTACGATGCACCGATGCGCGGTGACCTGCTCTGGGTGTACGAGGGTCTCACCGAATATCTGGGCATGGTACTCAGCGCGCGCAGCGGCCTGGCAACACCGGAGGAAGCCCGCGACGGCTGGGCGGAGGTCGCGGCCATGATGGAATCGCACAAGGGCCGGGAATGGCGCCCCCTGGCGGATACCGCGGTGGCCGCCCAGTTGGGTTACTTCGTTCCGGACGACTGGAAAGCCCGCGAGAGGGGCACCGATTTTTACCGCGAGTCCGCGTTGCTGTGGCTCGAGGCGGACATGCTGATTCGCAACCGGACCGGCGGGGCAAAAAGCCTCGACGACTACTGCCGGCTATTTTACGGGCCGCCGAGCGGCGGTCCCAAGGTCATACCCTACGACTTCGAGGCCGTCGTCACCGCCTTGAACACCGTGCTGCCCTACGACTGGCGTGGTTTCTGGATGGAGCGGCTCGACCGCGTCAAGGCCGGCGCACCGCTCGAAGGGCTCACCGCGAGCGGCTGGCGCCTCGGCTACTCCTCCGAACCCACCAGCGTGCAAAAAGGCTACGAGGCCATGTACAAGGAGGCGGACCTGCGCTATTCACTCGGCTTCACCCTTCTCGACGAGGGAAACGTCATCAGCAACCTGATTCCCGGCTCACCGGCCGATCAAGCAGGAATTGCCCCCGGCAGCAAGCTCGTTGCCGTCGACGGACGCAAGTATTCGAAGGAAGTACTGGGGGACGCCCTCAAGGCGGGCGGCGCGGAGCCACGCACGATTGCCCTGCTCGTCGAGAAGGACAACACCTTCAGGACCCTCGAGCTGCGCTATGCGGGCGGACCACGCTACCCGCGGCTCGAGCGCGATGGCGCGGTACCGGACACCCTGACGGCCATCGGAGCCGCGCGCACTCAATGACAAGCGAGCGTACGCCGCCCATGAGATGCCTGATCATCACCATCCTGCTCTGTGCGCTCACCTGCGTTTCGGCGCAAGCCGCCGCGGACGACTCCAAACCCAAGGTCCGCACGGTCACGGCGTTCGTGCGCCTCGATCGATCGACGTACCAGGAGCAGATCGACGACGCCATGCGCGTCCTCGCGGCCGCGAAGGCTGAATTCGCCCGTCGCGGCTACGAGACGCAAACCGTTCGAATCGTGACGCAGCCGTTCGCGGAACTGGTGAAGGGCCTCTCGGATGCAGAAGCCCTGTCGTTCCTTCGATCGCTCGATGATCTGTCGCAGAAGGGCGGCTTCATGCCGAATGTCGGTCCGGCAATGCTCCACGACACCGACGATCCCGCGGCGATGCGCCTGCTGGCGCAGGTGCTCTCGACGCTGCCGCATCTCAACGCGAGCGCAATCATCGCGGATGACGACGGGATTCACTGGAAGACGATCCGCGAGTCAGCGAAGCTCGTGCGTTACGTGGCCGCTCACAGCGTGCACAGTCAAGGCACTTTTCTGTTTGCGGCGACCGCGATGCTCAAACCGCTCGGGCCATTCTATCCGGGCGCGTACCACACCGGCGCCGGCAAGCAGTTCTCGCTGGGATTCGAGGGCGCCGGCGTCGTGCAGCAGGTGTTCGGAACGACGCATGGTGACTTCGATTCATCCGTGGCCGAACTCACACGGCAGTTGACGATTCATGCGCGGGTCGGCGAGGAGGTGGGCAACGCAGTCGCCGCCTCGAGCGGCTGGGAGTTCGCCGGCGTGGACCCCACACCGGCGCCCATGGCCGACGCGTCGATTGGAGACGCGATCGAGCGCTATACGGGCGCAACATTCGGTTCGAGCGGCACGATGACGGCGGCGCTTGCGATTACCACGGCCGTCAAATCGGTAAAGGTGAGGCAGGTGGGCTATTCAGGGTTGATGCTGCCGGTGATGGAAGACAAGCGCCTCGCGCAGCGCTGGGCGGAAAACGCCTACGAGATCGATTCGCTGCTGGCGTATTCGTCGGTGTGCGGGACCGGGCTCGACACCGTGCCCCTCCCCGGCGACGTCAGCGAGGATCGTCTGGTGAAGATCTTCAGCGACGTTGCGGCACTGGCCTGGAAGTGGCACAAGCCGCTTACGGCGCGGCTGCAGCCGGTTGCGGACAAGAGAGCCGGCGATAAGACCGACTTCGACAGTCAATACCTCTTTAATACCACACTGCATCCGGTTCGTTAACCGTGACCGAAGACCGGCCCGTCCGGCGCATGCTGCCCCGGTCAACTTTGGAATTTAACACAGGCTATACGCCCCAGCCCGGGGGCAATCAAGACACGGCGGTGCGATTCGGCGAATAGCATCAGGTATCGAACTTGCTGCATAATGGTTGCTCGACAACAGCTACGCCTCAATAGCCGCGGGCGCAAACGCACGGCCTAACTGCAATCGATCGAGGGAGCATCGACCTTGACGAACTCGCAACAGCAGCGGCATTGGGCGTCGAACATCTGTCGCGCCGCGAACCGCGTCGTACCGGCATTGGCGGCGGCGCTGGTTCTGGCGATCCCCACGACGCTGCCGGCGCACGTCATCACCCCGACTTCCACATCGCTGGGCTCCGCGGCGAATCCCGCCGCCTTTGGTCAGCCGGTCACCTTCACCGCCACGGTGTCCTCGGCCTCGGGAACGCCCACCGGCAAAGTCACGTTCATGAACGGGAGCGAGATCTTGCACACCGCGACACTGGCGGGTAGCGTGGCCAGCTATGTCACGGCCAAGCTCCCCGTGGGGACGGCGAGCATCACGGCCGCTTACGCCGGAAATGCCAAGTTCGCGGGCAGCACGTCCGCGGCACTCGCTCAGGAGGTGACCCAGGCCCCCAGCGCGGTGACCCTGAGCTCGACGGCGGATCCTTCGGTCTACGGGCAGCCCGTCACCTTCGCCGCCACGGTGTCCTCTGCATCGGGAAAGCCCACGGGCACGGTCACGTTCATGAACGGGGGTGCGATTTTGCACACCGAGCCGTTTGCGCGCGGCGTCGCCAGCATGACGACCGATTTTCGCAGTTTAGGCACCTTGTCCATTACCGCGGTCTACAACGGGAGCGCCGACATCTTGGGCAGCACATCGGCGGTGCTAAATCAGGTGGTGAACGCCGCACCGACCACGGTGACCCTGAGCTCCTCGGCGAATCCGGCCCTCGTCGGGCAGCCGGTGACCTTCACGGCCACCGTGACCGCGCCGTTCCGCGGCATTCCGACCGGAGAGGCCGTGTTATCGACGGCGAACACCGCTTTAGGCGTCGGTAGTTTGACGGGCGGCGTGGCGAGCGTGACGACGTCCTCGCTGGCTCAGGGAATTACCGCGATTACCGCGACGTACCTTCCGGCCGCAAACTTCAGCGGGAGTTCGGCGACGCTCGCGCAGACGGTACAGTCAGCGGGTCCGCAGAGTTACACACTCGCGGCGAGCCCCTTGAATCCTGGATCCACGACCGCGGGCAATACGTCCGCGTCCTCCCTGATCCTGACGCCGGTCAACGGCTATGCCGGCAGCGTGACTTTGTCGTGCAGCGTGAGCGGCTCGGGCACGCCGGCTCCCGGCTGCGCTTTCAGCCCGCCCGCGGTGACGCTCAGCGGCGTGGCCGCCGGCATCTCCGCGCTGACGGTCTCGACAACGGGCAGCACCCCGGCCGGCACCTACGGCATCGCGGTGACCGGAGCCGACGCCAACGCGGCGGCTCCGAGCAACGGCCCACAGATGCTGACGCTGCAGACGCGGACCGCCGGTTCCCCCAGCTACACGCTTACGGCGAGCGCGTTGAGTCCGGCGTCCATCACTGCCGGCAGCACGTCCGCGTCGGCCATCACGGTGACTCCGGCCAACGGCTATACCGGCAGTGTAAATCTATCTTGCAGCGTGACCGGAGTAATCAGCGTGAACGGCGCGCCCGGTCCCGCTTGCACATTCAGCCCGTCGGCGGTGACGCTCAGCGGCGCCGCTGCCGGCACCTCCGCGCTGACGGTCTCGACATCGGGCAGCACTCCGGCCGGCGCCTACGTCATCACCGTGACCGGGGCCGATGCCAATGCATTGGCTCCCAACAACGGTTACCAGCCCCTCACGCTGACGACGGCGAGCGTAATCCAGCACGTTGTGATCATCATGCAGGAGAACCGCACCCCCGATAATCTCTTCCAGGATCCGGTGTTGATCGCGCGGGGCGCCGATATCGCGAGCAGCGGCGTGAACTCGCTGGGACAGACCATTGCGCTCACGCCGATCGATCTGGGTACAGCGGGCTCGAGCCCGCTGTATTACGACCTCGACCACTCGCATCCCGCATTTGAATCGATGTACGATGGCGGCAAAATGGACGGGGCAGACTTGATCCGCTGCACCCCGCTGCCGCTGACCGTTTGCCCTCCCAACGCGCAATTCGCCTACGTCATGCCGGCCGACGTGCAACCCTATTTCGCGATGGCCGAGCAATACACCTTCGGCGATCGCATGTTTCAGAGCAATGAGGGGCCGAGCTATCCCGCGCACCAGTTCATCCTGGCCGGCACTTCGGCTCCGACCGCGACCAGCACGCTATTTGCCTCCGAAGATCCCCCACTCGGCCGCGGCGGATGCGTCGGTCCCCCGACGCACACGGTCTCGATGATCGATGCCGCGGGGAGCGAAACCAGTCAACCGCCGGAGTACGCGTGCTTCGAACATCCCACGCTGTCCGATCTGCTCGAGGCCCAGGGCTTGACCTGGCGCTACTATGCCGCCACCCCGGGCCCCGCTTGGAATGCGCCGATCTCCATTGAGCACATCTGCCAGCCGCAGACCGTCGATGGCAAGCTCAATTGCACCGGCCCGGAGTGGATCAATGGCGTGACCATGCCGCAGACGCAAGTCCTGACGGACATCGCCAACGGACAACTCGCGCAAGTAACCTGGGTCACGCCCAATGGCTTCCAATCCGACCATGGGGATGTCAACGATGGCAGCGGCCCCTCGTGGGTCGCCTCGATCGTCAATGCCATAGGTACCAGCCCCTATTGGGCAAACACCGCCATCCTGATCACCTGGGACGATTGGGGGGGTTGGTATGACCACGTCGCACCTACCGTCATCGACGACGGCGTCAGCTGGGGCTCGGGCTATGTCTACGGCTTCCGCGTGCCGCTCGTGGTCGTCTCACCGTACGCCAAAGCCGCCTACATTTCCCACGTCACCCACGATTTCGGCAGCATCCTGAATTTCGTCGAGTCCACCTTCAACCTGCCCTCGCTCGGTTACGCGGACGCATTCGCCGACAACCTGGCCGACTGCTTCGACCTGAGCCAGACGCCCATCCCGTTCCAAGTCATTTCAGCACCGCTCGGTGCCCCCCACTTCATCAATGATAAGCGTCCGCCCACCGATCCCGATGACGACTAATGCGGAGCGAGCACCGGCTACTTTTCCATCAATCAAACAAGCCTGCAAGAACGGAGAAATCATGACTACCTCAACGATGAAGAAATTCTTGGTCCTTTATCTTGCTCCCGTCCACGTCCTGGCGGATTGGGCCAAGACCGATCCGGCTACCAAAAAATCCGCGGAAGAGAAGATGAAAGCCGAGTGGATTCGCTGGATGGGCGAGCACTCCAAGATGATCACGCTCACTGAGGCGGCCGGAAAGACCAAAGCCATCACCACGAGCGGGATCACGGACACCAAGAACGACATCATGTTGTATTCGATTGTGGAGGCGGAAAGCCATGACAGCGCCGCGAAGGCATTCGCGAACCATCCGCATCTGCAGATTCCTCAGTCCTCGATCCAGGTCATGGAAGTGCGGTCAATGGGTGCACTGTAGGATGAAGGTATCGCAGTGATTGAGCGGCCTCGACCACAGGTTCCTATAGCGTCGACCCGTGAACTTCAGGCTACGGGGCGGCGGTCGCCGTCGTGGCCTTTTTTGGGTAATAGAGTTGGTAATACCAGGCGCAGGCGGTCTCGATCTGCGTTTGGATGCGGGGTGGGATTTCGTGCCTCTTGGGCTTTACGACCCGCGCCGATTGCGTGTGCAGATACTTCATCCGATAGTGGCTGTCACTCTCCGGGGGCCCCATTAACGCGAGCTTCTCGGGATTGATATTGAACGAGGAAAGACCCAGCCAGGCGTAGATATGCGACATGCAGGCGGCAGGCTTTTCGATCAAGTCTTCGAAGCGGACGAAATAGAGGTGGTCCTGCACCGCCTTCGGCAGATCCGGGACCGCATGGAGCGAGATCATGGGTGCGCCGATGGTCTTGTCCTTGGCGAACAGCTGATCGGCGCGCCCGAACCGATCGAAATCGGCCAGGTGGTCGATGAAATCAACGAGGATGGTGCGCTGGTGCTGCGCCTCGATCGAGCCATAGATCTGACCCAAATCCCGGAGACACACCAGGAGCTTGGCCCCGGGCTCGATCTGCAGCAGCAGCTCGACGCAGTGCAGCCACGCCCGGTTCTTGTCCACCACCGCTTTCTTGGTGCAGTCCTGATTCCAGCCGCGCAAGAACCCCTGCATCGCCGATGACAGGTGGCCATAGCTGCGCTCGAAGGAGTGGTCGAGCTGGGAGAGGAAGAACTGGTCGTCGCTCACCATGCGCCTGATGCCGAGCACGAGGTTGCACAGCGGCGAGCTTAAGCCCTCGCAGTGAATTTCCGGGTGCTGCGCCAGCATCTGGCACAGCAGGGTGGAACCCGCGCGGGGCAACCCGGTGACGCCGACAAAGGTTGGATTGGTCATGTGTTGTGTTCCCGCTCAGAATCCCTTGGCGATGGTAAGCCATGCACGCACCGACCTGCTGGCGCCCGCCAGAATCGGCGCCGATCCAAGCCGCGCCGCGACCGAAGCCTTCGCGCTCCACTGGTTAGGTCCCGTCCAGTTGAACCCCAGTCCCGCGCCGTTGATGATCACCGTGTTGGTGCCGGCGGTCCAGACGTTCTCGTTGATGGTCAGGTGCTCGGTGTCGAAGAATCCCACCCCCTGCCACTGCCCATACCAGGCGGGCAGGTCGCGACGCCATTCGGCGGTGGTTTGAATACCCTCATCGCCGGTGAGGGCGCTCATGTCGTAGGATCGGACCGTGTACGGGCCGCCAGCGACCATTTTCTGCGACGGGTCGAGGTTGGCATTGGCCCATTGCCAGGACACGGCGACGTACAGACTGTCCTTGGCGGTCATTCTTTGCAGGCGCGCGAGCGTCGCATTGCCCTGCAGGAAGGGGCCCCGCGTGTCGGCCGTGGCCGCATCGGCAAGCTCGGCCTTGGCATCGTCGAAACCGACGCGGCCCGACGTGAGCCCCAAGCTCCAGGTCGTGAGGCCGCCGGACAGCAGAGCATCCCGTTCGTCGCCGGCGAGGGTCGCGGTCCAGTCGTCGAGGTGCCGGTGGGTGTGGATGGCGCTCACGTCGATATCGTCCTTGAGCAGCTTGCGGTCGAATTGCAGCTGCGCGTACAGATCGATATTGAGGCTGCGCACCAGCGGCTGTTTGCCCCAGAGGCTTGCCACGTCGGCCGTGCCGTGGCCTTCCAGCGAGGCGAGCGATTCGCCCAAGACGTAGTGCAAAGCCGAATACGAGGCGCCAAGATGAGTCCCCGCGCCGTTCAGCAGCCAGTCGTACATCAGCCGGCCATAGTCCATGTCATGGCCCGAACTCAGCACGCTCGCGTCCAGGACGTCGCCGTGGCGCAGAGGGTCGTTGAGGGCGATCTCGCCGCCGAGGCGGGCGCTGCCGGTATAGCGGTTCCCATAGTTGTCCGCCGTGACATTCCCCGTCACGGCGGGTCCGGGCGCGCCCTGCACCAGGAGATCCGACGTGCCGGCGGCCTCGCCCGACTGCAGCGTAGCGCTCGTCACGGCGCCCGGCGTGTCGGACAACAATAGGAGCACCCGGTCAAGCTCGGCCTGCCCGATCATTCCCCCGCTCTTCAGCGGCGCGAGCGTGGAGTCAAGCAGCGCATCGCTCACGCGGCTCTTGTTTTCGAGAATGATCCTGCCGTAGCGCGCTTCGATCACCTGGATCATCACCACGCCGTCGCGAATCGCCTGCGCCGGGATGAGGGCTCGGGCGAGCGGGTAGCCGTGCGCATGGTAAAAATCGGTAATCCGGGTGACCCAGTCATTGAGTTCGGGCAGGGTGAGTTCCCTGCCTTCGGCTCCCGCGATGAGTCCGTGCAGCGTCGCGGTATCGAAGGAGGTATTGCCGATAATCTGGATCGAGGTCACACGGAAGGGAGCGCTCGGCGGCAGGGTCGCGCTGCCTTGCGGCTCGATGACGAGGCCCGGATTGTCGCTGGGTGCAGGGGGAGGCTCCACCGGCTGGATTTGCTGCAGCAGCGAACCTGCACCCGGAAGAGCCGGGGCAGCGGGCGCGACCGGCGCTGCGGCGTGCGCGGCCCATGGGATCAAAAGCAAGAGCCAGCCTGCCCGCGAGCACGCGCACGATGCGGGTCGGAGGAAGGTCAACAACGGTCATCCATCTTCGACTTCCTCGGCGCGGACCATTGAAGCAAGGGACCCGCTGGTGTCGCCGTGTCAGTCGGGACAGAGCTTGCCAGTCTCACCGTCGCTGCGACGCCATTACGGTGCAGGGATCTTCGCGCCTTTGACGCCATTGACCGTGACGTGTGCATTCGAGACCGTGGTGGTTCCTTTACCATCGACCGTCAAGATGTTCGATGAGGTTTCCGTCACTGCCCCGGTGCTCACCACCGTGAGACTCTTGCCCACCGTTGTCGCACCGAAGGTCGTGGTTGCGTCAGTCCCTGTGGTAGTAGTCTTCAGCGTGGTGCCGACATTTCCCGACACATCCATAGCGCCGACCGACGTCAGTGAGACCGCCCCCGTGCTGGTCACAGCCGCATCAAGCGCCGTGCCCGAATCGAGCGTAATCGCACTCCCCTGCGCCGTTACCAGCCCCGCCACGTCAATCGTCTTGCCCTTCGCCTGCGCAATCGATCCGTCGAGCGCCGTCACCGTCAAGCTCCCCGTGGCCGTCGTCGCGCCCAGCGTCAAGTTGCCCGTACCGCTCTCCAAGTCGGTGTTCAATCCCGTGGAGGTAATTGCACCCGTAAAGCCATTCCCGGCGCTGTCGAGCGTGATCCCGTAATAGCTCGCGCCATTCTCCGCCGTCAGCGTGGTAGCGCCCGTCACGTCCACCGAGGCTCCCGCAAGCTCCGTGATCGCCCCGCCCTTCGAGGTCACGCTCAATGTCCCGGCCGTGATGTCTCCAAGCTGCACGCCGCTCGCCGAGGTCGAGGCAATCTTCAATGTCCCCGCCGTGAGCGTCCCGCCCGTCTGGCTGAAGCCCGCCGTGCTGAACGTACCCGTGGTATCGAGCGACCCCGCCGCCATCACCACCGTGCCCGCGCTCGTCAACGAGGTGAGCACCGTCGTTCCCAGTAAGGCCATCCCCGGATCGTAGGTCACCGTATCGCCCTTCGGGATCGTCACCGCAAGCACATTCCCCAAGTCCGGAAGCACACCGCCCGCCCAATTCGATGCCCCCGACCAGTTGCCGGACTTCCCGCCCGTCCACGCGACGCTCGCCAGGGGGTTGATGGTCAGATTTCCGCCGCTGATGTCGTATCCCTGCTGCGTGGAGTAGTAGCCGTTGTAGAAGCCCGCGTTGGTGCCCGTAGCTGCCGCTCCCAACACGACGCTGATCGCGGTGCTAGGGCCGCTTTGCGCGCTGCCGTTATAGGTCACCGTCGTATCCGGCGCGTCGGTGAGCGTCAGAGGCGTCAAGAAACTGACGAGCAGGGGGAAGGTGTGCCCTTGATAGATGCGCCAGACATCGCCACTGCCACCGGTGGTGGCGATGCTCCAGCCGGTGAAGCTCGAGGCGGTTTGCATCTGCGCGCTCATCAATCCGATGCCGCCTGCCGAGGTTGTCTGGGCAGAGGTTGTGGTGTTCCAGAAGCTGTTGCTGATCGTGCCACCGGAGTCGAAACCCACGAGGCCGCCGACGTAGCTAGAGCCGCTCACGTTGCCCGTTGCGTAGCCGTTGCTGACCGTACCGCTGAGGTTTCTTCCCACCATCCCGCCGACATAGCTAGAACCGCTCACCTGGCCCGTGGCGTAGCTGTTGCTGACCGTCCCTGCATTCATCCCCGCCAGCCCACCGGCAAACTCGGTACCGCTCACGCTGGCCGTGGCGTAGCTATTAGTGATCGTGCCGGCGCTCTGCCCCACCAGTCCGCCGACAAATTCCGAGCCGGTAATACCGCTCACGCTGCCCGTGGCGTAGCTGTTAGTGATCGCGCCGATGCTGTATCCCACCAGCCCGCCGACGTTGTAACCACCGCTCACGCTGCCCGTGACGTAACTATTGCTGACCGTGCCACCGTTGCTGAACCCCACAAGGCCGCCAACGTAGTAGGAACCGCTGACGCCGCCACCGATCAATCCTAGGTTCTGGATCGCAGAACCTGCGCCGGTGTACCCAAACAGACCAACATCAGATGCTGACGGCAAATTGATCGTGAGGTTGCTAATGGCATTCCCAAGCCCATTGAACGTGCCGGTGAATGGAGTGCTTGAACTCCCGATCGGGACAAATCCCGAACTGCCCCAGACATCAGTACCGTTGCCCGTGGCCGACGCGTTGATGTTCTGTCCCAGGGTGTAGGCGGCGGTGAGATTCATCGCCATCAATTGCAGCTGGTGAGCATTGTTGATCGTGGTTGAGTACTCGGAAGCGAGCATCGGGAAGGTCGCTCCCGCCGCCCCGCCGGCATTATTCAACGTGCCATCCACGTCAACCATGACCCAGCTGTTGCCCCCTGCGCCGGGCGTGGTCGTGAAGGTAAAGCCCGTGAAATTCGAGGTCGTCTGCATCTGCGCGGTGGTCAGGCCCGTGCCGCCCGCAGAGGTTGTTTGTCCGGAGGTCGTGGTGTCCCAGAAGCCGTCACTGACCGTGCCGTTGTTGTAACCCACGAGGCCGCCGACGTAGGTTCCCGTACCGCTCACGCTGCCCTTGGCGTAGCTGTTGCTGATCGCGCCTGCATTCATCCCCGCCAGCCCACCGGCAAACTCGGTACCGCTCACGCTGGCCGTGGCGTAGCTATTAGTGATCGCGCCGATGCTGTATCCCACCAGCCCGCCGACGTTGTAACCACCGCTCACGCTGCCCGTGACGTAACTATTGCTGACCGTGCCACCGTTGCTGAACCCCACAAGGCCGCCAACGTAGT
>Ga0302202_10004699_pt1 | contig 14229 bp, 10 predicted proteins | sample II_Bog_N3_3_FD_194579 | JGI IMG/M metagenome (GOLD analysis project Ga0302202, IMG submission 194579) | Peat permafrost microbial communities from Stordalen Mire near Abisko, Sweden - II_Bog_N3_3 | ecosystem: Environmental > Terrestrial > Soil > Wetlands > Peat | place: Sweden: Abisko...
GCTGTCGGGCTGCGGCACGACCCGCCCCACGGCGCCTCCCGCGCTCGCGCCGCATCGCGCCGAGCTGCCCACCGACACCACGCTGCCCGCCGCCGCGTCGCGCGCGCTGGCCCAGCGCTTTCCGTATCTGCACCCGATCGGCCACAGCGCGGGCCACCTGCAGGTGGACGATGCCGACGACCTCGCCGTGGTGCTCGCGCCGCTGGGCCAGTCGTCCGACGCAATCGTCGCGGTGCTGGTGACCGGCGCGGGCGGGCAATGGCGCGTGGCCACGGCCAGCAATCCGGTGGCGCCGGGCTGCGAGCCGTGCACGACCACGGTGGACATCGCGCGCAAGACGCTGTCGGTGCACGTGATGCGCCCGTCCGACCCCGAGTTCGAGCGCGTGACGTACCAGTTCGGCTACCGCGACAGCGACGACGCGTTGCGCCTGGTGGGCGTCACCGCGGCGCAGCCCGCCGGCGACGACCCGATCGCACACAGCTACGCGATCACCGTCAACCTGCTCACCGGCGCCAAGCTCGACACGCTGGACGCCACCGCCAGCGACACGTCGCGCCGGCGCGAGCTCAAGTCCGTGGTGCCGCTGCGCCCGGCCATCTCATTCGACGCGTTCGCGTTCACGCCGCAGGCGCTGGCGCCCGAACTTCACCGCCAGCCGGCGTCGGCGTTCGAGGCGCATGACGCGTTGCCCGCGGCCGCCGCCACGCTGCTGCGCACCCGCTTCCCGGGCGCCACCGTGCAGGCGCGCAGCGCCGGCGCGTTGAGCGCGGAAGGCGCACGCGACCTGGCGGTGGTGCTCGCGCCCGCGCCGGGCGCCGGCTCGGACGCCGACACCACGCTGGCGCTGCTGCTGGCCCAGCCCGACGGCAGCCTCAGGCTGGGCGCCACCAGCGGTCCGTTGACGCGCGCCTGCCGCGGCTGCGACGTGCAGGTGCAGATCGTGCACCGCGCGCTGGTGGTGCAGACCGTGGCCAGCGATTCGGCGGGCACGCACATCGTCGGCTACCAGTTCATGGCCGCGCCCAAGGACAAGGCCGGCGCGCTGCGCCTGGTGGGCGTGCGCACGGTGCACGCGAGCCGGTCGGGCGGCGGCGACAGCCACCGCTACGTCAACACCGCCAACCTGGTCACCGGCGACAAGCTGGACGTGGTGGAAGATGTGGCGCGCGGCCAGCGCAACCGCGCCGAGCGCGCGAGCAAGCTGGCCGTGCGCCCGCCCATCCTGCTGGCCGGCTTCGCGTTCGATCCGGGCCAGCTCGACGCGGAGACGCGGCGCGACTTCGCGCCATGAGTCGCCGCCCCGTCATCCTGCGCGCAGTCGCAGGATCCACCCCGGCCGACGCCGCCGCCGTCAACGGTTCTTGAACACCGGCTTGCGCTTCTCGAGGAAGGCCCCCATGCCTTCCTGCTGGTCCTCGGTGCCGAACAGCGAGTGGAACAGGCGGCGCTCGTAGGCGATGCCGTCGGTCAGGCCCGTCTCGAACGAGCGGTTCACCGCGTCCTTGGCCAGCATCACGCTGGGCATGCCCAGCCCGCACAGCTGCTCGGCCACGGCCAGCGCCTCGGTCATCAGCTGGTCGGCCGGCACCACGCGCGAGACCAGGCCCGAGCGTTCGGCCTCGGCCGCGTCCATCATGCGGCCGGTGAGCACCATGTCCATGGCCTTGGCCTTGCCGATGGCGCGCGGCAGGCGCTGCGTGCCGCCGGCGCCGGGCACGATGCCCAGCTTGATCTCGGGCTGGCCGAACTTGGCGGTGTCGGCGGCGATCAGCATGTCGCACATCATCGCCACCTCGCAGCCGCCGCCCAGCGCGAAGCCGGCCACCGCGGCGATGACGGGCTTGCGCACCTGGCGCATGGTTTCCCAGTTGCGCGAGATGTGGCCCTTCATGAACGCGTCCATGTAGCTGTACTTGGCCATCACCGAGATGTCGGCGCCGGCGGCGAACGCGCGCTCGCTGCCGGTGAGCACGATGGCGCCGATGCCGTCGTCGGCGTCGAAGGCCAGCAGCGCGGCGCCCAGCTCGTCCATCAGCTGGTCGTTGAGCGCATTCATCTGCTTGGGCCGGTTCAGGCGGATCACGCCCGTCTTCAACGGGCCTGCGCCGACGGTCTCGGTGAGGATGCATTCGTAGGTCATGACGGTCTCCTTGGGGTGTTTCAACGCTCGCCCACGGGCGGCGGCGTCGGAAAGGCCTGCACTTTCGGCGGCGGCGGGGGCCGCACGCCGGCCGCCTGCATCGGCAGCTCGTCGAGCGCCAGCAGCGCCCACGTGTGTTCTTCCACTTTCACGAGGATCTGGACAGGCAGGTACTGCAGCGACGGGGCCGTCCAGATGTCGAAAGGATATTCGTTCGGCCGGCGCGGGCCGTCCAGCAGGGGCTTGAGGTGCACCGCGTCGATGCCGCCGAACGCCAGGTCGAGATGCTCGCTGCCGATGACCTGGTAGTTCCAGCGCCGCAGGTTGTTGGGCAGTGCCAGCGGGATCTGCACGACGTGGCCCGGCACGAGCCAGTCGGGGTGGTTGTAGAACATCCAGACGAACTGCACGAACTGGCTGGCGCCGTCCTGGGTCTGCGGCAGCTTGATGACGCGGCTGCCGTTGTTGAGCGTCACCTCGTCGTCGCCGAACTCGATCCTGCGCTGGCGCGGCGTGGAGAACAGGAAGCTGAACGACTCGTCGTAGTGCCGCGGCTCGAGGCCGTCCTCGGCGATCGTGCCCTCGCTGTACATGTGCTGGTCGATCAGCGGCGAGATGTGCACGTCGAACTGCACCTGGTAGCGCGAGGCCTCGTGGCGCCACTCCACCGTGGCGTGCCCGTAGATGTGGCGGCCCTCGCCGCGCTCGCCGGTCAGCGTGTAGGTGAGCCGCGTCGCCGGCGGCCACTCGAACGGCGGGCGCGCCGGGCCGGCGATCGCCGCGGCGCTGGCGGCCTCCTGCGCGGCCGCGGCCGACGCCGCTGCGGCGACTTCGGCGGCGACCTCGGCGGCCTGGGCCTGCGCGGCAGACGCGGCCGCGGCCTGCCCGCTGGCACGCTGCTGCCGCTCGATGTCGGCCGCCAACGCCTGCGCCTCGTCGTCCAGGGCGGCACGGGACGACGGCTCCAGCGGCGCCGAGCCCGCGCGCACGCCGTACGGCGCGCGCCGCGCGGGCGCCGGCTCGCGCGCGGTGGGCGTGGCGACAGGCGGCGGCGCCGTCGGCAACAGCCGTTGGGAGAACGTGACCTGGATGGGCGTGGGCCGGGGCGACGCGTTCCAGCCGATGACGCTGGCGGCCACGCGCCAGCCGAGCAGCGCGTGTGCCAGCAACACCGCCAGGATCAACGCGAACCAGGCAGCGCGACGCCGCCGGGACTCGCGCCAGGGCGCACGCACCCTACTTTCCCAACCAGCCGTTGCGGCGGCCCAGCGTGGCGGCGTTCGGGTTCGCGCTCAGTTTCAGGCCACGCGACGCGGCCTCGGCGCGCCGCTCGGCGAAGCGATCGGCCACGCGCAGGGTGCGCACGCGCTGCTGGCGCACCACCAGCAGCTCGAAGCCGGCGCCGGTGCGGATCCAGGCCAGCGCGTCGTCGAGCCGGCGCACGCGCCAGCCGTCGACGGCCAGGATCTCGTCGCCGGCCGACAGCCCCGCCGCGGCGCCGGCGCCCCCGGCGAGCACGGCCTTCACCTGCACGCCGGTGACGGGCCCCTCGGACACGCGCACGCCCAGCTCGGTGGCCAGCGTCAGCGGCTCCAGCTCGGGCTCGACCCCCACCCGCGCGAGCGCCGGCAGCACGTCGAGCTCGCCGCGCTGGTGCACCCAGCCGCGCAGCTCGGCCGCCAGCGCCTTGCCGCCGAGACGCGCGACGGTCTTGAGGATCAGGTCTTCGGTGACGGCGCCGCCCGGGGCGTCGCGCCACAGCGCGCGCATCACGTCGTCGAGCGTGGCCTTGCCGCCGGCGCGCAGCGCCAGGTCCAGGCGCAGCGCCACCAGCGAGCCCTTGGTGTAGTAGCTCACCGTGGCGTTGGGCGTGTTCTCGTCGGGCCGGTAGTACTTGACCCATGCGTCGAAGCTGGCCTCGGCCACGCTCTGCGCGTGCTGGCCCGGCGACTGGCGCACGCCGTTGAACGCGCGGCCCACCAGCTTCACGTAGCGGGCCGCGTCGACGAGGCCGCAGCGCAGCAGGAACAGGTCGTCGTAGTACGACGTGAAGCCCTCGAAGAACCACAGCAGTTCGGTGTAGTTCTCCTGCGCGTAGTCGTAGGGCAGGAACTCGGCCGGCTTCAGGCGCTTCACGTTCCAGGTGTGGAAGTATTCGTGGCTGATCAGGCCCAGCAGCGTGACGTAGCCGTCGCTGGTGCTGGCCACGCCCAGGCGCGGCAGGTCCTTGCGCGCGGCGATGAGCGCCGTGCTGGCCCGGTGCTCCAGGCCGCCGTAGCCGTCTTCGGTGGCATGCAGCAGGAACGCGTAGCGCGCGAACGGCGGCTTGCCGGCGCCGTGCCAGAAGCGGATCTCCTCGTCGCAGATGCGCTTGGTGTCGGCCAGCAGGCGCGCGCCGTCGAACTGCGGCCAGGCGCCGCTGACGACCAGCTCGTGCACCACGCCGCCCGACGTGAACTCGCCGCGCCAGAACGGGCCCAGCTCGAACGGGTGGTCCGCCAGCTCGTCGTAGTCGGCCGACTCGAACACCTGCGTGCGGGCGGGCTTGCCCTTCGCTGTCTTTGCGCCGGCGTCGACGCGCGCCATCCCGGTGGCCACGTCCCAGCCCGCCGGCAGCTTGTGCAGCTCCACGCGGTGCGGCTCGGCGGTGCGCCCGGCGACGGCCAGGCACAGGCTGGTGGTGTTGAAGAAGCCGCGGTCCTCGCTGAGCCAGGCCGTGCGCACCGAGGCGTCGAACGCGTAGGCGACATACGTGACAACCAGCGCCGCGCGGCCGGAGGTGGCCACGCTCCAGCGATCCTTGGCGAGCTGCACCAGCTCGCGCGGCTGCGCGCCCTGGCGCGCCTCGAGGCGGCTGAGATGGCGCGAGAACTCGCGCACCATGTAGCTGCCCGGTATCCACACGGGCAGGCTCAACGGCTGTTCGGGCGCCGGATCGGCGATGGTCAGCGTGACCTTGAACAGGTGGGCCGCCGCGTCGGCGACCTCGATTCGGTAGTGGATCATTCGCGCAGGGGGCCTGGCGCGGTGCGCGACGGGCGGTTCGGGGTCATGTCCGTATTGTGGCGCCTCGGCGGATGTTCAAGCCGGCATGGCTTCCAGGACGACCTCGGGCACTGCGGCCGCCTCGACCTCGTCCCGGTAGCGGGCCGCGATGTCCAGGATCTGCGCCTCGATGCGGAAGAACGCGTCGATCACGACCGGGTCGAACGTCTTCCCGCGCAGGTCGCGCATGATGCGCGTGGAATGCTCGTGGGTGTAGGGCTCCTTGTAGCAGCGCCGGCTGATCAGGGCGTCGTAGATGTCGGCCACGGCCATGATGCGGCCCGACAGCGGGATCGCCTCGCCGCACAGGCCCAGCGGGTAGCCGCCACCATCCCAGCGTTCATGATGCGTCGCGGCGATCTCGCCCGCGAGCAGCAGGAAGTTGTCGCCGTCGATGTGCTGGGCCGTGCTCACGATGATCCTGCGCCCGAACTCCGCGTGCTGCTTCATGATCTCCATCTCCTCGTGCGTGAGCCGGCCGGGCTTGAGCAGGATGTGGTCGGGCACGCCCACCTTGCCGATGTCGTGCAGCGGGGCCGAGATGTACAGCAGCTCGATGTAGTCGGGCGTGAGCGTCTCCACGTGATGTCCCTCGCGCGCCAGCTCGCGCGCGATGGCCCGCACGTAGTTCTGCGTGCGCTTGATGTGCGCGCCCGTCTCGGGGTCGCGCGTCTCGGCCACCGAGGCCATCGATTCGATGGTGATCTGGCGGGCGTTCTCCAGCTGCCGGAGCCAGTTGCCCGCGCGCCGCTTCTCGATCGCGTAGCGCGCCATGAACAGCGTGACGAACGACATGGCGAGCACGATCAGCGGCGCGCCGGCCGAGACGAACAGCCCCGCGCGGGTGAACAGCGCCACGCTGGCCAGCGCGACGAGGGCCGCCAGCAACGCGCTGCCCACCGACACCGCCAGCACGCTGCCGCCGCTCGCGAACAGCGCCGCCATCAGCGCCCCCGCCACGAGACAGGTCGCCGCGATGGCCTGCGGGGCCCAGTCCGGAACGCGCACGACCTCGTCCTGGAGGATGTCCTCCACCATGGCGCTCTGGATCTTGACGCCGGGAAAGCGCGGGTCGACCGCGGTGTTGTGCAGGTCGTTGAGGCCCACGGCGGTCGTGCCGAGGACGACGGTCTTGCCGCGCAGCCGTGCGGGGTCGAAGCGGCCGTCGAGGACGTCGACGGCCGACACGCCTGCATAGCGCTGCGCGTCGTCGCGCAGCCGCAGCGTGGCCCGGCCGCGCCGGTCCATCGGCACCGCATGCGGGCCGACCTGGAGCACCGGCCCGTCGCGGCCGGGACGGATCTCTGCCGACGCGACGCCCAGCGCGTGCATCGTGGCGGCCAGTGCCAGGCTCGGCTGGATCGTGCCGGCGTGGGAGATGAGCAGCGGCAGGCGGCGCAGCACGCCTCGCTCTTCCTGCATGTTGACGAAGCCGGTGGTGCGCGTGCGCGCGGCGATCGCCGGCGCGTTGACGAGCATGCCCGGCGCGTCGTCCAGCCGCAGCAGGTCGGTGCTACCGCCGAACGCGAGGCCCGGCGCGGGTGCGGGGCCGGTGGTCACGTGGTCGAAGTACTGGTAGCTGGAGCCCACCACGTCCGCGCGGGCCATCTCCTGGCCCAGGAAGCCGTCGTTGTCCTCGAGCCCGGGCGGCACGCCGGTGATGGCGATGTCCAGGCCGAAGTCGCGCTTGAAGGTGGCGCGCACGTTCGCCAGCGACGTGCGGTCCTCCTCCGGCAGCAGGATGTCCAGCGCGATCGCCGCCGGCCTGCCCGCGGCGATCCTGTCGATCAGCGCCGCCACGCGGTAGCGCGGCCAGGGCCATTGCCCGACGGCGGCCAGGCTGACGTCGTCGATGTCGATGGACACGGTGTCGGTCGCCGGGGCGTGCGATGCCGACGCGGCCAGCAGCGCGTCGAGCGCGGCGTCGTCCAGCCGGGCGAGCGGTGCCACGCGACAGGCGGCCAGCACCGCGACGGCGGCGGACACGGCTGCACCGAGCAGGAACACCATGGCGGCGTTGCGGCGCGTGAGCGCGCGGCTGAAGGAGACCGTGTGCAGCGACATCAGAGGATCTGGATCTCGACGCGGCGATTGCGCGGCTCGCGGGATTCCGACTGCACCAGCGGCTGGCGATCGCCGAACCATTGCACGTCGATGTCGCCCATGCCGGGGTCGGCCTTGCGCAGCAACCCGGCCACCATGCGCGCGCGGTCGGCCGAGAGCCGGGTGTTGTGCCGTTCGGTGCCGCTCGCGTCGGCGTGGCCGAACACGGCGATCTCGGTGGGCGCGCGCTCGCGGGCGGTGCGCAAGACCTCCGGCAGCATCGCCTTCGACTCGTCGGTGAGCGTGGTGCTGTCGAGCACGAAGTTCAAGGTGAAGCTGCGCGGCCGCGAAGGCTGGGCGCGCAGGAGGTCGACGTAGGTCTTCTCCACAGCAGCGCGGCCCAGCGCGGCGGGCGGCGCGGGCGCCACGGCGGCGCCGGCCACGATCACCTCGGAGAAGGCGCTGGCTAGCGGACGCGTGCCACCGGCGCTCGTCACCGACACGGCGCCCACATGGCCGTCCTCGTCGGGCATCAGGATCACCGAGGTGCGGCCGGCCCCGAGCGACGCGCAGCCACCCAGCAGCAGCGCCAGCACGGCGGCCAGGCTTCGAACCCGACGCATCACTGTGCTTCGATGATGAAGCGCGTGCCCCGCACCCCGACGGTGGAGGTCGGCGTTTCCACCTTCACGGACTCCGGCGCCAGCTTGCCGATCTTGCCGGAGGCGTAGATCGCGCTGCCGTGCGACAGGTAGACCGAGAACGCATAGCGCGCCTCGGCCGGATTGAACACGTAGTCGCGCACCAGGATGTCGGAGCCGCCGCCCAGCGTGAGGGCCGTGCCGTCGCGAAACAGGATGCCGGCCGTGGCGCCCGGTCCCGAGTGCAGGCGGTCGGCCACGAACAGCGTCGTGCCGGGCGCGGCGACGAGGAACTCTCCGTTGCGCTCGATCTTCACCTGCCCGGTGACGTTCTTGAAGAGTGCCACGTGGTCGTCGGCGGCCCGGGCGGCGCCAACCAGGCTGGCCAGGGAAAGAAGGGTCACCAGCGTCCTGCGGTTCATGGACGTGCTTTCTGTTCAAGGCGTGCGATGCACGCGGAAACGACGGCGCAGAAAGCACGCCGCCGCGGACCCCCTCTCGGGCAGTCCGTTCGCTTGAACATTTAACGGCGCATCGAACGCGTACTCCAGGCGCCGCCAAGCAAAGCGTGCCGGATTCGGGCGCTTGTCACGCAGAACGCGGGATTGATCGGCCGTCGATCACTGTCGAGTTGCATACGGCACGCCGTATGCCAGGCGGCTCCTGCTAGCCCTTGCGCGCGGCCGCCACCTCGTCGAGCCGCTTGGACAGGTGCTCGAGGTCGGCCACGCCGACGAAGCGCGAGCCGTCGTCGAGGATGATGGCCGGGGTGTAGTTCAGGTGATAGCGGCCGGCCAGCTCGAGGTTGCGGCTGAGCGCGTTGAGGTCGCACGTGCCCATGGATCGCTGCGGCATCTCGCCCTGCAGCATCCAGTTGCGCCAGACCTGCGCGTTGTTCTTCGAGCACCAGATGATGCGCGACTTGGACACCGAGTCCTGGCCCAGGATCGGGATGAGGAAGGTGTAGATCGTCACGTCCTTCAGGGCCGCGAAGTTGCGTTCGGCGTCCTTGCAGAAGTGGCAGTTCGGGTCCTCGAACACGATCATGTGGCGCGCGCCGCTGCCCTGCTTGAACACGAGGGCGTCGCCGTAGGGCAGCTTGGGGATGTCCTGCGCCATGATCTTCGCGTAGCGCTGCTCGGTCAGGTCGGCCTTGCTGCGGGCGTCCAGCAGGTGGCCGTCGGTCTGGTCGCGCGACGGGAAGATCAGGTAGTTGCCCTGCTCGTCGGAGTAGACCAGTTCCCTGTCCACGCGCAGCTCGTAGAGCCCCGCGATCGGCGTCTTGGTGATCTCGTCGATCGGCGGGCTCTTGGGGTTGTGCAACGCCCAGTTCCTGCGGATGGCGGCGTCGTCGGACCAGGCGGAGGCGCAGGCGAGCGCGAGGGCGCCGGCGGCGAGGATGCGCAGGGCGCGGGCAAAGGTGTTCATGGCAGTCTCGCAGGATGCGTTCACGAGCCCAGGGCGCGCGACACGAGGAATCGTTTCAGGGGGCTGATGCGGTCGACCAGCGTCATGCCGTGGTTGCGCAGCTCGCGCAGGCCCGGCGCCGAGGTGGAGAACAGCTGCCACAGGCCATCGACCGCGCCGGCCATCGCACGCGTGGGCCACAGGCGGGCGCGCGCGTAGCGGCGCAGCAGCGCCTCGTCGCCGAGCGTGCGCCAGGCTTCGCGCCCGGCGAGCACGCTGGCGAGCGCGGCCACGTCGCCGAGGCCCAGGTTCAGGCCCTGCCCCGCCAGCGGATGGATGACATGGGCGGCGTCGCCCACCAGCGCCCAGCCCGGGCCGACGATGTCGGTGGCGCCGGCCTGCATCAGCGGCCAGGTGGCGCGGGCGCCCTGCACGCGCAGCGCGCCGGCGGCGCCGTCGGTGGCGGCATTCAGCGCCGCATCGAACTCGGCGTCGCTCGCCTGCGCGAAGCGCTCGGCGTCGGCCTGCGGCATGGACCAGACGACGCCGTAGGAGTGCTCGGGCTGCGGCCGGTCGAACGGCAGCAACGCGAGCACGTCGGGCGCGCGGAACCATTGGCGCGCGACGCCGGCGTGCGCCACGTCGGACACCACGCGGGCGGCCAGCGCGCTGTGGCCGTAGGCATGGCGTTCGAACGCCACGCCCAGCTTGTCGCGGGCCGCGGCCGACTTGCCTTCGGCGATGACGGTGAGCGGCGCGCCGGCGTCGGCCGGCACCACGGACACCGCCGGCGCGAAGCGCGAGGCCGTCTCCAGCACCTGCTCCAGCTCGGCCGCGTCGACGATCCAGGCCAGCGCCGGCACCGTCTGCTGCCAGGCCGAGAAGGCCAGCGCGCCCTGGGCGTCGCCGGCGATGCGCATGTCGTACACGGCCGTGCGGGCCTCCGGCGCCATGCCGTCCCACACCTTGAGCTCGCGCAGCAGTTCCACCGAGGCGGCGTTCAGGGCGTAGGCGCGCACGTCGGCACGCTGCTCGCCGCCGGCCGGCACGGCCGGGCGGGCGTCGATGCCCACCGCCAGCCCTTGGCGGGCCAGCTTCAGCGCCAGCGCGCGGCCGACGATGCCGCTGCCGTGGATTCGTACGTCGATCTTGGACATTCCGTATTGTAGGGAGCACAGGTGAACCTCGTTCGGCTCGAGGTAACCGTCTAAAATCGCTCGTTTCCCCCAGAACGCCGCTCTGCGGGCGCCAGCCGGCGCCGCGCGGCAAACAAAGTCAGAGAAGCGCCATGAGCCTCAAATGCGGCATCGTCGGCCTGCCCAACGTCGGCAAGTCCACCCTGTTCAATGCCCTTACCAAGGCCGGCATCGCTGCCGAGAACTACCCGTTCTGCACGATCGAGCCCAACGTGGGCATCGTCGAGCTGCCGGATGCCCGCCTCCAGGTGCTGTCCGACATCGTCTCGGCGCAGAAGATCGTGCCGGCCATCGTCGAGTTCGTGGACATCGCGGGCCTGGTGGCCGGCGCATCCAAGGGCGAAGGCCTGGGCAACCAGTTCCTGTCGCACATCCGCGAGACCGACGCCATCGTCAACGTGGTGCGTTGCTTCGAGGACGACAACGTCATCCACGTGAACAACAGGATCGACCCGATCTCCGACATCGAGGTGATCCAGACCGAGCTGTGCCTGGCCGACCTGGCCAGCGTGGAAAAGCAGATCCACCGCACCAACAAGCTGGGCCGCGCCGGCGACAAGGAAGCGGTCAAGCTGAGCGCCATCCTGGAACGCTGCCGCGCAGCGCTCGACCAGGCCCAGCCGGTGCGCAGCCTGGACTTCACCAAAGACGAGCAGGTCATCGTGAAGTCCCTGTTCCTGATCACCGCCAAGCCGGCGATGTTCGTGGGCAACGTGTCGGACAACGGCTTCGAGAACAACCCGTACCTGGATCGCCTGCGCGAGTTCGCCGCGAAGCAGAACTCGCCGGTGGTGGCGATCTGCGCGAAGACCGAGGCCGAGCTGGCCGACATGGACGCGGCCGACGCCGAGATGTTCCTGGCCGAGATGGGCCAGACCGAGCCCGGCCTGAACCGCCTGATCCGCGCCGCGTTCACGCTGCTGGGCCTGCAGACCTACTTCACCGCGGGCGTGAAGGAGGTGCGCGCCTGGACGGTGCCCGTCGGCGCCACCGCGCCCCAGGCCGCCGGCGTGATCCACACCGACTTCGAGAAGGGCTTCATCCGCGCCCAGACCATCGCCTACGCCGACTACGTGGCCCACCAGGGCGAACAGGGCTCCAAGGACGCGGGCAAGATGCGCGCGGAAGGCAAGGAGTACATCGTCAAGGACGGCGACGTGCTCAACTTCCTGTTCCACTAGGGCGCCAGGCAGTCCCTGACGAGCGCGACGAAGAAGGCCGCGCCGAGGCCCAGCACCTCGTCGTTGAAGTCGTAGCACGCGTTGTGCAGCGGGACGCTCGGCTTGTCGGTGTCGACGCCGATCCAGACGTAGGCGCCGGGCCGGGCCTGCAGGAAGTAGGCGAAGTCCTCGGAGGCCATCGACGGCGTCGGATCCACGGCGACCTTGTCCGCGCCGACGAGCGACCGCGCGACCGCGATCGCGATGTCGGCCTGCGCCGGTGTGTTGATCGTCGGCGGATAGCGGCGCTGGTAGCTGACGGTGGCGCTCGCCCCGTGCGCGTGGGCCATCGACTCGGCGATCTCGCGGATGGCCCGTTCCACGAGATCCTGCACCTGGGGCGAGAACGCGCGCACGCCGCCGCGCAGGGTCACCGTCTCGGGAAGGGTGTTCCAGGTCTCGCCGCCGTGCACCTGCGTCACGCTGACCACCGCGCGGTCGCTGGCGGACAGCCGCCGGCTCACGATCGTCTGCAGTCCCAGCACGATCTGCGCCGCGGCCGGGAACGGGTCGATGCCGCGCTCGGGCATCGCCGCGTGCGTGCTGCGGCCCTGCACGACGATCTCGAACAGGTCGAACGACGCCATCATCGGACCGCGGTTGACCGCGAAGTGCCCGGCCGGCAGTCCGGGCCAGTTGTGCATCGCGTAGACCTGCTCGCACGGGAAGCGGTCGAGCAGGCCTTCCTCGATCATCACGCGGCCGCCGCATTCGTTCTCCTCCGCGGGCTGGAAGATGAAGCGGACGGTGCCGCGGAAGTCGCGGTGTGCGGCGAGGTGGCGCGCGGCGCCCAGCAGCATCGCCGTGTGGCCGTCGTGCCCGCACGCATGCATCTTCCCCGGATGGCGCGAGGCGTGCGGCACGGCGCCGCGCTCCTCGACGAACAGCGCGTCCATGTCGGCGCGCAGCCCGATCACCGGTCCGTCGCCGTTGCGGATCGAGGCGACGACGCCCGTCTTCGCGAGGCCGCGATGCACCTCGAGGCCGAGTGCGGCGAGCTCGCGGGCCACGAGCTCCGACGTGCGGACCTCCGTGAACGCGGTTTCGGGATGGGCGTGGAGGTCGCGCCGCCAGGCCACCATGGCCTGGACGGTGTCGGCAGAAAGGCTCGCCATGAGGGATTTGTCTTGTCGGAAACGTTGGAGCGAAGGCAGGGCGACGACGCCCCGCGGCGGGAACGGCGTACGGCTCAGAGCGGCTTGTGCATGAAGACCTGGGCGACGACGGTGGCCCCGATGAAGGTGCCGGCGTTGGCCATGAACGACACGAGCACGATGCGCCAGCCCAGGCGCCGGAAAGCCGGCACGTCCTTGGCCAGCGACAGGCCGGCGAACGCCAGGATGGGCGTGGTCAGCGCGAGGAAGTTGATCTTGCCCGTCAGCGCCACGACGGTGGGCGCGAGCGGGAAGCCCGGGTACGTCAGCAGCATGCCGATCAGCGACACCCACAGCACCGCGACGATCCTGCGCTGCGTCGCGCGGTACAGCGCGTAGCCCACCATGACGACGCCGATGATGATGCCCATCCCCGCGATGACCGAGGCGTCCGGCACCGTCTTGTAGGTGATCCAGTTGCCGGCAAGCGACAGCGCGCCCACCAGCACCCACAGCATCAGCATCTCGAACGCGCCCGGCGCCTGCTCGGCGTCGTGCGCCACCGCGGCGGCGCTGCCGGAAGCATCGGAGGCGAGGCTCGCGCTGGTCGTTCGTCCGATCAGCGGCTCGAGCTTGCGATAGGCCCAGGCCGTGAACGGCAGCGACAGGAACAACGTGAAGTAGGTACCGACCGTCGTCGTGATGAGGTTGCTCGCCGCGGCGAACGTGGCGACTTCCCTGGCGACGTCGGGCGCCTGCTGCGCCGCGATGGCGCCGGAAGCGGCCGCCATCATGCTGCCGGAGCCGACGCCCGCGCCCATGGCGAGCGCGAGCGGATCGAAGACGTGCAGGCTCGTCAACAGGCCGGCCAGCAGCGCGATGAAGATCGCCCCGAACAGCGTGCCGGTGATGTATTCGGCCAGCACGCCGCGGCCCTCCGGCGACGCCATGCCGTATTTCTCGCCGATGATGGCCAGGCTGGGTTCGCGGCCCACCGAGAAGGTGGCGCCGATCGCTTCGCGCTTGATCCCCAGCAGCAGCGCTACCGGCAGGCCCAGGATCGCGGTCGCGAGGAAGTGACCGAACTCCTGGAAGACGAGTGCCCAGCCCGCGTTCATCAGCTTGGGCAGGGAGCCGCCGACCAGCAGCGCGAGCTTGCCGACGAAGATCAGCAGCGCCAGGCCGACGATGGTCGTCGCGCGGTTCTGCAGCGCCGTGTCGACTTGCAGCGGCGCGGGCAGCCGACGCTCCGAGAGGCTGATGGCCGCGCCGATCAGCAGCGCCCAGATCATCGGCAGCATGACGATCTTGCCGGGGCCCACGGGGATGGTGACGATGCCGAGGAACTCCGCCAGCAGCACCACGGCCAGTGCCAGGACGACGAGTCGCCATCGAGCTTCGGCGGGCGGGGCGACGAGGTTCGCGCTCAGGGTCTCGGTG
>Ga0302202_10004713_pt1 | contig 14203 bp, 12 predicted proteins | sample II_Bog_N3_3_FD_194579 | JGI IMG/M metagenome (GOLD analysis project Ga0302202, IMG submission 194579) | Peat permafrost microbial communities from Stordalen Mire near Abisko, Sweden - II_Bog_N3_3 | ecosystem: Environmental > Terrestrial > Soil > Wetlands > Peat | place: Sweden: Abisko...
GAGGCCCAATCGGAGACCAATTTGCCGATGTCCACGCTGCCAAGGCCGCTGGCCTGGTCATATCCGGTGGCGGCGTTGTATCCGGTCAGGAAGTCAAATCCAGCGGCGTTGACGCTGCAATTGGGACTGCCGCTTTGGCAATTGACGGAATTGTCCCCGGTGGTGACGTCATGGAAGACGGTGGCGTAGTTGGATTTGGCGAGCTGGTAGAGAGCGTAGTCGGCCTGGCCGAGGCGCGCGCCGGTTTTCTGCTTGAGGAGCGCGAGCATGCCGGCAAAGGCAGGGGCGGAAGCCGAGGTGCCACCGACGCCGGTGAGATTGAAGTTGTTGCCGGTGGTGGGGGCGGCGCAGTCGGTAATGGGATCACCGTTTGAGTCCTCGTCCATGTCGGTGCAAAGTCCCCAGAGAGCGCCGTAGAACCCGTTTGCGGCGAGGAAGGAGACGTCCGGCAGGTTGCGGCCCGTACCTGTCGCAAACGTTGATTGCCATGAGGGGACGGGATAGACGGTGCTGATGCCGCCGCCGCCTCCGACGATGTTGTCGTAATCCGCAGAGCCAAAGTAGTAGGAGAGAGGTTTGTTGGCGGCGACGTTGGTGTTGACACCGGTGGAGTTGTTCCAGGGCTCCTCTGGAATGTAGCTAAGTGCGCTGCGATGGTTGGGGAGGGTGTTGGAGAGGTCGACGTACTTGGTGAAGCTGGAGGGGAAGTTGCTGTAGAGAACGTCGTAGTCAGTTCCGCCGACAGCGATGTTGTAAGGCGTGGAACCGAGGCCATTGACGGCAAGTCCCAGATCGGCGACGTATTCGGAGTCGGGGTCGTCGCAGCCGGCGGAACCGCTGTCGCCGGTTGAAACGGTGACGGTGATGCCCTGCGCGGCGGCCTGCTGCCAGAGATTCTGAACGTACTGGTTGCCGGAGGTTCCCTGTACGGCTTCGCACCCGCCGAAGCTGACGTTCAGGATGTCGGCCTGGTTGTCGTCGAGTGCGCGCTGGATGGCGAGGAAGAGGCCGGCGTTGAGCGTGGTATCGGCCGCAGTGTAGAGGATGACGTTGGCGGCGGGAGCGATGCCATTGGCGACTTCGGTGTCGAGATACGCCTCGATGGCGTCGCCATTTTCGCCGGGATCCGTGCCATCGACGACGACGGTGAGGGGATTGGCGGCGAGGCCGAAGGTGGAGCGGTAGTTGGCGTTCTGGGTGATGTCGACGTTGGAGTCGCCGGCGATGCCGATGGTGACGCCGGTGCCGGTGTACGTGGTGGACGGAGGCGTGGCGTTGAGGGTGGTGGGTGTGTCGTAGATGGTTGCTACGTCGGCCGGACCCAGGAACATGGTATAGCCGTTGGTGGCATCGCCGTTGGTGTAGCTGGGGGTCATGGTGTGCTTGGCGGCGTCATAGAAGCCGCTGGGGCCGCGGATGAAATGCGCTTTGGGACGGATGCTGTTGAGCGAGGCAAGGCCGGCGACGACGGGTGCGAGGGCGGTGGGGATCTGCGGATCGGTGGTGTTGGACCAATGGCTGACGCCGTTGATGAGGTAGCTGTGGATGGAGGTGTGGAAGGCGCTTTGAAGCTGGCCGAGGGTGCCCGAGAACTCGATGGCTGTGCGGCCGCGGGAGACTTTGTTGACGGTGAATCCGTGGCTGGTGAGCCAGGTTTGGATGGATTGGAGGTCGGCGTCGCTGACACCGAAGCGCGCGCCGAATTCGTCAGGGCTCAGGAATTTGCGATAGCTGGGCGAGTCGACGTTTTGGACGGACTGGAGGTAGGTTTGGAGGTCGGCTTCCTGCTGGGTGCTGCGGGTGAGGACGAGCAGCATGCGGGGGGCGGGCAGGGAGGCGGGCGCGGGGCCCTGGTCGAATTTGGACTGGGCGAGCTTGGATTGGACGAGCGGGGGGGTGTTGCCGCGGAGAGTGACGAGGGAGGATTCGTCGACTGTGTGGGTGATGCGAGGCGGCTGGGACGAATCCTTAAGAGCCTGTGGGGACGCGGGGACGGCGACCGATGCTGTGAACGCGAGAAGAATTGCGGGAGAGACAAGGGAACGAAGTCGCACGGCAGAGGTTTTCATGGGGCCATCCTTAAAATGGCCGGGAGTTTCAGCCATTGGGTACCTGGGAGTTATAAGAGATCGAAAAGTGGAGTTCGCAAGGAGTCTAGCATACGGGATTTCAGATTGCTTTGGCCACCAGTTGGGTATGTGAGTGCTTGCGCGGCGAGGGGTGGGGTATAGTGCGGGGAAGAGGTCTTTGAATGAGTTCGCTTTGGACGGGGTTTGGTGTGCGGCGGATGGTTGCGGGTACGGCTTGTTGGGCTTGTTGTGGGATGGCTTTGGTGGTGGGGCTTGGGGAGAGGGTTGGGGCGCAGACGCAGTGCATGGCGATGGGGAGTATGCAATCGATGGCGGATATGCAGCCGATTCCTGCGCCGGAGCAATTGCCGGTGCCTCAAAAGATGACGGGGATTGGGAATAGCCACATCGCGATCAAGGCGACTGCGGAGGCGCAGGCCTGGTTTGACCAGGGGCTGAGTTTGCTGCATGACTTTTGGGATTATGAGTCGGCTAAGGCGTTTGAGCAGGCTGTCCGCGTGGATCCGCAATGCGCGATGTGTTATTGGGGGCTGGCGCAGGCTTTGGAGATGCGGGGGGACGAGGCGGCGGGCGTTTATGGGAAGAAAGCGCTGGCGCGGGCAGAAGAGTTGAAGGGTAAGGCCGGCGCGGAAGGGAAGCTTTACATAGAGGCGGCGGTGGTGAGGCCGGAAGGGAAGGGCGGAGATCGCGAGAAGAATATTGCGATTTTGCGGACGCTGGTGAAGAAGAATCCCACGGATATTGAGGCGCGGATTTTTCTGGCTGGGGCGTTGGGGGAAGGGTTCGACGACAAGGGCGAACCGAAGGCGGGAACGAAGGAGAAGATTGCGATTTTGGAGAGCGTGATCAAGGATGCTCCGAATGACTCGGCGGCGCACCACTATTGGATACATGCGCAGGAGCCGGGGAATCATCCTGAGAATGCGTTGAGGAGCGCGGCATTGCTGGCGAGTTTGGCGCCGAATTCGGGACACATGGTGCATATGCCGGGACATATCTTCTATCGGACGGGGAATTATGCAGAGGCGGAGAAGTGGTTTGCTGCGTCGACGGAGGCGGATGAACGGTATATGCGGGAGCAGAAGGTTGGTCCCGATGATGATTGGAATTATGTGCACAACATGATGTATGGGATTGCGAATTTGATGGAGGAAGGGAAGCTGACGGAGGCGAATGCGTTGAGCGATCACCTGAGTGCGGCGCGGGGGAAGTTGTCGGCTACTTTGTATATCTGGTCGGCGCGGGACCAAATGGCGCGGATTAGTTTGCGGCTGCCGGTTGCGTTGCGGGTGGGGGATTGGGATGCGGTGCTGACGATGCTGGGGCAGGCGAATCTTGGGGAGGGTGCGAAGACAGAGAACTTGCGGTTTCTGGCGGCGGAGCTGAGCGATTATGCGCGAGGGATGAAGGCGCTGGACGCGGGAGATGTGGAGGGGGCGCAGACGGCGAGCGCGGCTATGGATGCGGGGCTGTGGCGATCGGAGAAAGACCAGGCTACGAAGGATGCAGATGCTGCGAAGAGTAAGGACAAGAAGGATGGTGCGAAGAAAGAGGATGCGAAAAAAGATGATGCGCCGATGACGCCGGTGATGCCGGATGCGAATGCGGAGCCGTTGATGAAGTGTTTGAGTATTGCATCACTGGAGCTGCGGGCGGGCGTGCTGGTGGGACAGGGCAAGCTGGACGCAGCTAAGAAGCTGTATAAGACGGCGACGGAAGAGGACACCCAGGCTGGGTATCATGAGCCTCCGTTTTACTTCAGGCCGGTGGGGGAGAATGAGGCGGCGGCGCTGATCAGGGCGAAGGATTATGCGGGGGCGAAGGCGGCTTATGAGGAGGCGCTGAAGGATCGGCCGAATTCGGGATTTGGACTGTATGGGCTGGCGCGGGTTGCGGAGTTGCAGGGCGATGCGGCGGGAGCGAAGGCTGGGTATGCGGCGTTTCTGAAGGAGTGGAGTGCGGCGGATGCGGGGTTGCCGGAGTTGGCGCATGCGCGGAGTGTGGTGGGGGTGGAGGCTGGTGGGACGCGGTGAAGATGCGCTCCACCGAAAACGGGGTATTGAGGTTTGTGCTCTCCCGCCTTCGCGCCAGAAAGAAGGCGCGAAAACGGGGCACGGTGCTTTTATCGTGTGTCCGGCGCGGGTTCATTTCAGCGGTAACCTTTGATGCGGGTCATGATGCTCCGGATGATAGCTATCATTTAGTTCAGTTTTGATGATGAGGAGGGCGGGATGAGCAGAGTGCGGGTGCTGGTGGGGACTAAGAAGGGCGCGTTCGTTCTTGATTCGGATGGGATGCGGAAGGATTGGAAGGTGAGCGGACCGTTTTTTGCGGGGTGGGAGATATACCACGTGAAGGGTTCGCCTGTGGACCCGAATCGGATTTACGCATCGCAGTCGAGTTCGTGGTCGGGGCAGGTGATGCAGCGGTCGGACGATGGCGGTGCGACGTGGGCGGTGGTGGGGAACAAGTTTGCCTACGAGGGTGTGCCGGGGACGCACCAGTGGTATGACGGGACGCCGCATCCATGGGAGTTCAAGCGGGTGTGGCATCTGGAGCCGAGCCTGACGGACGCGGATACAGTGTATGCGGGTGTTGAGGATGCGGCGCTGTTCAAGTCGACTGACGGCGGAGTGAGTTGGGAGGAACTGGCGGGATTGCGCGGTTATGGGGCGGGGAGCGATACGCATGCGCCGGCCTGGCAGCCTGGAGCGGGCGGGATGTGTCTGCACACGATCATTCTGGACCCGAGCAATGCGGAGCGGATGTATATCGCGATTTCAGCGGCGGGGGCGTTCCGGACCGATGATGGCGGGAAGAACTGGAAGCCGATCAACAAGGGGCTGGTGTCGCAGTTCATGCCTGATCCAAAGGCGGAGGTGGGACACTGCGTGCACCACGTGGCCATGCATGGGTCGCGGCCAGAGGTGTTGTTTATGCAGAAGCACTGGGACGTGATGCGGAGCGACGATGCTGGTGATACGTGGCATGAAGTGAGCGGGAATCTGCCGACGGATTTTGGGTTTGCGATTGATGTGCATGCGCACGAGCCGGAGACGATTTATGTTGCGCCGATCAAGAGCGACTCAGAGCATTTTCCTCTGGATGGGAAGCTGCAGGTGTGGCGGAGCAAGACGGGCGGGAATGAGTGGGAGGCGCTGACGAAGGGGTTGCCGCAACAGGACTGCTATGTGAATGTGCTGCGCGATGCGATGGCGGTAGACAAGCTGGATTCATGCGGGGTGTATTTCGGAACGACGGGCGGGCAGGTGTACGCGTCGGCGGATGCAGGGGAGAACTGGGCGCCGATTGTGCGGGATTTGCCGGCGGTGCTGTCGGTCGAGGTGCAGACGCTGTAGAGGCAGTTCACAGTTCTTAGTTCACAGTTCTTAGTTCACAGTTCTTAGTTCTTAGTTCACAGTTCACAGTTCACAGTTCACAGTTCAGAGTTCGTAGTTCGGAGTTCGGGGTTCACAGAGGGTGGTTGCTTGATTCGTGTGGTGTTGCCGCAGCATCTGCGGACGCTTGCCGGTTTGGATACTGAGGTTTCGGTGCAGGTGGATGCGCCGGTGACGGCGGGGCGGGTGCTGGATGCGCTGGAGACGCGGTTTCCAATGTTGAAGGGAACGATTCGGGAGTATGGAACGGGCAAGAGGCGTGCTTATATGAGGTTCTTTGCTTGCGAGGAGGATTGGTCGCATGAGGGGATGGAGGCGGAGTTACCGGCGGCGGTGGCTGAGGGGAAAGAGCCGCTGCTGATTGTTGGGGCGATTGCGGGCGGGTGACGCATGGATAGGATTACGGATGTTTTGGAAACGCCATAAGAAGCTATAGATAGATGGATCTATCCCACCTTAACCGCGATGGTGCCGCGGCGAAGGTGGGGCACCCGCTATGTGCTGGTGCGGGATGGCAGATATTTATAAAGAACCTTAAATAATCAGCAGGTCCTTCGGGTCGCTGCGGTCGTTCAGGACGACAGATATTTCATCAGCGGGTCCCAATAGTGGCTGTGCCAGCCGAAGTCCAGATGGTCGTATTCGCCGGCGGGGAAGCCGGTGTGGTCGAAGATGAGCGTGGTTTGGTCGGCACGAGGTTTGAATTCGAAGTGGACGATGGAGTAGATGCCGGGGTCCCAGTGGGTGGGGCGCCAGGCCTGGACGATTCTCGGATTGGGGCGGCTGTCGGGGATGAGCTCAATGTTGCGGCCAGTGATGAGGCCGCCGAACATCCACAGGGAGCCGCCGGGAGTGGGGTCGATGGTGGCGGCGAGGCCCGTGAAGGCGGCAAATTGTTTTTGATCGAGGATAGCTTCATAAAGGCGCTGCGGGCTGGGGTGGAATTCGATTTCGTAATGAATAGAGGTGCGGGCCGCGTTGAGGCTGGTGGAGGGCTTCTGCTCCATCTGCGCTTGCTGAGCATGCAAGCGGGTGAGGGGGACGGCGGCGAGGGACGCGGCAATTGCTGCGAGGACGCGGCGGCGTGTGGGGACGGACGCGGCTGGGGTGGGGTTCATCGGGACCTCCGTAAATCCTTCAAGTGATCTTCGAGACATAGGAACACGAAGGTGAAACATGTTCAAGATCATATTTTGATTGGCAGGTAGAGTGGATCAATCGCATACTGCAGCGAGACCGCGTTCCATGCGGATAGGAGGAGGACGAATGGCTTACCCGGCGGGTCATCGTGACGCGGTGAAGGGCAGGGTTGTTCAGAGTGCGCGAAGGCTGTTTAACCGGCACGGTTTCGACAACGTTTCAGTGGACCAGATTATGGCGGGCGCGGGTTTGACGCGTGGCGGGTTCTACAGCTACTTCAAGAGCAAGAGCGAACTGTATGCGGAGGTGCTGGGCTGTTTTTTTACCGATCCCCAATGGAAGAGCTGCTGGGAGGGCGTTGAGGTGGACCTGGCAGCCCAGGACGTGGGGCCGCAGGTGGTGCGGGCGTACTTGTCGCGGCAGCACTACGAAGATGTGGAGAATTCGTGCCCGATGGTGGCGCTGCCGAGCGATGTGACGCGGTGCGGGAAAGAACCGAAGCGCGCGTTTGAGGCGGTATTTCAAGCGATGGTGAGCGTGCTGGAACGAAGTGTGGCGAAAGACGGCGCGGGCTTGCGGGGTGGGGCAGGGAATGGCCGCGGGCGCCGCACGGTTGCGCAGGCTACGGCTGCCTTATGTGTTGGAGGGATGGTGGTTGCGCGGGCGATGGATGACCGCGCCCTGGCCGATGAGTTGCGTGGCGCGTGCATGGCTGTGGCATTCGAACTTGGGGGATGGAAGAGCTGGAACAAATCGGAACGCGGGAAACGCAAGGCAAGTTGAATTGACGTCAAGGAAGTTGGGCTACGGTCTCGGTACCTGGTGATTTCGAGTCGAGGACGTTGATGAGGGACATGGGAGTGCCGGCGAGATCGTAGTGAGATTCGCCTTGCTTATCGATCACCAACTTGCTGGCGGGGAAGAGGAAGTCAGTGTCGATGGTGAGTGTAATGCCGAGCGTGCTGCCGGCCTCAGTGGATGTGGCCTGAATGGTTTCAGGTGTGGGGGTGATGGCGAGGGTAGCTCCGAGAGAGAGCGTACCCCCGAGCAGCATGTTACTGACTCCAGCGTTGCGGACGATTCGGGTTGCGGCGATCAGAATTCTCAATTTGTGAATCTCCAGAAGTTCGCAATGGTTCGAAGCAGTCCGTGTGGTGGCGGCGGGGTTAGGCAGCTTGAACGGCAACGCTTGTGGTTTGGGGGCGGATGAGCTCATCGAATACAGCGCGGTACTTGATCATCGCGTTGCGGAGTTCTTCGGTAGTGGCTTCGGCGTCGCCGGTGCGGACGGCAATACCATTCGCGAGGCGATAGTTGTCCATGACGACCGGATAGGTGACAGAGACATCGGCTGCGCGCTGATCAAAACTGTTCTGGGGATAACCGCGGGCGAGCAGGAGGGCGTTGATGAGGCCGTCTGCTTCAGTGACAGCGGCCCTGGGATGGTCTACGAAGCGGGACTGGACGCCGGCCCAATCGGCGATGAAGCGCTCGCTTTCGGCAGGGCCGAGTTCACGGATCTTCATGGCTTCGACGCGGGATTCGCGGTCGGCAAGTTTTGCTTCAGCCTTTTGTGAGGAGCCGTGTGTAAGTACGGCGCGGTCATATTCCGATCCGAAGCGAGTCTTGAAACCCGCGGTTCTGGTGTTGCGGCGACGTTTGTAGAGGATGAGAACGATGAAGACGATGACGGCGAGGCCGGCAGCGGCGAGCATGATCTGGGTATTCGTGAAGGACAGGTTCATTGCGATTCTCCTATGCGGGAAAGCCCGCAATGGTAATGAGCGGATGGTGAAGGCTTCCTGGGGAAGGGCCTATACAAACCATCATGGGCGCTGCGATGGAGGCATGATGGCTTGTTTTGCTCGCCGGGATAAAAGATGACAGAGATGAAGGGGAAGGACTACAGAGGGCAGTTCAGAGTTCAGAGTTCACAGTTCGTAGTTCAGAGTTCGCAGTTAGAGGCTTCCGCTTCCTTCCTCAATGGCTCAATGAAAAGCGAAGACCCCGCTTTGGGCGGGGTCTCTGAGATAAACAGCGTTCCGGTATTGAGGGCTTGCTTTTCGCTGGGTTCGACTTACTCGAGATTGTGGCTGGATGTGCCGCTGATTTTTACGCGCGGCGTGCTCATGTCGACAGTGCGGAGACGCAGCGAAGCGAATTGAGTGCGGTGATCGGGGATGGCGTGCTGTTCACGGAAAGACTGGGATGGAAGGAACTCGTATTCGAAGTGATAGCAGAAGTAATTGCGGAACTCGGCAGCTCGTTTGCGTCGCTTCTCGAAGTAGCGACTGATGGCGAGAACCAGGCCGGAGATGAGGACGAAGCTGCCGAAGAGGAGCAAGTAGTTTGCAAAGTGGACCATCGCATTCTCCTTTTATTTTTTGTGTTCGCAGAGCTCGAATGCACGGGCGGTGCGTAGAAATGTGATCTGCCCACGGAGGGAAGCAGGGTGACAAAAACCAATTGACGATTGAAAAGCACGGCCCTGAAGAGGGGGTGTTTTTCCAGAATTCATCGATAGGATGCGTTGGGAAAATTCGGGGTTGCACACTGCGGTACGTTCCCGTCAAGCGAAGAACAATCCCCGCGGGCTAAAGCCCGATTTTCTTACTTAAGTGGCTTATGGCACGACTGAAGTCGTGCCCCTTCACACAAGGACAGCGGAGTGTCTGAGCAGCCTGTGAAGTCGTGCCCCTTCACACAAGGACAGCGGAGTGTCTGAGCAGCCTGTGAAGTCGTGCCCCTTCACACAAGGACAACGGAGTGTCTGAGCAGCCTGTGAAGTCGTGCCCCTTCACACAAGGACAGAGAAGTGTCTCTGCACGCGGTGAAGTTGTGCCCGATACGAGGCACAGGCACATGGTTGAGTGCTACTCGTCTTTGCCGGGGCGGAGCATGAGGTGTTTGATGGCTTCGCGGGGGTCTTTGCCCTGGTTGAGGATGAGCTGCATTTGCTCCGTGATGGGCATTTCGATGTTGTGGCGGCGGGCGAGTCCGAGGGCGGCGCGGGTGGTGAATACGCCTTCGGCGACTTTGCCTCCGAGGCTCTCAAGAACTTCAGGGAGGCTGTGGCCCTGACCGAGTGCCTGACCGACTGTCCGGTTGCGAGAGAGCGAGCCGGTGCAGGTGAGAACGAGGTCGCCGACACCGGAGAGGCCGGCGAGGGTTTCGCGACGGCCACCGCAGGCAACGGCGAGGCGGGTGATTTCTGCGATGCCACGGGTGATGAGGGCGGCGGAGGAGTTGTGCCCGAGGCCGACACCGGCGGCGACACCGGCGGCGATGGCGATTACGTTTTTGAGAGCTCCGCCGAGTTCGACGCCGATGATGTCAGTCGAGGTGTAGAGACGGAGGGTTTCTGAGGAGAAGTCCTGCTGGATGCGGGTTGCGATTGCCGGGTCGGCGAAGGCGACGGTGACGGCAGTTGGCTGGGCCTGGGCGACTTCAAGCGCGAAGCTGGGGCCGCTGAATGCGCCGATGGGGAGGAAGAGGTCGCCGAAGGAGTCAGGGAGCGGGGCGATGCCGGAGGAGCTGACCTGGGGAGCGTTGTCCTCGGTAAAGACTTCGAGGGTGGTGTCAGGATTGGGAGGGGTATTGGAAGCGGCGAGAGGCGCGGTTGCTTGTTCCTCGTCCTGCGGGGCAGATTGGGCGAGGCAGGCGGCGATGACCTGGGTCATGCGGAGGAATGTGTTGTTCTCGACACCCTTGGTGGCGCTGACGATGATTTGGCCGTCGTGGAGGTAAGGGCGGATGCGGGCGATGGTGGGGCGGAGGAACTCAGACGGTATGACGGATACGACGATTTCGGCGTCGGCGACGGACGCGGGGTCGGCTGTGACGGCGATTTGAGACGGGAGGGGAAAGCCGGGGAGAAAGAGGATGTTTTCTTCGGCGGCAATGATCTGGCGGGCTTCGTCAACACTGTGGGACCAGAGGGTGACGTGATGGCCACCGCGGCGGTGAAGCGAGAGGGCGATGGCTGTTCCCCAAGCACCGCAACCAAGGACAACGATACGGCTCATGCGGGTCTTCTTTCTTGAGAACTTGATCCGAAACGGGATTCCTGGCCTGCGAGAAGGCGGCGGATGTTCTGGTGATGCTTGGCGATGATGAGGAAGGCGACGGCGAACTGGACGGCGATGAAGAAGGGCGGTCGGTCGCCTTTGACGAGCAGCCAGGCGAAGAATGGAAAGCTCGCAGCGCCAAGGATGGAGGCAAGAGACACGTAGCGCGTAATGGCGGTGACGAGGAAGAAGACGGTGATGGCTGCGATTGCGCCGAGCGGCGCGGCGACGAGGAAGACGCCGAAGCCGGTGGCTACTCCCTTGCCGCCGCGAAAACGGAGCCAGATGGGGAACATGTGGCCGAGGACGGCGAAGAGCGCGGCGAGGGATTGCATGTCGCGCAGGTTGGCTGAGGGGACAAGCATGGTGCCGACCAGGCCGCCAAGGTAGACGGCGGAACTGCCTTTGAGCATGTCAATCAAGAAGGTGAGAGCGCCGAGGCCTTTGCCGCCGGCGCGAATGACGTTGGTTGCGCCGATGTTGCCGCTGCCTTTGGTGCGGATGTCCTCATGGCGAAAGAGGCGGATTAAGAGATAGCCGGTGGGGATGGACCCGAAGAGATAGGCGGCTACCGCGATGAGGATGATTGCAAAGAGCATGACGAGACCGAGTTTACCATCAGGCACCTTCTTTCTGCGGTAGGGAAGACGCTCGCGGGAGGCTCGCACTGGCCGTCTCGAGCCGATCCCACTCATCGCAAAAAGCGCGATGAATGGGGCACGGCAGTTCATGCTACCCGTGGCGTTATTGGCTGGGGCCTGGGTGAGCAGACCCCTTTTGTGGGTGAAGGTTAATGGTTAGTAAAGCTCGTCGGCGGAGGGGCCGTAGAGGGCGGGGACTTTGGACTCGGTGAGGCGCAGGTAGATGGTGAGTTGGCCGCGGTGATGGGCGAGATGGCTGAAGACCGCGTCGGAGATCATGATGTGGCGTGGCTGCTGCTGAACGATGCGGCCGTTCATCTTGAATGCCCATGGGGTGGACAGGTGTTGGTCATTGGTGGCCGCGAGCGATCGACGGGCATTCGTCAAGCCGGTATCAACGATGGAAAGCAACTCGGCTTTGGTGGATACGGCTTTGGTGCGAAAGCCTTCGCTTGCAGGGTCGTCGATGTCGAGCTCATCGCGCTCGACCATGAGGGTAACCCAGCCAAGAATGCCGGCTACGAGGGCGGCGAGATAGCCGAGTGACATGGAGCGGTCGTGGGGTTTGAAGTCGTTGTGCCCTTGGGGCAGACGTTCGATTGCTTTGCGGACAAGGACGGCTTCGCGGTCGAGTTTGTCGAGGAAGAATTGGCGGAGTGAGAAGGACTGCGTAGTGGTGGCTTCACTGGTCTGGTTTTCGACGGTGAGGGCTTCGGTCGGCATGGGGTAGACCTCCTTTGATTGATTGGTCGCTGTTCAACATTCCTAGATTAGGAGGGCATATATGACATCTGCTGTCATAATTGATTTGAAAGACTAAAAAATGTTGGGCAGCAAGGCTGGGTGAGGCTGTGAAGGCGGATCGTCTGCTATCGGCGTTGATGCTTCTGCAATCGAAGGGCAGGGTGACCGAGCGTGAACTGGCGGAGCGGCTGGAAGTTTCGCAGCGGACCGTGCATCGGGATATGGAGGCACTGAGCGCGGCGCGGGTTCCTATTTCGGCGGTGCGCGGGGCGCAGGGAGGTTGGGAACTGGAGAAAGGGTGGCGGACGCAGGTTCCGGGGCTGGATGAGGCGGAGTTGCGCGCGCTGCTGATGGCGCAGCCGAGGGCGATTGGGCATCCGCGGCTGATGGCGGCAGCGGAGAGCGCGCTGAACAAGCTGATGGCGTCGCTGCCAGGTCCAATGAGGTTGCAGGCAGCGGCAATGCGCGAGCGGCTGCATGTTGATCCGACGGGATGGAGCGGAACGGGCGAGGACTTGTCGATGCTGGGAGTTGTGCAGCAGGCGGTTGCCGAGGAGCGAAAGCTGGTGTTTGACTACACGCGGGCCGATGGGCAGAAGGCACCAAGGACTGTGGAGCCGCTGGGGTTGGTTGCGAAGGGGCTGAGTTGGTATTTGGTGGCGCGGGGGGCGAATGGGATGCGCACGTACCGGGTTTCACGCATGGAGGGGGTGACTCCACTGGCGAGCAAATTTGAGCGGCCAGCGCAGTTCGATTTGGCGGCGTATTGGAAGGAGTCGACGGCGCAGTTTGAAGGGCAGCGGGCACAATTTGCGGCCAGGCTGCGCGTGGCGCCGGGATCGGAGAGAACGTTGTCCATGTGGTGTACGCGATGGACGGCGTTGGATGAACGCGATGGGGTTGGAGACGGCCCAGAAGGATGGATGACGGTGCGGGCGGAGTTTGAGAGCGAAGGGCATGCGCGGTTTGTGGTGCTGGGGATGGGCGCGCGCGTGCGGGTGATGGAGACGGAGGGGTTGGCGCGGAGCGTGGCTGCGGAGATTGACGCGGTTGTGGCGGGGCGCGGGTCGCCGGCGCCGCTTGAACGACGGCAGAGTCAATAAGCTCGTGGAAGTGCGCGCGGTGGGGATCGTGGGGTGGGTGCCTCAGAGGAGAGAGGTTGTGATCATCCGCTTTCTGACGTGGGACCAACCTTAGCTGATCATTCATTCATCGAATGGCGGTTGACGCTGTTATGCGGCGGGGGGTAGGCTCTGGCTGGGCTCGAAATTTTGAGCGGAAAATTATGGTTGAGGCACAATATGGTTGAAAGTGCGGCACTTGCTGTTTCAGCGGCTGAATTGAGACGGCATCTCTTCTACGAAACCTCGCATTCCCCTGCGTTAACCGACCTGGTGGGTTACGACAAAGCCCAGGACATTGTTGATTTCTGTTTCATCGCCAACCCGTATTACCCCACGCCCGGGATGCTTGAGGATTTGCAACGCAGCCTGCCGAATCTGATCAAGTCGTATCCTTCGAGCAACCCGCTGATGAGCCAGAAGCATTTGGCGGCGGTGCTTGGCGTTGATCCGGAACGGCTGATTATCGGCAACGGGGCGACGGAGCTGATCTCGCTGATTGACATGACGCTGATCGACCGTATTGCTGTGCCCATTCCTACGTTTGGCGAGTATATCGAGAAGATGAAGGATTTGCGGAATGCGGAGCTGTTTCCGCTGGATCCCAATGACCGGTATCAACTGCGACTGAATGATTATCTGGCGTGGGTGCATCAGCGGAAGCTCGAGTCGCTGCTGGTGATCAATCCTGGCAATCCGACGGGGCAGTTTATCCCGCTCGACGAGATGCTGGACTTTTTGCATCGGGCGCGCGATCTGCAACTGGTGATTGTGGATGAGTCGTTCATCGATTTTGCGGGAGATCCGGTTCCCAGTTTGCTGCCACTGGCGGACCAGTTTACGAATCTGCTGATTGTGCGCAGCATGAGCAAGCACTGCGGCGTGCCGGGTCTGCGGCTGGGCTATTGCTACAGCGCGAATCTTTACATCCTGAATCGCCTGCGGCGTTTTGTGCCGACGTGGAATTTGAATACGCTGGCGCAGTATTTCCTATCTCAATTG
>Ga0302202_10004716_pt1 | contig 14200 bp, 10 predicted proteins | sample II_Bog_N3_3_FD_194579 | JGI IMG/M metagenome (GOLD analysis project Ga0302202, IMG submission 194579) | Peat permafrost microbial communities from Stordalen Mire near Abisko, Sweden - II_Bog_N3_3 | ecosystem: Environmental > Terrestrial > Soil > Wetlands > Peat | place: Sweden: Abisko...
GCTCGGGTCGTTGATCATCCGGGACCTCACCCCCGGGGCCGGGTACGCGTGGGACGACGTCACCACATCGACCATCACCCCGCCCTTCAGCGTCCTGGCCCCCGATGCCGACCCGGCCACGAATTCGGCCCTCTACACCGGCCAACCCCTCCACCAGGGACTCAACTACCTGACCATGCGAGACGGCATCCAGTTGGCCGCCACCGTCCGGTACCCGTACGGGGGGACCTGCAGCGCGACCGCCCCGTGCCCGACGGTCATCGAGTACTCCGGCTACGACACCGCCGGCCCTACCGATCCCATCCCGTCGCTGCTGTCCCAGGCGTTGCACACCCCCTGCACCGGGTGCGGTGATCCCAATCTGCTGCCGGACGGAGCGACCGACGTGGGGTCGGTACTGGCCCGGGTGTCCGGCTTCGCCACGGTCAGTCTCCAGATGCGCGGCACCGGGTGCTCGGGTGGTGCGTACGACCTCTTCGGCTATCCGTCCGACTACGACGCGTACGACGCGGTCGAAATCGTGGCCCATCAGGACTGGGTGGCCAATCACAAGGTCGGCATGGTCGGCATCAGCTACTCGGGACTGTCGGAACTTCCCTCGGCCGGCACCGATCCGCCCGACCTGGCGGCGATCGCACCGATGAGCCCGACCGACGACCTCTTCTCGACCGGATACCCGGGAGGCATCTTCAACGACGGGTTCGCCGCCGGATGGATCGGTGACCGTATCGACGACGCCAAGGCGGCGGCCACCCTCAGCGGTGGCACGCTGGTGCCGCTGTCGACCACCCCTGTCGCCAACGTGGGCCAGTCGTGGGTGTACTACGAGATCGATGCCGAGCTTGCCGCCTCCGGGGGCGCTTCGTCGACGTGTCTGGCCAACCAGGCACTTCACGGCCAGTCCGAGAGCCTGTCCTCGCTGGTCGGGCCGGCCCTGGTCGCACCGGGCACCGGCCCCGGCCGTGATCCGTCGCTCTTCGACCGCCGGTCGATGAGCCAGTGGGCCGCCCGGATCACCGTCCCGGTCTTCATCTCCGGTGCCATGCAGGACGAGCAGACCGGACCCCAGTGGCCGGCCCTCCTGTCGGCCCTCCCCAAGACCACGCCGGTGTACGCCAACCTGGTCAACGGTGGTCACATCGACTCCACCGACCCCCAGACCATCAGCCGCTGGCTCGAGTTCCTCGATCTGTACGTGGCCGACAAGGTGCCGACGGCGCCGAGCGCCATCGGCGGGATCATCCTCGACCAGTTCACCAGCTTCGCCGCGTCGACGACGGCCCAGGCCCCGCTTCCGGCGATCCGGTTCACCTGGGCCAAGACGCTGTCCCAGGCACGCCACCTGTTCAGCCGCCAGACCCCCCGGGTCCAGGTGCTGTTCGACAACGGGGCGGGCTCGGTCGGCGCCGGCGATCCCCAGTCGACCTACTCGGCCGGCTTCGCCCAGTGGCCGCCGAACGGGCGGGCCACCACGTACTGGTTCGGGGCCCACGGGGCACTGACCACGTCCGGACCGGCACCGAAGGCGCTCGGTGCCGCCGCGTTGCGCCTGGACCCGAGTGTGCGGCCCGCCACCAGTCTTCCCGCCAGTGGCAATGCATGGGCGGCGGTGCCCGGCTGGGACTGGACGCCCGTCCCCGCGCAGTACGGAGTCGGGTTCCAGACGACGCCCTTCACGGCGAACACCACCATCGTCGGTCCTTCGACACTGGACCTGTGGGTCGCTTCCGCCAGTCCGGTGGTGGACCTGCAGGCCACCATCACCGAAGTGCGTCCGAGTGCCGGCCAGGAGGAGTACGTGACGTCGGGATTCCTCCGATCGTCGAACCAGGTGGATCTTCCCTCGTCGACCAAGCTCTTCACCGTGCCGAGCTACCTGGCGACGGACGCCCGCACCCTGTCCGACACCAAGTACACCCTGGTGAAGATCCCGATCGACCCGATCGTCCACACGTTCCGGGCCGGGACCGAACTGCGGGTGGTGCTGTCGGCACCCGGCGGGGACCGTCCCTCATGGGAGTTCGACACGATCGACGACGGCAGCCAGACGGCGTCCGTCGGGTTCGGGGGGATCGCGGCGTCGGGCCTGGTGGTCAACGTGGTCCCGAACGTCACCGCCACGGCGACTCTGCCGGCGTGCGGCTCCCTGCGCGGCGAGCCGTGCCGGACCTATCAGGCCGAGGGGAACGGGGGCTGACCGCCGGCGCATCAAGGGCGCCTCAGCGCAGCCGGTCCACCCGCTGCAGAGCCTGCTCGGCTTCCGCCACCAATTGGCGGACGAGGTCACCGGCCGGCACCAGTGTGTCGATGGCGCCCACCCCCTGGCCGCTCGGGTAGCACTCCCGGGTGGGGTCGACATTCGGATCGTCCGGACCGGTGGGGAGGTGGAGCACGCCACCGGTGATCGAGTGGAGCATCTGCTCGGGAAAGGGTGACAGCTCCTCGGGGTGATGGTCGAAGTACTCGGTGTAGGAGTTGGCCACCACCCGCATCGGTTTGCCGCTGTAGGCCCGGCTCACCGTGGTCTGGCTCTCGTCGGCCCGCAGGAGTGCATCGTGGTAGCCGAGTGACACCCGGGCTTCGGGCGTGGCGATGAACCGGGTGCCCAGCCATACGCCATCGGCTCCGAGGGCGAGTGCGGCGGCCAGTCCCCGTCCGTCCACGATCCCACCCGCCGCCACCACCGGGACGCGGTCGCCGACCGCGTCGACGATCTGGGGGACCAACGGCATGGTGGCCACCCGACCGGTGTGCCCGCCGGCCTCGGTGCCCTGGGCCACGACCAGGTCACAGCCGGCCTCGACCGCCTGGACCGCATGGTGGACCCGGCCGCACATGTTGACCACCAACACGTCGGCGTCGTGACACAGCGCGATGACTTCCCGGGGTACGCCGAGCGCGCCCACGAAGATGCGTGCACCGGCATCGATGATCCGCTGGACCTGTCCGACCATGTCGCCGGGCATGGCCGTCAGGAGATCGACACCCCACGGTCGGTCGGTCAGCCGGTTCATGGCCGCCATTTCGGCATCCATGGCGTCGGGACCCATCGTGGCGGCTCCCAGGGTCCCGATCCCTCCGGCCTCGGACACCGCGGCAGCCAGTCGGTGGTAGCTGACGCCACCCATCCCGGCCAGCATGACCGGGTGTTCGATGCCGAGGAGTTCGGTCAGTCGCGTCTGCATGGTCGGTCAGCCTTTCGTCCCGGGAGGCGGACGGTCCGGCCGGTGTCCCCCACACGGCGGCCTCCCCGGAGGCTCATCCTACGCATCGGCCCCTGACCGGCCCGATGCCGGCAGTCAGAGCTCGCCGGGCGCCGACGGCACGTCGACCGCGTACTGGCGAAGGACGTCGAGGGGCACGATGTCGAGCGCCCGTTCGTGGGTCGAGGCGAGCACCACGAATGCGGCCGATCCGTCGTGGTGCGCCCGCAGCCAGTTCGCCGCGGTCACGCACCAGCGGTCACCGGGCACGAGCCCGGGGAACCGGTGGGCCGGCATGGGGGAGGAGAGGTCGTTGCCGATCGAACGCTGATGGGCGAGGAACTCTGCCGTCACCACCGCACAGATCGTGTGGCTCCCGAGATCCTCCGGCCCGGTCGAACAGCAGCCGTCCCGGTAGAAGCCGGTCACCGGGTCGGTTCCACACGGTTCGAGGACGCCGCCGAGGACGTTGCGATCCGGCACCGTCGGGCTCAGTTGTACAGCTCGGCGTCGAGCAGGTCCCCGCCGCCCACGTCGGACAACGAGACCTGGTGGCCGTCGACCCGGTCGATACGGACCAGCGCGTCCAGGTGGCCGGGAGGGGCACCGCGCCATTTCGCCTTGGCCTTCGCCTTCGCATCCGCGGAGTCCGTGGCCACCACCAGGACGACTTCGTGGTCCTCGCCCAGGCGGCCGGCGTCGAGTGGCCCACCCAGGTACGCGGCGTAGAGATGCATGGCGCCGACTGTACCTCCGGCCGTGCGGCCACCACCTCCGGCCATGGGCGGGTGGTGCACCCCGGTGCCACGGGTGGTCGCCGTGCTACCGCAGGGCGTTCTTGACGAAGTCGTCGGTGCCGTGACCCAACGGCAGGCGGTCACCACCGTGCCAACTGCCCCGAAGATGGCGCCGGACCGCCGTGGCACCGTCGGCGGTGGCACGAGCCGCACCGTGCCACAGGTCGGCATGGTGGAACAGGACGTCCCCGTACTCCTGGTAGACGGCGATCTCGCCGGGTACCCGCTCGAAACCGGGGGGAATCCCGTCGGCGCCGCTCAGATGGCTCCCCGGCAGGACCCGCAGGAATCCGTTGGCCGGGGAGGTCGGATCGAAGTGCACGGTGAAGGCGACGCCGGGCCAGATGGCGAGGTGTGGGCCCGACTGGTGGTCGGTGTGCCACCCGATCCGGGAGTACGCCGAGCCCGGGCCCGGCCGGGCGTCCTGGTAGACGACGCCGAACTGCTCGTAGTCGAGCAACCAGGCATCCGGGCCCAGCAAGCGCCGGATCACCTCGAGGAGCGCCGGATGGTGGACCAGTGCGTCGGCACGGGGGGAGACACGTGTGGCGAAGCAGACGTAGTGGGCGAAGGGCCGACCGTCGATGACCGCGTCGGGGGCGTCCAGGATGTCGGTGGCGTGCCTGACGTCCAGGGTGCCGGCCACCAGCTGCTCCTGGGCTCCGGTCAGTTCGTCGAGTGCGTCGGCGAGCTCGGACCCGTCGAGCGCACCCCGGAGCGTCGCATGGCCGTTTTGCCGGAAGAACGCGTCCAACCCATCGAGATCATCGGTGCCGAACACGCCGGGCTCCGGCCCGCTCATCGCCGTGCCGGTGCGGGGGAGCACGTGTCAGGTCCTGCCATGCACCGATGGTACGCACACGCCGTCGGCCACACCGGCTGTCCGGCGCCCGGTCGATTGCAATGGCGACCCGGTTCCCCTAGGTTGCCAGTGGATTACCGGCTCCCCCGGGGGACTCATCAGGGGTGCGGTCGGCCGATCGCATATCGGTACGGGAGGGGTGACCCCACGGGTCGCACCGACATGACACGTCAGGAGAGACGTAGATGAGAGCATCACGATCACTGTCCGCCCGCCTCGCTTCGGTGGGTATGGCCGCGGCCATCGCCGCGGCGGGCCTCGTCGGCGCAGTCGGCCTGGTGGCGACGGCGTCGACCGCCGGCGCCGATACGCCGCTCGGCACCACCACGTGCAACCTCTCGACGGGTTCACAGGCGATCACCGCCACCGTGGCCGCGTCGATCACACCGACACCGGTCAACGCGGGTAACAGCTTCTCGGTCACCGGTCTGGTCCTCAACTCGAACCTGGTGGCGAACGCCACGACGTCGGCCGCCGCCGGCCTGACGCTGACGGTGACGTTCGCCAGCACGCTGACGGCCACCGGCGCTACGCCCGGAAGCGAGCCGGTGTCCTTCAGTGGTGCGGTCACCTTGCCGAAGCCGTTCCCGATCGGCGCCTCCGCACCGATCTCCCTCGACGGATCGGCCGGAGCCTTCACCGCCGCCAGCGCGGGCGCCACCTCGACCGCGGTGTCCCTCGACCCGTCGGGTCAGCTGACCGCCACACTCGGAGCGACCAACATCGTCGGCCCCTGCACGGGCCCGCCTCCGGTGGTCATCGCCACCGCACCGATCATCCCGGCCGCCGGGTTCGTCACCAACGTGATCCCCAACGCGGGAGTGAGCGCCGGGGGTACCACCGTCAAGATCGTCGGGCGGAACTTCTCGGGGGTGACGGCCGTGGACTTCGGTGGCGTGCCGGCCACCGACGTGCAACTGCTGAGCCCCAACGTCATCACCTGTGTCTCACCCCAGGGGACCAACTATCCCTACGGGGACGGGGCCACGGTGGCCACCACCGACGTGACGGTGACGACGGCGGCCGGCCCCTCGAAGGTCAACCCCGCGGACCAGTTCACCTGGGTGGACCCGACACTGGGGGCGATCGTCACCTCGGTGACCCCCAACACGGGCGTCGCCGGCGGAGGTAACCAGGTCGTGATCAGCGGCGTCGGCTTCAACGGCGACAACAACGAGAACTCGGGCCCGGCCTTCGACGTGTACTTCGGTTCGGTGGAGCAGCCCAACTTCACCGTGGTGAACGACAACACGATCACCACGACCGCTCCTCCGGGTTCGGGCATCGTCAACGTCACGGTCATCGGCTACGACGAGTCGACCCCCTCGCCCATCAGCCCGGCCGACCGGTACAACTACAACCCCGGCTACGTGCTGACCGGATCGGACGGCGGTGTCTTCTCGTACGGCAAGATCCCGGGCAACGCCGGCTACTTCGGATCGGCCGGCAACCTCACGTTGAACAAGCCGATCGTCGGCATGGCACTCACCCCGGACGGCGGGGGCTACTGGCTGGTGGCCTCGGACGGCGGCGTCTTCTCCTACGGTGACGCCCAGTTCTACGGATCGGCCGGCAACCTCACCCTCAACAAGCCCATCGTCGGGATCGCCTCGACCCCCGACGGGGCCGGCTACTGGCTGGTGGCCTCGGACGGCGGCGTCTTCTCCTACGGTGACGCCCTCTTCTACGGATCGACCGGTGCCCAGCACCTGGCCGCCCCGATGGTGGGGATCGCCGCGACGTCCGACGGCTCGGGCTACTGGATGGTGGCCGCCGACGGCGGTGTGTTCGCCTTCGGTGACGCTCCGTTCAAGGGCTCGGCCGGGGGCCTGACCCTGGCTGCACCGGTGGTGGGGATCTCCCCTGACCCGTCGGACACCGGCTACCTCCTGGTCGGTTCGGACGGCGGTGTGTTCGCCTACGGGTCCGCCCAGTTCCACGGCTCCCTCGCCGGAACGGCACTTGCGTCCAGCGTCTCGGCCATCGCGTCGACGTCGGACGGTGGTGGCTACTGGCTGGTGGCCAAGGCCGGCGGTGTCTTCACCGAGGGGGATGCCGGCTTCTACGGTGATCTGGCCGGCATCAAGCTCAACGGACCGATCGTGGGCTTCGCCCCGGTCCAGGGAGCCGCCCTGGCCGCCTGAGGCAGTTCACGCGAACCAGTAACGGAACGGACCGGGGGCTACCACCCCCGGTCCGTTCGCATTCGGGGTCCGTTCGCATTCGGGGTCCGTTCGCACGAGGTCCCACCGGGCCCGGAGTGACCCGGTTGTCGGAGGATCTACGCACTGGACGACGGACTCCAGGCATGCAACAATGTCTGGACCATGCGTCGCACCCCCCGAACTCTCAGCACCCTGGTACTCGTCTCGTAGCGCACGCGACGTCTCTTCGCCGTGTGCGCTTTCCGACCTCCCAGATGGGAGGTCGTTTTCATGTCCGCCCTCCGGTGACCGACCGGGGGATCTCCACCACACCGACCGTCCCGACAACGTCACCGACCATCGCTTACAAGGGAGCACCCGATGGAACTCACCGGAGCACAGGCACTGATCAAGAGTCTCGAAATGCAACACGTGGAGGTCATGTTCGGCCTCCCCGGCGGCGCCATCCTGCCCGTCTACGACCCGATCCTCGACTCGTCGATCCGCCACATCCTGGTCCGCCACGAGCAGGGCGCCGGACACATGGCCCAGGGCTACGCCCAGGTCACCGGGCGGCCCGGCGTGGCCATCGTCACCTCCGGCCCGGGTGCCACCAACGTGGTCACCCCGCTGGCCGACGCCTACATGGATTCGACCCCGTTGGTGGTGGTCAGTGGCCAGGTGGCCACCACCGCCATCGGCACCGACGCGTTCCAGGAGAGCGACATCACCGGCATCACCATGGGGATCACCAAGCACAACTGGCTGATCACCGACGTCGACGACATCCCCCGGGTGGTGGCCGAGGCCTTCCACGTGGCGACCACCGGACGCCCGGGCCCGGTGCTCATCGACATCCCGAAGGACATCGCCCAGTCGACCATGGAGTGGTACTGGCCGAGCCCCGGTGATCTCGACCTGCCCGGATACCACCCGGTGACCGAGGGCGACCCGACGTTGATCGGCGAAGCCGCCGCGCTCCTGCTGGCCGCCGAGCGTCCGGTCATCTATGCCGGTGGTGGGATCCTGAAGGCCCGTGCGGCCGACGCACTGCGCGAGCTGGCCGAGCGGACAGGGGTCCCGGTCGTCACGACCCTGATGGCACGGGGCTGCTTCCCCGACTCGCATCCGTTGTGCCTGGGCATGCCCGGGATGCACGGCAACTACACCGCGGTCACCGCCATGCAGCGGTCGGACCTGCTCATCGCACTGGGGAGCCGGTTCGACGACCGGGTCACCGGCAGGGTCAACGCCTTCGCGCCCGACGCCAAGGTGATCCACGTCGACATCGATCCGGCCGAGCACCACAAGGTGCGTCATGCCGACGTGGCCATCGCCGGCGACTGTCGCCTGGTCATCGAGGAGCTCCTGCTGGCCCTCGAGGCGCTCGGTCTGAGCCATTCCGAGGCCACCCGGGGCGGCTCGGGCGGCGCGCCGTCCGACGCCGTGCCCGGTGCGCCCGCCGCACCCGGCTCCCTGGCCGAGCAGTACCCCCGTGAACGTCTGGCCCCGTGGCGTGCCCAGCTGGGTGCCTGGCAGGAGCGCTTCCCTCTGGTCTACGACCAGCAGCCTGGCGCCGGCCCGCTCAAGCCCCAGTTCGTGATCGAGACGCTGCGGGACATGACCCCCGAGGACACGATCGTCGCCTCGGGCGTCGGCCAGCACCAGATGTTCGCCTCGCAGTGGTGGCAGTTCGACCACCCCTACACCTGGGTCAACTCGGGTGGGCTCGGGACCATGGGCTTCGCCGTCCCGTCCGCCATCGGAGCGAAGGTGGGTCGTCCGGACAAGATGGTGTGGGCCGTCGACGGCGACGGCTGCTTCCAGATGACGGCCCAGGAGCTGGTCACGGCCAGCTCCGAGCGCATCCCGGTCAAGATCGCCATCCTCAACAATGCGTATCTGGGCATGGTGCGCCAGTGGCAGGAGATGTTCTACGAGGAGCGGTACTCCGAGGTCTATCTCTCGCCGGACCTGCCCGACTACGTGGGCTGGGCCGAGGCCATGGGTTGCGTCGGCATCAAGGTGGAGTCGCCGGACGATGTCGCCACTGCCATCGACAAGGCCAACTCGGTCGACGACCGTCCGGTGGTGATCGACTTCCGCACCGACGCCTTCGAAAAGGTCTTCCCGATGGTGGCGGCCGGTGCGTCCAACGACGACATCATGGTGGACCCGTCGCTGCTCGGGGACGACCGGGCATGAGCGTCTACGGAGCGGACAAACGGCACCACACGCTGACCGTCCTGGTGGAGAACAAGTCCGGGGTGCTGGCCCGGGTGGCGAGCTTGTTTTCGCGGCGTGGCTACAACATCTTCAGCCTGGCGGTGGCCCCGTCGGACAACCCGCGGTTCAGCCGCATCACCATCGTGGTCGACGTCGAGTCGGCTCCGCTGGACCAGATCATGAAGCAGCTGGACAAGCTGATCCCGGTCGTGTCGATCCGTGAGCTCGACCCGTCCCACGCCCGCGAGCGCGAGCTGCTGCTGGCCACCGTCGAGGCGGGGCCGGAGTCCCGGGGCCAGGTCATCCAACTGGTCGGGGTCTTCGAAGGCAAGATCGTCGACGTCGGCCCGGAACACCTGACCGTCATGCTGGCCGGCGCGCCGACCAAGCTCGACGACTTCGAGGACCTGATCCGGGCGTACGGCATCGTCGAGATGCAGCGGACCGGTCGGGTGGCGTTACCTATGCTTGACCGAGCCGATCACCGGGGCCGTCCGGCCACCGCAGCGGCAGACACCAGAGAAAAGGCAGGTTGACAGAACATGGCCACGCTGTATTACGAAAAGGATGCAGACGCCAGTCTCATCGGGAGCCGCAAGGTCGCCGTCATCGGCTACGGCTCCCAGGGCCACGCCCATGCGCTGAACCTGTCCGAGTCCGGGGTCGACGTGCGGGTGGGACTGCGCGAAGGGTCGTCGTCACGGGCCAAGGCCGAAGAGGCCGGACTCAAGGTCCTGTCGGTGGCCGACGCCTCCGCCGAGGCCGACCTGATCATGATCCTCCTGCCCGACACCGAACAGGCCTCGGTGTACGAGGCCGAGATCGCCCCGCACCTGCACGCCGGGGACGCAGTGTTCTTCGCTCACGGGTTCAACATCCGCTTCGACCTGATCAAGCCCCCGGCTGACGTCGACGTGGCCATGGTCGCCCCCAAGGGACCGGGACACCTGGTTCGCCGGACCTACACCGAGGGTGGCGGCGTGCCGTCCCTCATCGCGGTGGCCCAGGACGCGACCGGCGGCGCCCACGCGCTCGCCCTGTCCTACGCCCACGGCATCGGCGGCACCCGTGCCGGCGTGCTGGACACCACCTTCGCCGAGGAGACCGAGACCGACCTGTTCGGCGAGCAGGTGGTCCTGTGCGGCGGGATGACCGCCCTGGTCCAGGCCGGGTTCGAGACGCTGGTCGCCGCCGGGTACCAGCCCGAGTCGGCCTACTTCGAGTGCCTCCACGAGCTCAAGCTCATCGTCGACCTGATGTACGAGCAGGGGATCGCCGGGATGCGGTACTCCATCTCCGACACGGCCGAGTACGGCGACCTGACCCGGGGACCCCGGGTGATCAACCAGGCGGTCAAGGACGAGATGCGCAACATCCTCGACGAGATCCAGGACGGCCGGTTCGCGGCCGAATGGGTGGCCGAGAACGCCAAGGGGCGTCCGACGTACACGGCCCTCAAGAAGGCCGGCCAGGAGCACCAGATCGAGCAGGTCGGTGCCGAACTGCGCGACATGATGCCCTTCGTGACCGCCGGCAAGCAGAAGGTCCAGGACATCTCGGGAGGCTGAGCCGACCCGGACCGGACGGGCCGTGGGGATCCCACAGAACCTGTCCAGCAGTCACCGCAGCAGTGGCAGGCCCCGTCGATCCGTCGGCGGGGCCGCGCCGCGTGGCCGGACGGTCAGCGCTGGTTCTGCTTGGGGATCTTCTGGCGCTTGGGGACCGGGAAGGGCGCCACGATCGGGTTCACCTCGACGATCTGCTCGGTCGTGCACTCGTTGCCGACCGGGGGGTCGCTGACGCTGGCCGAGGTGACCGGCAGCCGGGGGAGGCGGGTGACCGGACCCGACAGTGAGGTCAGCGTCGAGGTGAGGTCACCGGTGACCGAGCGCCGCCAGTCCGAGATGTTGGGTGCGGTCACCCCGAAGCACGCCTCCAGGAACCGCAACTGCGAGGTGTGGTCGAACACGTCGGACACCACGTGGCCCCCGGCCGAGAACGGCGACACCACCAGCATGGGGACGCGGACGCCGAGCCCGAGCGGGCCACCGACGCCGCCCATCGCCGACGGCATCGGTTCGGCGGTGACGAACTCGCCCGGTGTGCCGGCCGGCGGTGTCGGTGGCGGCACGTGGTCGAAGAACCCGTCGTTCTCGTCGTACATGACGAACAGCACCGTCTTGGCCCAGACCTCGGGGTTGGACACCAGGGTGGCCAGGACCTGGTGGGTGTACCACTCGCCCAGGGCCGCCGGTGCCGGCGGGTGCTCGTCGTAGGAGTCGGGCGAGATGATCCACGACACCTGGGGCAGGGTGCCGGCGGCGACGTCCGACGCGAAGTCGTCAGGTCCGACGCCGTCGGTCAGCCCACCCACGACGTTGGGTCCGCAGTAGGCGAACGCGTTCTGGTAGAGGTCCGAGGTGGAGTCCTGGAACTGGGAGAAGTAGAGCAGCATGTTCTTGCTGACGAAGTAGGGGGAGCCGGGACGGTAGAGCGATCCGTACGGGTTGTAGGCCTTCCACGAGATCCCCGCCGTCTGGAGCACCTCGGGCATGGTCTCCCACGAGCACGTCCCTGCGAACTGGCTGAGCGAGTCGTTGGTGGCCAGCACGGGTCCTCCGGCGACGCCCGCCGGGTCGACCGTGCCCGAGATCGCCATCAGCCGGTTGGGATGGGTGGGGCCGAGGATCGAGGCGTGGTAGCCGTCACAGATGGTGAAGTGGCGGGCGAGCTCGTAGTAGAAGGGGATGTCGGCCTTCGTGTAGTAGCCCATGGTGTTGACACCCAGCGCCCCTTCGTGGGCACTGGAGGTGTGGACCGACACGAAGCTGTCCATCGCCCCGTTGTTCCACGACTCGTGCTCGGCCGCCCAACTGTGGTCGAGGTCGTAGGTGCACTCGGCCTGCTGGGTGGCGGTGCTCATGTGGAAGGGGAGGAGCACGGACTGGGTCCCCCCGGGCCACGCCTGGGTGAAGGCGGCACGGTTGGCGGCGTCGCCGAAACCGTGCACCCCGACCATGGTCCCGAAGTAGTGGTCGAACGAGCGGTTCTCCTGCATCAGGAAGACCACGTGCTCCACGGCGTCGAGCCCGGTCCCTGCCGGCTCGACCGCTGCCGCCCGCCGGACCGTGGCCGCGGCACTGGTCCTGGACCGTGTCCCGAGGCCGAGGCCGAGGGTCGCGGCCCCGGCCAGCCCCCCCGCCAGGACCTGGCGCCGGCTCAGCGGTCGTTCGTCCACCCGTGGATGATGGCACGAGCCGCCACGTGTTGCTCGCGGTCCCCCAGTGGACGGCCGTGACCGGGTGGTGGCGGCCTGCCCCGCCGTGGGACGGGCCCCACCGGGGCGATCCGCTACGGGGCGGTGGTCGTCGTCGTGGTGGTCGTGGTGGTCGAGGCTGCGGAGGCGAACGACGCGAAGATCTGCTCGGAGAGGGTCTCCATCGCGGTGACCGGCGCCGTCGAGGTGATCGTGACCTGAGTGTCTCCCACCAGGGTCACCAGGCTGTTGACCGTGTGCCCGCCGGTGGCGACCGAGTAGGTGTAGGCCTGACCGCTCGACACGGTGACCGGAGAGGTCGAGCCGTGCAGCTTGGCCAGTGCCGCCTGTTCGGAGGCGGCGGTGGCGTCCGAGACGTGGCCCCGGAAGGTGACGATCACCGAGTCCGACGGGGTGGCCCCGGAGGCGGACGGGAACCGGCAGGCGGTCGACGCGGTCGAGTTGACGACGGTGGCCGGCCCGACCTGCCGGGCGAGGGTCGAGTCGATCTGGGCCGGGGTGACGAGGGAACAGACCGAGTGCCCGCCGGGGTCGGAGCCCGACCGGGTCGTGGTGGTGGACCCTGCCGAGGTGGTGGTGGAGCAGGCCGCCAGCAGCAGCGCCAGGCCCACCAGGCCGACGATTCCCGGCCGGCGGGGAAGGGACGGCACGTGCACGGCGGCACCTTACACGTCGACCTCATCGTCACGCAGTCGGCCGGGGGACCCCCGGCTCCGGGCCTGTGGTCCCTGTTGACGACCGGCGCCCTTACTGGGCGAGTGCTCCCACCACATGGGTGATACAGGCGCACAGGGCGGCGATGTCCTCGGGGTCGATGGCGGGGAACATGGCGATGCGGAGCTGGTTGCGTCCGAGTTTGCGGTAGGGCTCCGTGTCGACGATCCCGTTCGCCCGCAGGATCTTGGCCACCAGCGCGGCGTCGATCGAGTCGTCGAAGTCGATGGTCCCGATCACATGACTACGGTCCTGCTCCCGGGAGACGAAGGGCGTGGCGAAGTCCGAGCTGTCGGCCCACGTGTAGAGGATCTCGGCCGAACGGCCGGTGCGGCCCACCGAGAACTCCATCCCGCCGTTGTCGTTGAACCAGCGGACCTGGTTCTCGAACAGGAACAAGGTGGCCAGCGCCGGTGTGTTGTAGGTCTGGTCCAGCCTCGAGTTGTCGAGGGCGATGGTCAGGTCCATCGACGCGGGGACCCATCGACCGGTGGCGGCGATGGACCCGATCCGTTCGACGGCGGCGGGCGAGAGCAGGGCGACCCACAGACCGCCGTCGGAGCCGAAGCACTTCTGCGGGGCGAAGTAGTACGCGTCGAACTGCGCCGGGTCGACGGCCAGGCCACCGGCCCCCGATGTGGCGTCGACGGCCACCAGGCCACCACCGTCCGCCGGCGATGCCACCCCCTCGGGCCGGAGGATCGGCATCATCACCCCGGTCGAGGTCTCGTTGTGGGTGAGCGCGTAGAGGTCGACGTCGTCCCGGGCCACCGGCAGCGGGTGGGTGCCGACCTCGGACGTGATGATCTCGGGCTCGCCCAGGTGCGGGGCCTGGGCGGCGGCGGTGGCGAACTTGGACGAGAACTCGCCGAAGCTGAGGTGCTGGCTCTTCGTCTCGATGAGGCCGAAGGTGGCCGCATCCCAGAAACAGGTGGTTCCTCCGTTCCCGAGCATGATCTCGTACCCCTCGGGCAACG
>Ga0302202_10004734_pt1 | contig 14170 bp, 14 predicted proteins | sample II_Bog_N3_3_FD_194579 | JGI IMG/M metagenome (GOLD analysis project Ga0302202, IMG submission 194579) | Peat permafrost microbial communities from Stordalen Mire near Abisko, Sweden - II_Bog_N3_3 | ecosystem: Environmental > Terrestrial > Soil > Wetlands > Peat | place: Sweden: Abisko...
CGTGGAGCTCCAGGCCCGGTTCGACGAGCGGGCCAACATCGCCTGGGCCCGTGCCCTCGAAGAGGCCGGGGTGCAGGTCATCTACGGCCTGGTCAGCCTCAAGACCCACTCCAAGATCTCCCTGGTGGTGCGCCGGGAGGGGAACGACGTCCGGCGCTACTGCCACATCGGGACGGGCAACTACAACTCGGTCACCGCCCGCACCTACGAGGACCTGGGGCTGTTGACCGCGGCCCCCGACATCGGCGCCGACGTCGGCGAGCTGTTCAACCTCCTCACCGGGTCGGGCGACCCGCCGACCTTCCGCCGCCTGGTGGTCTCGCCCGTCTCGACCCGCACCTTCCTGCTCGACGCCATCGCCGACGAGGAACGGGCCGGGACCGACGGCCGCATCGTGCTCAAGACCAACGGGCTCACCGACCCCGGCATCATCGACGCGCTCTACCGCGCCTCGCAGGCCGGCGTGTCCGTCGACCTGGTGGTCCGGGGACTCTGCTGCCTCCGCCCCGGCGTGCCCGGCCTGTCCGACACCATCACGGTGCGGTCCATCGTGGGTCGGCACCTCGAGCACGCACGGATCTTCCGTTTCGGCGGCGTGGGCGGGCGGCCCCTCCGGGTGGCCATCGGGTCACCGGACCTCATGGAGCGGAACCTCGACCGTCGCGTGGAGGTGGTGGTCCCGGTCGACGACCCGGTCATCCAGCAACGGCTGGTGGCCATCCTCGACGCCGCCCTCCAGGATCAGGCCAATGCCTGGCGGCTCGGCCCCGACCGGCGCTGGCAGCGGGTGGCCGACGACCACCCCTCCGCCGATCCCGGCTTCAACCTCCAGGATCACTTCCAAACGCTGGCTCTGGAATCCCTACGGTCTCGGCGTGGTGCGACGCGACGCGACGCCGGTGCCCTGCGGAGTGGGCCGGCTGCAAATCACGCTCCCGTTCGGACCCCGACTCCGGTGACCGGCCCGGTACCGGTGCCATCGTCGGCTCCGGCGCGGCGCGGCGGGCGCGAGCCGGGCGCCCGCTGGTGGCAACGGCTGTTCCGGCGCCGTCGGGACGATTGAGCCCCGGTCCCACCGGCCCCGATACGGCCGGCTCCGATGCGGCCGGCTCCGATACGGCCGGCTCCGATGCGGCCGGCTCCGATGCGACCGGGTCGGCACCGGCCCGGCGGGTGTCCCGGCGCCGGAGGAGGAAGTGCCGGAGCCGCCGGTAGGGGGTGCGACGCTCCCACTCCAGTGAGGCGTAGGCCAGGCCGCCGAAGGGGATGGGCAGCCAGAAGTTCACGGCCCGGTAGGCCAGCACGGCCGACAGCGCCTGGCCCGTGGTGGGGCCGAAGCCGGTGATCATGGTGACCAGGACGAACTCGACCACGCCCAGTCCGCCTGGGGTGATGGGGATGGCCGCCAGGATGTTGGCCAGGCCGTAGGCCATCAACAGGTCGACGGGGGAGATGAAGTGGCTGAAGGCGGCCACGAACACCCAGAGCGAGGCGGCGTCGAGGATCCAGTTGGCCGCGGCCCATCCGATGGCCCGTCGGGTCAGCGACCGGTCCTCCATCAGCACGGCGAACCGGTGGGCCAGGTGCTCGACCAGGGCGGTGATCCGGTCGGCGTCCAGGAACCGGATCCTGCTCGCCACCTTGCGGACGACCCGGCTGGCCCGGTCCTGCCCCCGGGTCAGCAGGTAGAACAGCCCCCCGAACGACCCGAGCAGGATCACGCCGATGGCCGCGGCCACGACGACCAGGATCGACGCCGACAGCGACTGCCCGTGGGTGTGTCCCGAGGGAACGTGGAAGCCGTGGGTGAGCAGGAACCCCACCAGCGAGCACCAGAAAATCACGTTGAGCACCACGGCCGAGCCGATCCCCTGGGTGCCGAGGGCGAACCCCGCATCGGACCCGCTCACCCCGGACTGGGTGAGGAGGCGGTAGCCGAGCGCCGCCCCCGGGGCCGTCCCACCCGGCGAGACGTGGGACAGGGCCAGGGTCGACATGTTGATCCGGAACAGCCGGAAGCGGCGGGGCCCGCCCCGGGGGAGTACGGCGTGTGTGAGCTGGGTATAGGCGGCCAGTGCCCCGATCTCCAGGACCACGCCGAGCGCCAGGTAGGCCAGGTTGATATGGGCCAGCGAATTGACCTCGGCCCGGTGGCTGGCCAGCAGCGGAAGGGCGATGTAGAAGATGAACAGGAACACCAGCACGGTGCCCACGCTCAACCGGACCTCGCGCCGGACGAACGGCCCACGGTGCCACCACCGGTGACGGGATGGCGCCGTTACGTGCTCGTGCTCGGCCGCCATCGCCCCCATGTTGGCACGACCGGACCCCTCGGACCTGACATGCTGGCGGGGTGGCAGACCTGGTCCAGGCCGACGGGGAGGGCTCGAACCACCCATCGCAACCGGTTGTCGACCCGGAGGCAACCGTGAAATCGAGCAACGGCAGCCCGCCTGCGCCCCCGGCCGCGCCCCCGCCTGCGCCCCCGCCTGCGCCCACGGTGGTGAGCCACGTGACCGCGCCCGAGCCGGCGACGGTGATCAACGAGACCCAGGCCGAGCGCCTCGACCGCGAGGTCGGACCCGAGGCACCGCGCCGGGAGCGGCTCTTCGCGGCGGCGTCGGCCAAGGGCGTCCCGCTCCGGACCATCCTCGCCGTCGACGCCGTGGTCATCATCACCTGGGTGGCATACCGCCTCCTCGGGCGCCTCCGTGAGGTGATCCTGTGGATCCTCATCGCCGCCTTCCTGGCCCTGGTGCTCAACCCCGCCGTGACCTTCCTCCAGCGGCACCGGTTCCGCCGGGGGACCGCGGTGCTGGCGGTCATGGCCGTCGCCCTGCTGTTCTTCCTCGGCCTCCTGGGCCTCCTGGGGTACCCCCTGGTCAACGCGCTGACCCATCTGGCCGAACGACTTCCCACCATGGTCGACCAGGTGGAGAAGGGCCACGGCTGGCTGGCCCACACCCTCCAGAAGTTCCACCTGTTGTCCTGGGTCCAGAAGAACGCCCCGAAGCTGAAGAAGGCGGCCGCCTCGCTGGGCCGTCCGGCCCTCAACGCCGGCGAGGCGGTGGCGACCACCCTGGTGGCCTTCACCACCATCGGCTTCCTGAGCCTGTTCATGCTGCTCGAGGCACCCAAGCTCCGGGCCGGTCTGCTCGGCGCCATGGCCCCCGAGCGCCGGGCGACGGTGGAGGACATGGCCCACCGGGTGTCCCGCCAGGTGACCTCGTACGTGCTCGGCACCGTCGCCCTGTCGGTGATGTTCGGCGTGGTCGTGGTGGTGACGCTGCTCATCCTGGGTGTCCCCTTCGCCGTGATCATCGGCCTGTGGGTGGCCCTCGTGGCCATGATCCCCCTGGTCGGCGGCCTGATCGCCGGGGTCCCGAGCGTGCTGATCGCCTTCCTCCACTCGCCCACCTCGGGCATCGTCATGGCCATCGTGTTCGTGGGGTTCCAGCTGGTGGAGAACCACTTCCTGTATCCCGTGGTGATGAGCCGGAGTGTCCGGATGAACCCCCTGTGGGTCCTCCTGTCGGTCCTGGTCGGCGCCAACCTGGGCGGTGTCTTCGGGTCGACCCTCGGCGCCCTGACCGGTGCCCTGGTGGCCATCCCGGTGGGCGGGGCCATCCAGGTCATCTCCCGGGAGATCTGGCAGCGGACCCGGGCCTCGGACCCGCCGCCCCCGCCAGACCCCGGTCCCGACGGGGGGCCCGGCACCGATCCCGGCCTCGAGCCCCACCTCACCCCGGTGCGTGACACCTGGGGTGGCGGGTCAGTCTCGTAAGCTGCCTGGATGCGCGTGCTGGTGGTCCTGCCCACCTACAACGAGTCGGAGAACATCGACCGGGTCCTACGTCGGGTGCACGACGCGCTGCCCGAGGCCACCGTCCTGGTGGTCGACGACGGCAGCCCGGACGGCACGGCCGAGATCGCCGAGACCCTGGGCAAGGAGCTCGGCGGCATCGAACTGCTGCGCCGCCACCAGAAGTCGGGACTCGGGAGCGCCTACCGGGCGGGGTTCCGGTGGGGGCTCGAGCGCGGCTTCGACGCCTGTGTGGAGATGGATGCCGACCTGTCGCACGAGCCCGAGGCCCTGCCGTCCCTGGTGGACGCCATGACCGACGGGTGTGAGGTGGTGGTGGGCTCCCGGTACGTGGAGGGCGGTGCCATCCCCAACTGGGCCTGGCACCGCCGGCTGCTCTCCCGGGGCGGCAACCTCTACGCCTCGGCCCTCCTCGGCCTCGGCGTGGCCGACTCCACCTCGGGCTTCCGGGTCTACGCCTCGTCCATCCTCCGCCGGATCGACCTCGATCGCATCCGTGCCGACGGCTACGGGTTCCAGATCGAGATGACGTACCAGGCCATCCGGGCCGGGGCCACGGTGGTCGAGGTCCCGATCCGCTTCGTCGACCGGGTCGAGGGGGAGTCCAAGATGTCCGCCTTCATCGTCGTGGAGGCGCTCGGCCTCGTCACCTGGTGGGGGGCCCAGCGCCTGGTGCGGACGCTGCGGAGCCCGAACCGGACCGAGCAGGCGCAGACCCGACGATGACCGCCGGCCCCCGGGTCCTGATCGTCGACGACGAGCCGTACATCATCGACGTGGTCACGGCGGCGTTGCGCTTCGAGGGCTTCGCCACCGATCACGCCACGACCGGCACCGAGGCCCTGTCCAAGGCCCGCGCCGGTGGGTTCGACCTCTTCCTCTTGGATGTGATGCTCCCCGACATCGAGGGCTTCGAGGTGTGCCGGAGGCTCCAGAGCGAGCACGTCGACACCCCGGTGCTCTTCCTGACCGCCCGCGACGCCACCGCCGACAAGGTGCATGGGCTGTCCCAGGGGGACGACTACGTGACCAAGCCGTTCAGCATCGACGAGCTGGTGGCCCGGATCGGGGCCGTCCTCCGCCGGACCGCGTCGGGGGTCCCGGCCCCGCCGACCCGGCTGGAGTTCGCCGACCTGGTCCTGGACCACACCACCCACGAGGTCTGGAGGGGTGACCACCCCGTCTCCCTCACCGCCACCGAGTTCAACCTGCTGGCCTACCTGATGAGCCACCCCCGCCAGGTGCTGTCGAAGGACCAGATCCTCTACGCCGTGTGGCAGGACAGCTTCGCCGGCGACTCCAACATCGTGGAGATCTACATCTCGTATCTGCGCAAGAAGGTGGACTGCTTCGACCCGCCCCTCATCCATACCATCCGACGGGTCGGCTACTCGCTGCGCGAACCTCTGACATGAGACTCAGGCGGCGGCTGGTCGCCACGCTCATCATCGTGGTGGCGCTGGGACTGGCGACGGTGGACCTGATCACCCTGAGCTCGCTGCACTCCTATCTCTACGGACGGGTCGATGCCCAGCTGACCTCGGCCAGCAACCAGATCAACGGGTTCATCGGTCGGGCCGCCACCAAGAAGCTCACGGTCACGTACGTCACGATCGCCGACCATGTCAGCCCGGACGTGTACTTCCTCCTGATCGAACCGGACGGGAGGGAACTGGCCCGGCCTGCGGGCTCCGACAGCGAGGTGACCCCGGCCCCCCGCCTCCCCACGCCGCTGCCGTCCCAGCCCCAGTCGCAGGTGCAGTCCGAGGCCCGCGCCTCCCGGGTCGGGCGGGCCTACCGTCCCGACGCCAGCGCGGTGACCGTGCTGGCGGTCGGGGTGCATGGTCCCGCCTACCGGATGCTGGCGTCCTCCTTCCGGGGCAACACCCTGGTGGTGGCCACCAGCCTCGAATCCGTCGAGTCGACCCTCTCCTCGCTCCGCACCATCGAGCTGGCCGTGTCCCTGGGCCTGCTGGCGGTGCTCCTGGTCGTGATGTCGCTGCTGGTGCGTGTCGGGCTCCGTCCCCTGGAGGACATGGCCAAGGACGCCGACGCCATCGCCGCCGGCGACCTGGCCCGCCGGGTGACCGAGACCGACGGTGACGGGGAGATCGCCCGGCTGGGCCGGGCCCTCAACGGCATGCTCGAACAGATCGAGACCGCCTTCATGCAGCGGGCCACGTCCGAGGAGCGGCTGCGGAGCTTCCTGTCCGATGCCTCCCACGAACTCCGGACTCCGCTCACCTCCATCCGGGGCTATGCCGAACTGCTCCAGAAGGGGGTGCTGGCCGACCCCGAGGCCCGGGACCGAGCCCTGTCCAGGATCGAGCACGAGGCGGCGCGCATGGGGGTGCTGGTGGGCGACCTCGGCGTCCTGGCCCGTGAGGGCGAGGGGCCCGAGCCGGCCCGCCGCCTCGTCGACCTGCGGGCGGTCGTCGCCGATGCCGTGGCCGACGCCCGGGCCCTGGACCCCACCCGCCCCATCCACCTCAGCGCCGATGGCGAGGTCCCTGTGGCCGGCGACGAGGCCCGGCTCGGCCAGATCATCACCAACCTGCTCGACAACGCCCTGATCCACACGCCCGAGGGCACGCCGGTGGAGGTGGAGGTGGCTGTCGACGGGGACCACGCCGTGCTCCGGGTCCGGGACCACGGCCCGGGCATGAGTGCCGAGCAGGCCGGCCACGTGTTCGACCGTTTCTACCGGGGGGACGCCGAACGGCTGGACGGCGGCTCCGGACTGGGCCTGTTCATCGTGGCCAGCCTGGCCCGCACGTTCGGGGGACGGGCCACCGTGACCACCGGGGTGGGGAGTGGGGCCACCTTCGAGGTCGTGCTCCCCGTGTTCGGGACCGCGCCCGCAGCAACAGCGGTGCCCGCTGTTGCCCCGGGGGCACCGATTCCGTCCGTTCCCTCGATCCCCTCGATCCCGGCGATCCCGTCCGTCCCTTCGATCCCGACGATCCCCTCGATCCCGGTCACTCCGCCGACGATCGGAGGACCCGGTTACGACCACGCTGGCCGCAACTGAACGGGGCAGTGGGCCACCGGTGGTCCTGCTGCACGGGCAGCCGGGCACCGGCGCGTCCTGGGAGCCGGTCACCCGCCTGTTGGACTCCGACTACCGCGTCCTGGCCCCGGACCGACCCGGGTACGGGTCCTCCCCCGAACCGGCGAGGGGCCTGGCCGACAACGCCGAGGTCGTGGCCGAGTTCATCCGGGAGCGGTCCGCCGTCCCGGCCACCGTGGTGGCCCACAGCTGGTCGGGCGGCGTCGCCGTCCTGCTGGGCGTGCGGCATCCGGACCTGGTCCGGTCCCTGGTCCTGGTGGGTGCGGCCTGCACGCCCGACTCGGTCAACGCCCTCGACCGGCTGCTCACGGTGCCCGGGGTCGGGGACGCCCTCACCGTGGCCGGACTGGCCGGGATCGGAGGGGTGTTCCCGCGGGTCCGCCCGCTGGCCCGCCACGTCCCCGGACGACTCCGGGCCCGCCTCGAGTCGGCGTTGCCCGACGACGGGGTCACCGGTGGTGACCAGGGCGTCCTCGGGCGCCACCGGCGGACCTTCATGACCGAGCAACGCGCCCTCATGGACGAGATGGACCACGTCGTCGGCTCACTGGGCTCGGTGACCGTGCCCGTCGAGGTCGTGGCGGGCCACTGGGACCTGGTGGTCCCGCCCCGGGCCGCCGTCACCCTGGCCCGGTCCATCCCCGGGGCCCGGCTGACCCTGGTGCCCCGGGCCGGCCACTTCGTGGCCCGGGACGACCCCGAGGCCCTGGCCGTCGTCATCCGTCGGGCCGAACAGCGTGCCGACGACGCCGACCAACCCGCCCGGTGACCAGCCCCGCCCGGTGATCAGCCGGCCTCCTCGTGACGGTTCCGTTCCCCGGCCGTCGAGAAGTGGTGTCCGGGGGCCAGCGCACCGAAGACGGCACTGAGCTTCAGGTCGGTCTCCTCCAGTTCGCGGTCGGGATCGGACCCCTCGACGATGCCCACGCCGGCGGCCAGGACCGCCGAGGCCCCCTCCACGGTCATGGAGCGGATCCCCACCATCCAGACCCCGTCGCCGGTGGCGTCCACGAAGCCCACCGGGCCGGCGTAGTGGCCACGCGACTGGGGCTCCAGCCGCTGGATCAGCATCCGGGCGTCGGTGGAGGGGACACCCCCCACGGCCGGCGTGGGGTGGAGGAGGCCCACCAGTTCCAACGAGGAGGGCACCGTGCCCTCCGGTGACGGGTCCAGGGTCCCCGTGATGGTTGTGCCCAGGTGGGTGATGGTGTGCAGGTGGACCAGGCCGGGCTGGTCGGGCACACGGAGATCGTCACTCAGCGGGCGGAGGGCCCGGTCGATGGCCTCCACCACCAGGCGGTGCTCGTTCCCGTCCTTGACCGAGGCCAGGAGACCGGCGGTGGGCGCCGACCCTCCGTCGGTGGCCGAGCGCCGGGTGGTCCCGGCCAACGGTCGGCTCCGCAGGTGGGGGCCCGAGCGCTCGACCAGCAACTCGGGGCTGGCCCCGAGGAACTGTCCCGCGGGCGTCGGCACCGAGAAGACGGCACAGTTCGGTTCCAGGCGGTGCCACCGTCCGAGCAGCTCCGGCACGGCCACGGGCCGGTCCAGGGTCACATCCACCTGTCGGGCCAGCACCACCTTGGACAGCGCACCGGTGGCGATGGCGGACAGCGCCTCGGACACCATGGAGCGGAACGAGTCGTCGGACGATCGGGGCACGACATGGGCCCGTGACGGAGCGGGGGAGGCGGCCTCGGCCGGAGGGTCGGTCGAGCCGAGGGGTCGGCGCGGCGTCGACAGGTCCGCCAGCCAGGCGCGGTACCCGGTCGCACCGGAAGCGAGGCCGGAGGCGAGGTCGGGGCCCCCGTCGTCGTCCTCACCGATCAGGGTGACCCACTCGCTCCCGTCCGGGTCGGCGCCGTAGGAGATCGCCGGGACCCGCAGCACCGCCTCCGCCGACCGGTCGAAGGGCAGCGAACCGAATGCCACGACACCGCTGCCGGCCGGCCCACCGTCCGCGGTGGCCAGGCCCTCCGCTCCCGGCCCGGGCACGTGGTCCTCCACCGGGATGGAGCGCAGGTCCCGCATCACCCCGGCCAGCGCCTCGGGGTCGTCGAGACCGTCGGCCAGGGTGAGGGACAGTGCCGTGCCCAGTCCCACCCGGACCAGTGACTCGGTCCGGAAGACGATCCCGTCGGAGCCGGCCAGCGCGAAGGGGTCGAGCGACGGCCCGGGCTCGAGGGGGAACCGGACCGCCCGCAGCCGGGCCGCAGCGCGGGTCATGGTGTGCCCACCCGGGTGGCGGTGATCAGCTGACTCAGGCCACCGGACAGGAGGCGGTGGTTGACCGCCGAGAAGCCCGCTTCGGTCAGCATGGACCGCAGCGATGCCGTCGGGGGGAGATAGGCGGTGGAGCGAGGCAGATAGCGGTAGGCCGCCCGGTCCGAGAGGAGGCCACCGATCAGCGGCACCACCCGACGGAACCAGATCCGGTGGCCGACCCGCATCAGGCCCCCGTCGGGCTCGGCCACTTCGAGCAGGCTGATCCGGCCACCGGGCCGCACCACCCTCCCGAGCTCACCGAACACGGCGGCCAGCTCGGTGAAGTTCCGCAGTGCATACCCGCAGGTGACGCCGTCCACCGATGCTGTGGCCAGAGGCAGGGCGGCACCGTTGGCCTGGGCGAGGGGTGCGCCGGTGCCGTTGGCCACCAGCATCCCCCATGACAGGTCCATGCCCAAGGGCCGGAATCCGCCGTCGCGGAGGATGGTGATGAAGTCACCGGTGCCACAGGCCAGGTCCAGGACCCGCGCGCCGGCCGGGAGCCCGAGGGCCTTGGCCGACTGCCGACGCCACCGGATGTCCAGGCCGAAGGTCATGAGCCGGTTCACCAGGTCGTAGCGCGGGGCGATGGCGTCGAACATGGACTGGACCAGCTCGGTCTTGGCCGGCCCGGTGGGCAGGTCGGCCTCGGCTGCCCGCGCCGCCACGTCGAAGTCGGGGGGTGGTCCGGCTGCGGTGGGTGAGCGGGTCATCGCCGCGACACCGTCGTGGCCACGGCATCAGCGTCAGCCACGGCATGAGCGTCAGCCACGGCGTCACGGTCAGCCCCAGGGTCAGCCTCAGCATCAGAAACGGCGTCAGCATCGGTCCCGAGCTGGTCCCAGATGGCCCGGCGCTCGTCGTCGGAGGCCTCCTGCTCGACATGGTCCAGGGCCGAACGCACCAGGGCCCGCGTGAAGTGGTGGCCGACCAGCGTGGTCACCGCGGGAAGCAGCTCCTCGTAGGCCTGGAGGAGCCGTTCGATGTCGGCCCCGGGGCTGTCCCCGTCGTCCCCGGTGGCCGGGTCCCCGTCGTCCCCGGCAGCCCTGGTGCGGACGCCCTGGCGCATCGGGGCCCGGATGTGGGCGGAGAAGAGTGCCACCGCCTCCCGGGCCACGGCCTCGGTGGCCTCGTGGTGGCGTCGGGCCACATCCAGCAGTGCGGAGAGCGGGATGCCCCACTCCAACAGGAGCAGGCCGGCACGCGAGGCGGCGACGTCCTCGGCCGTGTAGCGGTCCCGGCCCCCGACCCGGCGGGGGATCAGCAGTCCCTCGGCCTCCACCGCCTTCAACAGGGCCAGAGGCACACCGGTCTCGATGGCCAGTTCGGCGATGGTGAAGACCTGTTCGTCGGTGGCGTGCCCGGCCTCGGCCCGGTCCGGGGCCCCGGGGGCTGCGTCGTCGGCCCGCTGCAGGCCGGAGAGCTCGCCGATCAGCGCCTCGTCGGCGGCGTCGAGGTCACCCTCGACCAGCCGCACGATGGTGGCCAGGGTGAATCCGCGCTGTTGGAGTGACCGGATCCGGGCCAGCCGGTGCAGGTGGCCGTCGTCGTACCAGGCCACACGCCCCTCGCGTCTCGGCGGCGCCAAGAGCCCCTTGGACTGGTAGTACCGGATCGTGTCGACTGCGACTCCCGATCGGGCTGCCACCTGCTCGACGCGCATCTCCATGGACCCACTCTAGGAGTAATCACTCGAACTGTACGAGCGGCCCGGCGCGACCGGGGCCCGACGGGCGGGCGGTCCGGGCGCCGCCCCTGGTCGGGAGGCCGTCAGCTGTAGTACCGGTAGACCACCTGGGCCACGCAGCTGGGCTTGGTCGCCCCCTCGCACTCGAGGGTGAGGTCCATCACCACCTGGACCCCGCCACTGACGTCTTCGACCTCGGCCACCGCTGCGCCGAGACGGAGGTTGCTCCCGACGGGGACCGGGGAAGGGAAGCGCACCTTGTTGCAGCCGTAATTCACCCCCATGGACGTGCCCTCCACGGTCACGACCTCGCCCAGGAGCACCGGGGCCAGCGACAGGGTGAGGTAGCCGTGGGCGATGGCGGTGCCGAACGGCCCGCTCTTGGCCCGTTCCGGGTCCACGTGGATCCACTGGTGGTCGCCGGTGGCATCGGCGAACAGATTGATCTGGTCCTGGTCGATGCGGTGCCATCCGCTGTACCCGAGGTGGGTTCCCACCAGGTCCTTGAACGATTCGATGCCGTGCACGGTGGTTGCCATGGCCAGACTGTACGGGATAAGGCGCGCCTGGTTCGAGCGCGAAGCGACTCCTTACCCGCCCCTGGTCGGTACGCTGCCAGCCATGGACTCGGGCCACAACCACCGCGACATACGGGGCGGTGGTGCGCGGGCCGCGGTCTTCGGGGTCAGCGACGGCCTCGTCTCCAACGTCGCGCTCATCCTGGGGGTGGCCGGTGCCCATGCGTCGGCCGGAGCGGTCCGGTTGGCCGGGGTGGCCGGTCTCGTGGCCGGGTCGTTCTCCATGGCGGCGGGGGAGTACATCTCGGTGCGGGCGCAGTCGGAACTGATGCTCCGCGAGCTCGACGTCGAGCGCCAGGCCATCTCCCACGATCCCGAGGTCGAGCGTCGGGAGCTGGCCGCCATCTACGAGAGCCGCGGCATCGACTCCGACATGGCCCGCGAGCTCTCGGTGAAGATGATGCGCGACCCCGAGGTCGCCCTCGAGACCCACGCCCGCGAGGAACTCGGGATCGACCCCGAGCAGACCGGTAATCCGCTGCAGGCGGCGTTGTCCTCCTTTGTCACGTTCGCCGTCGGCGCGTTCGTGCCACTGCTGCCGTGGCTGTTCACCTCGGGCACCCGGGCCATCCTGTGGTCGGTGGCACTGGGCGCCATCGCCGCCCTCGGCGTGGGCGCCGGACTGGCCCACTTCACCGGCCGCTCCTGGGTCTGGTCGGCCTCCCGGCAACTCCTGATCTCCGGGGTGGCCGCCGCAGTGACCTTCGGGGTGGGCCGGCTCATCGGCACCGGCTGATCCCCCAGCTGAGCCCCGGCCCCAGCTGAGCCCCGGCTCCGGCTGGGCCCCGGCCCTGCAGAGCCGGGTGTCTACTCCGCGGTCGCGTGCTCGGCTGCTGTGCGGGGCCCGGTCGCGGCGACGTGCTTCACATAGGCCCGGTCCACATGGTCGACGGAGAATCCCATCGAGCCGTAGAGCGACACCGCCGCGACATTGGCCCCGTCGACGTAGAGCATGCCGACGGTGATCCCCCGCCCACTCAGCCAGTCCAGGCCGGCCCGGGTCAGGGCCCGACCCCACCCCCGCCCATGGAAGTCCGGGTCGACGGAGATGACATAGATCTCGCCCAGGCGCGGGACCGTGGCGTCGTGGACCTTGGTCCAACAGGACCCGGCCAACCGTCCCCCGGCCTCGAGGACCAGGAAGCCGTCGGGATCGAACCACGGCTCGCGTTCGCGGTCCACGAGCATGTCCTTCGTCCACTGGCCCTGCTCGGGATGGGTGGCGAAGGCCCGGTTGTTCGTGACCACCCAGGCGTCCTCGTCGAGGCCGGGACGGAACGACCGGAGCCTGACCGACCCGTCGGCCACCAGCGGGACATCGTGCGCGTCGTCGGGTGGGAGGGGGAGCGGGCAACGCATCTGGAGGAGGTCCCGCTCCGGAGCGAACCCGTGGTCACCCGCCCTGGCGTCGTCACTCCCTCCGGCCAGGGCCACCCAGAGGCGGAGGAGTCCACCGCCCCGCTGGGCGACCTGCTCTTCGACCGCGTCGAGCAGCCGGTCGGCGACCGGTGCCGCCAGCTCGCCCGTGCTCCCCGGCACGACCAGCTCCACCGCGAACTGGGACCGGCGGCTGTCGACGGACAGGTGCGCATAGCCCAGGAGACCCCGTCGCCGATCGCCGGAACGGGCGACGACACCCACCGCCTCGTCGCCGAGCTCCGTCGATGCTGCCCCCCCGGACACACCTGACCACCCGTCGAGCTCGTCGCGCTTGTGCTCGCTCAGCGCTGCATGGCCGATGGCGGCGGTCACGCCGTCCACCAGGTCGACCACCTCTGCCGTCCCCGATCCGGGGTCCGCGATCACGTCGACCACGACATCGTCCATGGCGATGAAGGTACCGGTATTCTCGCCGCCATGGCCCGACCCCGCACCGCGTCCGGGCGGGCGAGGACGACGGCCACACGGTTGGCTGCCGAGTATCCGGGGTCGGCGGCTGAACTGTGCGCACTCGACCACGACGGCCCGTTCCAGCTGCTGGCCGCCACCATCCTGTCGGCGCAGTGCACCGATGCCCGCGTCAACCTCACCACGCCGGCGCTCTTCTCGCGCTATCCCGACGCACCGGCGCTGGCGGCGGCCGACCTGGCCGATGTCGAGGAGATCATCCGCTCCACCGGGTTCTTCCGCGCCAAGGCCCGCAACCTCGTCGGCATGGCCACTGGCGTGGTGACCCGCTTCGGGGGAGAGGTTCCGACGCGGATCGAGGATCTGGTGACCCTGCCCGGTGTCGGCCGCAAGACGGCCAACGTGGTCCGGAGCGTCGCCTTCGCCCTGCCGGGACTTCCTGTCGACACCCATGTACAGCGACTGTCCCATCGGCTGGATCTCACCCAGGAGACCGATCCGGTCAAGATCGAGGCAGCGCTCGATCCCCTGATCCCGGCGCGCGATCGGGGGGCCTTCAGCCTCCGCCTGATCCTCCACGGGCGCTCCACGTGCACCGCTCGGGCACCGAAATGCGCCCTGTGCATCCTGGCCGATTTCTGCCCCTCCGCCACCTGACCGGAGATGTCCGCAATTTCCGACCTCTCTACCTGGGCTTTTGCTCACGAAATGCAGAACGGGCCGTCACGCCAGTGAATTTTCCGGCCCGCCGACTGGCAATGGGACCGGAAACGTGATGTTCTAGAGGTCTCGGAACCGGTTCCCGCCAATCGGTTCCGCAGAGCGGTGTTCGGGATCCGCCGCCCGACCCGCTCGCGCGAAGGCACCCTTCGGGGTGCCTTCGCCGCGTCCGGACTCCGATA
>Ga0302202_10004745_pt1 | contig 14160 bp, 10 predicted proteins | sample II_Bog_N3_3_FD_194579 | JGI IMG/M metagenome (GOLD analysis project Ga0302202, IMG submission 194579) | Peat permafrost microbial communities from Stordalen Mire near Abisko, Sweden - II_Bog_N3_3 | ecosystem: Environmental > Terrestrial > Soil > Wetlands > Peat | place: Sweden: Abisko...
GGGATTCGCGCACACACGCGCACCCGACGGCCCGGTGTTCGGGGGAACCGATGGCGGCCGTGAGCCGGGGATCGGTCGGTTGATTTTCAAACAGCCCGAGTTGGATCTTAATGCGCAAAATCCGCCGCACGGCGTCGTCAATGCGCGCGGGCGGAACCACCCCGGCCGCCACCAACTGTTTCAAATCCGTGATGAACTCGGCGTAGTTGTTCGTGCGGCCCGGCCCGTAGGGGATCATGATCATGTCCAGCCCGGCGTTGATGGATTGGGCGATGTCGGCTCGGTAATCCGGTGAAAGCTGGTCAATGGCCGCCCAATCGGAGACGAGAAACCCGCGGAAGCCCAGTTCGCCTTTCAGCACGTCGGTAAGGAGATGCTGATTGCCGTGCATTTTCACGCCGTTCCAACTGCTGTAAGAAACCATGATCGAACCGACGCCCGCCGCGATGGCCGTGCGGTAGGGCGGCAGATAAAGCCGGCGCAGCGTCGCCTCGTCGCACACGGTGTTGCCCTGGTCCATGCCGTTGGTCGTGCCGCCGTCGCCAATGAAATGTTTCGCGCAGGCGAGCACCGACGTGGGCGCGGCGGACAACTCCGGCCCCTGAAACCCCTTCACCGCGGCGAAGCCCAGTTCCGCCACCAGCGCGGTATGGTCGCTGTAACCTTCGTAGGTGCGCCCCCAGCGTTCGTCCTGCGGCACGGCGATGCACGGCGCGAAGGCCCAGCGGATGCCCGTGCCGGCGACCTCCTCGGCGGTGACGCGTTCGGCGCGTTCCACCAACCCGGGATCATGCGTGGCCCCCAAGCCGATATGATGGGGGAAAATCACCGCGCCCTCGATGTTGTTGTGCCCGTGGATGGCGTCAATTCCGTAAATCAACGGAATTTTCAGCCGGGTTTGGCGCGCCTGCGCCTGGAATTCCGAGACGAACTCCAGCCAGTTCTGCGCCGAGTTGCCCGCGGCGGGGTCGGCATTACCGCCGCTCAGGACGGAGCCGAGGAAATATTTCCGCACGTCCGCCTTGTCCTTGAGCGCGCCGGAATCCACCTGGACCATCTGGCCGATTTTCTCGTCCAGCGACATTTGCGCCAGCAACGCGTCCACCTCCCGGTCATGCCCGGAAAACAGCGGTGCGCCCCGGCCCGGCAGCGTAGGGAGGGAGATTAAGAGGGCGGCGGAAACAGATTTAAGACAGTTCATGGGGAGTTTTGGGCTTTTAACAACGGCTCGAGGACTTGGGCGAAAATGGCGGCCTGACGGAAGGAACCCAGATCGGTCGGATGCGAGCCGTCCACGCTGCCCTCGCCATCGTCGCCAAACAGGTGTTCCCCGGGGATGTAATAGAGATTCGTCAGCCCGTCCGCCTGCAAACGTTCAAAGGCGGCCTTCAATTCGGCGCGATCCTTCAAATGATACCCTTCCATGCGGCCGGCGATGAGAAATGAATCCTGCATCGTGCGGTCTTCCACCAAGACGATGGGCACGGTGGGATGCGCCGCACGGAGCTGTTTCACAAAGGGTTCGACGCGCGCCTTGATTTCATCCGCCACCAAGTTGGGCAGACAATCCAGCACATAAACCGAGGGATCCAGTTCCGCCAGCAGGCCGGCCATTTCGGGTTCCATTTTACCGTTGCCGGAAAAGCCGAGGTTGATCGTAGGCCAGTTGAACCGCCGGCCGAGTATTGCACTGTGAACCATGCCGGGGCGCGAGGCTGAGAGCCCCTGCAAAATCGAAGTGCCGTAAAAGACGATGGGCTTGCGTTCACCCGGACCCCACGGCGGGGCTTTTTCCAGCACCGCGCCGGCGGGAACGCCCAGTTCGACGAATTTCGTGCCGTTGTAGAGGGGCAGATACAACAGATATTCCCGCTTGCCCGGGATGAGATTTTCCACGAGCGTGACCTCATTCGTCTGGGCCGTGGGCTGGCCCACGGCCAGCCAATGCCAGCCCTGGTCCGTTCGGACATACAAATCCAGGCCGCTTTTGCCGATGGCGGTGATGTTCGGCAGATACAGCCAGGGATCGGTCACCGCCCAGCGGGCCCTGATCTTGGTGGCGTCCGTCACAAAGCGCACGCACAGGCCGGCGGAGTTTTGGCTCAAGTCCCAGACCGGTTTGCGCACCAAGCCTTCGGCCCGGGCGGGCAGGCGGTCGTAAAAATGCTTCGTATCGTCCCAACCGCGGCCTTCCACGCCCAAGGGGCGGATATCCGCCCAGCGGATGGCCGGGGCCACGGGCTGGGCCTGGGGCTGGGCACCCGCGCCACCGGTGGCGGCAATCCACAGCAGGGCCAACCGGGCGAGCCGGGCGGCGGAACGGCGGATGAAAAGGGTGCGGCGGCGCATAACCTGACAATAAATTGCGGGCAAAATGCCGGAAAATCGGCGCTTAAGCCAGTCCAGACTTTAAGGGACAGTCAAACCACGCGAAGATGGACGGAGACTTTTAGGGCGATGCGATGGCCGCGGACGAGCCATCAAAACGGTGGCAAATCAGGGAACCCTTCAACCGCGTGACGGCGGTTTAAGCCGGTCACAGACCGGCGCTTTGGGGGCAGCCAAGATACGCCCTCAAAAAAGCGGACCGTAAAACCGGTTCCTTGAGTCAGCCCAAGTTTCACAAACGGGGGGCAAAAAAGCGTGATTTTTTTGTCCCCGTTGGCGAAACTTGGGGTAGCTTTGGCTGGCATGGGCAAAGTTAAACCCACATTAACCAAAAATCGAATCCGGCTGGCCTACGCGGTGGCCGTGGTTGCCGATGTGCTGGAATTACCCATCACTGCGGTGGAAAACACCGTGATCGGAATGCTCCCCGGGGAATTGGCGGACGGGGTGGTGGACATTGTCGTCATGGGCATCATGACCCGGCTGCTGGGATTTCACTGGTTGTTCTTACCCTCCTTTGTATTGGAAGCCATTCCCGAAATTGACGTGCTCCCAACCTGGGTCGGCTGCGTGGCCTACGTGGTATGGCAACGGAAAAAGGAACCGGCGGCAGCGACCGCCCCTTCCCATGTGGAGGTTCAAACCAGCGTTCCTCCCCCGCTCCCGCGTTGAGATTTTAACGCCATATAGAAAGTGATCCGAGGCGGCGCGGGCGGAACTTTAGCCACCTGATTGTAACCTTTTCGTAACCTTTCTGTAACATTTAGTTCGCTTTTGTCTGAATTGTGTTATTATGAGGATGATGAATGCGCTATTATTCATTTTGCCACTCGGCGTCACTGTGGTGTTTGCCTTTTTGATGCTGCGGGCGGAAACCCGTCCTTAAAATGGTTCCGGGCATGGGTTTACGAACATTTTGGCCGGGAGGCCAAGGTGACCCCGTTTGTCCCTTTGATCTTTCGTGGAAGACGCCGCCGGCAGTCACTGAATGATCGTCGTCCCAACACTTCGACCGACCTGCTCGATTATTTTACTCCGCGACTCTTTGCCCCCTCCTCCGCCCATTCGTTGAGGATTGGGGTGCCAAACGATTGACGGCCCCGGGCCGGTGATCTAGCTTGCGTCATGCCGACGGTTCCGCGCCCAAAGCAATGATAATGTCCCTCCTCCGCCAATTCAAATTACCGGCCAGGCTCGGGCTGCTGCTGTTCCTTCTCGGACCGGGCCGGAGCCTCGCCCAAACGCCCGATTTTTCCGTGGTGCAGGAACCCTGGTTTGAAGTCCGCACCGCCCATTTTCACATTTATAGTTGCGGGGCCGTATCGGCGGTTTACAAGCTGACCGGCCGCTTGGAACAATTTTGCCAGGCGTATGCCTGGCTGGCCGGAACCCAGGCCGTCGCCTCGCCGCCGATTGTCGTGCTGGCGTTTCCGGATGAAGCAACCCTGAAGCCATTTTTACCCCTGTATCAGGGCCAGCCCGCCAATCTGGCGGGTTTCTTCAAACGGGGCGAGGATGAAAATCTCATCGTGCTGGCGCTGCCTTCCGGCGAAGACGGCGGCGAGGACATGGCGGTGATTTTTCACGAATACACCCACCTCCTCTTCCGGCATAACGACCAGTTCTGGCCGCTATGGCTGAAGGAGGGGATGGCCGAGACCTATTCCACCTTCGCCACCGACGGGCACAGTGTCCACCTCGCCGGCCCCATCCCGCATCACTTGGAATTATTGAAGCAGACCCCGCTCCTGCCGCTGACCGAGTTGTTTGCGGTCACCCATGATTCCCCACAATATAACGAGAGCAGCCGCCAGGGCATCTTTTACGCCGAGTCCTGGCTGCTCACGGAATTTCTCCTGGCGGGGGATCAACCCTACTGGCGCGCCCATTTCGGCCAATACACCACCCTGCTGCGCCAGGGTCAGGGACCGGAGGCGGCCTTCACCAACGCCCTGGGCGTCAGTCTGCCCGTGATGGAGGCGCAACTCCGGCGCTATCTGGCCAACCAACTGTTCCCGCCCCTCGAATTGAACCTGAAGGCCAATCTCTCCGCCCCCGTCAAGATCAACACCCTGCGGATGACGCCGGTCGAAATCTATTACCGGCTGGGCGATGAATTGCTGCGGATTGACCGGACGGAAGCCGCCGCCGCGTGGTTTGACCGGGCCCAAGATCTCGCCCCGGCCAGTCCGCTGCCCTACGAGGGCCGGGGCCTGCTGGCGGCGCAAAGCCATCACCCCGCCGAGGCCCTCCGCGCCCTGACCGCCGCCCTGCACCACGGCTCGACCAGTTTTCTGGCGTATTATATTTATGCCCGTGAACGCTACCGCCTCACGGCCGATGGCGACCGTTATGCTCCCCTCCAGGATGAAGCCGAGGCCGACGTCCGCGACAACCTGGCCAAATCACTGGTCCTCATGTCCGACTTTGCCCCGGCCCAGGAATTGATGGGCTTTTTTGGCATGGTGCAGGGCGACAATCCGGCGGAGACGGAAATGCATCTGCGCCGGGCCATTCAATTGGAACCGGAAGAACCCTCCTACCTCTATTCGCTGGCCCAATTTCAATTCAAAAATCAAAATCCCGCCGCCGCCCGCGAAACCCTGGAACCCCTGCTGAAGCCCAACATCGAACCCGAGTTGCAAGCCCACGCCCGGGAACTGATCCGCGACCATGACCAGTGAGCGGAGCCCCAAGCCTCAATCTGATCCCCGGGAGCCCGGGGGGGCCGTGCGGCGGACATCGTCGGCTTGCGTGTGGGGCCGGGAAAAAGTATCGTTCTGCCATGATTGCAACCTTGTCCCATAGTCAGGCCGACTTGCCCAGGCTGGTGGAAACCGCCCGCCGGGGTTGCATGGCTGCGCAGTTAGACGGGGCGTTGGCTCAACCCGGAGGGTTGAAAAACGGGAGTCGGGGATTGAACTCTGCAATTGGGAAGGAATTGGCCCATGAATGACACCCCGCCGGAAATCGCCAAACTCGTCCGGCAAAAACTGATGGCCCGCTCCGGCGAGGAGCGGTTCCTCATGGGGGTGCGCATGTTTGACGCCGCCCGCGCCATGGTGCTGGCCTCGCTGCCCGCCGGGCTGCCGCCGGAGGAATTGAAACGTCGGCTCTTCCAACGGATTTACGGGTATCCGCCGCCGTTTTGACACCGGGGTTCTTCTGGAGGGACACCAAAATCAAATGAGCAAACCCGCAAAACTACTGGAGAAAATTCTCCTCGGCGCCGCTGATGCGAATATTCCATTCGACGGCCTGTGCCAGTTGTTGCAAAGGCTCGGATTTCAGATGCGGGTCAGGGGCAGTCACCACATTTTTTATTGCGCCAGCGTTGAGGAAATCTTGAATCTGCAACCGCGTGGAGTAAACGCCAAGCCTTATCAGGTAAAGCAAGTGCGCAATCTCATTTTGAAGTATAAACTTGCGGAGGGAAAAATATGACCAAATACGAAATCATCATTTACTGGAGCGCAGACGACCAGGCTTTCATCGCTGAAGTGCCGGAACTGGCCGGTTGCGCCGCCGATGGCCCGACCCGCCAGGCGGCACTCAAAAACGTGGACACTGTCATCAACGAATGGATTGCCACGGCCAAAGAACTGGGCCGGCCGATTCCCGAACCCAAAGGCAGACTCGTTTTTGCCTGATTTGTGCTGTAATGCCCCTGAAAACACATACCGATGAAGCCATTGCCGAAGTGTGCGCCGCCCGCAAAGCATTATGCGACCGCTTTGGCAACGACCCGCGCCGCCTGCTTGCCTACCTGCGTGCCGGCCAGCGTGATTATCACGGAAACATCATCAAAAATTGGTCGGAGCCGCAACCTGCGACCGTCTGGCACGAAACGCCCCCAGTGAAAAAGAGGAGCGAATGAACCACATCGGTCAAACCATTGCCATTGCTGGAATCCGCCGCCCCTGCGCGACTGCGCGGGTGGGTCGGTCGTTTGCTCAACCCGGAGGGTTGCCAGACAGTAGCCGGGGGCTGAGCGCAGCAACACCCCCGGTCATGGCGCTAAAACAGGCCGCACCCCGGAGGGGTGCCAGACTCGGAATGATTTACAATGAAAGTCACCCATAACTGGCTCAAACAATACGTTGATTTCAACTGGTCGCCCGAGGAACTGACCGAGCGCCTCACCATGCTTGGCCTCGAGGTCGAGGGTGTCCAAAAACTGGGCGGGGAATTCGCCGGCATCGTCGTTGCGCAGGTCGTCACCCGCGACAAGCATCCGAACGCGGACAAACTTTCGCTCTGCCGCGTCAATGACGGCGCCGGCGAACGCCAGATTGTCTGCGGGGCGCAGAATTTCAAGGCCGGCGACAAGGTGCCGCTCATCCTGCCCGGCGCGTCACTCCCGCTCAAGCCTGGTGACAAGGAGCCGTTCACCATCAAGGTCGGCAAGATTCGCGGCGTGGAATCGCACGGCATGCTTTGTTCCCACGAGGAACTTGGGATTGATCCCGAGGCCATCGGGCATAAGAAAGAGGACGGGCTGCTCATCTTGCGCTCAGACGCCACGGTCGGCCAGCCCTTCGCCGAATACCTCGGTCGCAGCGGCAGCGATGTCGTGTATGATCTCGAAGTCACGCCCAATCGTCCCGATCTCAACAGCGTCATCGGCATCGCGCGCGAAATCGCCGCACTGACGGGGAATCCGCTGAAACTGCCCGAGGTCAACGTGGGAACGGTTGCCAGCCTCCCCGTTGCCGACCTGGTTCAAGTCCGTATCGAGGACGCCGAACTCTGCCCGCGCTACACGGCGCGTGTCATCCAGGGCGTGAAGGTCGGTCCCAGCCCGGATTGGTTGCGCAATACGCTGGAAAAAACCGGCATCCGCAGCATCAGCAACGTGGTGGACGTCACCAATTATGTCATGCTGGAAACCGGCCAGCCGCTCCACGCCTTCGATTATCATTTGATTGCTGGCGGAAGCGTTGAAACGATGAACCGTGAAACAGTTGCAGCGGAGAACGCTGTTCCAACGTTGCAACCCTCCAACGTTGCAACCCTTCAACGCTCCAACCCTCCAACGCTTAAACCCACCATCGTCGTCCGCCGCGCCGCCACCGGGGAAAAATTCAAGACCCTCGACCACCAGGAACGCACGCTCACCGGCGATATGCTGTTGATTGCCGATGAGCAACAGGGCATCGCCCTGGCCGGCATCATGGGCGGGGCGAACACGGAAATCAACGCGCAGACCGTGGATGTGCTGATTGAAAGCGCGTATTTCAACCCCACCAACATCCGCCGCACCAGCAAGGCCCTCGGCCTGCGCAGTGAGTCCAGTTACCGCTATGAGCGCGGGGCGGATGAGGGCATCTGCGAATGGGCCGGCCGGCGCGCCGCCCAGTTGATTTTGGAGACGGCGGGCGGACAATTGGCGGACGGTGTCGTGGACGCCCGACCCCAGGCGAAGGCGCCGAAGGAAATCACCCTGCATTTTGGGAAGTCAAAGGACTTGCTGGGCGTCGCGATTTCCCATGCGGACCAGGTTTCGTTTCTCACCCGGCTTGGGCTGACGGTTACGGGGCAGACGCCCGGGGCCAGCACGTTTCAGATTCCCACCTGGCGCGTGGATTTGAAGCGCGAGGTGGATTTGATCGAGGAAGTGGGCCGGCTGTTTGGCGTGGATAAAATTCCCAGCACCCCGCCGCGCGGCGCCCTGGGGAGCAACGCCTTTGATTCCGTCTATGATCAAATCGGCGAAGTGCGCCGCATTCTCACGGGACTCGGGCTGGATGAAGCCCAGGGGCAGACGTTGATTTCAGACACCGCCGCCCGGCGGACCGCCCCGCAGGTGGTGGCGCTGGAAAACCCCCTGAGCGGCGACATGAACGTGCTGCGCCCCTCGCTGCTGCCCGGGCTGCTGGATTCGCTGCGGATCAACCTCAGCCGCAAAAACGGCGAGGTCGCCCTGTTCGAAATCGGCCGGGTGTTCTCCGAGGCCGGCGGCCCGCCCAAAGAGGAGCGCCGCGTGGCCCTGGCCATCACCGGCCTGCGCCATCCGCCGTTCTGGAGCGGTGGCGAGCGGGACGCGAAATTTGACCTGTACGATCTCAAGGGTCTCGCCGAGGAATTGCTCGAACAGTTTGGCGTGCGCGGTGTCGTCTTCACCAAAAACCCGGAGTCCACCGCGCTGCTGCTCGAATCCGCCGCGATCACCCTGGGCGGGAAACTGCCACTGGGCCGGCTCGGCCAGTTGCTGCCGACCCTGGCGAAGCAATACGATTTGCGCGACGCGGTTTTTCTGGCCGAGTTCAACCTGGATTTGCTGCTGTCCAAACGCAACGCCGCCAAGGCCTTCAAGCCGCTGCCGCAATTCCCGTCCAGCCGCCGCGACGTGGCCCTGCTGGTGCCCGAAGCCGTCACCCACAATGCCGTGCTGGCCGCCGTGAAGCAGGCCCGGCCCGCCAATCTGGAGAGCGTGGAATTGTTCGATGTCTTCCGCGGCAAGCACGTGCCCGAAGGCCAGAAAAGTCTGGCTTACGCCTTCACCTATCGCGCCGCCGATAAAACGCTGACCGACGGGGAAGTGAACGCCGCCCAAGAAAAACTGGTGGGCGCTTTCAAGGCGCAGTTGCAGGCCACGGTGCGGGAGTGATTTGGCGTGCCGGGGTATGAATAAATTGCAGTGCTTTTTAGTTGCGGCCATTTTGACCGTAATGGCTGGCGCTTTTTTGGCGCGCCCAACCCAGTCAAGCCTGGTCAAACCGCGTGGCCACCTGGACACGAAATGTCCGGCGGGGGTGGCCGCTTGAGCCAAGCCGCTTCCGGTTGAAATTTTAACGCTTTTAACACTTTTAAACCGATTCCGGCTTGAACCGCCCATCTAACGACCAAACCAATCGTGATCGAACCTTGGTTGGGCGACGGTACTCCGTCTGCTTCAGGGGAGTTCTGCCAGCCGTGCGCTTTTGCCGCGCAAAGGCCGTTGCCAAGGCGGTCAACTGGCGTTAACTTGCCGGGTAGGAATCGCCTGCGCCATGATCACTCGTTCCAATGCCGGTAGAGTCTGCGCCGCCCTGCTCGCGGGGGCGGCACTGTGGTCCGCCCAGGCACAGTTTTTTGGCGGCGGCGGCTCGCGCCGGAGTTATCAAATCCGTGATCCGGAATTGATCCGGGAGCAGGACGAGATGGAAAAGGCAGTGGATCCGCGCTTCCAGGAGGATGTCTTCACTTTTGCCCGGTTGAAATTCGGGGCCGAGGAGGGTTACCGTTATGGCGGCGGCCGGATCTGGGACGATGACTCGCCGGATGCCGATTTGAGTCTCACTTACCGCTTGTTTCAGGTGACCAGTCTGAAAGTCCGCCCGGGACTGCATTACATTGACATCACAACCAAGGATTTGGCGAATTATCCGTTCGTCTATGCGGCGGCGGCGGGCCGGATGGACTTGACGGATGACGAGGTTTCGGCTTTGCACACGTATCTGCTCAACGGCGGTTTTTTGATGGTGGATGATTTTTGGGGTGACGATCAGTGGCGGCACTTTTACGAGCAGATCAAACGGGTGTTTCCGGATCGGGAGCCGGTGGAATTAAAGCCCGATCACCGCATTTTTCACACGGTGTTTAACTTCAAGCAGGCGCCGCAGATTCCCAGTGTGGGGGCGTTTCTGCAGACAGGCCAAAGCTACGATCCGGGCTGGCCGTATTTTGAGAAAAATCACGACGCCCATTACCATGCCATCTATGACGATCATCAGCGCATGATGGTGGTGATCTGTCACAACAATCATTTCGGCGACGGTTGGGAGCATGAAACGGAAGACCAGCGGTATTTTGACGCTTATTCCGAACCGGCGGCTTACCCGATGTTCATCAACATTCTCGTCTATGCCATGACCCATTAGCAGTGATTGAGAAATATACGAATGGCTTTTCCCGGGTCATGAAAATCAGTCGCTGGCATGATTGGGTTGGGTTCGGGTTGGCCGTCGCGTTCACGACGGGATTCCCGGCGCGGGCGGAGGTTCCGGCGGCGCCAATGGCGGCGGCGGCATCCGTATTAAAGCCGCTGGAGGCACCGGATCAACCGCCGAATCTCGTGCCACTGTCCCCCGGGGAGCAACTCGGCAAGGACATTTTTTACGATGACTCGCTTTCCGATCCCACTGGTTATTCGTGCGCGACCTGCCACAACCCGCAGACGGGGTTTACCGGGCCCAGTTCGTCGGTGAACCGCATCGCGGGGCCGGTGCCGGGGGTGATTCCCGGGCGTTTCGGCCGCCGCAATCCGCAGCCGATTGCGTATGCGACGTACAGCCCCCGGGGTCCGTATTTGTCGCGCAACGAGGGGGGAACGTATATTGGAGGCACCTTCTGGGATGGCCGCACGCCGGACACGGCCACGCAGGCGCGCCTGCCGTTTCTGGACGCGAACGAAATGGCCAACCGGCCGGTCGGCCCCGCCCCGCCGTGCGCGGGCGGTTATTCGCCCGTCCTGGCGGAAAAGCTGGCGAGCCGTCCGTATGCGGGGCGGTTTGAAAATGTGTTTGGCCGGGACGTCTTTAATACCGCCACCGCCCGGCAACTTTATGAGTTCGCCACGGCGGCGCTGGCGGTGTATGAGGCCTCGACGGAAATCAACCCATTCAGCTCGAAATACGATGCCTCCACCAACGGGGTGCCGCCCCGGCATCTCTACACCTTCACCCCGGCCGAAGAAAATGGGCGGGTGCTGTTTTTTGGCAAGGCGCAATGTTTTGAATGCCATTCCTCCGCCACGCTCGATTCAGTGACGCGGGCCACACAGGGGCGGGAAACGTTCACGATGTATTGTTACGCCAATCTCGGCGTGCCCAAAAATCCGGACAATCCCTTTTACGTCAACACCAACCGCGCCGCCAACCCCGGGGGGTGCAATCCGCTCGGCGCTGATTTCATTGACTACGGTCTCGGCGGCAACCCGAATCCGGCCCCGGATGGCACGGTGTTCATGGACGTCACGCCCGGCGACATCGTTCAGTTCAACGGGTTGTTCAAGGCCCCCACGCTCCGTAATGTAGATCAGCGGCCGGATCCGGGCTTTGTGCGGTCTTACATGCACGACGGGGTGTTCAAGAGTCTGGAAGAGGTGGTGCATTTTTACAACAAGCGGAGCGTGGCGACCAATGCTGCCGGCAGGGAGATCGCCTTTGATTGGAGCGCGGGTCCGCCGGCGGGTTACACGCCGATTTTTCCACCGCCGGAATACCTGGGTTACCCCGCCAATCTCCAAAACATCGCGGCGGTGACGCCCGCTGCATTCGCCGCCCTGCATCGGCGGGTGCCGGAGGCCGGCGACGTTGCCAAAAACGGGCAGGTGGGCAACCTTGAGTTGACACTCCAGGAGGAGGCCGACCTGGTCAGTTTCCTCAAAACCCTCACGGACGGCTTCATGCGACCGGAGCCGGTATCGCCGGATTTGTCTTTTCTCCTGAAAGACCTGCCATCGCCGCCGGTCGCCGGCTGGTTGATCGGGCAAATCAAGGCGGAACAGTTTCTCCGGGACGTGGTGCAAACGTCCCCCCAGCCGCCCGGCTCAACCCCGGCGGTCGCGAATCCAACGACGGGAGCGTTCTTGAATCTGACGAATTTGCTGGTGCCCGGTGTCGGCCGATGATGCGGGTGGCTCGTCACGGCTGTTCGTAAAGCTTCGCAATTTCCAATAGGATGACTTCCAATTGTTGGTAGTATTCGGTTTCATTCATTGCGGCCTTGCGGGTGTGGAGTGCGCCTAAGGACTTTTCCAATTCGTCCCGCCGCGCGCGGTCGGTCGGCGTGAGTTCCTGTTCGGCCGGGCCGCGGACCAGGATGAACTGGTGGGCCCGGACGCCGTCCACGGATTTGCCGTTGGCGGCGGTCTTGACGGCGCGCACACCGCGAAACCAATCGGCGGGCGTGCCGAGGCCGTCACCGTTGTCATCGAGCAGGGCGTGTTCGGTGGCCAGCCGGCCGGCTTCCTTGTAAAATTGCGCGACTTCGCGCGAGGCGAGGAGAAAGGCCTCGAGCAGGGAGGTCTGGCCGTCCTTGTCCAGGTCCGCCGCCGGATCGGCGATGGCCCGGGCGAGATAACCGCCAAAGCGGGTGGCGTTGACTTCGTAACCGCTCCGGGTGGCGGTGATGATCACGCGGTTGGGCCCGGAAAGGGCGTTGAGGAAGGGTCCGCTCGCGGAGGCGCATTGAATGATCGCCAGCGGCCGTTGGCAGGGCTTCAACACCCCCGCGAGATCGGACGCCGACAGGTCGGGGCCGCGCAGATTGAATTTGGCGGAACGCCCGTCATAGGTGCCGTGGCCGAGGAAGACCAGCCACAATTCGCCGCTGGGTTTGGCCACTTCATTGGTCAGGACATTGAGCAGCCGGGTGCGATCCTCGTCGGGGTTGTTGGTGGCCTGGCCGATGACCACGGTTTGCAGGCCGCCTTTGGCGGCGGCCTGTCGCCACAAATCGGCCTCGGCGGAGAACTGTTCCGCGTATTCGGGCGCGCCGGGCGCGCCGACCACCAGGACGAGGGTTCGCGGGTCGTTGGTTTGCGCGGGGGAGGACGGCGGGGTTAACAGTAGCGCCAGCAGCAGGGCGGCGAAGATTGCGGCCAGGCGCCACCCGTGCATCCTGATGTTGTTGGGGAGGTCGGATAGGTGCGCGGGTTGGAACTCGACGACGTGTCGTCTCGTCCAAAAGCGGCGACTTGTCGCCGCACTCCAAATGCCCTCGCCTGAAAACCGCCCACAACTTCGGGAGGCTCCGTGGCGCCAACGGCTGGCCGCGAGGACGCGGCCAACAACGCCCGGGGCGGGCGTGCTCCCCAAAGGCGGAATTCGGATTAATTTCACGGCATTCCTTTCCAGCGCCGGAGGCCCCACTCGGCCACAAAGCAGCCCAGCACCCATAGAAACACCCACGGCTGCTGCCACAACGGTTCGGTAAAGGTCTCGGTGATGGGGGCCGACCGGGTGGGGAGTTGGCGGACAAATTGCTCCAAATTCGCGAGCGGCACGACTTCCCCGCCGGTCCGCCGGGCCAGCGTTTCCATCAATGCACGATTCGGTTTCAAGGAGCGAAATTCGGCCGCGGCCGGATCGGATGTCCAACCCGCCACCGCGCGCCCGCCGGCGCGGCCATCGGCGCGCGTGACTTGCGCGGCGACGGAATAAGCCCCGGTCTCCCGGGCAATATACGTTGCTTCATAAGCGCCCGGAACGGTGGCCGAGGGCTCGGCCGTCAGTTCCACGGAATTGGTGTCCGTAGCGGTGCCCGCGCCGTTTTCCGCAGCCAGGAGCCGGACCGGACCGACGGTGAGTCGCACCGTGGCGTTGTCCAGGGGCAGGAATTGTTCATCCCGCGCCATAACGGTGAGCCGGACTGCGGCGGGATCGCCGCCGGCGGAGGTCTCCGGGGTCACGGAGATTTGCGGCGGCACGTCCGACACGAGCCAGCGAACGAGTTGCCGCCAGGATTTTTCCAAATCTTTTTGCTTCGCGGAGTCGCCCAGTTCCCAGCGCCACAAATCGCCGATCATCAGGGCGGCGGTGCGGCCCGCGCCAAAGCGTTGGGCGACGAGCGCCGGATGCGTCTGGTTTTCCGCATCCGTGACCGTGGCGAGCACGCTGGCGCCGGGTTTGACGGTGTTAACCGTATTAACGACGTTAAATCCCGGCATGGCGTCCAGCCGGGATTTTTCATCGGCCTCGGTGGCGCGCAGGCGGGTCCAGGGCTGAAGCCAGCCTTCGCGCGTGAGGGTGAGTTTCCAATCGGCCGGCACGGTGGCCGCTCCGGCTT
>Ga0302202_10004751_pt1 | contig 14150 bp, 13 predicted proteins | sample II_Bog_N3_3_FD_194579 | JGI IMG/M metagenome (GOLD analysis project Ga0302202, IMG submission 194579) | Peat permafrost microbial communities from Stordalen Mire near Abisko, Sweden - II_Bog_N3_3 | ecosystem: Environmental > Terrestrial > Soil > Wetlands > Peat | place: Sweden: Abisko...
GCAGGCCGGACAGCCAAGATGCAGGAGAGCAGCCGTGAACGCCGCGCTCGTCATCATCGGCCTAGCGACGCTCGGCGCGCTGGCGCTCGGCCTCGCCGCGCACCGCGGCGTGCGCATGACCCTCGAACAGTGGACGGTCGCCGGGCGCGGCTTCGGCGGCCCGCTGGTGTTCCTGCTGACTGCCGGCGAGATCTACACCACCTTCACCTTCCTCGGCGGCAGCGGCTGGGCCTACGGCCGCGGCGCGCCGACCTTCTACATCCTCGCCTACGGCTCGCTCGCCTATTTCATGTCCTACTGGCTGCTGCCGCCGATCTGGCGTTACGCCAAGCGCGAGCGCCTGCTGTCGCAGCCGCATTTCTTCTCCCACAAATACGACAGCCCATGGCTGGGCGTGCTGGTCGCCGCGGTCGGCGTCGTGGCGCTGGTGCCCTATCTGGTGCTGCAGTTCCAGGGCCTCGGCATCATCGTCTCGGTCGCTTCCTACGGTTCGATCGCTCCGGCGGTGGCGGTGTGGATCGGCGCGGCGACGGTGACAATCTACGTCATGATCTCCGGCATGCACGGCGTGGCGTGGAACGCCGCCGTCAAGGACGCGCTCATCCTCGTCGTCGTCGTCTTCCTCGGCATCTACCTGCCGGTGCATTATTACGGCGGCATCGGCGCGATGTTCCAAGCCATCAACGCCGCCAAGCCGGGATTCCTCGCCTTCAAGCCGACCGGCCAGAGCGTCTTGTGGTTCCAGTCGACGGTGATCCTGACCGCGCTCGGCTTCTTCATGTGGCCGCACGCGTTCTCGGCGATCCTGACCTCGAAGCGCGAGCAGACCTTCCGCCGCAACGCCGCGCTGCTGCCGCTCTACCAGCTGATCCTGCTGTTCGCATTCTTCTGCGGCTTCGCCGCGATCATGCAGGTGCCCGGCCTGACCGGCGCGCAAGCCGATCAGGCGCTGCTGCGCCTGTCGATCCAGTCCTTCGACCCGTGGTTCGTCGGCGTCATCGGCGCGGCGGGGGTGATGACGGCGCTGGTGCCGGGGTCGATCATCCTGATCTCCGCCGCGACGCTCATCGCCAACGACGTGCTCAGGCCGCTGCGGCCGGAGCTGTCGGATTCCGCGATCGGCCTGACCGCGCGCGCCATCGTGCCGCTGGTCGCGCTGATCGCCGTCTATTTCACCCTCGAGGGCGGACAGACGCTCGTCGCGCTGCTGCTGATGGGCTACGCCTTCGTCACCCAGCTTTTCCCGGCGCTGCTGTGCAGCCTGCTGCCGCGCAACCCGATAACCAAGTATGGCGCGGCGGCGGGAATCGTCGTCGGAGTCGTGGTCGTCGCTTTCGTGACGCAAACCAAGATCGGCTTCGCCGAAATGCTGCCGTTCCTGCCGGCGCGGGTCGGGGACGTCAACGTCGGCTTCGCGGCGCTGATCCTCAACCTGGTCGCCGCCTTCGTCGTCAGCTGGGCGACGCGGCGAACCCCGGCCGCCGCGGCCGCGCCGTCGCTCTAGGAGAACATCTCGCAGTCGCTCGGTCCGGCGCGCTCCGGATCGGCGTCGGTCGGGTCGCTCCGCGCCAGGCTGGTCGCCAGTTCCTGCAGGTCGATCAGCAGGCTCGCGTTGTTCGAGTCGGCGACCCATTCCGACGGCATGTCGCGCGACAGGCGCTCGAGGAAGTGGGCGATGCCCGCGACCTCCTGTCGGGCGCGGTCGAGGTCCTGGAGATCCCGGAATTGGGGCGTTCTCGGCGAGGCCGTTTCGAAGACGAGGCGGCCGACGGCGTCGTCGACCCTTTCCAGTCGCCGGGTGACCTTGCGCAATTCGTCGGTCACGCGGCGCAGGGTTTCGCCGATCGGGGAAAGCGGGTGGTTGGCGGACTGACTCACGGACCCATCCTCAGTTCGTCGACTCTAGGGCTCACGCGCAACATTCAGAACAGTTCGACGTCGCCGACGTTACGGCTGATCGACGGCTTGATCGGCCTCTCGTCGATGCCGCCCGACGCGACATAGGCCTGACGGGCGCGGCCGGAGACCGGCCAGTATTGCAGACGCCGGCCGCGATCGCCGCCGAGGTCCTTGCCGACCACGGAGATGCCTTCGTGACGGAGGTAGCGCTCGGCGAATTCGGCGTTCTTCTTGCCGATGTCCGACAGCCCGCTCATCATCCGCGCGCCGCCGAACAGCTTCGCCTCGAGACGGTCGCGCTGCGCGCCCTGCTTCATCAGCCCGTTGATCAGAAGCTCCATCAGATAGTCGCCGTAGCGCTCCGCCTCATGATCGTGCGAACGCCCGTCCTCGCCGGGCAGCAGGAAGTGGTTCATGCCGCCGACTCCGGTCACCGGGTCGCGTATGCACGCCGCCACACACGACCCGAGCAGGGTCGCGACGACCACAGTGGGATCGTCCGTCACTCGGTACTCGCCTTGAACGATATGTATTCGGCGCTCGGGCCGCACCGCCTGATTCATGACAACTTCCCGACAACCGCTTCGATCGTCGCGCGCAGCTGCGCGACCGTGAATGGCTTGGTGATGTAATTGTTGAGCGCGTACTGGCGCCCGCGATCAATCAGCGTCTTGTCGGCGCTGCCGGTGATGAGGATGAAGCCGATGCGCGCCGTCGCCTTGTTCTCGCGCAGGCGCTTCAGCAGCGACAGGCCGTCGAGGCCCGGCATGTTCATGTCGGAAATGACGAGGTGAACGGGCTGGGCGACCAGCGCCTGCAAGGCCACCGCGCCGTCCTTGGCGATGACGACGCCTCGCACGCCCATCTGATCGAGCGCGTCGACGATGAGGGCGCGACTGACCGATGTGTCGTCGACCACCATGACCCGAATCTTTTCCGCGATCGACATGACTCAGTTCTTTCCACTCGACGTCAGCTTGAGAATCCCGGCGCGCATCTCGCCGATGGGCAACTGACGCTCCACGGCCCCGATCTCGAAAGCAACCTTCGGCATGCCGTAGACCACGCTCGAGCCTTCGTCCTGACCGAGCGTGCGCGCGCCTGAGCGCCGCATCGCCATCAGGCCGGCCGCGCCGTCGCGGCCCATGCCGGTCAGGATGACGCCGAGCGCGCGCGCGCCGAACGCCTTGGCCGTCGACTCGAACATCACGTCGACCGAGGGGCGGTGGCCATTGACCTGCTCGCTGGCGCTGAGCCGACAAGTCGGACGGGTCCCGCCCGACACTTCGAGATGGGTGAGCGTGCCTGGCGCGACATAGACGCGGCCGACCTCGATCGGCGCCCCGTCCTCGGCCTCGGCGACATGCGCGCCGGTCAACCCGTCGAGACGGCGCGCGAAAGACCGGGTGAACGGGCTCGGCATATGCACGGTGACGACGGTCGGCGGGCAGTTCTCGGGGAAGCCGGAAACCACCGCAATCAACGCCTCGACGCCGCCGGTCGACGCGCCGATGGCGACGATCTTGCCGTCGGGCTTGTAGCCGGCGACCTGCGGGGCGACGCTCGCTGCGCGCAGCCCATGCGGCCGCAGCCGCGCGCTGGCGGCGGCCCGGACGCGGGCCGGCAGATCGTCGAACGAATTGGGATGCTCGATCGACGGCTTGCCGATGCAGTCGACCGCGCCGAGCTCCATCGCGCGAATCGTCGCGGTCGCGCCGCGGGCGGTGAGGCTCGAGACCATCACCACCGGGAATGGCCTCAGCCGCATCACCTTTTCGAGAAACTCGAGTCCGTCCATCCGCGGCATCTCGACGTCGAGCGTCATGACGTCGGGATTGAGCGCCTTGATCGCTTCGCGCGCCTCGAGCGGATCGGCGGCCTGGCCGATCACCTCGATTGCGGGATCGTCGGTCAGCGCGGCCGAAATCAGGCCGCGCATGGTGGCCGAATCGTCGACGACGAGCACCCTGACCGGGTTCATGCGCCGTCCCCGCCCTTGAGCCGGTAGGCGGTGACGCCGTCGCTGACGAAGCTCGCCGCCGCCGGTCCCGTCACCCGCTCTGAATGGCCGATGTAGAGAACGCCGTCGCGCTCGAGCTTGCCGGCGAACTTGCCCCAGACCGATTGTTGGGTCCGCTCGTCGAAATAGATGACCACGTTGCGGCAGAAGATCACGTGGAACTTGCCTGGCATCGGCCAGACGCCGTTGAGATTGAGGGTGCGAAAGACGACCAGCCGGCGCAACTCCTCGCTCGCCTGCAGAGCGCCGCGGGCGTCCCCGCCGGCGAGCGTGAAATAGCGGCTGCGCAGCGCAGCCGGCGCGTCGACCAGCGCGGCCGCGGAATAGACCCCGCGCCGTCCTTCCTCGACCACCCGCGGGTCGATGTCGGTGGCCAGGATGCGGATGTCGAGGGCGGCGGCGTTGGGCTCGAGGCCGAGCACGGTCAGCGCCATCGAATAGGGCTCCTGCCCGCTCGAGCAGGCGGCCGACCACAACCTGACCCGCCCGCCGCGACGCGCCGCCTCGATCAGCGGCGGCAGCACGCGGGAGCGCAGATGCTCGAAATGATGCGGCTCGCGGAAAAAGCGCGTGACGTTGGTCGTCAGCGCCGACAGCATTTCGAGCCGTTCGCCCGCGCCGTCCTGCGAACCGACCAGATCGCAATAGTCGCGAAAATTCTCGAGATTGAGCGCGCGCAGCCGCTTGACGAGGCGTGAATAGACCAGCGTCGTCTTCGTCTCCGGGATGTAGATCCCGGCGTCGGCGTACAGCATCGCCGCGATGTCTTTGAAATCGCGTTGGGTCATCGCGAACTCGCTCGCTTCGAGCGGTCCGCGGGCGGCCGCCGCCAACGCCTGGTTCACGCCGCCGCCTCCGTCTCGGTCGACATGATGCTGTCGAGCTCGATCACGCCGATCATGCGCCCGTCGATCGCCAGCATGCCGCGAACAAACGACCTGACGAAGGCTGAGGCGACCTCCGGGGTCGGCTGGATCGTCTCGGTGGTGAGGGTCAGAATGTCCGACACCGCGTCGACCAGCAGACCGACGATCTGCGCGCCGACCTGCACGACGATGATGACCTGCCGCGCCGACGCGTCGGTCGGCGGAAAGCCGAGCCGCTCGGCGAGGTCGACAATCGGCAGCACCGAACCGCGCAGATTGATGACGCCCCGCACGTAGGGTGGCGCGTGCGGCAGCGCCGTCGCCGGCGTCCAGCCGCGAATCTCACGCACCGACATGATGTCGATGCAGAACTCCTGCACGCCGATGCGGAAGGCGATGAATTCGCGCGGGGCGTCGGCTACGGTGTTGGCTTCCTTCATGGGATCAACCTGTTGCGGCGAGAAGCGGTTCTTGCGCGCTGCGATTGGTGCGCGCGACGAAGGTGTCGATGTCGAGGATCAGCGCGACGCGCCCATCGCCGAGGATCGTCGCCGCGGCGATGCCCGGCACCTGCCGGTAATTGGCCTCGAGACTCTTGATCACGACCTGGCGCTGGTCATGGATGGCGTCGACCACCAGCGCACAGCGGGTGCTGACCTCGGTTTCGACCACCAACACGACGCTGCCCACCGGATCGGCCGCGTCGCGGCGATAGCCGAGTTCCTGACCGACGTCGATCAGCGGCGCGAAGCCGCCGCGGTCGGAGATCACGCGCGCGTTGACGCCGAGCGCGTGCACTTCGCCGCGCTTCGGCCTCAGCGTCTCGACGATCGCCGTCAGCGGCACGACCAGCGTCTGGTCGGCGACCTTGACCACCATGCCGTCGAGCACGGCGAGCGTCAGCGGCAGGCTCATCGAGAAGGTCGAGCCCTTGCCGGGGCGCGAAGAGATGGTGATGCGGCCGCCCAGCGCCTGGATCGAGCGCTTGACGACGTCCATCCCGACGCCGCGGCCCGAGATGCTGGACACCGTCTGCGCGGTCGAGAAGCCGGGCATGAACAGCAGATTGTCGATCTCGCTCTCGCTGAGCTGGGCGTCGGGGGCGATCAGCTCCTTCTTGATCGCGATCTCGCGCACCCGTTCACGGTCGATGCCGGCGCCGTCGTCGGAGACTTCGATGACGATGCGGCCGGAGCGATGGGCGGCCGAAAGTTTGACCTCGCCTTGAGCCGGCTTGCCGGCCGCCTCGCGCACTTCCGGCCGCTCGACCCCGTGATCGACGGCGTTGCGGATCATGTGGGTGAGCGGATCGGCGAGGCGCTCGATCACCGTGCGATCGACCTCGGTCGCCTCACCCTCGGTGCGCAGCCGAACGATCTTGCCGGTCGCGTCGGTCAGCTCGCGCACGATGCGCGACATGCGCTGGAACAGCGGCTTGACCGGCTGCGCGCGGATCGCCATCACCCCTTCCTGGATCTCGCGGGTCAACTGCTCGAGGGCGCCGAGGCCGGCCGCGACGCTCGAGGAGCGCGCCAGTCCCGCCTCCAGCACCCGCTGCGACAGCATCGCCTGGTTGATCACCAGCTCGCCGACGAGATTGATCAGCCGGTCGACGCGCTCGAGATCGACGCGGATTGTCGCCGCGGTCGCGGTCGCCTCCGGCTTGCCGGGCTCCGCCTTGGCCCTCTCGGCCTCTCCGGCCGCGGTTGCGACCGGCGCTTCGGCCGGCGCCACATCGGCCGGCGCGACATCGGCCGGCGCAACGACGTCGTTGGCGACGGCGACCGGCGTCGGCGGCGCGAGCTCGACCGGCGCGCTCGCCTCTGGCGCCGCGATGGGACCGGCGCGGTCGACGACGATCTCCAGTTCGCAGTCGTCGACGACGAATTCGAACAGTTCGTGGATCGAGGCTTCGTCTTCCGCCGTCGTCAGCTGGACTCGCCAGGCGAGATAGGCGCCTTCGGGGTCGAGCGCGTCGAGGGTCGGCACATGGCGCGCGTCGCATTCGACGCGAAACTCGCCCATTCGCGACAATTCGCGCAGCAGTCGGACCGTTTCGTTGCCCTTGCGATAAAGATCGGGCGCGGGAATGAGCTTGATGGCGTAGCGCGCGGTTTGCGACTCGGACGCGCCGAGGTCGTCGAGCGCGAGCAGAACCGGCTGGAAGTCGAGCCCTTCGGCCTCGCCGGCGCCCGTTTCGGCCGGCGCCTCCTTGACGTTCTCGGTCAGCGCCTTCAATTCGGCGATCTGCGCCTCGACCCGCGCTTCTTCGACCGCATCGCCGCTGCGCGCCGACTTGACCAGATCGGCGAGCAAATCGGCCGAGCGCAGCATGGTGCGCATAACCGCCGGCGAAGTGGCGAGTTGATCGGAACGGATCAGGTCGAGGGTGGTCTCGAAGGTGTGCGCGAAACGCACCAGCCGGTCGAGCTTGAAGGCGCCGGCGCCGCCCTTGATCGAATGGACGGCGCGAAACACTGCGTTGACCGTCTCGGAATCGGCGACGCCCTCTTCCATCGCGTTCAGGCCGACCTCCAGCTCGCCGAGCTGTTCTTCGCATTCCTGGAAGAAGGTCTCCCGGATCGCCGCCATCGTGTCCATACGAACAGCCCTCGAAAATCGCTTAAGCCGCCACCCGCCGCACCACGTCGACCAGCTTGGCCGAGTCGAACGGTTTGACGATCCAGCCGGTCGCGCCGGCGCGCCGCGCGAGATTCTTCTTCTCCGGCGAACTCTCGGTCGTCAGCACGAGGATCGGAATGCCGAGGTAGCGCTGGTTGCGACGAACGCTCTCGATGAAGCCGAAGCCGTCGAGCTTCGGCATATTGATGTCGGTGATGATGACATGCGGCGTCTCTTGCTCGAGGACCTCGAGCCCGTGGACGCCGTCGACCGCCTGGATGACGCGATAGCCCGCATCCATCAGCGCGACCTTGAGCATGTCGCGCATGGTGCGCGAGTCGTCGACGGTTAGGATCGTCATACTCATTTGGGCGATTCTCCAGTCACGAACATTCGATCGATTCCGATGAGTTTGAGATCCTCGACCATGCGTGGCGCGCAATTGACGATCGACAGCGGAACGCCATCGGCCGCCCATGTGCGCTTCGCCGACAGCAGCACCTGGACGCATTGCGCGCCGAGCTGGCCGACCGCCGACCCGTCGACGACGACCGGCCGGCCGCGGCGCGAAAGCAGGGCGGCGGCGAGCGGCCGGGCGGCGGGTAGATCGAGCGCCGCCGGCAGGCGCAGGACGCCCTCGGCGTCGCCGCGGGGCGCGGAATTGGCAGGCGGCGGTTGACGAGCGGCCGCCGCAACCGGCGGATCAGGATTTGCAACGGGCGGCGGCATGACTTCCTCCTCCTCGCGCGGCGGTTCGGCTGCGGCGACCGACGGCTGGTCGGTCGTTTCCTCGGCGCGCGTTACGACGCTGGACGGCGACCACGACGACGGCAGCCTGTCGTCACGGTCGCTGAGATCGACCTTGGGGTAGTACTCGCCCTTGGCGAACCAAGTCTTGCCCGACCGCCGACGTGAGGCCGAAGGCTTAGCCATGACGCCCTCCCGGCGCGGGCGCGTGGGCGTCCGATGGCGGACAAGGCAGGCTGGCGTACGCGTTCATGCGGCCTCGCGAAGAGAACGGGTCTCCTCCCTTGCCGACGGCGAATGGCGACCCGCCGCGCCGATCCAGACGAGGCGCGCGGCGCTCAGGCCGTCGCGTTCAAAGGCGAAAGGAGCATGTCGGGTTCGGGAACCGACGCGAGCGAATGGCGTCATGCCGCGGAGCGCCCCCCAAGGCGGATTCCGTCGATCGCATGACAAGTCCTAAACAGGATTGGTTTATCGAAACTTAAGAGTCCCGCCGGTTCGCCGGCCCCCGCCGCGATTTACGGTTCACGGACGTATGGAACCCGCCGTCCCCATGCGGCGGCGGCGCAGGGGCCACCTCACCCCAGCGCCTCGAGTTCGCCGATCATCCGGTCGATCAGCGACAGGCCGATGCCCCAGAAGGCGGGATCGCGCGCGTCGAGGCCGAACGGCGCCAGCAGTTCGGCATATGGCTTGGAGCCGCCGGCGGCGAGCATGGCGAGATAGCGGTCGGCGAAACCGGCCGGCGCGCGCTCGTAGACGCCGTAGAGAGAATTCACCAGGCAGTCGCCGAAGGCGTAGGCATAAACGTAGAACGGCGAGTGGATGAAGTGGCCGATATAGGCCCAATACGTCTCGTAGCCGGGACCCAGCCGGATCGCCGGCCCGAGGCTCTCGCTCTGCACGCTGAGCCAGGCGGCGTTGATCGCCTCCGTCGTCAGCTCGCCCGCGCGCCGCTCGAGGTGGAGGCGCCGCTCGAACTTGTAGAACGCGATCTGCCTCACGACGGTGTTGAGCATGTCCTCGATCTTGGCGGCGAGCATCGAGCGCCGCATCGCCTTGTCGTCGGCCGAGGCGAGCAGCGCGCGGAAAGTCAGCATCTCGCCGAACACCGACGCGGTCTCGGCGAGGGTCAGCGGCGTCGGCGCCATCAGCGCGCCGTTCGGCGCGGCGAGAGTCTGGTGAACGCCGTGGCCGAGCTCGTGCGCGAGCGTCATAACGTCGCGCGGCTTGCCGAGATAATTGACCAGCACATAAGGGTGGGCGGAGGGCGTCGTGGGATGGGCGAATGCGCCGGGCGCCTTGCCCGGAAGCGGCGGCGCGTCGATCCAACCCTCGTCGAAGAAGCGCCGGGCCACCTCGGCCATGCGCGGCGAGAACGCGCCGTATGCGTCGAGCACCGTGTCGCGCGCGACCCGCCAGGGAAAGACGCGCGTCGGCGCGTCGGGCAGCGGGGCGTTGCGGTCCCAATGATCGAGCTGCGGCTTGCCGAACCAGCGCGCCTTCAACGCGTAATAGCGGTGCGACAGGCGCGGATAGGCGTCGGTCACCGCCGCCTCCAGCGCATCGACCACCTCGCGCTCGACGCGATTGGCGAGGTGGCGCGAATCCGCGACATCGGCGAACTTGCGCCAGCGGTCGGAAATCTCCCTGTCCTTGATCAGCGCGTTCATGATCAGGGTAAAGAGCCGAAGATTGCCGCCGAGCGTCTTGGCGAGCGCCGCGGCGGCCGCCTCGCGCACGCGGCTGTCGGCCTCCTGCAGCTTGCCGAGCAGCGGCTCGAGCGTCAGTTCCTCGCCGTCGAAGGAGAAACGCAGCGAAGCGATCGTCTCGTCGAACAGCCGGTTCCAGGCGGCGGCGCCCGACATCGACTTTTCCAGGAACACCTGCTCGAGCTCGTCGCTGAGCTGGTGGGGCCGCTCCTTGCGGATGTCGGCGAGCCAGGGGCGATATCGGGCGAGCGGCGAATCGCGCGTGGCCGCGTCGAGCTGCGCGTCGTCGAGCCGGTTGAGCTCGAGCTCGAAGAACAAGAGCTCGCCGGCGAGCTCCGTCACCTTCTCCTGCGCGTCGCCGAAGAACTTGGCGCGCTTGGGATCGCTGGTGTCCCCGGCGTGCAGCAGCGACGCGTAGGAGATGATGCGGCCCATCAGGTCCTGCAGCGCTTCGTATTCTTGGACCGCGCCGAAAAGACGCTGGCCGGCGTCGGGCGCCTCCGCGAGCGCGGCGAGCTTGCCCTGGTAGGCGGCGGCGAAGCGCTTGCATTCCGCGGCGGCGCGCGCGAGATCGGCGACGAAGCGCGGCGAGTCCATGCCCTCGTAGAGGTCGTCGAGGCGCCATTGCGGCAATGGCCCGAGATCGACCGGCGTCGTCGCAGCCGCGGCCGAGGCCGCCGCCTGCGCGACGCCGCCGCCTGCAAATGCGCCGGCGAAGGAAACGCGCGCGCGGTCAGTCATGCGATCGGCCTCATCGTCCATCAAGCGGCGGCACTATCGCCGAACCGCGACGCGGCATCAATCGTAGCGACGCCGGCCGCGTCATAATGGGACGACATTAACACGACATTTACCGCGATGGCCGACTGTCCGGCGACACGCGGCGGTTGAAGGCCGCCTCTGATGGAAAGCTCATGGCCGCCCTGATTCTCGTCGTCGACGACGATCCGATCCAGCGCCGCTTGCTCGAAGCAATGTCCCGGCGCTTCGGCTATGACGTCGAAACGGCCGACTCGGGCGAGGCGGGAATGACGCGGCTCGAGGCGAGCGGCCAGCCGCCGATCGATCTCGTCGTGCTCGATCTGGTGATGCCCGATCTCGACGGCATGGGCGTCCTCACCCGCATGCGCCAGCGCGGAATCGCCATTCCCGCCATCGTCCAGACCGCGCACGGCTCGATCGAGGCGGTGATCTCGGCGATGCGCGCCGGCGCCTACGATTTCGTCGTCAAGCCGGTCGGGGCCGAGCGGTTGCAAGTGTCGATCAAGAACGCGCTGCGGGTCGACGCGCTCGAAGACGAGTTGAGGCGCGCGACGCGCCGGCGCGCCGGTGAGCTGACGTTCCGCGACGTCGTCACCAAGGTCGAGAGCATGGAGCGCACCATTCGCCTCGCCGAGCGCTCCGCCAAATCGAACATTCCTGTGCTGATCGAGGGCGAGTCGGGCGTCGGCAAGGAACTGATGGCGCGCGCCATCCAGGGCGCGTCCGACCGCCGCGGCAAACCGTTCGTCACCGTCAATTGCGGCGCGCTGCCGGAGAACCTGGTCGAATCGATTCTGTTCGGCCACGAGAAAGGCGCGTTCACCGGCGCGACCGACAAGCATGTCGGCAAGTTCGTCGAGGCGCACGGCGGCACCCTGTTCCTCGACGAAATCGGCGAGCTGCCGATGGAGGCGCAGGTGAAGCTCCTGCGCGCGCTGCAGGACGGCGAGATCGACCCGGTCGGAGCGCGGCGGTCGATCAAGGTCGACATCCGGCTGATCTCGGCCACCAACCAGGACCTGATCGATCTGGTCAAGCGCGGCCGGTTCCGCGAGGACCTGTTCTATCGCCTCAACGTCTTCCCGATCTCGATTCCGCCGCTGCGCGCGCGCGCCGCCGACATCCCCGATCTGGCGCGCCGCTTTCTCGCCCGCTTCTGCGCCGAGGAGGGTAAGCGCATCCGAGGCCTCGCCAACGACGCCGCGGCGCTGCTCGCCGCCTACGACTGGCCGGGCAACGTGCGCCAGCTCGAGAACGCGATGTTCCGCGCTGTCGTGCTGGCCGATGGCGACGAACTCACCGTCGCCGAATTTCCGCAGATCGCCGCTCAGGTGGAAGGCTTCGACGTGCGCGTGCCTCCGGCGCCCCCGCCGGTAGGCAACGTCGCGCCGGCGCCGGCGAGCGAGGCAAGCCGCTTCGAACCGCGCAATCCGCACTTGATGCGGCTGATCGACGACAGCGGCGACGTGCGCAAGATCGACGACATCGAAGCCGAGGCGATCCGCTTCGCCTTCGCCCACTATCACGGGCAGATGTCGCAGATGGCGCGCAAGCTCGGCATCGGCCGTTCGACCCTCTATCGCAAAATGAAGGAGCTCGGCGTTGAAACCGACGTGCTCGGAGACGCCGCCGCCTGAGGCGCGACGGCCGGCCGCCGACCGTCGCGACTTGCCGCCGCGAGGGACTTTCGGACGACTTGGCAGACCGCTAGAACTTTGGCGACGCCGGCGGGACGGCGGGGGAGAACCGACGATGCGCGTGACGTGCGACTCGATCCGGGCCGGCGCCGCGGCGCTGTTCGTTCTCGTCTGCCTCGGCGGACCGGCGGCGGCCGAAGCGCCGGCGAGCGCGCCGAACGCCGAGGCCGCCAGCGCCCCGCCGGCCGCGACCGCGCCCGCCGACGCGAGCCCGGCCGCCGCGCCTGCCCCCCCGGCCGCGTCAAAAGGCGAAGGCGCCCCTGGGGTCGATCCGCAAACCGCCGCCGCCCTGGCGGCCGCGCTCGACGCGCTTGCAGCCCGCGATTTCAAGGCCAGTCCGGTCGGCGCCGGCGACTGGCGCGCCGCCCGTCTGGCGATCCGCGCCTTCTATGACGCGCGCGGCTTCGCGCCGGTCTGGACCGACGCGCACGGCCTCAATCCGCGCGGCGTGGCGGCGCTCGCCCGGCTCGCGCGCGCCGACGAGGACGCGCTCGACCTTTCCGCTTTCACGCTGCCGAAAGACCTGCCGGCCGACGCGACGCCCGAGCGCCTCGCCGACGCCGAGGCGACGCTGTCGGCCGCCGTCGTCGCCTATGCGATGCAGGCGAGCGGCTCGCGCGTCGTCCCGACCCGCATCTCGCCGCTGATCACCGCCAAGCCGATCGTCGCCGATCCCGCCGCGGCGCTGGCGGCGGTCGCCGCCGCGGCGGACCCCGACGCCGCGCTCGCCGATTACAATCCGCCGCAGAAGGGCTACCGCGACCTGCGCGACCAGTTGTCGCGGGCGCGCGCCGCCCTCCCGACCCCGCCGCCGTCGACCGCCTCGGCGGCGCCGGCGAACCCGCTCATTCCCGACGGGCCGAGCCTCGCCCTCGGCATGCATGATGCGCGCGTGCCGCTGGTGCGGGCGCGACTCGGCGTGCCCGCCGAAGGCGCGGCGGCGGAGGTCTACGACCTTCCGATCGCCGCCGCCGTGCAAGCCTTCCAGCGCGCCAACGGCCTGCCGCCGAACGGCGCGCTGACGCCGGCGACCGCGACGGCGCTGTCGGGCGGCGTCGCCGCTCCGCCGCTCGCCGACAAGGCCAGCGTCTCGCCCGCGCGTCGCGGCGCGGCGCTCGAAGCGAACATGGAGATGTGGCGCTGGGAGCCGCGCGACATGGGCGGCGAGCGCATCGAAATCAACATTCCCGACTACACGCTGCGGATGATGGACGGCGACGACCTCGTCCACCAGGCGCGCGTCATCGTCGGCAAGCCGGACACGCCGACGCCGGTTTTCTCGAATGCGGTGAAATACATCCTGGTCAATCCGATCTGGCGCGTGCCGGATTCGATCGTCCGCAAGGAACTCGCGCCGCATCTCGCCGAGGACCCCGACTATCTCGCGCGTCATGGCTATCAGGTCGCCGAGATCGGCGGCCACATGTTCGTCAGCCAGCCGCCGGGCGAAGGCAACGCGCTCGGCCACATCCTGTTCATGTTCCCCAACGAGCACGCGGTCTATCTGCACGACACGCCGATGCGCAGCCTGTTCGGCATGGCGCGTCGCGCGTTCAGTCACGGCTGCGTCAGGCTCGATCAGCCGATGCGGCTCGCCGATCTGGTGATGGGCGCCGGCTGGGGCGCGCGCCTGCAGGCGATGATCGGCGACACCCAGCGGACCGTGGCGCTGCCGCACCCGATCCCGATCCACCTCGAGTACTTCACCGAGTTCGTCGACGCCGAGGGCGCGCTGCAGAACCGCGAAGACATCTACGGCATTGCCGGCCGCGTCGCAGACACGATCGCCCGCGCAAGTCAAGATTGAAAACTGTGCGGATGGCGA
>Ga0302202_10004753_pt1 | contig 14148 bp, 8 predicted proteins | sample II_Bog_N3_3_FD_194579 | JGI IMG/M metagenome (GOLD analysis project Ga0302202, IMG submission 194579) | Peat permafrost microbial communities from Stordalen Mire near Abisko, Sweden - II_Bog_N3_3 | ecosystem: Environmental > Terrestrial > Soil > Wetlands > Peat | place: Sweden: Abisko, Stordalen...
CTTTTCCACCGCCGACGCGGTGAGCAACCTGTCCGGCCGCGGGGTGGGCATGGACGTGGTGCGCCGCAACATCGACGAGCTGCGCGGCACCATCGAGGTGGAGACCGAGCAGGGCCTGGGCACCACCCTGCGCATGCGGCTGCCGCTGACCCTGGCCATCATCGACGGGTTCCGGGTGGAAGCGGCCGGCGCCTCGTACGTGGTGCCCCTGGATGTGGTGATCGAATGCCTGGACCTGGGCCCGTTCCTGGAATCCGAACAGAACCACCTGATCAACCTGCGCGGGGAGGTGCTGCCCTTCCTCCGGCTCCGGGAGGTGTTCCAGATCCCCGGCGAGGTCCCGGCCCGGGAACGGGTGGTGGTGATCCAGCACGGTGAACTGCGGGCGGGCATCGTGGTGGACCGGCTGCTGGGCGAGTTCCAGACCGTCATCAAGCCCATGGGCAGGCTGTTCCGCAGGGCCAAGGGGATCGGCGGATCCACCATCCTGGGCACCGGGGAGGTGGCCCTCATCCTCGACGTGGCCCAGATGGTGCAGTTGGCCACCGAACGGCAGGTGCCGGACCGCAAACGCACCCCGATCCTCGCTTGATCCCACCAGGTTTCCAGGGATCCACCTATTTCAGGAGCCACACCCATGGCGGAATTGATCAAGTTCAGCAAGCGTCAAACCCAGTCCCTCGCCACCGCCCAGGTGGAGAAACGGGAACAGTACCTGGCCTTCACCCTGGGCGGCGAGACCTTCGCCATGGATATTCGTTCCATCCGTGAAGTGATCCAGTTCGGCGGCATCACCGAAGTGCCGCTGATGCCGCCGTTCATCCGCGGCGTCATCAACCTGCGGGGTTCGGTGGTGCCGGTGATCGACCTGTTCGTGCGCTTCGGCCGCCCGGCCTGCGCCGTGGCCCACCGCACCTGCACCGTGATCCTGGAATTGGCCCAGGGCGACAGCACCGCCGAACTGGGCGTCATGGTCGACAATGTCAGCGAAGTGCTCTCCATCGCCGCCAGCGAGGTGGAGCCCGCACCAGCCTTCGGTAGCGACATCCGGGCCGAATTCATCGCCGGCGTGGCCAAAGTCGGGGAACGGTTCGTCATCCTTCTGGATGTGAACCACGTCCTGTCCGTGGATGAAATGGCGGCACTGGTCGGATAGGTACCGTGAACAAGCTGTTGGAGGAGATCCGGGACAGCGCCCTGAGCCAGCGAAGGGTGCAGATCGGTAGACCGGCCCAACCATCCCATTTGGAGTATCGCATGCAGCCCCACCAACATCTCGGATTGAACCTGCGCCTAGGCCTCGGCTTTGGCTTCGCCGCAGTGCTCGGCTTCCTGGGGGCAAGCGCCTCCGCCGGCGCCTTCAGGCCCCTGGCCGCGGCCGGGCTTCTGGTTGCCCTGGTCCTCGCGGTCGGCATCGGGGTGGTGATGGCCTGGCAACTGCGGAGGGAACTGGGGGCCGAGCCGGCCCTGCTCGGCGCGCTCGCCGACCGGATCGCGGCGGGGGACCCCGCCGCGGCCCGGTACCTGGCGCCTGGCCAGGGCAGTGGCCTGCTGGCCGCGCTCCAAAGCCTGGCGGCCCAAGGCTTGGCCATGGAGGCCCTGGTGGCTGAAGCCAGCAGGCTCAGCCAGGCGGCGGTGGAAGGCAAACTTGCGATCCGGGCCGACGCCTCCAAGCATCCAGGCGACTTCGGCAAGGTTATCCAGAGCATCAACGAGACTCTGGACGCGGTCCTGAAGCCGGTGCACATGGTGGCGGACCGCCTGGACCGGCTCGGCAGGGGCGAAATCCCGGCGAAGGTCAGCGAGAACCTGCAGGGCGAGTACGGCAACCTGAAAGACAGCCTGAACGCCAGCATTGACGGCCTGCAGGGCCTGGTGGAGGCCAACCGGGTGCTGCAGGCCATGGCCGTCAACGACCTGCGCAAGAAGGTCGAGGGCAGCTACCAGGGCATCTATGCGGAAGTGGCCAGCGCCGTCAACCTGGTGCAGGACCGGATCAGCAATGCCAGGCGAATCTGCGCCAACATCAGCCGCGGCGACCTCAAGGATGGCGAAGCCCTGAAAAAGATCGGCAAGCGCTGCGAAGCCGATGAGTTCCTGCCGGCCCTCAGCATGATGATCGACGCCATCCAGCGCCTGGTCGACGATGCCGGCATGCTGTCCAAGGGTGCGGTGGAAGGCAAGCTGGGCACCCGCGCCGATGCCTCCAGGCACGAGGGTGAGTACCGGATGATCATCCAGGGCGTCAACGACACCCTGGACGCCATCATCACCCCCTTGAACGAGGCCATGGCGGTGCTGGTGGAGATGGAGAAGGGGGATCTCTCCAACACCATCAAGGGCGACTACCGGGGCCAACTGAAGGATTTCCAGGCCACGGTCAACAGCACCATCCAGAAGCTCAACCAGGTGATGATCACGGACGTTGGCCGTGCCCTCGAGGCCTTGGCCACGGGGGACCTGCGGCAGCGAATCAGCAACAGCTACGAAGGCGTCTTCGAACAACTCAAGAGCACCTACAACGCGACGGTCGAGAAGCTGAGCGAAACCATCGGCAGCGTCGCGGAAACTGCCACCAACCTGGTGGCCGCCTCGCAGCAGGTCAGCGCCACCTCCCAGACTCTGAGCCAGGGCGCCTCGGAACAGGCCGCCAGCGTCGAAGAGACCAGCGCCTCCATGGAGCAGATGAGCGCCTCCATCGCCCAGAACAACGAGAACGCCAAGGTGACCGGAGATATCGCCAGGAAGACCGCCAACGATACCGTGAAGGGCGGGGAGGCTGTGCACGAGACCGTCGCCGCCATGAAGCAGATCGCCAACAAGATTGCCATCATCGACGAAATTGCCTACCAGACCAACCTTCTGGCCCTGAACGCGGCCATCGAGGCGGGGCGGGCCGGGGAGCATGGCAAAGGCTTCGCCGTGGTTGCCGCGGAAGTGCGCAAGTTGGCCGAACGCAGCCAGGTGGCCGCAGAGGAGATCAGCCAGTTGGCCGGTACCAGCGTCGGCCTGGCCGAACGGGCGGGCAACCTGCTGAAAACGATCGTGCCCGATATCCAGAAGACCTCCGACCTGGTCCAGGAGATCTCCGCCGCCTCTGCCGAGCAGAATTCCGGGGTGGGGCAGATCAATAGCGCCATCACCCAGATCAGCCAGGCCGTCCAGCAGAACGCGGCCGCTTCCGAGGAACTGGCCTCCACCTCCGAAGAGATGAACGCCCAGGCCGAGGGTATCCAATCCATGATGGCGTTCTTCACCCTCCCCGGCGGTCAGGATCAGGGGGGAGGCACGGGGCTGAGACCGGCGGCCCAGATCAGGGGGCAAATCGGGTCGCTGGCCCCGAGAACCCCTGGCAAGGTTCAGAGCGGGGATTTCACTCGGTTCTGAGGTTCCGTTCTCAAGCTGTCCGATGATCTCAGCAAGGCTTCGGACGACGCCAACCAGGCCGGCATCGCCACCTACCAGAGGATCCGCACCAGCACCCTGCTGGCTATCCTGGTCGGGTTCGGCCTGTCCATCGGCCTGGGCCTGCTGGTGACCCGGATCATCAAGCATTCGGTGGGCGGTGAACCCGGGGAGGCCGCGGCCCTGGCTCACCGCGTGGCAACCGGCGACCTGTCAATGGAGGTCAAGCTGGCCGAAGGAGATACCACCAGCATGATGGCCGCCCAACACCACCTTCGACAAGCTCGCCGCCACCATCACCGATGTGCTGGAGGCCTCCCGGAACATGGTGTCCGCTTCGGAGCAGCTCAGTTCCACCGCCCAGGCGCTCAGCCAGGGTGCCTCGGAACAGGCGGCCAGTGTCGAGGAGACCAGCGCCTCCATGGAGCAGATGAGCGCCTCCATCGCCCAGAACAACGAGAACGCCAAGGTCACCGGCAACATCGCCACCCGCACCGCCGACGAAACGCTTGCCGGGGGCCAGGCCGTGCGCGAGACCGTGGTGGCCATGAAACAGATCGCCCACAAGATCGCCATCATCGACGACATCGCCTACCAGACCAACCTGCTGGCGCTGAACGCCGCCATCGAGGCGGGCTGGGCCGGAGAGCACGGCAAGGGCTTCGCCGTGGTGGCCGCCGAGGTGCGCAAGCTGGCCGAGCGCAGCCAGGTGGCGGCCGAGGAGATCAGCCGGCTGGCCGGGGACAGCGTGGGGCTGGCGGAAAAGGCCGGTGGCCTGCTGGAGGCCATCGTGCCCTCCATCCAGAAGACCGCCGACCTGGTCCAGGAGATCTCCGCGGCCTCCAGCGAACAGAATTCCGGCGTGGGCCAGATCAACAGCGCCATCAGCCAGATCAGCCAGTCCGTGCAGCAGAACGCCGCCGCCTCGGAACAGCTGGCGTCCACTTCCGAGGAAGTGAACGCCCAGGCCCTGGAACTCCAGGCCACCATGGGCTTCTTCACCCTGGGCGGCGACCCGGCGCCCTCGCCCCGGAGCCGCCCCACGGCGACGGCCAAGGTCCTGGTCAAGGGCAGTGGCCGCCACCCCAGCATCCCGGGGGGCGGCGGGACCAGCGGCGAATTCACCCGGTTCTGATCATCGTGACGGCCCATGGATGCCCCGGAATGGGCCATCGCCATGGGCAGGCGCGGCCCCGGGCAGGCGCACGGTAGCCCTCCTCTTGCAAGGTTTCCCCGTACGGTGTTTCCGACCTCGGCAGGAACGAAGCCTGGGTCAACGTGGGCGTTGACCACGACACCTCCGCCTTTGCCGTGGAAAGCCTCCGGCGGCGGTGGAAACGGATGGGCAAGCCAGCCTGTCCCCACGCCACGCGCCTGCTGATCATCGCCGACAGCGCGGGCAGCAAGGGGGCTCGGGTGAAGTCATGCCAGGTTGAACTGCAGGAAAAGTCAAACGGCTACTGCCTCTCCGGCAAAGCCCGGGGTCTCCCCATGATAAATAAAATATTCTACAGGGGTTCAGCGGAAATTGCGGCCGGCGCCAGGTGGACTCGGAGTGCTATTTGAAAAATCAAGATCAACTCCAGAAGCCCGGTGGCCGATCAAATATGTGTAGCACACTCCCCCTCAGGCCCACCCAGGAGCAAGGATGAAACGTTCACTATCCGCGCGCCTTTGGCTGATTGTCGGCGTGGCTACGGCAAGTCTGGCGGTCATGGCCATTCTGGGTCTGGCTTCCCTCAAGGCCAGCCTGATGAATGAGCGCCGGGCCCAGATTTCGACCTTGCTCTACACCGCGCAGAGCCTCTGCGCCCATTTCCAGGAACTCGTCCAGAAGGGTGAGCTGACCGAGGACCAGGCCAAGGCCAAGGCCACGGAAGCGCTGCTCGCCCTGCGCCACGAGGACACCTACTACTTCGTGCGGGACGACCAGGATGTGCTGCGGGTCCACGCGGATCCGGCCCGGGTCGGGAAGGCCGGTCCGTGGAGCAAGCTGCCCGATGGGCGGTCCTCCGGCGTGGTGGGCCGGGAGATCCTGACCAGGGAACCCCTCGCCTTCGTGGATATCGGTGTCGTCAAGCCGGGCGGCCAGGAAGTCCTTCCCAAAATCAACGGGATGATCGAATTCAAGCCGTTCAAATGGATCATCGGCATCGGGTTCTTCATCGACGACATCCAGGCCGTCTTCTGGGCCCAGGCGGCGCGCCAGCTCCTGATCGGGGCGGTTCTGCTGATCTTCGTGATCGTGGTGGCCACGCGTCTGTCCAGGAGCATCCTCGGCCAGCTGGGCGGCGACCCCTCCTATGCCACTGACATGGTGCGCCAGATGGCGGGCGGGGACTTCCGCATGAACATCCAGTACGCAGGCAAGGATGACAGCCTCCTGGGGGCCATGGCCCACATGGAGAGGGATCTGCGGACCATGATCCACGGCATCATGGACGTCTCCGCCCAATCGGCGTCGGGCACCACCGAACTTTCCGCCGCGGCCGGGGAATTGAATACCACCACCCTCGATTTGAGTCGCAGCTCGGACCAGCAGCGCGTCGCCATGATGTCGTCGGCCTCGGCCCTGGAGCAGGTGACCACCTCCATACGGGCGGTGTCTGACCACCTGTCCATCGCCAAGTCTCTGGCGATCCAGTCCCACCAGATGACCGAAAGCGCCCTCGGCCTCGCCGCCGAGACGACGAAGACCATGGATGGCATTCGGCAGAGCTCGGAGCGCGTGAGCCGCATATCCGTCGTCATCGCGGATATCGCCCGGCAGACGAACCTGCTTTCGCTGAACGCGGCCATTGAGGCGGCCAAGGCCGGCAAGCTGGGCAAAGGGTTCGCCGTGGTGGCGGAGGAGATCCGCAAGTTGGCCGAGCGCAGCGGCTCCGCGGCCAAGGAGATCCATGCTCTGATCGAGGAAAGTGGCCAGCGGGTGCAGGAGGGTTCCACCTCGGTGGTCAAGGTGGTCCAGAGCCTCGAAGCGATCCGGGAGAACGCCCAGGAGCGGGCTTCCGGGGTGGAGGCCATCAACCTGGCCATGGAAGAGCAAGCCAAGGCCAGCGAGGACGTGAACAAGGCCGTGAGCACCACGGCCCACCTGACCGAGCGCAACGCCTCCGCCGCCACGCAGCTGGCCGCCAGCATCGGCGAGACCAAGCGCACCATCGACGATATCGCCCTGCTCTCCACCAAGCTGCGTGATCTCACGCACGGCTTCAAGGTCTGAAGCCTTCGGGGGAGGGAACGGAATACCTCCTTCATGAATGAAATGGCTTGAACCAGATAGCCATCCCGATGGGGGCATGGAACCGCTCCCGTCCAGGAACATGCAACCGTCCCTGGAGAACGGCGACACCGCTCTGGGCCAGGTCTCCACCCGATTCAATCGCCATGAAAGTCACGGTCTCCCGTGCGCGGCACGGGAAGCCCGACTTTCTTTTATCCAAAACCAGGAGCCGTCATGAAACGTTCTGCCCTCCTCACCTTAGTGCTATGTGCGGGAATGCCCGTCCTGGCCCAGTCGCCGAACCTGACACTCACCAGCGCCAGCGGTGAATCCTCGGTCCAGCTATACGGAGTCCTGGATCTGGGCGTCGGCAAGGTGGACCACAGCTACACGTTCAGCAACAGCTATTCCAACTCGATCGATCCCCGGCCGCAGAAGTACGCGGTCCAGTCCGCCACCGGTATGTTCAACGGCGGCATTTCCGGAAGCCGCCTCGGCCTGAAGGGCTCCACCAGCCTTGGGGAAGGCTGGAATGCCATCGCCCAGGTGGAGACCTCCCTCAACCTGCAGTCCGGTTCGGTGTCCAACGGCGTCCTGTCCGCCGCCCAGAACCAGGTGGCCTCGGGGTCCAAGACCCCGGGTGAATACAACAGCGATTCTGCCAACAGCGGGCAGCTGTTCAGCCGAATGGCCTTTTTCGGCGTGAGTGCGGACCGCTGGGGCACCCTGACCGCGGGCCGCAACACGAGCTTCATGCTGGACAGCGTCGGCGCCTTTGACGCCGTGGGCGCCCAGAACTTCTCTCCCATCGCCTACTCCGGCACCTACGGTGGCGGCGGCGAGACCGACAACAGCCGCATCGACACCAGCCTCAAGTATCGGGTGAAGATCGATAAATTTTCCATCGGCCTGCTGCACAAATTCGGCGGGGTCACGGGCTCCACTTCCGCCCGGGGCGCCGACCAGACCCTCCTCGGCTATGAGTCAGGTCCGTTCGCGATGCAGCTCATCTACGAGGCCGCCAAGGATGCGGTCAGCGTCACCAGCCTGGAAGTCCTCACGCAGACGCCGGTGCTGGTCGCAGGCTCTACGGTCGGCTACACGAACGTCTATACGAGCACCAACCAGGTCGCGGCAAGCTTCTATGACACCAAGTCCTACATGGTCCTGGCGCGCTACCAGCTGTCGGCCCTGGCCCTCAAGGGCGGCTTTGATCGCCAGGAGTTCAGCAACGCCAGCAGCCCCGACAGCGACGCCACCATGACCAGCATCTTCGGCCAGTCCATCGGCAAAGTGACGGTCGCGCCCATGACCCAGACCAACGGGGTCGCGACGAAGAAAGTCCTCAACGTCTTCTGGCTCACCGCCGGCTACGACGTCACCGCCAAGTTCAACACCGCCATCGGCTATTACCACGTCGCCCAGAACGACTTCTCGGGCGGCACCAGCACCCCCGCCAACAAACCCGGTTCCGGCACGTTCGGTTCCATCCTGCTCGACTATCACTTCACCAAGGCTTTCGACACCTATGCCGGCTGCATGACCAGCCAGTACCGGGACGGCATGGCCTCCGGCTTCAATTATGGCTCCAACAAGATCGTCGGCCTCGGCGCCCGGTACATGTTCTAGCCCATCCAAGGATCCCATTCGGGTCCCCACGTGGCGCTCGTAGGTTGGTTCGATTCCAGAACGTGGCGCCCCCGACGCAGCGCGAAGGTGGAACACCATGGTCGCCTTGGGCTGCCTCCTTATGCTCACGGCAGTCGCGCACGCGACTGCCGTGAGCGAGTAGGGCGCTGGGGCGGGAGACGGACGACCAACTAGACCGGCCCCTCGTCCAGTTCGGCCACCAGCTGGCGCAGGAACAGGGTCAGGACCCGGGCCCGGCGCCCGGCCAGGCGCCGGCCCTCGGCGGTGCCCATCTGCCCGGGCAGGCGCAGCAGCTTGAGAAAGAAGTGGTCCACCGAGCAGCGGCTGTCGTCCAGGCGCCGGCCGCTCTGCCCCATGGGGTCGGCGGCGTCCCACAGCTCGGTGCCCAGCTTGCCGCCGGTGTAGAAGCACCGGGCCAGGCCGATGGCGCCCAGGGCTTCCAGCCGGTCGGCGTCCTGCAGGATCCGGGCCTCCAGGGTCGTGGGCGCGATCCCGGCGGAGAAGCTGTGCGCCTCGATGGCGTGGGCCACCGCGTCCAGCCGCTCGGGATCGAAGCCCATCCCGGCCAGGAGCGGCCGCGCGTCACGGGCGGACAGCCTGGAGGCCTGGGCGCGCAGGGGCGAATCCTTGGGCGGGTTCACCAGATCATGCAGGTAGGCGGCGGCCAGCAGCACCATGAGGTCCGCGCCGGGCTCGGTGGCGGCGATGCGCCGGGCCGAACGCCAGACCCGGCGCAGGTGGTGGGCGTCATGGGCGCCATCCGTGCCGCCGGCCATCTGGGCCAGGTGGGCCTCCAGCCGTGCCTGCCAGGTCTCGCGTTCGTCCGCATCCGGGATCATGCCGCCTCCGTGCCTCATTATGGCCCGCTGCCGGCCTCCCGCGTGTCATCCGCCTGCTCTCGCACCCGCCTCTGGAAGGCCCGGCCCAGATCGACCACGGCCCAGATCCAGCCGCCGAGCATGGCCATCACCAGCAGGGCGATCAGTCCGGGCACCGCCCGCAGGCTGTGGAACAGGCCGATCAGCGCCTGGTTCAGCAGGGCGCCGCCGGCCTTGCCCAGGCGGTGGCCGACCACGTCGATGGCGGCCTTGCCCTTGACCTTGGACTCCTGGTCCAGGGGGATGTAGCTCATCTCCTTGGTGGGGTCGAACAGGGCGTACTTGGTGGCCTTGCTGGCCACGTTCTGGATGGCGCCGAACAGCACGGCCAGGGCCAGCGGGGTGGTGCCGTGGGCGGCCAGCAGCGGCCCCAGGCCATCCTCCAGCAGCAGGAAGCCGAAGAAGCCGCAGCCGGTCACCAGGAACACCACCGGGGTGAACAGCGCGGCGACCGTCCAGCCGAAACGGCGAATGACGTTGTTGGCCACGAACAGCATCATGAACAGGGTGGCGGCGCCGGTGGCGAAGGCGAAATTGGCCATGTAGTCCTGGTACGACGTGGGGTCCGGGTGCAGCCGGGCCAGGTGGGTCTTCCAGGTGACCTCGATCAGGTTGGTGGTGACGCCGTAGCCGACCACCAGCACCGCGATCAGCAGCAGGTAGCGGGAGTGCGCCAGGAACCGGAAGGCCTGGGGCAGGGACATGCGCGGCCTGAGGCGCTTGCGGGCGCTCTGGTCGGCCGGAGTATACAGGCGCGGATCGGTCAGCACCGCCCGCTGGATCCAGCGGTAGATCAGGGCGATGACCAGGATGCAGGCCAGCACCAGGGCCATGAGCAGGGCCACGTAGGCGGTCCAGGGCTCCATGGGCCGGACCGCGACCAGCCGGGCTTCCAGCCAGTGCAGGCCCTGGTTGGCGGGCCGTACCGTCAGCAGGGCGAGGTTGGCGCCCACGCCGAACAGGGCGTAGAAGCGCCGGGACTCCTCCAGTTTCACCACGTCGTTGGCGAAGCCCCAGAAGGACAGGGACAGGGCCATGCTGGCCCACAGCTCGGACATGACGTAGAACAGCGAAAACAGCCAGATCCGCCCCATGCCCAGCAGGTTGGCCAGCCATGGCGTCAGCGGGCTCCGGGCCAGGTCCAGGGCCGCCGGATGGAGGACGGCGCGCAGGGGGAACAGGGCGGCGAACAGCAGGAAGAACCCGGCGAAGGGCGCCAGCGAGGCGTAGAAGATTTGTTCCTTATTTAATATATTACTTAACTTGGCGTATCCGAGCATGAAGCCGACGGCCATCGGGAACACGCCGTAGACCTTCAGGAACGGGATCAGGCTCGCCCCGCCGCCGGGGGCGGTGACCACCAGGGTGTCCTTGGTGTTGCGCAGGATGGAATACACGAACGAGATGAAGAAGAACAGCAGCAGCATCGGCAGCAGCTTCTTCAGCTCGTGCCGGTGGATGGGCCAGAGCAGCCCGCGCAAGGGGCCGAACGGCTTGGGGCTCGGGGCTGGCGGGGCGGGGTCCATGGCACCTCCACCTGGTCTGTGCCGCCGGCGCTGGGAAGGTTTGGGGGGACCGAGGCCCGGGGTGACAAGCCCGTGCGACCCCGTGGCCGGCATGGATCCATCGTGTTCCGGGCTAAGGCGGCGCAGCAAACCAAGCTGAAAAGCACAGCCTGGTTTGGCGCCGCCTAAACTTCGGGTTGCGCGGCCCGGGGGGCATCGCTATGATCGGTGCATGTCCTCGCGCAACGGCCGTTCCCTGCAGACTCCGGTTATCCGGATGGCGGGCAGCCTGTGCGACATGTGGCCTTCGCCCATGTCCATGACCCTGGGTACTGGTACCACTACCACCGCGCGCTCGACGCGGAGGCCGGGGCCGGCCTAGGAACGAAAAGCAAGCACACCATCACCCGGCCCCGCACCCAGCGGGGCCTTTTTTGTTAAGGCATCCCATGGACTTCTCCGATCCCGCCCACAACAGTGCCCGCCCCCTTGCCGGGGACGGGGGCATCCTGGTGATGAAGTTCGGCGGTACGTCCGTGGCCGGCGTGACGGGCCTGCGACGGGTGTTCGACCTGGTCCAGCAGTCCCTGGCCAGCCAGCGGGTGCTGCTGGTGGCCTCGGCCATGTCCGGGATCACCGATCTCCTGGTGGCCGGGGCCCAGCGCACTAAGGGCAGCCAGGCGGTGCTGGGCGCCTACTGCTCCATCCACCGCCAGGCCCTGGCCGCCCTGCCGGGGCTGCCGGCCCCGCTGGTGCGGGATCTGGAGGGCCGCCTGGAGCGCCTGGAAGTGGAACTGGCCCGCCTGCTCCAGGGCGTCACCCTGCTGGGCGACTGCTCGCCCCAGGTGTTCGCCCGCATCTGCTCCCTGGGCGAGCGGGCCTCCTGTACCCTGCTGGCCGGGGTGTTCCAGGGCGCCGGGGTGCCCTGCCTGGAACTGGATCCGACCCAGGTGCTGATCTGCCAGGGCAATCCGGCCGAGGCCACGCCGCTGCCGGCCCTGATCCGGGAGCGCATGGAGCCGTTCCGCACCGGCGAAGCGCCGCTGGCCATCCTGCCGGGCTTCTTCGGCGGCAACGAGGCCGGCGACACCGTGCTGCTGGGCCGGGGCGGCTCGGACCTGTCGGCGGCCCTGGCCGCCGCCGCGGTGGACGCCACCTCCCTGGAGATCTGGACCGACGTGGACGGGGTGTTCACCGCCGATCCCCGGCTGGTGGAAGGCGCCCAGTGCCTGGTGGAGCTGAGCTACGAGGAGGCCATGGAACTGGCCTACTTCGGCGCCAAGGTGCTGCATCCCCGCACCCTGGGCTATGTGCGCGGCCCGGCCATCCCCACCCGGGTGCGCAACACCCACCGGCCCGAGCATCCCGGCACCCTGGTCACCGCCGGCGCCCAGCCGCTCAAGTCCTCGCCCCGCGGCCTGACCCTGCTGCCCGGCCTGGCCCTGCTGGACCTGTCCGGCTCGGGGCTGAAGGGCGTGCCCGGCCTGGCCGCGCGGGCCTTCGGGGCCCTGGCCGCCAAGAGCGTCAACGTGGTGCTGATCACCCAGGGCTCCAGCGAGTGCGCCATCACCATCTGCGTCCGGGCCGAGGAGTCCGAGGCGGCCCGGGAGGCCCTGGCGGTCACCTTCGAGGCGGAACTGGCCGCGGGGCTCATGGACCCGCTGGTGCTGAAGCCCGACCACGCGGTGGTGAGCGTGGTGGGCGACGGCATGGGCCAGCACATCGGCGTCTCCGGGGCCTTCTTCGGCGCCCTGGGCAACCAGGGCTGCGGCGTGGTGGCCATCGCCCAGGGCTCCAGCGGGCGCTCCATCTCGGCGGTGGTGCGCTCGGAGGCGGGCCCCCGGGCCCTGGCCGCGGTGCACCGGCGCTTCTTCGGCGGCCTGGAGCCGCTGGAACTGCATCTGCTGGGGGTCGGCCTAGTGGGGCGGCAGTTCCTGGTGCAGCTGCAGCTGCTGGCCAAGCGCATGCCCCAGGTGGCGGCGTCCATGAAGCTGTGCGCCGTGGCCAATTCCCGGCGCATGCTGCTGGACGCCGACGGTCTGGATCCGGCCACGGCGCTGGACCAGCTGGAGGCGCGCGGCGAGCCCATGGATGCCGAAAAGCTCCGCGACCGGGTCCAGGCCCGCCGGCCCGACCACGCGGTCATGGTGGACTGCACCACCGCCAAGAGCCTCGCGGACAGCTATGTGACCTTCGTGGACGCCGGGTTCCACCTGGTGAGTGCCAGCAAGATCGCCAACAGCGGATCCATGGAGGCCTGGCGGGAGCTCCGGCGGATGCTGGACCGGCGCGGCCGCTGCTTCCACTACGAGACCAACGTCGGCGCCGGGCTGCCCATCCTGGGCACCCTGCGCGATCTACGCCACGGCGGCGACCGGATCCAGTGCCTGGAGGGCATCCTCAGCGGTTCGCTGTCCTACATCTACGGCCGGCTGGACGAGGGCGCGGACTTCAGCCAGGCGGTGCGCGAAGCCCGGGAGGCCGGCTTCACCGAGCCGGATCCCCGGGATGATCTGTCCGGGCTGGACGTGGCCCGCAAGGCCCTGATCCTGCACCGGGAGATGGGTGGCGAGCTGGAGCTGGGCCAGGTGGACGTGCAGGGCGCGCTGCCGGCGGGCTTCGACGCCACCGGTTCGGTGACCGAGTTCATGGCCCGGCTGCCGGAGCTGGACGCGCCGTTCCGCGCGCGCCTGGCCGAGCTCAAGGCCCAGGGCAAGTCCCTGCGCTACGCCGCCACCGTCACCCCCGAGGGCTGCCGGGTGGGCGCCATCGAAGTGGACGCCCTGCATCCCCTGTCGGTCATCCGCGGCGGCGAGAATGCCCTGTGCCTGGCCACCGAGGCCTACCACCCGCACCCCATGGTGGTGCGCGGCTACGGCGCCGGCGCGGCGGTCACCGCCACCGGGGTGCTGGCGGACGTGCTGCGCATCGGCCGCGGGGCCCGGTCATGAAACGGGTCCTGGCCTTCGCTCCGGCCAGCATCGGCAACTTCATGGCGGGTTTCGATGTGCTGGGCGCGGCCATCGCCCCCCTGGAGGGACCGCCGCTGGGCGACCAGGTCGAGCTCCGGCTGGACCAGGGGGCCGGCTTCCGCATGTCCGGCCCCTTCGCCCACCGGCTGCCGGCCCGGCCCGAGGACAACCTGGCCCTGAAGACCTGCGCGGCCTTCGCCCGAGCCTGGGGCCGGCCCCTGCCGCCGCTGGCCATCCACCTGCACAAGCAGCTGCCGGTGGGCAGCGGCCTGGGCTCCAGCAGCGCCACCGTGGTGGCCACCCTGGCCGCCCTGGACGCCCTGTTGGAGGCCGGGCTGGACCCGGCCGCGCAGCTGCGGGTCTGCGGCGAAGCGGAGGGCCAGGGCTGCGGCGCCGCCCACCTGGACAACGTGGCGCCGTCCCTGCTGGGCGGGCTGCGGCTGGTGGACCCGGAGGCCCGGCCGCTGCTGCTGCCGTTCCCCGAACGGCTGGCGCTGGCGGTGGTGAGCCCGGAA
>Ga0302202_10004778_pt1 | contig 14105 bp, 15 predicted proteins | sample II_Bog_N3_3_FD_194579 | JGI IMG/M metagenome (GOLD analysis project Ga0302202, IMG submission 194579) | Peat permafrost microbial communities from Stordalen Mire near Abisko, Sweden - II_Bog_N3_3 | ecosystem: Environmental > Terrestrial > Soil > Wetlands > Peat | place: Sweden: Abisko...
GCAGACCGATGTCATTCGTGTCTCGGCGACGGGCGACAGCTTCAGCGAGGGCGGCAGAGCCTTCGCCGCGCCGGTGGACCCCGATGGCGTGTTTCCGCAGCAACTCGGCTATTGGCTCGGGTGGCGCGACGTGCGCCAGACCGCGGTTTCCATGACCGGGTATGTTTCGACCGGCAGCAACGGCGATGTCCAGACCTTTGGCCGGATGAACCTGTTCGACCAGATCGACTGGTGGGGCTTCACACCCGACGTGATCGTCTGTGCCGGCGGCTACAACGATGCGACTTACATCCGGAACAGGACCCGGGTGACCGGGGGGCATTATACCGATGAACTGTGCACCCCCGCGTTGGTGGCGGCCCAGGCGGTGCGGACATGGCAGAAGATGCGTGACGTTGCGCCGGCGGCGCCGATGTTCGTGTTTGGCCCCTGGGCCGGCTCCCGTGGCCCGGATGCGCCGATCGTTTCGGTGGAGCGGGCCCTGTCCGAGGCCTTTGCCGCCTGGAGTGACCCGCGGGCCTGGTACATTCCGGTCAGCGTCGCGCCGTTATCCGCGGAGTCCTGGATCTGGGGACGCGGCAACGACAGCGCGCCGCGTCACGATGGGAACAGCGATTTATACACGAGTGCGGACGGGACGCATCCGAACGACCTGGGTGGTGCCTATCTCGGGCGCCGGGCCGCCGAGGCGATCCGCGCCATCCTGGATGCGCTATGAGGTTTTGGTTTTGGTGCGAGACGACCGACGTTGGATGGCACCGGTTACGCGGCACGACCTGATCGGGCTGCCCGAGGGATCGCCGTTGTGGCCATGGCAGCCGGCGATGCGCTATCAGATCGTGGACGAAGGCGCGTTTCCCGAGGATGATCTGGCGCGGCGCGACGCTCTGCTGGCGCTGGTGTTCCGGCTGGAGGGGTCGATCGACTCGGCACAGGCCCTGGTCCTGACCGATGCGGCGATCGCGTGGTTCCGGCAGCATCCGGGGTTCGAGCGGGTCCGGTCGGACTTTGTCAATCTGCTGGGCGCCATCCTGGCGCCGCTGGCGCCGGGGATCCGGGTGCCGGAGGAGTTGTTGGAGGTCAGGAACATGCTGGCGACACGGGCGGAAGTCTGGAAGCAGCAGTGGCTGCAAGAGGGCGAGCAGAAGGGCGAGGCGACCTTGCTGCTGCGCCAGTTGGAGCGCCGGTTCGGTGCGCTGCCGGACTGGGCCAGGGACCGCATCGCCATCGCCGACACCGCCACGCTGGAGGAATGGGGCCTGCGCGTCCTGGACGCCGGCAGCCTGGAGGACGTCCTGGTATAGAGTCACAGGCGGGACACGCTCCCGGGGGGCACCGATCCCCGACCCGACGGAAATCCAACACGGGTTGCGGTCCGGTCTCATACCGGGGGGCGAAGTATCCGACTCTTGCTGCGTACCCTCGTCATGGCCGGCCCCCGTGCTGGCCATCTATAGCAGCTCGGTGCCGCGACAGATGGCCGGCACGGGGGCCGGCCATGACGAGGGTACGCTATGTGTCATCCTTTCGCCCCCTGGTATCAAACGCTCCGCCTACCGGGCGCCTTGCGGCACAAGCCCGCCGCGCGGGGCCCTTTACGCCGCCTGCAAGGCCCGCCGGGCCCGGCCCAAAGCGAGCACGGACCGGACCAGCGCTTCGATGTCCTCCGGCCCCGTCCGGTGGTTGACGATCGCCGCCCGGATGGCGGTGCGGCCGCCGATGGTGGTCACCGAGGGGGCGACACGACCGGCCTCGTGCAGGTCCGCCACGATCTCGGCGTTCACCCGGTCGGCATCCGCCCCGCGGTAGCCGAAACAGACGATGTTCAGCGGGACCGGCGCCAACAGCTCCAGCTCCGGTTCCGCGGCCACGCGGGCGGCAAGCCGCTGCGCCAGGGCCACCGTCCCGGCGATGCTGCGCCCGATCGCATCCGCCCCATAGGTCTTCAAGGTGAACCAGGTCTTCAGCGCCCGGAACCCGCGCGAGAGGTCCGGCCCGTAATCGCAGGGCCACCAGTCGCCCCCCGCCAGCCCCCGCTCCGCCCGCCGCAGATAGGCGGCATCGGCGGCGAAGGTCGCGCGCTGCCAGGCGCCGTCACGCACCAGCAGGAAGCCGGCGTCGTAGGGCACCTGGCCCCATTTGTGCCAGTCGAAGGCGAGCGAGTCCGCCCGCTCGATGCCCGCCAGCAACGGCGCCAGATCGGGCGCCAGCATGGCCAGCGCCCCGAAGGCGCCGTCGATGTGGAAGTGCAGCCCCTCGGCCGCCGCAATGTCCGCCAGCGCCGGCAGCGCGTCGATCGCCCCCACGTCGACCGTTCCCGCTGTCCCGATCAGCAGAAACGGTTCCAGCCCCGCGGCTTTATCGGCCGCGATCGCCTGGCGCAGGGCGCCGGTCCGGATCCGCTGCGCCGCATCCACCGGCACCAGCCGCAACTGATCCCGCCCCAGCCCCGCCATCTCCATGGCGCGCGCGATGCACCCGTGCGCGGCGGTGGAGACATAGGCGGTCAGCCGGCTCCCCAGGCGCGTCAGGCCGCGGCTGCGCACCGGCGCGCCCAGCGCCCGCGTGCGCGCGACCAGCACGCCGATGAAATTGGCGGCCGAGGTGCCGGTGACGAAAATCCCGCCGGCGGTGTCGGGAAAACCGAACAGATCGCGGGTCCAGGCGATCATCTGCCGCTCGATCTCGATCGCCATGTGGTGGCGGCCGCCCAGGTTGGCGTTCATCCCGGCGGCCAGCATCTCGGCCAGCATGCCGACCGGCGTGCCGCCGCCCTGCACCCAGCCCATGAAGCCGGGATGCACGTTGCCGCTGGAATAAGGCAGGATGGTGTTGGTGAATTGCGCATGCACCTCGCGCAGCGCGGTGGGCGCGCGCGGCAGTGGCTCGTCGGGGATGGGGGGCGGCGGCTGCCAGAGCGGCTGGTCGCGCAGGCTCGCGAGGTGGTCGAACATGTCGTCCAGCATGCGATGGCCATCGCGCCGGAGGTCATCCCAGTCGGCGGGATCCAGCGAGGCAGGGTGGGGCTCGGACATGGGGCGATCTCCTCGGCCGGCGCTGGCGGGCTGAGGAACAGCCTATCGGGTGGATGGTGAATCCTTGGTTAACGGACGGGGGAGATGTTGGCGGCCGGGTGCGGACCGCACCCGAACCGTGAGGCCCCGTCGCGTGTCACGGCCGCGGTGCGCGCGGCGTCGCGAATGCTCTCCCGCCCGGGTCGGAGGTCACCATGGGGTGGAAGGCCCATCTTCACCCCCTACTTCTTCGGAATCCGAGCCACCATGCGCAGGCTGGCGGTCAGTTCCTCCATCTGCAGCCAGGGCCGCAGCAAAGCGACGGCGTTATAGACACCGGGCTGGCCGGCAACCTCCTTCACCTCGACGCGCGCCTCGCGCAGCGGGTAGCGCGCCTTCAGCTCCTCGCTGACATCGGGGTTGCCGTTCACGTATTGCATGATCCAGCGATTGAGCCAGACCTCGCAATCCGACGCCTCCATGAAGCTGCCGATCTTGTCGCGTGCCAGCACCTTCAGGTAATGCGCGAAACGACCGGTCGCCATCACGTACGGCAGGCGGGTCGAGATTTCCGCATTGGCGTTGTCGTCGTCGCGATCGTATTTCTTCGCCTTCTGCGTCGTCTGCGCGCCGAAGAACACCGCGTAATCGGTATTCTTGTAGTGCACCAAAGGCAGGAACCCCAGCCGCCCGAGTTCGGCATCGCGCCGGTCGGGAATATTCACCTCGGTCGGGCACTTGTCGTCGCGATCGCCGGAATCGCTCAGGAAACTGTGCAGCGGCAGGTTGTCCACCTTGCCGCCGCTGTCGGCGCCGCGGATCGCGGTGCAGAAACCATAATCGGCGAAGGCCGCGGTCAGCCGGGTGCCCAGGGCATAGGCCGCATTCATCCAACAGTAATGATCGTGCGCCAGTTCCCGCGTGGTGCCGTCCTCGGCGATCGGGGCTTCTTCGTAGTCGAACGCATCGACCATCGCGCCGCTGCGGCCATAGGGACGGCGCGCCAGCACGCGCGGCATCACCAGCGACACGTAACGGGAATCATCCGAATCCCGGAAGGCCCGCCACTTGGTGTATTCCGACGTATCGAAAATCTTCGCCAGATCCCGCGGCTTGTTCAGTTCGGTCCAACTGCCCAGGCCGAACATCGACGGTGAGGGGGCGGAAATGAACGGCGCGAAGGCCGCCCCGGCGACACCCGCCACCATCTGCAGCGTCTCGACGTCGTCCTGGCTCGGATCCCATTCATAGTCGCCGATCAGCGCCGAGAAGGGCTCCGCGCCGGCCTGGCCGAAGCCGCTTTCATAGATCGCCTTCCACAGATGGCTCTGATCGAATTCCACCGCGCGCGACAGGTTGCGCGCGAGTTCCCGCTTGGTCGCGTTCAGCACCCGGATGCGCAGGCTGGGAATGCTTTGCGAGTTGCTGACGAGGTAGTGCAGCCCGCGCCAACTGCCCTCCAGCTTCAGGAAGCGGGGATGGTGCATGATCTCGTTCAACTGCGCCGACATCCGCCGGTCGATCTCGGCGACCGCCTGTTCGATCGTGCGGCTCAGGTTGCGGTCGAATTTGACCGTCTTGGCCTCGGCCTGCTCGATCAGGGTGCGGACCAGTTCGGTCGCGCGATCGCGTTCGGTCTGCTTGGTCGCCGACAGAATCTGTTCCAGCAGGCCGGCGGACTCGACCGTCTGGGCCGCGGCGGCGGCGCTGGGTGCGGACTGGCTCTCTGACATGGCCTTATTCCTTGTCCGGGCCGCGGCTGAGGTCCGCCGAAACGCTCTTGAGGTCGTCGTCGCGCTGCAGGATCTGCTCGAGCAGGTTTTCCAGCTCTTCCGAACGATCGGCCTTCGCCAGCAGGTCGCGCAGCTTGGCGCGCGTTTCCATCAGCGCCTTGAGTTGCGGCACCTGTTCGGCGACGCGCGCCGGAGAGAAATCCTCCATCGAGGCGAACGCAAGGTCCACGCCCACCTGCGAGCCATCGTCGGACAGCTTGTTGTCCACCTTGAGGCTGAGGCCGGGGTTCATGCGCGCCATCACCGTATCGAAATTGTCACGGTCGATGGTGACGAAGCCGCGTTCGGCGAAGGCGGGCAGCGGCTTGCGCGGATCGCCCGAGAAGTCGCCCATGACACCCATGACGAAGGGCAGTTCCTTCTTGACCTGCCCCTCGGATTCGACATCGAGCGTGATGTGCACGCGCGGCTTGCGGACCTGGCGCAGCTTGTTCTGGATATTGCCGCTCATGTGCGCGCTGGCCTCCTTGGCTGGTTTGGCGCGGCCAGGGGTGGCCGGCGTCGGCACCGTGGACGGAATGATGCGGGTTCCGACACTAGACGCCGGAGGCATGCCCGGTCAATGACTTAGAGCAAGGGGGGGACTTGGAGACAGGGGGGGGACTGAGCTCGACTTTCCGCATTTCAGGCAGCCAGACAGAGAGTCAGCAAGACTCGATTTAGCAAGACGGCAGGAATATTGACGGTCTCACCCGCCTGCCGGGACATGGATAAATTCGGCACCGCCCAAAGCACCCGACGCACAGCGGCGATCGCATTGCTGAATGTCGGTTCCTGCTTGCGATACCACGCAGCGGCATTTGGCCGCAGCGCCGCAGCCGTGTCCCGTGCCAGCCCATCGGCCCACACGGTGATCAGCGAGAACAACCCCAGCAAAGCCGGTGTGGTGCGCAGGATCGCCAGATCGGACCACTGGCGTTGGGTCTCGACGCCAAGATGGGCACGTACCTCCTGGAACGTGGTTTCCACCCGCCAGCGCGAGACGAACCAACCCAGAATGATCGCCGGTGTCGCGTCCAGGTTCGTGCAGAGAAACGCCGATGGTTCGTGCTGACCAGAGGGATCGCGGACCAGTACCCAGCGGATCGGCACCGGCGGGATGCCGGCATGGTACCAGAGCGCGGTGCCGGTGGCGACCAGCAGTTCGCGTTGCTGGGCATTGTACCATTGAGAGACGACCACACTGCTCCACACGGTCTTCTTGCTGGTCAGCCTGGCGCCGAGTGTCGGCAGACGCCGCCCCTTCAGCGGGGGACGGCCGCGCTGACCCTTCCGGCGTTTCGGCGGCGGCCTGAAGAGGGCCGCGTCCAGCCGCAGCCGGGTGATCACGCAGACATGCCGACGGACCGCGGCAAGCAAACCCAGCGCCGAGAAGCCGGCGTCCGCGACGAAGACAAGACTGCGGTTTGGCAACCAGCGTTTGGTTTGCAAAATGGCCTGCCGAGCCCAGTCGGTCAGCGTTTTGTGCCGCTTGCTATGGGTTTCGCTCCAGCGCGCCGAAGGGGCGAGGACCGTCAGGAAGGGCAGAGCCCACGACCGGCCCGCCCATGAAATCGGCACAACGACCATCAGGGACAACCAGCGCAGACCGCTGGTTTTGACGAAATGCCCCTTCGAGGATCGAACCGGGTCCCGATAGATGCCGCGGGCATTGATCCTCGGCCCCCAGCGACGCTCGACGCTATCGTCGATCCCGACGACCACCTCGCCGTCAGGCAACAGCCGGTCTATTATATGAAGCAACAGCCGCCGCGCCACGCCGCGCGCATCCCAGCGCGCCCGACTCAGCACCTCATGATAGCGACGGAACCCCGGCTCATCGGCCAGTCCCATGACCCGCAGCGCCTGGGTGACGGTGCGCTTGCCAGGGGCCAGCACCGCGCCGGCCACCAGGACCAGAATGCGGTTCCAGACCGGGGCGGTGAAGCATGGGCGGAACACCGATAGCCAGGTGGCCAGGATCGGTGGAACCAGGAGCGGATCAGGCGCTGCGGCGGCGCCGGGACGATTCGATGCCATCGCAGTTGTAGAATCGAGTCGCACTGATTCGGCAAGAGTCTGTCTGGCCGTCGCCAAGCAGCGACATCGTCCGGCCAAACGGTCTAACGTGCCCGACATGAATGACCCGATCATCCAACGCATCGAGAGGTTCCGCTGCCGCCGAGGGCCTCTATCTGCCGAACGCCGGAACCGGGGCTACACACTCTGTCATGCCGGCTCCGGTGCACCGGTCGCGCGACTGCGCCCTACCGGGCAAGACGATCGTGTCGAGGTGCTTTCCTGGTCGCTCTGGAAGGAAAAATGGGCCAATGCCGGTCCGTTCGGGCGCACTGTGCTGCCGCTCGATGACGCCCTCCGGTTCATCGCCTCAGAGGACATCTTCTGGGCCACACGTTAGCCGGGGGCCAAACCAAAATGCGGAAAGTCGAGCTGAGTGTCTGTCCGGGAACTTCCTCAGGCCCTGCCTCGCCTCGTGCGCTTTCGGACACACACTGATAGACCGAGACAAGGCAAGATCACAGAATTGGTACACCACGAAGGCTCGAAGCCACGAAGGGCAACTCGCTTCGTGACATCGTGCCTTCGTGGTGAGATTGGTCGGTTCCGCCCACCCCGTTTGCCGCCCCGAATTGTCACCGAACAGACATCAATCGATTCAACGCGTTCGAGCGGGGCCGCTAACCAATTCTAAAGACTCACTAAATTCCCGGACAGGGACAAATATCCCGTTCGCAGGTTCCTGCTTCACGGCGGTCAGTTTCACCTTGGCCGCGAGGCCAGGGCCAGAGCTGACCGCTCGGCTCGACGGGAACCGCTTCATCGGTGATGGCGTCGTCCGGTTCAGCACCCTGCTCGAGCGAGGCTTTCAGGACCCAATCGATATGGTCGCGCTGCCGGTCGCGGAGCCCCCCGAACTCGAACATGATCGTCAGGGTTGCTGCGTACCTGTTTCGTCAATGGCCTTCCCGGTTTCGTCCGTCGTGCGGCCGACGGCGCGCTCGGGGCGACAGCGCTGGCCGTCGAGGCGGACAGAATCGCTCGACGAATGGATGGTCAGCCCCCGCGGTCGTTGACGATCTGGCTGACCAGCAGGTCGATGCGCGCCTCCTGGCGTTCCGGCGGGATGCGGCCGCCACGACGCAGGACCGCCAGGCCGTGCAGCGCGGCCCAGGTGACTTCCGCCCGCAGGTCGGGATGTGCGTCAAAGGGCCTGAGCACGCCGACCAGTTCAGCGAAGGCCACCTTCAAGGGCGGCGGCGTGTCAACGCTCGCGAACTTCACGTCGATCGGCAGCACGAACATGGCCTGGTAGAGCGCCGGCCGCTCTGCGGCGAATGTCAGGTAGGTGCAGCAGACCGCTCGCAACGCCAGCCCCGGCTCATCAACAGCCGACTGCGCCTGGCGCAATCGGACGGCAAGGTCTGCGAAGCCCTCGATCGCGACGGCGCGCACGATCGCGTCCTTGCTGTCGAAATGGCTGTACAGCACCGGCTGGCTGTACTCCACGAGCGCGGCCAATCGGCGCGTGGTCACCGCCTCCCACCCCTCGGCCTCGGCGAGGTCGCGCGCCGCCGCAATGATCAGATCATGGCGCTGGGCGCGTTCGCGGCGGCGACGGTCTGTGACGGACATGGGCATATTCTACTGACGCCAGGAAATCTGTCAACGCTAGACTTTTTCGTTGAAATGTTTTCTAGCAACGCTATATTCCTGCGCGCACACGGGAGAACCCACCATGCTCACCACCCTCGCTTCCAGCGTCTCCGGCGTAATCGGCGTCGGCATAATCCTCATCGGCGCTCGCTTCCTTGTGGCGCCGCAGGCCGCCGCGGCCGGCTTCGGCGTCCCGGCCGAACCGCCTGGCGCGCAAACCGCAGCCGGCAGGCCTTACCCGTGGCTTTACGCGAAGGGGGTGCGCGATATCGCCTCGGGGATCTTCCTCTGGGTCCTGCTGGCCAACCGGGTGCCGCATTTGCTGGGCGCCTTCATGGCCGCCGCCAGCCTGATTCCGGTGGGCGATGCGGTGATCGTCCTGCGCAGCGGCGGAACCCGCGCGGCGGCCTTTGGCATCCACGGCGCCACGGCGGCGGTCGCCCTGGCCGCGAGCGCGGCGCTGCTCATGGCCTGAGCGCCACTTGATCCCTTCACACCCTCTTATCACCGGAGCAACCCATGACTCTGTTCGGCATCTCCGCCGCCACCCTGCTGGCCTGGCTGCTCGCCCTCGCCTTTCTCGGCGCCGGCGTCGTCAACGCGGCCGGTTCAGCCACGATCAAGGACGACTTCGTTCGCTGGGGCTATCCGCGCTGGTGGAATCTCGTGACGGGCGGGCTGGAGGTGCTGGTGGCCGCACTCATCGCAATGCCAACCGCGCGCGTTGCGGGCCTTCTGCTAGGCGCAGCGATCTGCGTCGCGGCCGTCGTGACCGTGGTTCGGTACAAGGACTACGGCCATGTCGCACCCGGTGTCGCCTTGACCGCCCTGTCGGCGCTCGATCTCGCGCTGCTCATGGGCTGATCGCTATACATAGGGATAGCGGCGCACAATCATGTAGGGCCTGACACGAGATTCAGGGTCCGATTTCGCGTAAATTCCGTGCGACGGATAGCGCCTCCAAACGCGGATTGGCCGAGCCGGCCAATCTCACCGCGAAGGCTCGAAGTCACGAAGCGAGTTGCCCTTCGTGGCTTCGAGCCTTCGTGGTGTACCAATTCTGTGATCTTGCCTTGCCCCGGTCTATCAGCGTGTATCCGAAAGCGCACGAGGCAAGGCCTGAGGAAGTTTCCGGACGGACTCTCAAGGGTATGTTTTATGGGCAGCTTTTAACCCGTGCGAGAGCGGTGGCGGGAGGCGGAGAGACGCTTTTCTCCGGCTCCGTGCTTGCCGGCCGCGCTTCGCATCGCCATGCTGGCGGGCATGTTCATCGTCTCCGAATCAGATGCCGCGGCGATCCGCACCGCCTTCGAGCAGGACGGCGAATTGTCGGCCGCCATCGAGCTGCGCCGCCGCTTCCCCGGCATCACCGACAACGCGCAGGCTCTGGCGCAGGCCCGCATCATCGCGGGCTGGAGGCCGCTGCCGGCGAAACCGCAGCGGTCCGGTGGCGACCACAAGGATTATTGAGGCCGAACCGGCCGCGGGCTCAGGGCCGGTAGATCGCGCGATTGTGCCAGGGGATCGCATCCCAGCTCAAAACCCGTTCGGTGCCGTCGAACAACGCCGCGAACCGGCCGCCGGCGGCGGTGTATGCGAAGCTGCGGACGTGGTCCGGGACATGGGTCGTCATATTCCGCATGATGTCGAGGCCCTGCTCGATCCGGACCACCTGGTAGCTGGCCGGATCGGTGCCGGCGAAGAATTTCGTTTCACTGCCAAGGCGCACCGGCGCGCCGCGTTCGTACGTCAGGTGGACCGCGAGGCGCTCGCCGCCCGCGGCCTGGAAATCCCAGGTCTCTTCCCCCGACGTGGCCTGATAGGACCGGTCCATGCGATGGACCGTGGCCGCCTGGTAAACGCCGAAGGGGCCCGGCGCATCTGCGGGGTTCTCGGTGAGGCCGCCGATGATCATCTGGCCGGTGACGCCGGTTGCCGTCTGTTTCACCGGAGCAGCGAGAATGGCCATGCGGTTGCTGCCGGGGACGAGCGGCTTGCCGTCCGCACCGGTGATGCCGATGCGGTCCACGAAGATCAGCCGCAGGTTGGCGTCCTTGGCCGGCCCGGTGGTGGCGATCGCCGGCTCCCACCCCGCGGGCAGCGCCTTTTGCAAGGCTGCATCCGGCACGTGGAAGTCCAGTTGCAGGCGGGCCTCCGCGCTTTGCTCGATCAGGGTCTGGGCGCGGGCGGTCCCGGCGAGGACGCTGGCGAGCAGCAAGGCCCGCACGATCGCGCCTGTCATGGGTCTGCTCATGGAAAGCCTCCCGGCAAGATTGTTCTTGGTGACGGCCCCAGTGTGGGCAGTTCGCCAGACGCGCGCAAATCGAGGGGCAGGGGGCCGGCCATGAACCGGGGGGGGAAAGCCGAACTCCGTTCATCGGCGATCGTCCCATAGGCTGCAAGCGGGCCTTTGCGCGGCTGCGACCCTCGGCTATGCGCGTGCGAATCCGATCGCATTCTTAACCGGAAATTAAGCAAGTTGTGGCTAATAGCCCCGACCTGTCAGAGAGTGGCCGACCGTGAGCAGACTATGCCGGATCGTCTATTGCAGCCGCAGCCTTCTGAAAGGCTCGCGATCGGACATCGAGGCCCAAATCCGCACGATCCTGGCGAAGGCGAGAACAAATAACCAGGAAACGGGCGTGACCGGTGCCTTGACCTTCAACGAACGTTGCTTCGCCCAGGTTCTGGAAGGCGCCGACGACGATCTGGAGCCGCTTTACGAGAAAATCCGGCGCGACCCGCGGCATACCGATGTGAAAATCCTCGCGCAAAGCAATCCGGCGCGGCGATTGTTCCCGTCCTGGTCCATGGCGTATGTGGACTCACCATCCGGTCACGGTCGCCATCCGCTGACGCATTTCTCGTTCGAAGCGGCGTTGACCCATGGTGCGGCGCCTGAAGCGCAACTGTTGCTCAATGCCTTGCGCCAGCTTGTCGTGGCAAAGACCAAAGCCGATTCCGGCTGACCCGGCGGAGCGTGGCTTTCATGCGGACGGGCCGAAGCGTATCGAATCGCGTTGGTGCAGCGATAGACCGCAGGATAGCTGGCCGTCCCATCCCTGTGGTGTGTTCGTGCACCAAAGCGGCCGGCCACCTTAGAGCGCCGGATTCCCCTTCGGTGAAAGCACGCAACAGAGGGATTCGCGGCTGATGCCTGTCTCGGCTGCCACCGCACCGGGGCCGCCATAGGCCTCCGCGACGGTGCGCCGGGCCAGCCGCACGATTCTCCGGATCGTCGAGCGACTGCGTGCTCTTGTCACCGCCGCAGAGCAAGGCCGCGACGGTCTTCCCCTGCCGCCCGCCCCTAGCCCGCTTGTCCGCAACGGAACCCGGGGTTGAGCCGATACGCAAACCGGGCTAACGCTTGAAGCGAAAATGCCGCGGGTCTGGCTCAGAACCCCCGGCCGCGCGCCGCTGCCGCACCACACAGAGCCAGGAGGAACTGCCATGCCGATCTACCAAAAAGGCGACGTCCGCATCCACTACGAGGAGGCCGGCTCCGGCTTCCCTTTGTTGATCATCCCCGGCGGCGGATTGAACTCGACACTCGGCTTCTTCACCAGCGGCGCGCCGTTCAATCCGATGACGGAATTCAAGGACGAGTACCGCTGCATCGCGATGGATTTGCGCAATGCCAACGGCGGTGACTCGTCCGGCCCGCTCGAGATCGACCGGCCCTGGGACTCCCACACCGATGACCAGCTCGGGCTGATGGACCACCTGGGCATCCAGCAGTTCATGGTGATGGGCTTCTGCATCGGCGGCCCCTTCATCTGGAACCTGCTGCGGCGCGCGCCCAACCGGGTCGTCGCCGGCGTGCTGGCCCAGCCCAGCGGGGCGCGCCCGGAGATGCCCGATCTGTTCTTTCAGAATAACATGAAAGGCTGGGGCCCGGCGCTGTGCGCGCGCCGGCCGGACGTGACGATGGCGACGGTCGAGGCCTTCCTGAGCAAGATGTATCGCGCCAACCCGGACTTCGTCATCACCGTGTCACGCGATTTCGTGCGCGGCTGCAAGACGCCGGTCCTGGTGCTGCCGGACGATGTCCCGGCGCACCCCTATGCCGTGGCCATGGAGTCGGCCCGTCTCGCGCCGAACGCCCAGGTGAGCCTGTATCCCTGGAAGGAACCCGCGGACCTGGTTCCTCTGGCGGTGCGTCACGTGCGGACCTTCCTGAAGGCGAACCGGCCGCAGTGAGCGGGGGTGCGCGATGGGAGAGCGCGTGATCGCGTGCAATCCGGACGTCATGGGTGGCACGCCCGTGTTCCGCGACACACGCGTTCCCGTGCAGACCTTGCTCGACTATCTGGTGGCCGGGGACTCCATCGACGACTTCCTCCACGGATTTCCGTCGGTGACACGGGCGCAGGTCGTGGCCTTCCTGGACCTGTCCCGTCGGGTGTAAGCATCGCGGCAACGCGAACCGCCCGACGGAGACTGGCATCATGGCACGCAAGCCGCCGGCGACCCGGTTGCTGCTGAACGGCTTCCGGGTCGATCCCGAGCGCGGCGGCGAACGGGTGGAACGGCTGGCCTTCCTGGCGCAGGGTCCGGTCGAGGTCCGCCTGACCAGCCCGCTGACCTTCCTGATCGGCGAGAACGGCTCCGGCAAGACCACCCTGCTGGAAGCCATCGCCGCCCGCTGCGCCATCCGCCCCGGCGGCGGCGGCAGCTACGCCGAAACCGAGGACGACCGAGCGGCGACCGCGCTGTCCGCCGCGGTCGAGGTGAATTTCGCCGGCGGGCGCCGTCCGCGCGGGCTGTTCCTGCGCGCCGACCGTTTCTACGAAACAATGGCGAGGGCCGGGCGGCTGCCGATGCCGACCACCGGCGAATGGCGGCTGGCCGATGAACAAAGCCGCGGCGAGGGCGTGCTGTCGCTGCTGACCTCACGCGTCGATGCCAGCGAGGGGCTGCTTTATTTGCTGGACGAGCCGGAGACCGGACTGTCACCGCAACGGCAGATGGCGCTGCTGTGCCTGCTGGACGATCTGCACAAGGACGGCCGCTCTCAGGCGCTGGTGGCGACCCATTCGCCGATCCTGATGAGCCACCCCGGCAGCGACCGGCTGTGGATCGATGGCGAGGGCATCACGCGGCTGCCGCTGGAGGAGATCCAGCACTGGCGCGAGATGCGCCGCTTCATGCGCGACCCCGAGGGGATGGTGCGGCGTTTGCTGGAATAAGGGCGGGTGCGCAGAACAGGAGATCAATCCACCATGACCGGCACGCTTCGCCTGAACCTGCTGCTGTCGCCTGAACTGAACCGCGTGCTCGAAGAGATCGCGGACGATACCGGCAGCACCCGCACGGACGTGATCCGGCAAGCGCTCGCGCTCATGAAGGTGGCGCATCAGGGGAAGAAGGAGGGCCGCCATCTCGGCCTGGTCACGGACCCGACGCGGCTGGATACCGAGATTGTCGGACTGCTGTGACGTCACGGTTGTAAGGATCGTCCGGACATCGGAGAAGAGCCGGTACCAGAACCATCCATACTCATGGTGATGTTCACGGGGCTTCGTATTGGGATTCTGCAGCAATGATGGTTGGACTAATGCGGGTCCGGCTCAGACTGAGGTGGTCCCCGAGAACTGGACAGGTCGCTAAGAGAGAGTCTCCCCTTGGAGCGGCCGGGTGGCCG
>Ga0302202_10004784_pt1 | contig 14094 bp, 8 predicted proteins | sample II_Bog_N3_3_FD_194579 | JGI IMG/M metagenome (GOLD analysis project Ga0302202, IMG submission 194579) | Peat permafrost microbial communities from Stordalen Mire near Abisko, Sweden - II_Bog_N3_3 | ecosystem: Environmental > Terrestrial > Soil > Wetlands > Peat | place: Sweden: Abisko, Stordalen...
GTGCGCTACGTTCTTGGCGCGGTGGTGGCGATTTCCGCCATGTTGGCGATTGCGGTGAGCCCATTACTGAAGCGCGATGCGGTGTTTAACGCGGCGTTGGTGGTGCTGGGGCTTGGGATTGTTTGCAGTGGCGCGGTACGGATTCACGCGGAACAGCAGAAGACTGCGGCGAGGCTGGCAAGCCTGGTGTTGCCGACGGAATTAAAGGCGGCACTGCTGGCGAGTGCGGATAGGCGCTTGTACGTGCAGGATATGGGCGCGTTCGAGGAAGACCGGTACTACGAGCCAGATGCGGATGTGAAGGCGCGGATGACGCTGGTGTACTCAAGCGCGGAGGAGCTGCAGTGGAGCCGGCATGACACCATGGCGCTGACGGCGATGCATTTGGAGCAGTTCACAGATCTTCCGGTCGTGTCGTATGAGGCATTGAAGGCGCAGACGGGTGAGCATATTTTTGTGTTGTTTCATACGGGATGGGACTGGACGGATCAGGCGTTCGCGCAGGATGGGGTGATCGTGCGGCCGTTGGGCAAGGCGATGGCTGGAGATGTGGCGGCGGTGCGGTTTCGGTGAAGTCTAATGGGCAAGTAGGGGGGTGGCAACCTCTCGGCGGTTGCTTGCCTTGGCGACATAGAGGGCGCGATCCCCGAGTTTCAGCAGGGCTTCGAGGGTGAGGTTGGCGCTGTCGATGGCGGTGATGCCGATGCTGGCCTGAATGCCGAATTCGCCGGTATCGCAAGGGACCCGGAGTTCGGCGAGCTGGGCGTGGAGGCGGCTGGCGGCGAGTTCCGCGGAGGCGACACCGGTGTTGGGCATGATGACGAGGAACTCGTCGCCACCGAGGCGAGCGATAAGATCTCCAGCGCGCATGGTGTTGCGGAGGCGGTCGGCGACGGCGCAGAGGGCGAGGTCGCCGGCGTGGTGGCCAAAGTTGTCGTTGATCTGCTTGAACTGGTCGATGTCGAGCATGAGGGCGGCGATGCTGTCATTGCGCCGTCGGCTGGGATCGAAGACGCGCTCGGTCTCGCGCTCGATGGCGCGACGGTTGAGGGTGCCGGTGAGAGCGTCGGTGCTGGCGAGTGCTTCGAGACTGTCGTGCAGGCGGGCCGTCGTCATCCAGAGGAAGCCGAAGCTGAGGCCGGCGATGATCGTCCGGTCGAGAAAGATGTGGTAGAAGCTCTGCTGCGGATATCTCCAGACGTCGAAGAGGCGGATGGTGTTGGTTGTGGCATACAGGCTGAAAAGGACGCCCATGGCGACGGTTGAGATCTTTGCTCCGTCGCGGAGAGAGCGGAAGAGAAGTGTGGCGCTGCAAGCGGCGGTAGCGACGGCGACGACGGAGATAAAGACGATGCGGAGGGTATGGTCCGGCGGCCAGAGGGTGTAGCGGACGGTTGCAACCGTCATGAGGACGGAGAGCGCGAGTAGATACAGCCAGACGCGGCGGCCCCGGCTAACGAACTCGGCGATAGCCTTGTTGAGCAAACTGAGTTCGACGAAGAGGAAGAGGTTGGCGAGAACGACGTTGAGGAGTGGGGGGGCGTTGGGGAGAGCACCGTGCAGAAGGAGGCCGACTCCCCCACAAAAATTGGAGGCGGCGAACCAGTAGCTGCAGCTCTTGCCCGACTGGCCAATCGAGCCGGCTAGCATGATCAGACTGAAGAGAAACAAGAGACTTGCTTCGACGAAGAAGAGAGTGTGTACGTCCACTGGTGAACCTTACGGGGCCCGGGTCGGAATTTCTATGGAACTTCAGGTTCGAGCTTGGCACGCGCGTGCGCCGGATGCAATGGCTCCGCGGCCTTGGATATAGGTCGTAAGTTGTAGGAGGGTTCGGAGAAGCCAGGCAATTCTGGGGGCAGGAGCCGCGGCAGGACGCCGGGCCACCCGGATTTGAGGGTTGCTGGCTGATAAACTTAACGGCCTATGGACGATAAGTTGAAAGGCAGCAACGTGAGGTCGGGAAGTGGGATTCGGGAAGATTTTCTGCGGTTTTTTGAGGGTAAGAAGTCGGCTGCTGGGCAAGGGCATCGGCAGGTGCATTCGTCGTCGCTGGTGCCGGCGAATGATCCTACGCTGCTGTTTACCAACGCGGGGATGAACCAGTTCAAGGATGTATTTCTCGGGGCGGAGCGGCGGGAGTATTCGCGGGCTACGACTTCGCAGAAGTGCGTGCGTGCGGGTGGCAAGCATAACGATCTGGAGAATGTCGGGTTCACGCGGCGGCACCATACGTTCTTCGAGATGCTGGGGAACTTCTCGTTTGGCGACTACTTCAAGCGCGAGGCGATTGCGTATGCGTGGGAATTGCTTACGTCGAAGGAGTGGTTTGGGATCGATCCGGCGAAGCTGTATGTAACGATTTTTGAAGGCGATGCGAGCGTGCCTCGGGATAGCGAGGCTTATGGGTATTGGCTGGAGGTTGGGGTTCCGGCGGAGCGGATTTTTGAGCTGGGAGCGAAGGATAATTTCTGGGCGATGGGAGATACGGGGCCGTGTGGGCCTTGCTCGGAGATTTATTACGACTTTGGGCAGGCTGCGGCGGAAGACCCGTCCGTGGATACGCCATTTCCGGGTGATGAGCAGAGGTATGTCGAGGTTTGGAACCTAGTGTTCATGCAGTTCGACCGGGGGAGCGATGGTGTGTTGACTCCACTGCCGAAACCGAGCATCGATACAGGGATGGGGCTGGAGCGAATTGCCTGCGTGCTGCAGGACGTGGTGAGCAACTTCGACACGGATTTGTTCATGCCATTGATCGCGCAGGCGAAAGAACTAACGACCACCACGGATCGCACGGATGAAACGGATAAGACGACTGCTTCGCTGCGGATTATTGCGGACCATGCGCGGTGTGCGACGTTTCTGATTTCGGATGGGGTGGTTCCAGCGAATGAGGGGCGCGGATACGTGCTGCGGAAGATTTTGCGGCGTGGGATTCGGCATGGTCGGCTGTTGGGGCAGGAGAAGCCGTTCATGTACGAGATGGTGTTCGCGGTGCGGGATGAGATGCAGGTGGCTTATCCGGAGTTGAAGGAAACTGCGGAGCGGGTTAGTAAGGTGGTGCTGGCAGAGGAGCAGCAGTTTGCGCGGACTCTTGAGCTGGGCTTGAAACAGATGAATGAGGAGACGCTGCGGTCGGGTGCGGCGGCGTTTCACCTGTATGAAACGTTCGGCATGCCGCTCGACTTTATGGTGGACGCGGCGCGGGACGCTGGTATTGCCTTCGACATGGAGGGCTTTGATCTGGCGAAGGAAGAGGAGCAGGCGCGGGCGCGGGCTTCTTGGAAGGGTGGGTCGCAGAAGTCGGCGGCACCGGTTTATCGCGAGTTGGCGAAGACTGAGTTTGAAGGGTATACGGCGCTGCGGGTGGATGGGGCTAAGGTGTTGGCGCTGGTGAAGGATGGCGTGGGTGTAGCGGAGTTGCCGGCGGGCGAGGCGGGCGAGGTGGTGCTGGATGCGACCAGCTTCTATGCGGACTCGGGTGGGCAGGTCGGCGATATGGGCTGGCTCTATTCCGGCGATCACACCAGCGTAGTCGCTACGGTGAGCGGTTGCACTAAGCCGGTGCAGGGCGTGTTTGCGCACAAGGTGAGGGCGACGCAGACGATTGCGGTGGGCGACGTAGTCGACACCGTCGTCGATGCCGACAACCGGCGCGCGACCGAGCGGAACCATACCGGGACGCATCTGCTGCATGCGGCGCTGCGCGAGGTTCTAGGCAAGCATGTGAAGCAGGCGGGCAGTTTGAACGATGCGACGCGACTGCGATTCGACTTCTCACATTTCGCCGGTGTCGCGGAGGAGGAATTGGCGCAGGTGGAGAGCATCGTGAATGCGCAGGTGCTGGGAAACTCGAAGGTGGAGACGCTGGTGGATGTGCCGATTGATGTGGCCGTGAATGAGTATCACGCGATGGCGCTGTTCGGCGAGAAGTATGGCGATAAAGTACGCGTGGTGAAGATTGGGGACTTTTCTACGGAGCTTTGCGGAGGGACGCATACGCGGGCGACGGGAGAGATTGGGCTGATCAAGGTGGTGGGTGAAGGGTCGGTCTCGAGTGGCGTGCGGCGCGTGGAGGCGGTGAGTGGCATGGGCGCGCTGGGTGAGTTTCGGCGGGACTTCGACGTCGCGCGCGTGGTGGGGCAGATGGTTGGCGGGGCGGAGGGAGCGACTCCGGCGGATGCTCTGCGGGCTCGGATTGCCGCGCAGGAAGAGGAGATGAAGAAGCTGCGGCGGGAGCTGGATGCGGCACGGATGAAGTCGGCGAGTGCGGCTGCGGGGGATGCGACGGCGGTTGAAGTCAAGGGTGTGAAGGTGATGGTGCAGAGGGTGGATGGGTTGGAACGCGGGCCCATGCGGGATCTGGTCGACCAGATGCGGAGCAAATTGGGGAGTGGTGTCGTGGTGCTGGGCGCTGCGGATTCTGATGCGGGGAAGGTTTCGCTGATTGTTGGAGTGACGAAGGACCTGACGGCGAAGGTGCAGGCGGGGAAGATTGTGGGCGCACTAGCAGCCATGGTGGGCGGCAAGGGTGGTGGGCGGCCTGATCTGGCTGAGGCTGGCGGAAGCGATGTGGGGGCGTTGGAGGGAGCGCTGGCGAAGGTGGCTGAAGTTGTGGGGGGGCTGCTGGCGTAGGGGACAGTTTTCGCCCCTTCACAGGAGCGTGAAGGATGGGAACCGGCGGCTCATGCGTCGGCGGACAGCATCTAACCATCAGGAGGTGCTGCGATGGCGAGTTTGCGGTCCGAGAGGGCTCCCAAAGGAGAGCGGGCGTGGCTGGGACTTGCGAAATTCGTAGGCTTGCTCCTGCTGCTCGCGCTGATTTTCTTGCTGGCGGAGAGCATGGTGCATCACCACTTCTTCACCGGCGGCGCGCAAAACTATCACAACAATCCAACAGGGCCGTAAGCGGATACGCCGCGCTGCGCCGAGTGGGGGTATCGGGGGGAGTACCGGGTGGCTTTTCACACAGGCGCGCGGGGCATGGCGACTTAAACTGAGGGGGACATGGCCCTTCGTCGAGCAATGCGGTGGCTGCGGTGTGCAGGGTGTGCAGGGTGCGCGGCTGGGTTCGTGTGCCTTGCAGCGGTGTACTGCAGCGCGGCAGGAGTGCGAGCAGATACGGCGCCGGTAGCGAGAAGCCATGTGAGCCCGAGCCATGCGGCGAAGAAGCCCGTAGCGCTGTCGCCGTGGGAGCAGGCGGAACGCGGGCGCGATGAGTTGGAGGCGATTCCGGAGGGCGACCGCACGCGCGCGGACTACACGCGCGCGATGGATGCCTATCGGGCGATCTACCATGCCAACCCCTCCGATGTGCATGCTCCGGCGGCGGTGAACGCGGTGGCTGAACTTCTGGTCGAGCAAGGGCGAGGGCCGGGCGGTTCAAAGAGCGATACGAAGAGTCTGCAGGCAGCCGTGGGGCAGTATGAGTTCTTGCGGACGCAGTATCCGGGGAGTTCGCTGCGGGTTCAGGCGCTGCTGGCGGAGGGTCAGATTGAAGAAAATGACCTGGGCGATGCTGCGGCGGCCAAGGAGAAGTACAAGCTGCTGCTGAAGCAGTATCCGAAGAGCGAGCAGGCGGATGAAGCCAAGGCGGGGCTGGCTTCGGTGGAGCAGTTGTCAGTTGCCAGTTCTCAGTTGCCAGATCAGGCGGTCGGACGGAAGAGTACGGGAACCCACGTCTCAGAAGCGAGACATGGGGCACCCGGCAGCGAGGTTGCGCTGAGTAGTGCCCCCATCGTCGTCAAACCTCAGGGGCTGAAGCCGGGTGCAACAGCCACTGATGATGGCACGGCTAAAGCCGTGCCCTTAACGAGACAAACGGCGCGGGGATCGTCGCTGCCGGCGATGGCGCAGACTTCGGTCGCGAACCGGAAGAGCGCCGCAACCCAGGGTTTGGGAATAACTCAACCCACCCCTTCCGATGAGACCGGAGAGAATGGGCCACCCGGCCTGGTAGCAAGCGCGGTGGCTAAGGGCGAGGGGCACAGCGGGAAGCGGGCGCTGGTGACGGGAATTCGCCACTGGTCGACGGCGACGTATACGCGGGTGGCGATTGATCTGGGCGACAACGTGACCTACGAGGCGGCGCGGGTGCCAAACCCGGACCGGATTTATTTTGATTTGCACGGGACGAAGCTGGCGCAGGAGTTGGTGGGTAAGAGCTTCACTGTCACAGATGATGGGTTTCTGAAGAAGATGCGGGCGGCGCAGTACTCGGACGATGTGACGCGGGTGGTTTTGGATGTGAACGATGTGACGGAGTACTCGGCATTTCTGCTGCCGAATCCGTACCGGCTGATCATCGATATTCATGGCGGCAAGGAGCAGGGAACGGGGCCCAAGGAGCAGGGAACAGGGAGTGCGGATGTGGCGGCGGGGCTTTCGGACGCACCGGCTCCGCGGGTGGCTACGACTGTGAAGGCGACGACGGCGCGGCCGGTTCCGAACAGCGTTGCGACGAAGACTCCCAGCGCGACGATTGAAGTTGCCGATCTAAGCGATATGCCGGGCAGGGTGGAGGCGACGAGCAGACCTACGTCGAAGCCGATCTCGGCCGTGGTATCCGGCAATGTGATTCAATCCGGCGGTCAGCGGTCGGCAGCCAGCGACCCGCAGCAGGCTGCTGAGGCCAATGCGGCTGCGCGGACATCCGGGGCACCCTTGGCTGCGTCGAGTGTGGCGACCTCGGTGGATACCTCGAAGAAGACGCGGAGGAGCAAGACGAAGGCGGACAGCACTGAGGTGGCGGATGCGACGCCGGCGCGGGCAGCAGTGCCGACTGCGGATGGCGAGACTTCGCTGGTGCGGGCGCTGGGGCTGAAGATCGGGCGGATCGTGATTGACGCGGGGCACGGTGGCCACGACTCGGGCACGCTGGGAGTGGACGGGATTGAGGAGAAGGACGTGGTGCTTGATGTGGCGCTGCGGCTGGGCAAGCTGCTGCACGACCGGCTCGGAGCCGAGGTGATCTACACGCGGTCGGACGATACGTTCATCCCGCTGGAGACGCGGACGGCAATTGCGAACAAGGCGCAGGCAGATCTATTCCTGTCGATCCATGCGAACTCTTCGTCTGACGAGAGCGCGCGCGGGGTGGAGACGTATTACCTGAACTTTACGAGTGACCCGACGGCGCTGGATGTGGCGGCGAGAGAGAACGCGGTGAGCGACCAGTCGATTCATCAACTGAGCGACCTGGTGAAGAAGATTGCGCTGAAGGACAAGATTGCCGAGAGCCGCGAGTTTGCGGCGGATGTGGAAGGCTCACTGTATACGGGGTTGGCGAAGGGCAATGTTGGCCTCAAAGATCGCGGTGTGAAGAAGGCGCCGTTTGTGGTCCTGATTGGGGCGAATATGCCGTCGATCCTGGCGGAGATTTCGTTTGTGACCAATCCAAAGGACGCGGAGCAGTTGGCGCAGCCGGAGTATCGTCAACGCGTGGCGGAGAGCTTGTACAAAGGGGTGGCCCGCTACGAGGGGGGCCTGAGCGGGACGAAACCGCCAACCGAGAGGGCTGCGGTGGGGCAGTAAGATAATTCAGTTGACCGTGACGATCTGAGGCGATGCCGTATGATGCGAATCGTTGGTGCGACGTTAGCGCTCGCACTGCTGCCGTCGCTTGTAACTGCGCAACAGAAAGAGGCTCCGATGTCGCATCACGCACATGGCACATTTTCGGTAAAGGTTGCACCAATGACGCCGGCTCCGGCGGAAGGCCTGGCGCGGTTCTCGATCGACAAGGAGATTCACGGCGACCTGGAGGCGACGACCAAGGGCGAGATGCTCACGGGGGGCGATCCTAAGTCCGGAACTGCCGGGTATGTGGCGATTGAGTTGGTGACGGGGATTCTGGCGGGCAAGCATGGCAGCTTCGCGCTGCAGCACTTTGCGACGATGGATCAAGACGGACCGAAGATGTCAGTTGCGGTGGTTCCAGGTTCAGGAACGGGCGAGCTGAAGGGGATTTCAGGTACGTTCACAATTCGGATCGAAAAAGCGCAGCACTTTTACGATCTCGACTACACGCTGCCGGAATGAAGCCGGCCTCTGGTTGCAGTCACGCGAGCCCCGCAAGCTAACCCGGGCGGTGCGGTGGTAGTCTGAGCGATGTATGGGTGATTCTCATCGATTGCAGGCGCTCTCGGATCAGCGGGCCAGAGAGTGCTTCTCTGCGCGAGCTTCCGCGTTTGCGTTAATGGCGTTGGCGGGACTGTGGGTGTCTGGTGTGGGTGGTCTGCGAGCGCAGACGCCAGCCGCGAAGCCGACCATACTGATGGAGCCTCCCGCACCGCTGCTGCCGGCGACACTAGGCAAGCTGAAGCGCCTGGAACCAGGGGATGTAGGCGATGGGATAGGCAAGCTGGATGTGGCGGGACTCAGTGCGCAGGACAAAGCGGTGGTCACCGAGGATGGGCTGAAGCGGTTTGCGCAGTCTGAGTACGGCGGCGTAACCGGCAAGGACTTATTGCCGCAAGCGAAAGTGACGGTCTACAAGTTCATTGACGCCAGCGGGGCGATCGCGGCGTACGACTACTTCAGGAAGCCTGGGATGCAGCCGGAGAAGCTGGGCGACGACGCGGTCTCGAATGGGGACGAGTTGTTGCTGCGCAGCGGCGTGAACGTGGTTAGGGCCGACTCCAAGAGCCGCGAGTCGGTGAATGCGCTGGCGAAAGAATTGATTGTGGGACTGCCGAAGATCGGCGGTTCGGCAGGGCAGGCTCCGCTGCTGCCAACGCTGCTGCCGGCAAAGGGTCTGGATGCGGATTCGGAGAGATACGCGCTTGGCCCGGATGGCTACGCGGCGATGGGCGGAGTGCTTCCGGCGCAGATAGTGGGATTCGAAAAGAGCGCGGAGACCGTGACGGCGAAATACAAGAACGGCGGCGTGCTGACGCTCCTGCTATATCCGACGCCACAGATTGCTGGCGAGTACGGGCGCGTGATCGAGACGGCGATGAATCAACCAGGCGCGGCGGCTGCGGCGGGGACGGTGAAGTTGCGGCGCGAAGGTCCCCTGCTGGCGCTGACGACAGGCGCATGGTCAGCGAACGCGGCGCAAGCGATGGTGGAAGAAGTTCATCTGTACACCGAGGTGAGCTTCGACAAGCCAATGCCGCTCGAGTTTCACGCGGAGATTCAGAAGACCTACAGCCTGCTGGAAAGCATCGGTCTCTTCTGCGGATTTAGTGCTGTGGCGATGGTAGTGCTAGCGCTGTTCTTTGGCGGAGGGCGGGCGCTGATCCGCGTGATGCAGGGCAAATCGGCGGCGTCCGAGCCGGAGTTTTTGCGGATTGATCTGCGCGGCCCGGCGGGCAAGCACCTCGGCGGCCCGAAGGCCTGAGCGTGTCCGAAGGGAGGCCGGACGGGCTGCCTGGGCGTTTTGGAGGCGCGTGGGGCGGTGAATGCACCTCGGCCGGTGCAGATTCCCGCGTAAGCCTGTTGTTTTGCAGAAGCTTAGTCTTCCATAAAACCACGCAAGGCGAAGATTAGACGAATGTAACTGACTGATTATCAGTATTTAAGCTATGTGTTTTCAGCGTGTTGCGTTGCTAAAGTTTTGGCCTTGACACCGGTTTTGGCCAAACTTAGTATGCACGCAGAAAGTTCTGATGGCTTTGCCTCCGTTGGAACTATTCTCCCTAAAGAAAAGGCCGCCCTGTTGCCGGGCGGTCTTTTCGCGTCTGGGAGCTGGATTTGACGTGCGCGAGGCAGGGCAGAAAGCGACATGAAGGCGTGACCTCAGTCTTCCTCGGACTGCGGCTTGCGGGGGAAGGAACGAGTGCGTTCTAGCGATGAGGAAGTCGGCCATTTGTGTACAGCACCCACGAGATTGCTGTAGTTTGACATGGCGGTAGCGGGAGGCTGGACGATGTTTCTAAATTGGATGAGCGAGCGAGTCAACGTGGGGACAATGCGCGCGGTGTTGACATGCGGTGTTGTGGCGATTGGGTTGGGTGCGTGGGCCCAGGACACGCGGACAGTGACTGAGCCGAAGATTCCTGCGACGTGCGTGAAGTTGGAGGCCAAGATCGCGGCGATTGGCGAGGCGCTGAAAGAGGCGGACGAGGCGAACGCGGACACTGCGCGGATTCAGGCAGCGGTGGATGGATTTGCCGCGACGTGCAAGCCAGGCCAGGCGGTCGAGTTGGCGCCGGGAGCGAAGGGTGCGAATGCTTTTCTGAGCGGGCCGCTGGAGTTGAAGGAAGGCGTGACGCTGCTGGTGGATAAGGGAGTCACGTTGTTTGCGTCGCGCAATCCGGCGGACTACGACATGAGCGGGCCGGAAACCTGCGGAACAATTCCGTCGAAAGGGCCGTGCAAGGCTTTCCTCACCATTCGTGCGAAGAACGTTGGGATCATGGGCGACGGCGTGATCGACGGGCGCGGCGGCGCAAAGCTGCTGGGGCAGGACATCTCGTGGTGGGGGCTGGCGGTGAAGGGCGAGCCGACGGACGCGCGGCCGGCGGGGATTCCGTATAGCGACCCGCGGCTGATTTCCGCGGCTAATGCGGACGGCTTTACGATGTACCGGATTACGCTGCACGATTCGCCGAACTTCCACGTGGGCGTGTCGCGGACGGATGGGTTTACGGTATGGGGTGTGCACCTGAAGACGCCGGTGCATGAGCCGGGGCCGAACGATCCACGGCCAAGGAACACGGATGGCATCGATCCGGGCGCATCGACCAACATTACGATCGCGCATAGCTGGATCGACAACGGCGACGACAATGTGGCGATCAAGACGGGCGTGACGCATATGTCCGTGATTGACAACCACTTCTACAGTGGGCATGGGATGTCGATTGGCAGCGAGACCAACACCGGCGACAGTACGCTGCTGGTGGATGGGTTGACCGAAGACCACACCACCAGCGGCATTCGCATCAAGAGCAATGCCACCCGTGGCGGGCTAGTGGAGAACCTGGTGTACAAGAACATCTGCATGCGCGACGTGCCCATGCCGATCGCCATCAGCCCTTACTACAACAACCAGACGACGGAAGGTTTCGTCGATCCTGGCATCAAGGGCGAACGGATTCCAGAGTATCGGGGCATCACACTCGAAAACATTACAGATGAGACCTCGGGCGATGTGCTGATTGCCGGATACGACGAAGCGCATCGCACCCAGGTGACCCTGGCGAACGTGACGATCAAGGGCATCACGCCGGACAAGATGCACTTGAAGCTCGCGGACATCAACAACGGCGGCACGAACCTGCCACTGGCGAAGGGATCCGAGGGTAACGATGTGAAGGTGACGTTGATGGAGAGTACGGTGCCGAAGCCGTACTCCTGCGAAGGCAAGTTTTTGCCGATGCGGTGAAGTTCAAAAAAAGAGCGAGGGATGAGCATGCGATGGAAGACGATGGTTGCGACGTTGGTGTTTGGTTTGGGTTGCGGACTCGCGCAGGCGCAGGGCGGAGCGGCTCCAGCAGGCGCGGCGATTGTACCCACGCCGGGCAGGGCGCCGGAGGTGCTTCCGGGCAAGGGATTGGCGCAGCACGACTTTGTGTATTCGGGCGAGTCGCACGAGCGGCGGATTTTTATCGTGCGCGGCGGCAAGGTGGTGTGGAGCTACGACGATCCCACGGGTAAGGGCGAAATCAGCGACATGGTGGTGCTGTCGAATGGCAACATTTTGTTTGCGCACCAGTTTGGGCTGACCGAGCTGGCGCCGGATAAGACGGTGGTATGGAACTACGTCCCGCCGGCTGGCCACGAAGTACATACGGCGGTGCCGATCGGAAATGATCGTGTGCTGTATATCGAGAACGCCGACCCTAGCGCTATTCTGCGCGTGGTGAACATCCGCACGGGAGCGGTGGAGAAGGAGTTTCCGCTGCAGGTGAAGAAGCCGGTGCAGGTGCATCCGCAGTTCCGGCATGTGCGGTTGACGCCGCAAGGCACGCTACTGGTGGCGCACATGGATTTGGGCAAGGTGGTGGAGTACGACTCCGATGGTCACGAGTTGTGGTCTTTTCCGGCGCCGGGTGCGTGGAGCGCGAATCCGCTGGCGAACGGCAATGTGCTGATCACCGACCGGCAGGGAGTGCGCGAGGTGACGCGGCGGGGAGACTCGGTGTGGAGCTGGATGCCGGCGGACGCTCCCGGGTACAAGTTCGCCGCCTTGCAGAACGCCTATCGGTTGAAGAACGGCGACACCGTCATTAATAACTGGGTGAACGAATGGACGAAGAACGGCGACAATGCTCCGGGCGCGGCGCAGGCGATTGAGGTGACTCCGGACAAGAAGATTGTGTGGGCCCTGCGGGAGTGGGGGCCGGAGGTGAATCTGGGCCCGGCTACATCGATCCAGTTCCTGGATCAGGGAGATGCAGCTCCGGAGAACGTGCATTTCGGCGACATTCACTAGCGTTAGCGCGACGGCGGCTCGGGAAGTGCGCGTGCGGTGAGTTGGGCGATGTCGAGGAGTTGGGGTGGGGCTGCATCCGCGGGCGTGATCGAGGTTAGGGCGTCGCGGAACATGGTGTTGCAGAAGGGGCAGGCGGTGGCGATGGTTTGCGCGCCAGTCGCGGCAAGTTCGCGGGCGCGGACGTGGCTGACACGGGCGTCGCCCTTCTCTTCGCCGAGGAAGGCGAGTCCGCCTCCGGCTCCGCAACAGAAGCTGCGCTCGTGGTTGCGCGGCGCTTCGACGAGGGTGGCTTGCTGCTCGATGACGGCGCGCGGTTCGGCGTAAATGTTCTGGTAGCGGCCGAGGTAGCAGGGGTCGTGGTAGACGACGGAGGTCGAGTTCTCAGTTGTCAGTTCTCGCTTGTCAGTTGAGAGCAAGGGCAATCGGTCTTTGTGGCGGGCCATGAACTCGGAATGGTGCTCGATTTCCGGGGCTATGCCGAAGTCGCGCCAGTCATTGGCGATGGTGCGGACGCAGTGCGGGCAAATGGCGACGATCTTCTGAACTTTCTGCGTGGCGAAGGTGGCGAGGCCGGATTCAACGAGCGTCTGGAAGATGAGGTCGTTGCCTAGGCGCCGCGCGGGATCGCCAGTGCACTTCTCTTTCTTGAGGACACCGAAGGTGGTGCCGAGGTGCTCCATGATGCGGGCGAAGTCGGCGATGATCTCGCGGCCGTGGGGATCGTAGGCGCCCATGCAGCCGAGCCAGAGGCAGTACTCCTGCGTTCCGTCGAAGATGGGAAGTCCGGTGCGGGCGATGAACTTGTCGCGTTCTGCGGCGGGCAGGCCGAGCGCATTGCCGGATTTCTCCAACGCAAGAAAGAGCTTGGTGCCGTGGGGGTTTTCCCACGCGCCGGTGTTAGTAGCGCCGCGGCGCAGGCCAATGATGATTGGCAGGTGCTGGATGCCGACCGGACACTGATACTCGCACGCGCCGCAGGTGGTGCATTCGTAGGCGGCTTCCAAGGACAGGGTCGAGGTACTGGGTTCGAGGTTCGAGGTGGAGGCGTCGCCATCTCGAAGTTCGGTTAGGAGTGGCGTGTCGGAGTGAGGGCCGAAGGTGTTGAGGTAGGTGCGCGTGCCGAGGATGATCTCTTTGGGGTTGAGGACCTTGCCGGTGGCAGAGGCGGGGCAGTGCTCGGTGCAGCGGCCGCACTCGACGCAACTGTAGGCCTGGAGGGCGATTATCTGGGTGAGGTCGCGGCCGGTGGCGAGGCCGAAGTCTTCCACGTTCTCGTCGGTCGAGAGCGGCGGGATGGCGGAGAAGCCGTCGCGCTTGAGGAAGATGGCGATCGGTGAGAAAACGAGGTGCAGGTGCTTAGTTTGGGGGATGAGCGGGAGGAAGAGGAAGAGTGTGGTCGTGTGCGCCCACCACAGAGCCTTCAGCGTGGTCTCGTCGCGGGTGAAGAAGGCAGCCAGGTAGGTCGCCATCAGCAGGAAGATGAGCAGGGCGATGATGCCGGATTCGTAGGAGACTTTCTGGCCAAGCCAGATGGGGCGGACTATGAATCTACGGACGAAAAGCGCGGTTATCGAAATGGCAACCAGCTGCGCCCAGACGGCGGCAAAGGTGAAGTAGAAACGGCCGATCAGGCTTGCGGGTGGTAAGAAGCCGAGGCGGAGGCCGACGGCGATGTGGTTGAGCGAGACCGGAGCGAAGGTGAGGAATCC
>Ga0302202_10004787_pt1 | contig 14093 bp, 14 predicted proteins | sample II_Bog_N3_3_FD_194579 | JGI IMG/M metagenome (GOLD analysis project Ga0302202, IMG submission 194579) | Peat permafrost microbial communities from Stordalen Mire near Abisko, Sweden - II_Bog_N3_3 | ecosystem: Environmental > Terrestrial > Soil > Wetlands > Peat | place: Sweden: Abisko...
GTTCCGACATCAAACGGGTCTTGGCGGCGGGCGGGTTCACCGGCGACTTCCTGGAATACAGCGATCCCTTCTGTCAGGGCCCCGTGATGGAGTCGGCCGACTGGCTGCACCAGCGTGCCGCGTTCCTGGGCCGCGACTACGCGCAGGGCGTCGAACAGATCGCGGCGGGACTGGAACAGGCGGAAGCCACCCTGCACGCAGCGGCAGACACCCACGAGTGGGTGGTGCTCTGGTTCGAACACGACAGCTACGACCAGTTGATCCTCGCGCGCTGCCTGGCGTGCTTCGCTGACCGGTCGCCGAAGCGGCTGGAGCTGATCTCGGTGGACCACTTCCCGGGGGCCATGCGCTTCATCGGCCTGGGCCAGTTGCCGCCGGAAGCGCTGCGCCTGCTATGGGAAACCCGCCGCCCGGTCTCCGACCCGCAGTTGGCGGCCGGCCGGCTGGTCTGGCGCGCGCTCAGAGCCGCCGACCCCTCGGGGTTGGTCGCCATTGCGCGGAACGGGACTCCGGCGCTGCCACAGATGGCGATCGCGGTCCGGCGGCATTGCCAGGAATTGCCCTGGACGACGGATGGCCTGGGCCTGACGGAGCGCCTGGTGCTGCAAATGCTGTCCGAACAGCCAGGCCGCATCGGCCGGATGTTCCACACGCTGATGCACGAGCGCGAGCCGCTGCCATGGCTGGGCGACCTGATGTTCGGGTCCATCGTCCAGGCCATGAAGCGGGTCCGCCAGCCGGTCTTCACCAGCCTGATCGACGAGCCGTCCGGTCCGTGGTGGCGGGAGATGCTGACCATCACCCCGCTGGGGCGTGCCGTCCTGGCCGGGACGGTGGACTGGCTGTCCTTGCATCCACCCGAACGGTGGGTCGGCGGTGTCCGGGTCAGTCCCGAGGAGCCGTGTTGGCGATGGGACGATCCCTCGGGGCGCGCGATCCTGCGCTGAGTGCAATTCCCGTTCGCGGCGAAGCATTCTACACGTCGTCGCGCCCACCCGTCATCACGGAACCCGCGCCATGAAAATCACCGCCGTCCGTGTCCTGCGCCTGCTCGGCACGATGCAAACCGACGGCCCGTTCTGGGAGGAACGGCTGGTTCGCCCGATCGACATCTACCCGGAATACCGGGACCGCGACGACTTCGAGGGCGGGGCGCAGATCGATGCCTCGCATTACCGCGTGGAACAGTATTTCGTGCGGATCGAGACCGATGAGGGCCCGCATGGCATCGCCGGTCCCGTGCCGGAACTGGTCGCGCTGTTCGTCGCGAAGCGGCTGCGCGGCATCCTGCTGGGCTGCGACCCGATCGCGCACGAGAAGCTCTGGGACCAGATGCACCGCATCATGGTGCATGGCCGCCAGGGCGATGCGATGCTGGCGATCAGTGCGATCGACTGCGCGCTGTGGGACCTGAAAGGCCGCTGGCTGGGGCAGCCGGTCTATCGCCTGCTGGGCGGCCCGACGCGCGACACCGTGCCTTGCTATGCCTCCATGCTGGGATTCAACGTGCGGGACATGGGCCGCGTGAGGGCGCGCGCGGTTGACACTCAGAAGATCGGCTACACGGCGCAAAAATGGTTCTTCCGCCATGGTCCCGCCAGCGGTCACGACGGGTTGCTGGAGAACGTCGAACTGGTCCGGACCCTGCGCCAGACCCTGGGCGAGGGCTATGACATCATGCTGGATTGCTGGCAGGCCTTCGATCCGCTGTATGCGATCGAACTCGCCGACCGCATCGCCGAATACCGGCCGCGCTGGCTGGAGGAATGCGTGATGCCCGATCGCATCGACAGCTATCTCCGGGTGAAGGAGCGGACGGTGATCCCGCTGTCCGGCGCGGAACACGAATACACCCGCTGGGGCATCAAGCGCTTCATCGACGCCAAGGCGCTGGATGTGCTGCAGCCCGACATCTACTGGGCGGGCGGGCTGTCGGAGGTGCTGAAGATCGCCGCCTATGCGTCGGTGCATGATCTGATGGTGATCCCGCACGGGCATTCGACCCCGGCGGGACTGCACTTCTCCCTGGCGCAGTCGCCCTTGCTGACGCCGTATCAGGAGTATCTGGTGAAGTGGAACGCGATCAACCAGCACTTCCTGGCATCGCCCGTCGTGCCGGTGGATGGGGCGTTGGGATTGCCGACGGCGCCGGGGCTGGGGATGGACCTGGACCCGGCGAAGATCGAGGCGGAGGCCGAGATTTAGCGCCTGTGCCGGTTCAGTGCGCCGGCAGGATCAGGCTGTTGCCGCTGATCAGGCTGGCGAGCGTGACGGTGCCGGCGTTCAGCAAGGTGACCGTATCCGAACCGCCGCTGCCGGTGATCGTCAGCACGGTATCGGTGACACTGCCATGATGGCCAAGGCTCTTGCTGGCGATGCTGACATAACTTCCGAGGTTGGACAGGTCCGGTGTCAGGGTAACCCCCGCCAGCACCTTGGTCAGGTCGAGCGTATCGCCCTTGGTGGGGCTGAAGGCGGCGATGATCTCCGACCCGCCGGTCGCGCCCAGCACAACCGTGTTGTTGATGCCGGGCCCTTCCGCGATCGTGTCGGTCCCGCCGCCGGCGTTGATCGTGTTGCCGCTGCCGCCGATGAAGACGAGGTTCGCGCCGCTGCCGAGATTGACGATGTCGCTGGTCACCGGGATGACGGCCGATGTCGTACCCCAGGGCAGCGGCAGCGGGGCCGGGTTCAGGGTGATGACGTCGTTGCCTTTGCCCACGGTGATGGTGTTGTTGGCCCCGCCGGCCGAGATCGCCATATTGCCATTGCCGGCCACCACCGTGCCGCTGCCCGCCCCGACATCGATCGCCGTGACATCCCACTTGCCGCCCGCGGTATTTCCGACGGTGACAGAGTTGCCGGTGCCGCCCAGGTCGATCGCCTGGTCGCCGTTGCCGGTGACGATCGTCGCGGTGCCGCCCTTGTCGGTGATCGCATTGTTGCCGTTGCCCAGGGTGATGCTGGCGCCGGTCCCGGCCTCGGCGATGATGTTGTTGCCGTCGCCGCCGGTGATCACCGCGTTGGTCTCGTTGTCCACCAGGTGGTGGTTGCCATTGCCCAGCACGATCGGCGTGGTGACCGGGGTTGTCGTCCGGTTCTTGCCTTTGCCGGTGATCAGTTCGCCCGACCCGGCGGCCAGGGTGCCGCCGCCGCCGCCAAACAGGTGCGGGGTTGCCGGTTGGATCGGGTGTAATGCGGGCTCGAAGGCTTGCTGCAGGATGGAAGACATGGGTCAGCTCCTTCCTCCGGTTGATTGCGCGTGGACGCTTAACGCATTCTTGGACGAAACGGTTAATCAATCCATAAACCGGCGCGTGAAATCGCGTTGTATTTTGTATCGGACTGTGTCGGCGCGGAGCGCGTCGATCCGGGTCTGACCGGGTTGCGGAACTGACGGTTGGCCCTTCCCTGGCACTTGCGGTATCGTCCTCGGCCAACACTGCAACCCAGAGACCCCATGAGATTGATGTGACCCAGATCGCCATCACCCGGACGACCCACCCCAAGCAGCCCCCGGCTGACGAGACCCTGGCCTTCGGGAACGTCTTCTCCGACCACATGTTCCTGATGGAATACCATGCTGGACAGGGCTGGCACGATCCGCGCATCGTCCCCTATGCGCCCTTCACCCTTGATCCCGCCTGTTGCGTGCTGCACTACGGCCAGGCAATCTTCGACGGGCTGAAGGCGTTCCGCGGCCCGGACGGGCGCATCCGCCTGTTCCGCCTGGCCGATCACGCGCGCCGCCTGAACCGGTCGGCCGGGTATTTGTGCATTCCGGAGATCGACCCGGCGATGGTCGAGGAGTCGATCCGGGCCCTGGTGGAGGTCGATCAGCGTTGGGTGCCGTCGCTGCCGGGGACCTCGCTGTATATCCGCCCGACGGTGATCGCGACCGAGACCTTCCTGGGGGTGCATCCGTCGCAGTCTTACCTGTACTACGTGATTGTCGGGCCGGTGGGCGCTTATTACAAAGAGGGGATGAACCCGGTGCGCATCCTGGCCTCCGACACCCATGTGCGGGCGGTGAAGGGCGGGCTGGGGGCGGCGAAGACGGCGGGCAATTATGCCGCCAGCCTGCTGGGCGCCGAGGAGGCGGCGAAAGCCGGCTACACCCAGGTGCTGTGGCTGGACGGGGTGGAGCACCGGTACCTCGATGAGGTCGGCACGATGAACATCATGCTGAAAATCGGCGATGAGGTGATCACGCCGCCACTGAACGGTGCGATCCTGGCGGGCATCACGCGGGATTCGGTGCTGACCCTGCTGCGCGACTGGGGATTGCGGGTGTCGGAACGGCCGGTCGCGATCGAGGAGGTGCTGGCGGCCGCCGCGGCGGGCACCCTGGAGATGTGGGGCACCGGGACCGCGGCGGTGATCTCGCCGGTGGGGGAGCTGGGCTACAAGGGTGAGCGCTATGTGATCGGCGGCGGGAAGACCGGGGCGCTGACGCAGAAGCTGTACGATACGATCGTGGGCATCCAGTACGGGACGGCGCCCGATCCGTTCGGGTGGGTTCGGGAGTTGGGGAACCGGATCGGGGGGTGACGCGGGGAGGGCCTGTTCCGCTTGGGCATCGGGCCGAGCCTCGCAAGCATAAGACTTCCGGGCGATAGGCACGGCAGCCGGCAGGGTCGTTTCAAAACGCCCGAGACCCGGTGTGGCCCGCTCGTGTCCGCGGTCCCCCGGCTGCCAGAAAGTGATTGACCGCACGGCAGCGAGGCAATACGATAAAGTTCGTTGCTTCAAAGCGAATACTTCGTTGCTTCGAAGCGAATACTGGGGGGGGGAAAGGATGCCTGATGCCCAGAATTTTCTCCAAGCCATGTACAAGGAGCAATGCGATCAGGCGCGTCAGCACGAGAATATGCGCCAGCAAAGCACAGCTCTTGTCGTGACGGTTTGCAGCGCGCTAGTCGCATTTTCGACCACAGCGGCATCCTGGTTTGCGACGCGTGGGGGTTCCGGGCTGGTCCTGATGGCGACCGGATCACTCGTGCTCTGCCTTGGATGGTTCGGGCGGGCCTTGAGCCTGAAGCACTACGAGCGAAACAGGATGCACACGACCCGAGCGGGGGGTTACAGGCGAGAGCTTGAACAATTGTTTCCCGGCATGCCATATGGAGGGGCATTACGTAACCGCATGGAAACCGACCACGAAACAGATTGGAAGGCCAATTCTCCGGATCCGACTGGGGCAGTCATTGCGTCACATTTGTACCAGTCCTGGATGGCGATCTACTGGTTCGTCATCGCATTGGGCGTCCTGCTTTGTGCCATCGGGATTGTGACGTCGAGGCCCTCGAACTGAACCCCGTCGCTCGGCGGCATGCGCGGCAAGAGTTGAACACTTCGCCGCTTGGTATCAATCAACCCGCCGCCAGCAGAAAATCATCGGTATATTCCCCGCGCGACAGCTTGACCGGGATTTCGTCCTCGGTGCTGCATGCCAGCATCTCCGACCCCGCCACCCGGCCGGGGTCCGCCAGCGTATCGACCTGAGCCGCAAAACCGGTCGCGCGCGCCGGATCAATCCGCCAGATATACGATCCGTCCGGCTCGCTTTGCAGCCCCGGCGGGCCGTCCGATCCCGTCAGCACCACGCGCGTCGCCGTCGCCGCGCAGAACCCCAGCCGATCCAGCCGCGTATCATCCGGATGACGCGCAAACCCGCGCAGCACGCCGCCCAAGGCGCGGAAATCCTCCGCCTCGCCCAGCATCAGCAGCATCGGATTGAAGTCGCTGGGCAGGAAACCGATGCGCATCATGCCGGCAGGATCTCCTGCACATCCGTCGCGTGGCACAGTTCCTCGGTGTCGGCGGTACCACGTCCTTCCGGGACCGACACAAGCCGCACGCGCACCCATTCGTCATCGATGGCTTCCAGCACCTCGGCGATAATACCGCCCACCACCCGCAGCCGAGTGCCCACCGGCACGCCGATCAGTTCGATCATACCTGCCCCGTCAGAAAAAGATGCTGAGGTTCTTCGCCAGCAGCACGTTCTGTTCCAAAATCAACTCCCGCCTGGCAATCAGCCAGGTATCGCCGTGCCGCCGCAGCACGTCGGTGCGCCGGCCGATGAACGTGTATTGCTCGTATTCCACCCGGTTCTGGAACACCAGGAAGCGGCAGCCGACCGTGACTTCGTGCGGGTCATCGACCGACGGCTGCACGTCCAGCAGCCGCACGTTGCTGACCATGTGGGTGACGCGCGACAGCGGTTCCTCGGCGTAATGCACACCGGTCAGGATCTGATCGACCCGCTTGCCCAAGGTCCACTTGTCTTCATCGAACCAGGAAATGCCCTCACCCTGGCGGGTGTTTTCCTTGTCCGCGTGCTGGCCGAACTTCACGTTGCGGCGGATCGGCATGAAATAGACCAGGTCCTCGGCGAGCAGGTCGAGCCATTCGCGGAACCGCCGCTGATCCAGCAGATCGGCTTCCTGGTACAGGAATTCCTCGATCTCCTGCTTCAACTCGTACCACGCCAGGCCGCGCCGGCTGGCCACACGTTCGGCGACGTCACTCATTCGGCGGCCTCCCGCATGGGCTGGACATCGCGTCCCAACAACGAATCCCAGCCCTCATTCTTCAGGTACCGCGAATACACCCGGTAATAGTTTCGTGGCGTCTGTTCGGTGATCTGCAAGGAAACGTCGCCCGGCACCGGATCATCCGTCTTATAAGCCCCCATCGACATCTGGTAATTGAACGGATAGCGGCGCGCGATGACGCCGCTGCTGGCCTGGGTCGCATACAGCCAGTTTTCCATGTCGTCCTGTTCGGTCATGCCGGCGGGACCGGAATAGCGCATGTAAAACCGCCGCAGCACCTCTTTCACCGACGCCGGCGCATCCGCATCCACCAGGAAGAAGCGCCAGGCTTCGGTTTCGGTCGGGCTGTGCGGATGCCACACGCACAAACCCCGCGGCTGGCGGCCATGATACGAGGTGTTCGGGAACAAATTACCGGTGAAGGGCATCAGGCGGGCTTTTTCACCCTGACGGCGCTGGCGTTCGTAGAAGCAATGACGGAAGTATTCGTCCACCTCGGGGTATTGCAGGTAGGACGGCTGATAATCGAACTGTTCCGGCATCAGCACGCTGTGCATGCCGTGCCCCTGCGGAAAGCCAACCCAGACATGCTGGCCCTTGTTGTATTCGTTATCCCGCCGCCCAGTCTGCCCCCGCTGGGCACTCGGACCAATGCCGATCATATCGACCGACCGGTGCGAGGGATTGTGATAGGTGTCGCCCAGGAAGTTCTCGGCGGCGAATTTCCAGTTGGTGGGCAGGATCCATTTGTGCACGCCGATCACTTCCGACCCGCCCGGCCGCCCGTCACGGCAATCCAGCACCTGGTCCAGGTGATCGACCGCGCCGCCCAGATAGGTCAGCAGATCCGGCGCCTCGGCATCCCACGACGCCCAGACCGTGCCCTTGTACAAGGCCAAACGAGGCACCTCGATCAGCGGCCAGTCCTCGCGCTGCAAGGTGCCCTCATACAATGCTCTGTACAGCGGCACGCCCTGCAACTTCCCGTCCGTCGTGTACGACCAGGAATGATACGGGCACACGAACAACGACGTATTGCCCTGTTCGTATCGGCACACCTTCATCCCCCGGTGCCGGCAGGAGTTCAGGAACACATGCACCACGCCGGCATGATCGCGGCACAGGATCACCGATTCCGCGCCCATGCGGGAGGTGAAGAAATCCCCCTGGTTCGGTATCTGGCTCTCATGCCCGACGAACAGCCAGGCTCTGGTGAACAGCTTCTCCAGCTCCTGCTGGTAGAAATCGGGCGAGACGAAGATTTCGCGGCTGATCAGGCCGCGCTGGACGTCGATCATCTGGTCGATGGGCAGTTGCGTCGTCATCGCCCTGGCCTCCCTGGCGGTTGCCCTATTCTGCGCCGGATGGCGCCGCGGGTGCAAACTACACGGCGTCGGGAAACGCGAATGCCGCCAGGGCGCAAACCATGCCAGCCGCCCAGGACAGATAGATCGAGATCAACAGGTCCCGCGGCGAATACCGCCCGCCCAGCCACCACGCCACCGGTCCTGGCACCAGCAACGCCACGACCACCCACGCAAGACCGAACGTAAACCCTGCATAAACCGCCATGACGAAACCCACGACCAGTGCGACGAACACCGGCGGAATGCAGGCCAGCAGCAGCATGTCGTGCTTCATCCGAGCGGTCGCAACGATCACGAAACTGAACAGCGCCAGGGTGAGGCTGTAAACCGCGGGTTCCATTCAGCTCCCGACCTTCAGGGGCGAGACCAGGCCGCGCAGGCAGGCGAGCATCGACAGTGCGGTGAGTTTGCCGGTGCGCGGATTTTCGTCGGTGGGGACGTTCTCGATGGTCATCGTGAAGCGCGCCGCATCCGATTCCACGCGGATCGTGTGGGTGTTGCGGGTCACCGTCGGGTCGGCCCAGATCTCCACCTTCGTCCGCACCGGCCCGATCCCCGCCAGAGCCAGCGCCGCGGCGACGTTCACGTTGGCCGGAAAGCCGGCGGCCGCGTCGAAGGCATTGCCCTGGAACACCAGCTTGGGTTCGGTGATGCCCAGCACCTCGATCTGGTGCTTTTCCAGATAGGGCGCACCCGCCAGGCCGCCGGGCGGTTTGCGGGTTACCAGGCTGATGCTTTCCACCGGCCCCTCGGCCGCGGCGCGCACGGCGTCCAGCCCCAGCAGCGCGCCGGTCGGAACGATGATCCGAGCCCCGGTCTGCATGGCGCGCCGGACCAGGTGCATACGCGGCAGCAATGCCCCGACCGAGGCGGGGACGAAGATGCGCCCGGCCTCGATCGCCGGCACCGCCACGCGTTCGAACACCGACGCGGGGGCGGCCTCCACGACGATATCGGCGACTGCGAGGTCTGCCAGGTCCACCAGGCGCGGCTGGGTGTGGAACCCAACCAGATTCGCCAACGCCTTCACCTGGTCGCGCGAGGCGATGGCGATCAGCCGCAGCCCCTCCACACCACTATCCAGCACACGAGCCAAGGGCAGGCCGATGGCACCGAGGCCTGCGATGGCGACCGTTTTGGTCATTGTGGCTCCTTCGTCCCATGATTCCCGGCGATGGTGCGTGCCGTCGCCAGGTCATCCCCGGTGTTGACATTAAAGAACGGATCGCCATTTCGCACAGAGAAATTTACGGCCCGCATCCCGATGGAGGCGGCAAAGTGTGACACCGCCCGTTGGCTCGGCACCGCCAGGAACCGCCGCAGCGGTTCACGGCAGGCAACGGGCCATAACGCCGTCAGATGATGCGCTTGCCCAAGGGTGGCGGCACAGGCCGGCGGCGGCCACAAGGCGCGACCCAGTCCGGGTGGGATGAAGGGCGTGTCGCCCGGTACGGTCAGCAAGGCGCTGGCACCGAGACCAGCCGCCCAGTCCAACCCCGCCAGCACGCCGGCCATCGGACCATGGCCCGCAAGCACACCATCAGCCAGTACGGGCAGCCCGAACCGGGCGAATCGGCTGGGGTCGCCATTGGCGCTGATGGCAATGTGCGGCGCGTCCAACGCGGCGATGATCCTCACGAGCATCGGCGCACCGCCGACCTCCAGCAGCGGCTTGTCGCCACCCCCCATCCGTCGGGCACCGCCGCCGGCGAGGACCAGCGCGGCAATGACGTCCGTCAGGCTGCGGCTGCCGTTGCCAGCGACACAACCGGCGGATTGCGCAATGTCTGAAGGATCACGCAGTACCGTTCGGTCGTCTGGATCAGCCGCGCCAGCCTCGCTGGGTCCGCGTCGCTGTCGATGTCGAACCGCAAGCTGATTTCCGACAGCCCCACCGGTGCCGTCCGGTCGACGCCCAAGGTGCCGCGCACGTCCCACACGCCCTCGGCTGTGATCTTGCCGCCGTTCACCGTGATGCCCATGGCCGTCGCGACCGCGCGCAAGGTGACGCCGGCGCAGGCGACCAGCGCCTCCAGCAGCATGTCCGCCGAACAGGCCAGTTCCCCGCTGCCGCCCGCCGATTGGTGCAGCCCGGCCGTCACCTCCCCATGCCAGGCTCTGATTGTGCAAGCGATATCATAGGGTTCGACGATCGCCTCGGCGCGGGCGATGTTGCGCGCGGTCTCCGGATGCTCGCGATAGGTTTGCTTCAGAGGCGCCTGGATGGCGCGGAGTTCCTCGGCGTTCATGCTTCCCTCCTGTCGATCGGCGCGGGACGTTCTACGCCGGTTCAGCCGCGCCGCACACGCGCCGCCGGATGGCTGGCCGGCAAGCGCGCGTGGCCGGCGCCATAAAGCTTCTCCCGCAACGTGCCCGGGGCATAGTCCCGCTTGTACGCGCCGCGGGTTTGCAGTTCTGGTATCACGAGATCGACGATGTCGGAAAAGGTCTCCGGCGTCAGCGCATAGGCCAGGTTGAAGCCGTCGATCCCGGTTTCCGCCACCCAGTCCTGCAATGCGTCCGCGATCTGCACGCTCGACCCGACCAGCACCGGTCCGCGGCCGCCGATCGCGGCGTGACGGGCGATCTCGCTGACGGTCCATTGGCGGTCGGGGTCGGCTGTCGTGAAGGCCTCCAAAGCCGAGGTCATGGCGTTGCGCGCGGTGAAGCGGACCGGCTCATCGCGCGGCAGGGCGGCGAAATCGACCCCGGTCCAGCCGGACATCAGCGCCAGAGCGCCGTCTTCCGACACATAGCGCAGGTAATCGCGGTATTTTTCGTCGGCTTCGGCGGTGGTCGGCGCGGTGATCACGGTGATCATCCCGAAAATCACCAGATCGGCCGGATCGCGTCCGCACCCCGCCGCTCGGCTCCGCAGGTCGCGGGCGATCGCGCCGATCACGGTCTTCGATGGCCCGTTGATGAACACGCATTCCGCGTGCTGCGCGGCAAACTGCCGTCCCCGCGCCGAGGCACCCGCCTGGTACAACACAGGTGTCCGCTGCGGCGATGGCTCGCACAGATGGATCGCATCGACCTTGAAGTGCGGTCCGTCATGCTGGATGCGATGGATGCGGTCGGGGTCGGCGAAGCGCCGTTGCGTCCGGTCGCGCAGCACCGCGCCGTCCTCCCAACTGGCTTCCCACAGTTTATAAACCGCCTGCATATAGTCTTCGGCGATTTCGTAGCGGTCGTCGTGGCCGGCCTGCTCCGTCCTGCCCATGCCGCGCGCGGCGCTGTCCAGGTATCCGGTGACGATGTTCCAGCCGATCCGCCCGCCGGTCAGATGATCCAGGGTGCTCATGCGGCGGGCGAAGGGGTAGGGGTGTTCGTAGGACAGGGCGCAGGTGACGCCGAAACCGAGGTGCCGGGTCACGTAGGCCATGGCGGGAATGACCATCAGCGGGTCGTTCACCGGCACCTGCACGGCGTGTTCCAGCGCGGTGGCGGCCGATCCGCGGTAGACATCGTAAATCCCCAGCACGTCGGCCAGGAAGATCGCGTCGAACTTGCCGCGCTCCAGCGTGCGGGCGAGGTCCACCCAGTAGTCCAGCGTGTTGTAGCTGTCCGCCCGGTCGCGCGGGTGGGTCCACAGGCCGGGCGACTGGTGGCCGACGCAGTTCATGTCGAAGGCGTTCAGGCGGATCTGCTTCGGCATTGGGGCTGGACCCTGGGTGGCGGGCGGGCAGTCTAGCGCAGGTTCCGCCCCGGCTGGAAATCAGGGTGGCCGATCGCAAGTTCCTTTTTTCCCCTCCACTTGGTGGGAGGGGGCTCCGCACGGAGAAGCGTGAACGTCCGCAGCAGACTCCCACCGACCCCTCCCCCTACCCCCCTCCCACAAGGGGAGGGGGAAAGAACTTGCGCCTTATCCCGACGCGAACATGCGCTTCGCCGCTCAGACGTAGCGGAACCCCGACATCCAGGGATCGGCCTTGGCGCGAAACGCCTGATCGGTCGCCGCATCGAAATGGGTGCGCCAGTCACCGGACGTGCCGCGCCGGAAGAATGACCCGCGGTCCTCCAGCCCACGCGGCCGCCCGCCGCTGAGCGCCGAGAAATCAGCGGCCTCGCAACAAGCTTGCACCACCGCCGGGTCATGTGATGCCCCCAGGAACGCGCACAGCACGGCCAGCAACTCGGCCGGGCGCTGGCTCAGGTCCTCGTAGCGGATCGCGAGACAGCGACCGGGTTGCGCGGTGGCGAATTTGGCCCCGGTGCTGACATTTTCGACCCAGATCTGGGCAAAATAGGCCGCGAAATCACCCAACGTGGGATAGCGGCTGGTCAAGGCCGCGGCATCGACGCGCATGTTGTGGAACCAGGCCGAGACGGTGCAGTCGCGGCCATCGCGCACGATGTGGATGAATTTGGCATGTGGAAACAGCACGGCCAGCAGCGGGAAGTGGCGCACGTTATCGGGCGTCTTGTCGCCCACGACCGGGGTGGTCCGAGCCTTGGCGGGCTGGTCCAGCATCAGGCTGATCGTGGCGGCGGTCAGGAAGAACACGTGGCGGTTGGTGAGCAGCGACTGGCCCTCCAGCCCGTCGAAGATCGAGCGGTTCTTCAGGCTGATGATGGCGTTGTATTCCTTCATCGCCCGAGCCATTCCGGGAAGTAAACGGTCTGGGAAATGGCCTTCGCCGCTGCAACTGATCTGGGGATGGGCGTTGAGCAACAGTTGCAGCCAGGTCGTGCCGGACTTTGGCGCCCCGCCGACGAAGAAGACCTGCTTTTGCCGCAGCCGCCCCACCGCATCGAGCATGGCATCGAAATCGAAAGCCTCGGCCGCGGCGGGTGGACTTGCCATGGACCCCTGTCGTGTCGGTGGACCCGTGCCCGAAGCGACACAAGCCATGGCAGCCAGTGACGCCGCTCCGGCCCGCTTTGGCAAGCCAGATCAGTGCAACAAAAGGTTGCGCGGCCGCGGGCGGTTGTTTCAACTGATGCCCGCCGTGACAGTTGTCGCGTTCAGTTGAACGAGGCGGGGGAACCCGGATGTCGAGGGAATTGCATCGCCAGCACCTCCAACCCATCCGAGCCCGCAACCGCGGTGAAGGGGGCGGCATTCGGGTAGACGAAGCTGCACGACCGGGGCGGCAGCGTCTCGCCGTCCAGCCGCATCGATCCCGCCACCACCAGCCAGTATTGCCCGCGTCCGGACGATGGGTCGGGGCCTTGGACCTGCTCACCCGGCGCCAGGCGGAAGCGCCAGGCGCCCATGCCGTCGGGGTCGGGACCCAGCAGCGTCTCGGTTCGGCTGTCGGGGGCGGGCAGGGGACCGGCGACCGCTTCCCGGTGAGACCGGCCGGGCACAGCGCGCAACCGGGCCCGGTTTTCCGGGTTGGCCATGAAGCGGGCGCCGGGATCGAAGCCGTTGCGTAAGGTGAAGTAATGCACCCCCTCGGCTGCGTCCGCTCGGATCGGGCCATAGGCGGTGTAGGCGCCGGTGAAGTGCACGGTGAGCGGCCGGACATCGTGGGTGCCCAGGGTGGCGTGCCCGCCGACCACCACCTGGAACTGGTCCTGCCGGTGGTAATGGCTGCTGGCGGTGCTGCCGGGGTCCTGCTCGACCAGGAACGCCATGGGGAACAGCGCGTCCGGCGCGGGGTCCGGCTCCCCCGGCGCCATGTTATAGCGGGACGTGCCGATGAACAGCGTGTGCCAGAAGGTGACGCCATCGGCGGCCGATCCGCGGCGGCGGTTGGGGCTGACCCGGTCAGCCGGGGCGGTGACGAGCATCAATGGGTCTCCGTCGCGGGATGGGTGCAGGCGGCGCATTGGCCTTCCGCCTCGATGGTGGCTTTGCCCACGGTGAACCCCAGCCGGCTGGCGGCGTCGGCGAGCGCGTGGGCGAGTTCATGGTCCTCGATCTCGGTCACCCGGCCGCAGGACCGGCAGATCAGGAATTGCGCGGCGTGGTCGCCTTCATCATGCGCGATGCAGCCGACGAAGGCGGACAGCCGCTCCAGCTTGTGGATCAGGCCGTTTTCCAGCAGGAAATCGAGCGCGCGGTACACCGTGGGCGGGGCGGCGCCGTGGCGGGTGGTTTTCAGCCGGTCGAGCAGGTCATAGGCCCCGGTCGGCGCGCCGGAGTCGAGGATCAGCCCCAGCACCTGGCGGCGCAGATCGGTCAGCCGGGTCCCCCGGCTCTCGCAGATCGAGCCTG
>Ga0302202_10004791_pt1 | contig 14082 bp, 9 predicted proteins | sample II_Bog_N3_3_FD_194579 | JGI IMG/M metagenome (GOLD analysis project Ga0302202, IMG submission 194579) | Peat permafrost microbial communities from Stordalen Mire near Abisko, Sweden - II_Bog_N3_3 | ecosystem: Environmental > Terrestrial > Soil > Wetlands > Peat | place: Sweden: Abisko, Stordalen...
GTGCGCGTCGCTACAGGCACACCGAGCTCGACGAAGAACCTTTCGTTGCCCGCTGGAGCGCAGATACAGATCATCCGGGCTGGGCTCGTCGATGAGTTGTGAAACTGGTGAGGAGCATTGGACGGAATGTTGACCGTGTCACCCGCCCGAACGATGGACTTCGTGCCCCGGAAGGTCATTTCCACCTCGCCTTCAAGCAGGATGAATGTCTCTTCAAAGTCATGACGATGCGGCCCCGGCCCGCCACCAGGCGGCACATGCATGTCGATCACGCAGAAACGGCCGTTGGTATCTTTACCGGCGACGGTGATCGTGTATGTGTTTCCAACCAGGCCAATATGCTGTGCAGTGGGACTATCTAGCTGGGCTAACGCCAGCGCGCGGCTAAGATCATCGGCAGGCAGTGGAGCGTAGGTAGTTGCAATCTCTGACATGGGATTTGTCCTCTTTGTGGTTCAGTTGGTCCTGCAGACGCATCGTGCCCGCAAGAGCGTTGGTTACAGAATGCCCACGATGAGCAACACGAAGGCTGTCGCGAGCACGACAACGCGCCAGCGGTGAAGCAGGTCCCATCGGCTCCGGTAACGCTTCCAATCCGCAGGCGGCTCGGACGTCTCCCAGGATGCAATTCGGTTGTTGATCGGCACGAGGATCGTGACCGTACACACGATCACCAGCATCCACAAAACGGACGATGCAACGATCCAGGTAGGTAAGCGGCCAGATGTATGCCAATAGATCGCACCCTCGACCACGGTCAGCAGGAGTGTAAGCGCATACCAGAACGGCATAGCTGCTCCCATCACCCGGGCGATAGCACTTGCTGCCTGCAGATGCACTTCCTCTGGAAGCGTATCGAGAGTTGGGTGGATAAACGCGGCGATGGACAACTCACATCCAACCATCAACCCAGCGACAACGATTGCGACAACATTCAGAACTTCCATGATGATTCCTCCAGAAAAAGTGGCTTCGCTAGCTACCATTGCCGCACGTCTCTCAAAAGGCATGGATCAACAACAGGCCAACGACAAGCATCGCCACACAGGTCACGCCATGAATGGAGAACGCCGCCCACTTCGACCCACCCGATCGCAGAATGACCGACATGTCGCCAAGAGGGGTGACCGCCAGCACGAGCAGAGCGATGCCTAACGAGCGAGCACCCGTAGTCAGCATCAGGACCAGCACAACCAGCCCGGACGCGATGTCACGAACCCCCTTCAGGCGCAGCCAGGCACGAGTGTCGGCATCAGCTGCAGGGGGCTTGAGGCCGAACGATCCCGTCATTCGCTCCGGGGAAAAGAGGTAGAAGCCGCCGATGACGAGGATCGCCACGGCCATAAGAACAGCGAGGGAAAGCAAAATTAGGCTGAGCATGAATATTTCCTCGTTAGAAAAACTAGCAGCGCTACTTATGATGCACGACGATGGGCCACGATGCAAGAGCATTCGTAATTATTTTTACAATTTGTTAGAAGTTCTAGCGGTGCTATACTTTGTGAATGGAGACAACAGTACCGAACCGCATTGCAGAACGAAAACAACGCGACAGAGAGGCCCGACGGGCACAGATTATTAGCGCCGCTCGGCGAATCGCGGAGCTTGATGGCTGGCCCAACGTCACCGTTCGGCGGCTGTCCGACGAAATTTCTTACAGCCAACCCGTCCTGTACGGTCACTTTGAAGGCCGCGAAGGCATCCTTGCTGCAGTGGCTATCGAAGGCTTCCAGGAGATAGGCCTGGCTTTGGAGAAGGCACGCAAACGGGCCAAGCCCGGGAAGATCGTCGAAGCAGTCGCAACCGCCTATCTGGAGTTCGCAGCGTCTTCACCGGCACTCTACGAGGTGATGTTTTCGCTTAGCCTGAACATACCCTTCGCTGACGCAGCCACGCCTCCGGAACTCCGTTTTGCTTTCGTACAGCTCCTGGAGCTGTTTCAAGGACAGGGCTCGAAGCCGGAGGTCCTGACGGAACTCTTTTGGGCAGGCCTCCACGGAATTGCGGACCTCACAAGAACCAAGCGATTTCCACCCAGCCGTCAGAAAGAGCGCGTGAAAATGTTCGTCGAGCTCTTCACTTTCCCAAGGTGAAGCGGAACAACTGCTGAAAGAGCCACTCCTGTTAGAGGAGTGTCCTCGTCTTTGTACCAGCCCGGCGGCAGGATTCCTCAGAATTGCGCTTTGGCTTTACACAAAATCGCGATTGCACTCATCGCCAGGCGGACTAGCACCGGGAAGTCGGCCAGCGGTTACGGCAGGCCCGTTGCGTCCTGTGCCGGCATACCAGTGCAGCCAGCGGCAGCCGCCGCGAAAAGATCGCCTGCCCTGCTTGACACCCCATCTATAATAGAAGTAGTAGCAAAATGTGCAGCGGGAGTGGGTGCTCCGGCCACACGAAAGGATCCGCAAAATGACGACAAGCTCTGTTAACCACAAAGGGACTCCCCCTGTTAACCAGAAAGGGACTCCCCTCCGCTAACCCAAGCCGAATCTAGACTTTGACCGGACACCCGGGGGGGGGGGGGTACACCAGGAGCAGGACTTTGCATTCGGTGCAGTAAGGGGGACAACAAGCAGGAAGAGAGGTATGCGGAGAAGCGGCAAGAAGAATCCACTTACTTCAGAGGCGGTGCTCTAGCGGCTTACTTCCTGCTTGTTTCTGTACATGGCCTTGTCGGCGCGGGCGATCAATTCGGCCTCGGTCTCGCCGGGCTTTCGATTGGCAACGCCGAACGATGCCTGCACCATCACCTTCTTCTTTGTGTCGCCGACCGTGATGGTGTACTCGCCCGTGGACCCTTTGCGCATGCGTTCCACCATCGACGTGATCTCAGGGGGCTGGCCCTCAAGAATGACCATGAATTCATCGCCGCCCCAGCGTCCGAGAACATCGTTCGAGCGCAGCGTGTACTTAAGTTCGTCGGCGAACTGGCGCAGCAGGTCGTCGCCAGCAGGATGCCCGTGCTGGTCGTTGACGCCTTTGAAGTGATTCAAGTCGACCATGATCAGGCTGAACGCACGCCGGTCGTCCATTTGCCGGCCCAGCACATCCTCCATGCCGCGACGGTTCAGCAGCTTGGTCAGCGTGTCGCGCCGTGTGCATTCCTCGGACTCCTCCAGCTTGGTGGCGTACTGGTCGATCTGCAGCTTGAACCGGGTCACAGCCGACGCGCTGCTCTCGACCATCTCGCGCACCTGCTTCTTCAGCTCGGTTGCGCTTTCCACGATCGATTGGCGCATGCGGACCATGTCGTCCAGTTGCGCGATCGACTCCAGGCGGCCGGTCAGGTCCTTGAGCTTGGCGGTGCATGCCTGGTCGCGTTCTCCAACGGCATCCGCGGTTCCGGCCACCGCGACCAGCAGCGCCTTGACCTCGTCGGCGGTCTGCTGCAGATGCTGCGCCGTCCGCGCTCCCCATTGGTCCAGCAGCGCAACAGTCTCCGAATCCGCCCGGCCAATTCCGTCGGCCGCGGTCTCCTGCTCCACCTTGGATGCCAGGTCGCTCAGGGCGCTGTGCAACTCGCTACTGGTGGCGGCATGGGCCTGCAGCGCGCTGCGTCCCATGGCCATCAGTGCGGAGCTGTAAGCTGCCTTCAGCGACTCCGTCAATCCGTTCGTATTCTGGTCCAGGTACTTCTTGATCGAGATCGTATCGAGCCTCTTCCGGCAGATGAAGTGCCATCAGCAGTTTGGCAGGCGAGACCGCTCCGTTGGCGGCGGCTGGATGCGGGTGCGCAAACCGGGTTGCTCCGGCCAGACGCAGGCCTGCAAAGCATGCTATCGGCAGATTGCGGCAGAACTTAAGGCGTCGATATTTGGCTGCTGGCCGACTTACTGGCCGGTGGGTTGTTTGATGTGCATGATGGAGCAGGTGACGTGGTCGAGGTTGGCGGCGACGGCCCCCATCTGGAAGGTGGGGAAGGTGAAGGTGTCGCCGGCGGGCACGGGCCCGTTCAGGGTGGTCTGCATCTCGTCCAGGTCGGTTCCTTTGGCATCGAACTGGTCGCATTCCAGGTTGGCGGACTGGATGGTGACGGTGGAGGTGTTCTTCCACTGGGCGTTGGAGATGGAGATGAATCCATTGACCGCGTCCCAGTGTGCGGTAAAGACCTGGAGCTTGGTGAGGGCGGCATTGGTGCCGCTCTCCGGGGCGGCCCCTGGGTTGGCCGCAGGCGGCGGAGTTCCGGGCGCGGGCGCGGAGCCTGCCGGCGGGGTGGCCGCGGGCGGCGTGGCTGCGGGGGCGGCGCCCTGGTGCGTGGTGTAGTAGTAGTATCCACCGAGGGCGAGCACGGCGACACCAATCCAGGTGGCCATGTTGCTGCGCTTGGGCTCCGCTGGCATGGGCATGGGTATGGGCACGGGACCTGGCGGGTATGCAGCGTAGGGCTGGGCCGGCGGGTGCTGGACGGCCGCAGGCGGAGCGGGGATGTAGGGCTGGGCTGGGACCGGCGCTACCGCGACGGGCGCTGGGGTGGGGGCTGCGGCTGCGGCTCCGGCGACGGCGGTCCCGCATTTGACGCAGAAGTGCTCGTTCGGTTCCAACTGGGCACCGCAATTGCTGCAGAATGTCATGGTCTCGTACCTCTCCCTCGCGCGAAGTTGTGGAATGCTGCTGCGGCTGGTTGTGGCTATGCGGTGGCGGCTCCGGTGACCTGGAGGGTAGCCTCTACAGTTGCCAGTGTGGATTGCAGGTGTGCCTGCTGCTCGTCCTTGACCTGATGCAGGCCCTGCTGGACGAGACCGAAGACGACGTACCACGTGACCAGGCCGGTGAGAATGTCGTTGCCGAAGAAGGGCAACTGGACAGGCGCGTCCCAGATGGCGTGGAGCGCGACGGGGATGAGGAAGGCGCGCAGGAAGCGGTGGTCGAAGAGCATGCTGACGGCGAAGGGCTTATCTCCCTTGACGCGCCAGAATGCGCCGGCGGAGATGGCGGTCCAGGCGACGTGGCCCAGCGGGGCCAGAATGCCGCGCAGCAGCAGGATGGAGAGCATCTGGCTGACGCCCTCCTGCATGGCCGCGGCCGAGAGTCCGCCGCCCTGCACCACGCCGGGGATGAGGCCGGCGAGGAAGCCCTGGTTGAGCGCGTAGCCGGCGGTCTCAAACGCCGCAAAGCCCGCGCCGACGGTCGCGCCGAAGAGGATTCCGTTGAGGATGTACTTGTAGCGGAAGCTGCGCATCACCAGCACGACGGTGAGCAGCTTGGCGACCTCTTCGACGATGCCGGCTTCCATCTCCGAGACCTGGAAGATGGGGATTGCATAGCCGAGCAGGGCCACGGCGAGCGAGATGACCGCGCCCATCAGGAAGAGCTTGCCGACGACGTGCAGGGAGACGTTGCGCGGAGTATTGAGTTCGAAGAAGAGGACGAGCGTGGCGATGGGAACGGCAAAGGAGCCGAGGAACATCATGCCGGGAACGCAGTTGGTGTTGCCGGTCCCCATAAAGAGGGCGGTAAGGCCTGCGTAGGCAAGGATAAGGGCGGCGAGCAGGCGGAAGAAGAGCCACGGCTTGGGCCAGCCGGTCTCCACCAGTTCGAGCGGCGGGGTGGTGCGGTCGGTGCCGACGAGGATGTAGTCCTCCAATTCGTTGGCGCTGCGGCGCTTGAAGACCTCGGAGAACATGTCCTTCAGGCTGAAGCCTTCGAGCTCTTCCGTGGAGGCCAGGCTCTGAATGCGGCCGCGCAGATTATGCATCAGGGTCTGCTGCATGTGGTGGGCCTGCGCAGCGGCCTGGGGCGCGGCATAATAGACCGCCTGCGGGTAACCCGGATAGGCAGCCGGGGCGGCGCCGGGCCACGCCGGCGGAGGGTAGGCACCAGGAGGCGGCGGAGCGTATGCGGCGACCGGAGGCGGAGCGTAGGAGACGGCCGGCGGCGGAGCGGAGGCGGAAGCCTCCCGCGTGGCTCCGGGGGCGGTAAGGTCCGCGCCGCAACCGCGGCAGAACTTGAAGTCGGAGTGGCATTCTGTTCCACAGTGGGCGCAAAGCATGGCGGTGCTCCGATTACAGCTGGAATGCGGGGAGGGTTTGAAAATAGCACCTCCGCACCTGAAAAGCAAAGGGTTGTCGCGGTGGGGGTCCGGGCAATCAGATTGGAAGGAACGTTCTGGAAAAGAGACCTGATTCCAGAGCCGTAAGCTGAAGAGCTGTAAGCTGACAGATCAGAGCTACAGACCTCTGGAGGCCTGACTCCTGAGCCGTAAGCTGACAGCTCAAGCGATGGACGTGCACGCGGGGGGGGTGAGACTGCCCGGGATTGGCTTGCTACTGGGCGGGTTTGGGTGCGGGCGGCGGAGTGAAGGGCGCTTTCTCGTCGAGTTCGAGCCGGAGGTAGTCCCAGACCACGCCGCTTTGCAGGTCGCCGGCGGGGACGGTGAAGGTCATGGCGTTCTCGCCCGGCTTCAGCAGCGCCGCGTCGAACTGGAGGTTGCGGATCTGGTTCAGGCCCTTGTCCCCGTTGTAGCGGATGCTGTTGGTGGTGATGAGGCGGGCGTTCTCCGGGCTCGACCCGTCGCCGATGGCGCCGAGCCGCGCACCGTTGAGGCCGACCGCGAGACCGTCGCGGATGTTGTCCACGCCGGCCAGCGCCACCCGGAGGGAGGCGGTGCCGTGCTGCGGCCCGGCGATGTTGAACTTGACCGTCCAGACGGTCTCGCGGCCTTTGCCGTAGATGCGCCAGGGCCCGGTCTGATCTGTCTGCGGGTACTGCGCGAGCGACTCAGTCTTCACCCAGCCGAACCGCTGGTTGGCGGGGTCTTTGGCGTCGGGGTTCAGGAAGGCGGTGCTGGTGGCGTGGGGAACCTCCTCGAAGAACCAGTCCCTGCCGGGCGAGCTCTTGCCGATGGTGTAGACGATGTCGTTGGGGAAGAGCAGCGGGTAGCGAAGGTTCCAGCCCCACAGCCAGTTGTTGGCTCCGTCGCCTTTGAAGAACTCGTCGCCGGTGTGGTCGGGCGTGCCGATGTCCCAGAGCTGGCGGCCGTAGCGGACGGGCTTCCAGACCAGCTTGCCCAGGTCCAGGGTCTTGCCGGCGGTCACGGTGATGTTGGCCTGGGCATACTCGCCGAGCACGCCGTCGGCGAAGGCGTGGAGCGTGTAGGTGCCGGGGCGGACCTTGGCGATGGTGAAGCGGCCATCTTCCGCGCCGTCGGTGAAGAACTGGTAGCCGCTGGCGTTGTGGATCCAACTGCCGGCGTCGGGGCTCATGCGGAAGCCGAAGCCTGCGCCAAGGCGCGACGGTACGACGGTGGGTGCTCCGGGCGTGGCTGGCGGACCAGCGGCGGTGCGGGGCGGCATGGCGGCCTGCAGCACAGAGAGTGGAACATCGGGCACGGTCAGGCCGACCAGGATGTGGGAGAACCTGCGGGGCGAACCCTTGGGCGCGAGCGGATCGTTGAGGACGAGCTGTCCGGTGACGGCGCCGCGTTCGGCGGCATGCGGGTAGTCGACGCCACTGACCCAGGCATAGGGCCACCTGGCGTTCTCCCTGGTGTACTGGGCCAGCGCGTCGTTCCACAGCGCCATGGCGTTGGCGTGCCAGCTTGGGGGGACGGTGGGGTTGCCGGCGGTGGCGGCCAGGGTGTCGAGCTCCGCCTGCGAGGTTGGATGGGGCGCATCGAGCGAGTTGACGTAGACGAAGATGGGGCCGACGACCTTGCTCCAGCTCTGGCCGGCGGGGATGTTGATGCGCGCGCCGGTGTCGTAGTGGCCTCCCACCCAGTAGTCCAGGATGATGGGGTCGGGGTCGGCGTTGTCGCCGTAGTGGTCGTCCAGCTCGTACTTGAACGGGCCGCCGGAGAGGTACTCGATGGTGGGGTTGATGAACCAGATGCCGATGTGGTCCTTGGTGCTGGACCAGCCGTAGGCCTTGGTCTGATACTGCACGCCGGAGTAGCTGTACTTGTGCTCGACGGAGTTTTTGTAGACGCCCTTGGCCATGATGCGCTGCTCTTTGGCGTGGACGACGACGCCCTGGCCCCAGTCCGTGGGTGCGGCTTCCAGCATGTTGCGGTTCTTGTCGACGGCGATCCAATCGAAGGTCTGGTTCAGGCGGGTGATGTAGCGGCTCTCCGAGCCAACCCCGCCAGCGCGGTAGTTGGGCGGATGGGTGAAGATGGCGTAGACGTAGATACCGCTGTCTCCGCGACCGAGGGCGTAGCGAATCTCCATGTCATCGTAGGTGCCGCCGCCGGGCGCGCCGGCTCCGTTCATCTTCAGGTTGTTGGTGACGCCCTTGATGGCCACCTCCGCGCGTGCGCCGCCGTTGCTGGCGGGGTCGATGGTGACGGTGTCGGTAAGCTGGGCCGCGCCCTTGGGCGTCTGCTCCCAATAGCCGCCGCCGGAGCGCATCAGGTTGATGCCGCGATAGACCAGGGAGGGCATGTTGCCGTCGGCCTTGTCGATGGTCGCCTTGACGATGCCGTTGTCCAGGGTCCAGGTGGCGCCATTGTCGGTGACCGTGACGGCAGAGGACACCGGCGGCGCAGGCTGAGCTGCGTGCAGCAGCGGTGCAGACAGAACCAGGGCAGAGGCAACGAGGAACGACGGGACGGCGCAGCGAACGACCTTCATGCAGACTCCAAACGACAGAAACGAACTCTCTCCGCGAGCACGGGCATCGCGAGATGCGCTTCAGCTTCCGTGATGAGGGGTTGACGCGGTAACAGGGGGTACAAGTTTCAGGCAGGGAGATATTTGCCCAGCCCGGCACGCCGCTGTGCGCTTCGGCCTGCTCGGGTATGCTCATGCAATGGCTGCAGGCTGGCATGGGCGGCAGCAGTCTGCATGGCTGAGGAGGCCGGAACACTGTGACGATGGTTCGAGATGAAGACGCGCTGGAGTACCACGCAGCGCACCCGGCGGGAAAGATCTCCGTCACGGCGACCAAGGCGTGCCTGACGCAGCGCGACCTGAGCCTGGCCTATACGCCGGGCGTGGCGGCGCCCTGCCTGGCGATCCACGCAAATCCCGACGATGTGTACAAGTACACGGCCAAGGGGAACCTGGTGGCGGTGGTGTCCAACGGCACGGCGGTGCTGGGCCTGGGCGATATCGGCCCGGCGGCGGGCAAGCCGGTGATGGAAGGCAAGGGCGTGCTGTTCAAGCGCTTCGCCGACATCGATGTGTTCGACCTGGAGCTGGATGCGAAGGACCCGAAGGACGTGATCCGCGCGTGCCAGATGCTGGAGCCGACGTTCGGCGGCATCAACCTGGAGGACATCAAGGCTCCCGAGTGCTTCATGATCGAGGAGGAGCTGCACCGGACGATGAAGATCCCGGTGTTCCACGACGATCAGCATGGCACGGCGATCATCTCTGGCGCGGCGATGCTGAACGGGCTGGAGTTGGCGGGCAAGCAGATCGGCACGGCGAAGATTGTGGTGAACGGCGCGGGGGCCGGGGCGATCTCCTGCGCGGAGCACTTTATCCGGCTGGGCGCGATGCGCGAGAACATTACGATGTGCGACTCCAAGGGCGTGCTGTACGAGGGGCGCACGGCGGGCATGAACCCGTACAAGATGCGCTTTGTGCGCAATACCGCCGCGCGGACTCTGACCGAGGCGCTGGTGGGGGCCGACGCGTTTGTGGGCTTATCGATGGCGGACTGCGTGACCGGCGCGATGCTGCAGGGCATGGCGCCGAAGCCGCTGGTGTTTGCGCTGGCGAACCCGAATCCGGAGATCACCTACGAGGCGGCGATCGCAGCGCGCCCGGATGCGATTGTAGCGACGGGGCGCAGCGACTATCCCAACCAGGTGAACAACGTGCTAGGCTTTCCCGCGATCTTTCGCGGTGCGCTGGATGCGCGGGCCACAATCATCAACGAGGCGATGATGCTGGCGGCGACGCGCTCGCTGGCGGAGCTGGCCAAGCACGATGTGCCGGACTCCGTGTGCAAGATCTACGGGCTGGAGTGCCTGGAGTTTGGCCCGACGTACATCATCCCCAAGCCGTTCGATCCGCGGGTGGTGGTGCATGAGGCGGTGGCCGTGGTGGCGGCGGCAATGGAATCTGGCGTGGCCCGCATCCAGCTTGACCTGGAGGAGTACCGCCAAAGCCTGGAGATGCGGCTGAACAGCGAGCCGGGCGTGACCAAGCTGCTGATCCGCAAGGCGCGCACCAAGCCGTGCAGGATTGTGTTTCCCGAGGGCGAGAACCGGACCGTGCTGCACGCCTGCCGCGTGCTGGTGGACGAGGAGATTGCCAGGCCGGTGCTGCTGGGCAATGCAGCGACGATCCGCGAGCGGGCGGCGGAGCTGCGGCTGCATCCGGATGCGCTGGAGATTGTGGATCTGGAGAGCGACGAGGGGCGCGAGCAGTATGTGGACGAGCTGGTGCGGCTGCGGCAGCGCAAGGGCGTCACCCGCACCGAGGCGGAAGAGCTGGTGAAGAACCGGAACATCCTGGGCGCGCTGATGGTGCAGTTGAACCATGCCGACGCGCTGCTGACCGGGTTGACGACGCACTTCCCGGACAGCTTCCGCCCGCTGCTGCAGGTGATTCCGCTGAAGCCGGGCGTGCGCAAGGCGTCCGGGCTGTACCTGGGCACGACGCCGCGGGGCAAGCTCTACTTTCTGGCGGACTGCGCGGTGAACATCGACCCGGACGCGGAGGACCTGGCGGAGATTGCCATCTGCGCGGCGGACACGGCGCGGCGCTTCGACATTGAGCCGCGGGTGGCGCTGCTGTCGTTCTCGAACTTCGGCAGCAGCCGGCATGCTTCGTCGGACAAGGTGCGTGCGGCGGTGGACATCATCCGCAGCCGGAGGCCGGAGCTGATGGTGGACGGCGAGATGCAGGCCGATACAGCGGTGCTGCCGGAGCGGGTGGAGGAGACGTATCCCTTCAGCGCGCTGAAGGGCGGAGCGAATGTGCTGGTGTTCCCCAGCCTGGACGCGGCAAACATCGCGTACAAGCTGATGGAGGCGGCCGGCGGGATGCAGATGATTGGGCCAGTGCTGATGGGCCCATCGCGGCCGGTGCATGTCCTGGCGCGCGGAGCTTCGGTGTCCGCGGTGGTGAACCTGGCGGCCCTGGCGGCGATTGAGGCGCAGGAGATCCGGCTGAGCCAGGAGAAGTCGTAGCGCGAGACGACGCTTTGCGCCGGAGCGGATCGGCTACTGTGGCTCGAGCGGGTGAAGCGGCGGCGGCCGAGGCAGCGGGTCTGTGGGCCGGCGGAACCTGGCCAGCAGGATCGCGCCGGCGACCAGACCGGTGCCGAGCAGGCAGAGACTGCCGGGCTCCGGCGAGGGGATAGTGTCGGCCGAGGCGGCAAGTTCGATGGGGACGAACTCTCCGACCGCATTGCCTTCCACCTCCGCGGCTTCGAGGGTGAAGATGCGGCCGCCGAAGATGAGAGGCGCGCCGGCAAGGATGGTGAGGGTGTCGAGCGTGGGGGCGGCGTTGTCCGGGGCGGCAAGGGCGAACGGCTGCGCGACGCCGTCGAGAGGCATGCTGCCGGCAAACGTAAACCCCACGGTCTGGCTCGGTGCGGCAGCGTTGCCGCCGTCGAGCTCGCCCGCGTGGAAGACGAAGTCGCCGGTGTGACGGTGGAAGGCGCCGGCCGCGGCGGCGATGGAGTCTGCGTGGGCGGGCGGCGCGAGCAGCAGCGCGATGGCGGCAAGAGCTGTGCGGATGGCGAAGTCGGCACGCATGGAATTCCCTCTTGCGCGGGTATCGGCCCACCGGCCAGAAAGTTGACGGTGGAGCGGCGTGACGGGAGCACGAAGGTCATGGGGTGCGGGGCGGTCTTGGGCACGGCGTGGATTGACGGCGTGGGGTGGGGCGGCTAGGATGGGCACGCAATTCTGGGGTCGCGGCTGCTGCGTCTTTTGGCTGCGCGGACGCGTACTCCAAGCGAATCCCTTGCAGATGAAGGAGCATTGCCCATGGCCAGCACATCCGCCGCATCGTCCAGCGCCTCCACGTCCCGCCGCGAATTTCTTGCTCTTGCCGGGATGACGACCGCCGGCGCGAGCCTGCTGCATCCCGGCGCGATGTTTGCGATTCCGGTGGGCAAGGCAGGAGTGAAGACCATTCTCACTCCGAACGATTCGCGGGCGATGATGTCGGCGGCGAAGATCTTGGCGAAGAAGCTGGGACTCGACGAGAGCGCGGTTGCCACCTACGACGGCGCGCCAAAGGGGCAGGCTGGAACAATCGTGCTGGCGCTGGCGGCGGATCCTGCGGAGCATCTGTCGGCGGCCTTGATGCCAAAGATGGATGGCTACACGGTGACGTATACCGGCGGTACGGTGGTGTGGGCAGCAAGGCCACGGTCGGCACTGTTTGCGGCAGGCGAGCCGCACCACTGGGTAAAGCCAAGGGCAGCGGCGTATCGCCGCAATCCGGAGTTTGCGCTGCGCAATGCGACGTACCACCCGGACTATCCGGTGGCGGAGCAGGCGGCGATCTTTGGCGCGAACTTCTTTGTCGCGAACCTGGCGGCATCGCCGACGCTGCGGAGTGTGCCGGAGGTGTTCGGCGCGCTGACGGCAGCGCAGCAGACGCAACTGGTGGCGGACAGCGAGCGGCACAGGACGGAGAACGCGGCGCGGGTGCGGGAGTTCAAGGACGCGGACGTGGATGTGTATGCGCTGCTGCCGTATGGCAACAACTTTGCGACGTGGTCGCCGGAGTTGTACGCCGCGGTGTGCACGGCATTCCCCACGGCGAAGGGCACGCCGATGCCGAACAGCCATGAGAGCGCCGCGCTGTGCCTGAGCGACCCGGCGACGTGGCGGGTGCTGGAGGCGTACGTAAAGGAGTGGGCGGAGCAGACCGGCGCGACGGGTATCTCGGCGACGTTCTGGGACAACTACTCCGCGTTCTGCCAGGATGCGCGGTGCCAGGCGAACGGGCTGGATAAGTTCCCGAATGAGCTGTACGAGTTCATTCATCGCTATCACGCGTTGCTGACGCCGATGGGGCAGCGGCTGCACCTGCGCACGTGGTCGTCGGGCTGCCCGCACTGGTTGGGGACGAACTATGTGCATGCGCCTGGCTACGGGCAGTTCGGCATCAGCCATCCAGAGCTGTGGGAGCGCGTGATCCGGGAGACGCCCGCCGACGTGATTATGCAGACCAAGATCTACCACTCGGACTGCGAGCCGAATGCGCGGTTCACCACGCTGCTGGGCAAGTGCAAGCCGCATGTCGAGATGGTGGAGTACCAGCAGACGGGGCAGTTCATCGGGCGGCAGTACTTCCCCGCCTCCACCGTGAACTACACCGCCGCGACCATGAAGAAGGCGCTGGAACTGGTGGGGCCGGAGGGCGGCGTGCAGATGCACGCAGGCGGCGAGAGCCAGCCCGGCAGCTTCGACGAGCTGAGCGACATCCTGAACAACAACTGCGTGTATGCGTGGCGCGAGCTGACGTGGAACATCGACGTGGATCTGGCGACGATGTGGCATGAGTGGGCGGCGGCGATCTACGGCGAGGCGGCCGCGCCAGCGATGGTGAAGTTGATGCGCGCCAGCGAGGACGCGGCGACATGGTGCTGGTGTCCGCTGGGGCATGGGTCGGCCACCAACGGCGACTACGCGGGGACAATTGCGCGGCGCGAGGTGCTGCTGCGCTATACCAACCGCTACTACCTGTCGGAGTACGCGGCGTATCTGGAGCCGACACTCGAAAATGTAGCCAGAATGGAAAAGCAGCAGAAGGACTGCATGGCGCGGCTGGACGAGATGGCGGCTGCGCTGGAGGTTGCCAGGCCCCACCTGACCGATGCGCTGGCGGCGGAGGTGACGCTGCGGCTGGACTGGTTCCGGCACTTTGCGGTGTGCAACACGACGCTGGATGTGAGCCTGTGGCGCTTCCGCTACCTACGCGCGCTGGCGGCCAGGTTGACGACCGACCCGAAGCAGATGCAGGCGCTGGCGGCGGCGTACGACACGGTGGAGGCGGAGGCGCCCAAGCTGTTCCAGTTCGACAAGGCGCAGACGATCAGCATGTATCGCGTGCCGCTCGGCGAGATTGGGCGTGTGCCGGCGCTGGGCAATCCGCGCAGCCTGATGCACCAGATCTACCAGCAGTCGCTGGCGTTTGTGATGGAGAGCGTGGGCGTGGACTACCTGCC
>Ga0302202_10004793_pt1 | contig 14076 bp, 10 predicted proteins | sample II_Bog_N3_3_FD_194579 | JGI IMG/M metagenome (GOLD analysis project Ga0302202, IMG submission 194579) | Peat permafrost microbial communities from Stordalen Mire near Abisko, Sweden - II_Bog_N3_3 | ecosystem: Environmental > Terrestrial > Soil > Wetlands > Peat | place: Sweden: Abisko...
TCGCGCGTGGCGGCACGGGCCTTCAGGTGGAGCTGCACCTCGCCGGGCTTGGCCAGGATCGTCGTCTCCACGCCGGGAAAGTTCTTGTAATGTTTGGCCGCCCGCAGGTCGGCCGCCGATTCGGCGACCATCGCAATCTTCAACTCGCCGGTGGCCAGGTGAACCTCGGGCAGCGCGGCCTCCAACCGGGGAATGCACTGCTCGGTAAAGACTCCTTCCATCTCATGCGGAGGTCCGGGCAGCAGCATAATCAGTCGCTTCTGGCCCAGGTACTCGGTCTCCAGCCACTGTCCGGGAGCGGTGCCGCGCGGATTCTTCAACACCTCGGCGCCACTGATGTAGTCGGCCTGCTTGATGTTGTTTTCCGCCAGCTTGACCCGCATGTTGGCCGCCCGCGTGTAAAGCGCGGCCACCATCTCGTGGTCGCGGCGCAGCTCCAGGCCAAGGGCTTCGGCCACGCACTCGCGGGTCAGGTCGTCCTCGGTGGGGCCCAGGCCGCCGCTGAAGATGACAATCTCGGCGCGGGTAAAGGCCTGGCGGCAGGCCTCCAAAAGGTGGTCGGGGCGGTCGCCCACAATCGTTTTGTAGATGACTTCAACGCCGAGCTCGTTCAGCCGGGCCGTCAGAAACAGGGAATTCGTGTCCTGACGGAAGGGCGTCAGCAGCTCGGAGCCGACGGCGACAATCTCTGCGTTCACGGCTAACAGTGTAAACCGAAAGCCCTTGTGCATTCTCGGCCGGCCCCTGGCACGGAACAGGCTGCCCTGCGCGGCGGGCCGGAATGCCCGCCTGTAGTGTGATAAAAGTCACAAAGTCATGGGATGCGGGTCACCGCATTGTGAATGTGACCGGGGTAACGTCATTGCGGACAAAAGAGGTCTCGTTTGTCGCTATTACTCTCTCTTATCCCGTCCCAAGGGAACTCATGCAACTGACTCGCGCCGCCGATTATGCAATTCGTGTGATGATCCACCTCTCCACGCTGCCGGAGGGGATCATCGTCCCAAAGGGACGGCTGGCCAAGGCGGTCGAAGTACCGGAGAGTTTCTTATCCAAGATTCTTCAGACGCTGGCGCGCTCCGGAATGATTCAGGCCCGTCGCGGTGTGGACGGTGGCTTCTCCCTGCTGGAGAGAGGCGCCAACGCCACTCTGCTGGAGGTCGTCGAAGTCATTGACGGGCCCATCGTTTTGAACATCTGCATTACCGAAGGCACCAGTTGCAGCCGCCATCCGCAGTGCCCGGCCCACCAGGTCTGGATGGAGGCGCAGAAGGCCATGCTGGCGGTACTCTCGGCCGCATCCATTGCCACGCTGGCATCGGGCGCTGCCGGTGGTCTGGTGACCGGCCCATCGAGCGGCGTCAACAATTTATTACCCTACGAAAGTTCGCCATCCGCACCGCAGGGCATCACGCGGTGTACAACACTTACCCCAACCCCTGCGCGCGGCACCACCGGCGCCGCCGCGAAAAGTCACACGCAGCACCAACTTAAAATAATGGAGTGAGTGGCATATGGACTCCGCCGTATTGATACATCGGCTGCACTTCGCATTTACCGCTACCTTCCACTATCTCTTCCCGCAACTCACCATGGGCCTGGCCCCGCTGGTGGTGGCGTTGAAGACGATCGGCTTGTGGAAGAACGACGAACGCTACAACACCGCGGCGCGCTTCTGGGCGAAGATCTTCGGCATCAGCTTCGTCTTCGGCGTCGTCACCGGCATTCCCATGGAGTTCCAGTTCGGCACGAACTGGTCGCATTTCTCGCGCTTCGCCGGCGGCGTCATCGGTCAAACGCTGGCCATGGAAGGCACCTTCGCCTTCTTCCTGGAGTCGGCTTTCCTCGGCCTTTTCCTCTATGGAGAGAAGCGCCTCAGCAAGTTGGCACACTGGGGAACCGGCGTGGCCGTCTTCTTTGGAAGCTGGCTGAGCGGCTACTTCATTGTGGCCACCGACGCCTGGATGCAGCATCCCGTGGCCTACTCCGTGCTGCCTGACGGCTCGGTCACGTTGACCAGCTTCTGGGGTCTGCTGCTGAATCCCTGGGCCATCTGGCAGTACGCCCACAACATGGCTGGAGCCACCGTCACCGGAGCTTTCGTCATGGCCTCCATCGGCGCCTATTACATTCTCAGCGGACGCCAGAAAGAACAGGGCGCCATCGCACTGCGCGTGGCCGTCATCGGCGGACTCCTGGCCACTCTCCTCGTCATCGGACCCACCGGCGACGGACAGGGCCGCAACCTGGTTGCCTATCAGCCGGCCGCGTTGGCCGCCATGGAAGCCCACTTCGACACCAGCACCGCTGACCTCGTCATCCTGGGCCAGCCCAACACCGACACCAAGACGATTGACAACCCGCTGGTCATTCCCAAAGCGCTCAGCTTCCTCTCCAACCGCGACTGGAATTCGCAGGTACCCGGCCTCAGCAGCTTCCCGGAGACCGAGTGGCCGACCAACATCAGCCTGCTGTACTACGCCTACCACATCATGGTTGGCCTGGGCACCATCTTCATTCTCATCTCGGTGCTTTCCGGCATCCAGTTGTGGCGCAATAAGCTGTTTGAGTCGCGCTGGCTGCTGTGGATCATCATGCTGAGCGCTCCGCTGCCCTACATTGCCAACACCGCCGGCTGGATGACCGCCGAACTCGGACGCCAGCCTTACCTTGTGTACGGACTGATGCGCACCGTCAGCGGCTTTTCCAAGTCGGTGTCGGCGGCCAACGCCACCTTCACCCTGCTTGGCTTCCTGGGCATGTACACCCTACTCGCCATCCTCTTCCTCTTTGTGCTGCAGCGTGAGATCACGCACGGCCCGGTTGAGGATGCAGCTCACGCCGCGGAGGTGAAGTAACATGGTATTCACTGGATTCCTCTGGTTCTCCATCATCTCGGTCATGCTGGCCATCTACGTCATCCTCGATGGCTTTGACATTGGCGCCGGCGCGCTTCACCTCTTCCTCGGCCGCACGGATGCCGAGCGCCGCAAGATCATCAAGTCCATTGGCCCCGTCTGGGACGGCAACGAAGTCTGGCTGCTGGCCACCGGCGGCGTGCTCTACTTTGTATTCCCGCAGCTCTACGCCTCCAGCTTCAGCGGCTTTTATCTCCCGCTGATGATGGTTCTGTGGCTGCTCATGCTCCGCGCCATTGGCCTGGAGTTCCGCACTCACATCAACGATGGCATCTGGGCGGCGTTCTTTGACGCCATCTTCAGTATCGGCAGCCTGCTGCTGGCCATTTTCTACGGTGCGGCCCTGGGCAACATCGTGCGCGGCCTGCCGCTCGGTCCGGATCACTACTTCTTCCTGCCCCTGTGGACGAACTGGACCGTCGGAGCGCATCCCGGCGTGCTGGACTGGTACACCGTCCTGAGCGGAGTCGTCGTGCTGGTTGCACTGCTGGTGCATGGAGCCAATTACCTGGTCTGCAAGACCGATGGCGACCTGCATGAGCGCGCCCGCACCACCAGCCTGGTGCTGACCCCCGTTCTGCTGGTGCTGACCCTGGTCAGCCTGGCCGCGACCCTGGCCATCCATCCGGGCATCGTGGCCAACTACAACACTCTGAAGATTGGCTACATTGTGCCGCTCCTGGTCTTTGTCAGCCTGATCGGCATCTTCATCTTCCAGCGCGCGCGCAAGGAGGTGCTGGCCTTCGTCTGCGGCGGCCTGTACCTGGCGCTGATGCTGGTGGGCGCAGTCTACGCGCTCTACCCGGTGATTCTGCCGGCCGTGGATCCGCAATACAACCTGACCATCGCCAACTCCATCACCGGCAGCTACGCGTTGCAGGTGGGGCTGCGCTGGTGGATCTTCGGCATCATCATCGCTCTCGGCTACTTCGTCTTCCTGTACCGCATGTTCCGCGGCAAGGTGACGGTGGAAGACGGCGGCGGCTACGGCGACTGACAGGCCTGACTGCGCTGGCAAATATCCTTTGGCTCGGCGCCCTTGTTCCTGAACATTCCTCCCGGGCAGTGTGTGTCACCGCGCACTGCCCGGAAGAAATAGTCCGTTTTCACCTCACCCGCCGGAGTTCCGGCAGTGTGGGCTGGGATGTCACTCATAAGAGGGAGTTTCTGCCTTCATAAGCTCCAGGTCAGTGCATCCTCGAAGATGGACGATTCAAGCCGTTCCGGGATTTACTGCATGTTTCTGCTTGCTGTGGAACGTCATGGCAGGGAAGCAGTTACCGGGTTACAATAGAACAAGCCGGCATCCCGAACCGGTATAGCCCGGCCTGAGAGGAATAGGGAAGATACGTAGACCCTTACCCCATCGACCGGCGTGAGCGGCATCTGCCCCGGAGTATTTCCTGGCGGGTGGCCGCATGGAAGACAACTGAATAAAATCTCTTCGAGGAGACATGCACAGGATGAATAAGAAGATTGTCGTTGTATTTACCTTTGTCATGGTCGCACTGTTCGCGCAGTCGGCCTTCGCACAGTTGGGTTTGAACTGGGAAGGCCAGACCGGCGCCCTTTTGACTCCTTTTGCCTACACCGTGGGCGCCCCTGACAATAAGCTCGGCAAGCCGGAGATCGCTCTCCACTTCCTCGCGGGTGGTCCCGCACTGGGCGAGCAGTTCACTCTGTCGGCCACTGAAGGCTTCGGCAAGCGCTTTGAGGCTGGCTTCACCACCACCTTCGCCGTTCAGGGTTCCAACAGCAGCGGCGCCTGGGTTGGTTTGGGCGGCACTTCTCCGGATGCTCCCGGCGCCCTGTTCTCCAGCAGCTATACCACTCTGCACGGCAAGTACACGCTGGTGAAGGAGAACGCCTACAAGACCAAGTGGGTCCCGGCCATCGCCGTGGGCGCCGTGGGCCGCTTCGGCGACTCGCGCGTCATCGGTGCGGTGCTGCCTGGCGTCACTTCGCAGGCCGCCGGCATCAGCAGCACCAATGGTGATTTCTACGTCGTGGCCACCAAACTGGTCCCGGTCAAGAAGGTCATCGTTCTGCTCAACGTTGGCGAAAAAGTGACGAACGCCTCCCTGTGGGGCCTGGCCGGCAACGCCGGCAACGTCGGCTATGACAGCACCAACGCTCCGCTGGGTCAGAGCTACCATGGCAACTGGTTCGCAACCGCAGGCCTCGCCTTCGCCGGTCCGGCGAAGTCGCTGCTCGTGGTGGGCGCTGAAGCCGTGCAGCAGCCGCATTACATTCAAGCTGTGAATAATGTCATTCAGGACTACAACAACGTCCCGACATCGTCCAGCTACTTCCTGCGCGTGCAGCCGAAGGGCAAGCCCTTCAACGTCGACGTGGCGCTGGTGAAGGTTGCCGGCGGTCTCTCGCACGAACTCAACGTTCAGGCCACCTCGCGCTTCGGCACGGGCATCACCTACCGCTTCTAAACCAGCGTTTGCCGGTTACGGCATGGGCTGAAACACTGGGGGCCGCTCTTCGGAGCGGCCCTCGGCTTTTCCACCCAATGGTGGCCTCCAAAGGGGCTGGATATTTGAGTTTCTGACCCTGCAGGGTGATCTTTGTTTGGGATTCGTTTGCACGCGATGATTGTGTGGCCGCAAGTGCTTGCCTTAAGTGCGGGTTGCTCCCTATAATCGGCTTCTAGCGCCACTTGCCGCGAATGAGCCGATCGTCAGATTACTGTTATCATGTGCCTCGATACCGTATGGGTCGCTTGCACCAACTCACGTTGATTTGCGTGTCGCAGAATCCGCTATGTTCTCAAGGAGCCTAAGAATGAAGAAGTCTCTAATCGTGCTGATGCTGGCAGCTGCCGTCCTGGGCGCGCAGGCGCTGGCCCTCCCCCTGCCGCAGCAGGCAACACCGGCGGATACGCAGCAGAAAAAGGTCATCCAGGACCAGGCCGAAGGCGCCGCCTACATGGCCGCCATCAACGCTACGGACCCGGCGCAGAAGACGCAGCAGATGGAAGCCTTCCTGCAAACCTACCCCAACAGCGTGGCCAAGGAAGACGGCTACGAGTTCCTCGTCAAGACCTATCAGCAACTCGGTGATGTGGCCAAGGTCAAGGCCAGTGCCGTGGCCTGCCTGCAGGTGAACCCCAGCAACGTCACCTCCCTGGTGGTGCTGACCGTGCTGAACGCGCAGGACAACGGTCCTGACGCCGCCGCCAGTCTGCAGGCCGCCGGCCAGTACGGAGCGCGCTGCATCAAGGCTCTGGATACGGCCGCAAAGCCCGAAGGCGTGCCCGATGCCCAGTGGGACGCCACCCGGAAACAGTTCCGCAACGTCTGCAACAACATCCTTGGCTACGCCGCGCTGCAGGGTAAGGACTACCCCACGGCGCAGACCGCGTTGAAGGATGTGGTTGCCGCCAATCCGACCGACAACCAGAGCATCTACCTGCTGGCGCTCAGCTACCTGTCGCCCAAGCCCATCGTGGTGGACGGACTGTTCTGGATTGCCAAGGCCGCCGGCAACGACCCCAAGTACCTCAGCTACGCGCAGAACCGCTACCAGCGCTATCACGGCGCAGCCGACGGCTTTGACGCTCTGCTGGCCGCGGCCAAGGCCGAGCCGACCATCCCCGCGGGCTTCACCGTGACGCCCGCTCCTTCGCCCGCCGACCAGGCCAACGACATGCTGAAGAAGGGCGCGCCGGAGACTCTCTCGTTTGCCGAGTGGCAGTTCATCCTGACCAGCGGCAACAAGGACGCAGGCGACAAGACTTGGACGGCCATCAAGGGCCACGCCACCCGTCTGATCGCCAGCGTGGTGGAGGTGGACGCCGCACGCACCACTCTGAAGCTGGCCGGCAGCCAGGATGACATCGAGGCCAAGAAGGCAGATATCGTCATCACCCTCAAGGCGGCCATTCCGGCCACGCGCCTGCCCAAGCCGGGCACGCAGCTTACCATCCAGGGAACGCCCAGCGAGTACAGCGCCAACGGCGATGACTTTGTGCTGACCTTCAGCGATGGTGAGGTGCTAAGCGGACTTCCCGAGCCGGCGCACAAGCCCGCAGCTGGACACGCCGCTCCGCACAAGTCGTAAGCCAACTTGAACGCAGGCAACTGGGACGGCCTTCGGGCCGTCCTTCTTTTGTTTGGATATCCTACGCAGGGTAAGTGTGCCCGGCGGGCGGCCAGGTGGAAGGGAAGAGGCAGGCCAAGTGGGAGGGAAGCGGTGGCAAAGAGAACGGGCCGCACCGGGCGGCCCGCATCTACATCTCACATCCAACCTCGCGTATCGAGTCTAGCGCGCGATCTTCTTCTCCAGCGCCGGTCCCCGCTCGCTCTTAGGCGGACGGCGACGCATGACGGCCCGCACGGCGCGCGGATCAATGTTCAGCTCCGCCATGGTGCGGCTCAGGGTGTTGCGGTGCATGTGAAGCTGGCGCGCGGCCTTACACTGATTTCCATGATTGCTTTCGAGTACGGTAAGAATGAAGCGCTTGCGGAACTCACAAACCGCTTCGGAATAGAGAATGCCGCTTTGATGCATCTGCGCGATTAAGGCTTCCAGTTGGTCCTTCAACGTGGGACCTCGCTTTCTATCGTATAACGCTTGTGCTGCCAGACTGCAGTGCTGCTTTGCGCGTCCTCGTGCATGGCCGGCCGCGCCATAAAAACGCTTTCTGTGTTGCCCGGAGCTACGTCTTGTGCTGCAGCCCCTGCATGGCCTTCAGGCCATCGCGATACTTCTGTTTCAAATCTCCGGGACCGGCATATACCGCCGCCCGTCCCGCGGCCAAAAAGTACTGTCCGAAACTGCTGTTGGCCAACGCCTGCGAGGAGGGAAGGAAACTGGCCATGGCCATCACCAGCACCGTCACCACCAGCGCGCCGCGCACAAATCCAAACGCAGCTCCCAGAAGGCGGTCCACCAACTTCAAACCCACGCTGTGTGCCGCCCAGCGCACCAGCCTGCCCACTACGCCAGCCAGCAGCACAACACCAATAAAGATCAACAAAAATCCCGCGCCGGAGGCCAGCACATCGTTCTTCAAGTACGGTGCCAGGTAAACTGCGGCGCTGTGATATCCCCAGGCCGCCATCAGGTAACCCAACACGGTTCCCGCCAGCGAAAACAGCTCAAACACAAAACCCTGGGCGGCTGCCTGCAGCGCAGAGAGCACCAGCACCGCGGCAATCAGCCAGTCCATCCAGTTCATTCCGCTATCCGCGTGGCAGTTCCTTGCCGGTCAGCTTGCGATAGGCTTCCACGTACTTGGCGCTGGTATTCTGCTGCACCGCTTCGGGCAGCGCCGGCGCCGGCGGCTTCTTTTCCCAGTGAATCTCCTCCAGGTAATCGCGTACATACTGCTTGTCGTAGCTGAGCTGCGACTTGCCCGGAGCATAGGTGTCTGCCGGCCAGAAGCGCGAGGAATCCGGCGTCAGCACCTCGTCGGCCAGGATGACTCCGCTGGCCGTCTGTCCAAACTCGAACTTGGTGTCGGCGATGATGATGCCCTTGGTCAGCGCGTAGTCGGCGGCCTTGTTGTAAACGGCCAGGGTCAGTTCACGCAGCTTTTCGCTGTCCACGCGGCCCACGTGCTTCACCATCTCGTCAAAGCTGATGTTTTCGTCGTGACCGCTGGCAGCCTTCGTGGAAGGCGTAAAGATCGGCTCCGGAAGCTTGTCGCTCTCCTTCAGCCCCTTGGGCAGCTCGATGCCACACACCTTGCCCGCCTGTTGGTATTCCTTCCAGCCGGAGCCGGAGAGATAGCCGCGCACCACGCACTCCACGGGATACATGTTCGCCCGTGTGACCAGCATGGAGCGGCCACGCAACTGGTCGGCGTACTTGTGCAGCGCCTCAGGATACTCCTCGACATTGGCGGTGACCAGGTGGTTCGGCACAATGTCCTTGAGAAAGTCGAACCAGAACAGCGAAATCTGTGTGAGGACCCGGCCCTTGGCAGGAATGCCGGATGCCAGCACGTAGTCAAAGGCCGAGATGCGGTCGGTGGCCACGAAGAGCAGGCGGTCCGAGCCCACGTTATAAACGTCACGCACCTTGCCGCTGGCGTGGAGTTCCAGATCTGGAAAATCAGTTCGCAGGAGAATAGGGTCGCTTGGATTCGTCACGGGTCTCTTGGACTCAATGTGGCTAACGATGAAAATTCTAAACGGTGGGTTGGTTTTGTCAACGCAGACGAAAAAACTGTTTACAGCGCGGTGAGCAACCGGAGGGAGAAATCCGCAAAATTCCGCGCGTTTAGCCGCAGACGATACAAAACAAAATAGTTAACGGCTCCGGGACAATGGGCCGCGGAGCCGCCAAATATCAGGCGTTTTGCGCATTCGCGCTAATCACAATTCCGGCGGCTCCGCAACTGCCTTGGCGGAGCTTTTGGGACATCACGCGAACATGAACCTTGGGCACTACCCGCATGGTACCGCCGTCAGTTACTGCAAGCGGGGATGGAGGAACAGTTGCTCCGACCATCCCGCGGCTTGCTCCCGCGGACTCGCCTAGGCTGAGACCGCCTGCGGGCCCTGTTGTTCGGCGCCGAAGCGCACGCTGACAATGCGCGAAACGCCGGGCTCCTGCATGGTGACGCCGTACATCACCGGAGCCATGCTCATCGTCTTTTTGCTGTGCGTGATGACGATGAACTGCGTCTCCCGGCTCATCTCGCGGATCAGCTCGGTGAAGCGTCCCACGTTCGTCTCGTCCAGCGGCGCGTCCACCTCGTCCAGGATGCAGAATGGCGCGGGCGCGTACTGGAAGATGCCAACCAGCAGGCTGAGCGCCGTCAGAGCCTTTTCTCCGCCGCTGAGCAGCAGGACGTTTTGCAGCTTCTTGCCCGGGGGCGAGGCCACAATGTCAATGCCGCTCTCCGACGAGTTCTCCAGGTCTGTGAGCTTCATCCACGCCTCGCCGCCGCCAAAAAGCTTCTTGAAGGTCCGCGTGAAGTTGGCGTTGATGACCTCAAAGGCCTCGTTGAACTTGGTACGGCTGACTTCTTCAATCTCGCGGATGGTGTTCTGCGTGTTCTCAATGGAGTCGAGCAGATCCTTGCGCTGCGTCTCCAGAAATTCGTGGCGCTGCGCCGTCTCTTTGTACTCCTCGAGCGCCATCATGTTCACCGGGCCCATACCTTCCAGCTTGCTGCGCATCTCCTTGTAGGAGGCGTCGCTGGCCGCCAGCTCTTCGCCCGTCTGGCGGGGCAGAGCCTCATCGGCCAGCAGTTCCTCGCGCGTCTGGCTCAGCTCCTGCAAGCAGGTTTCGGCCAAATGGTTCAGGTCGCTTTCGGCCTTGGCCGCCAACGCGCTCAACTCGCCGCGGCGGTCGCGCACCTGGTCAAGAACCTCGCGGGCACTCTTCAACTCCACTTCCAGCTCGGCCAGGCGGGCACGAACCTGATCGCTTTCGAGCTGCAACTCCTGCTCGCGCTGCTGCGCCTGCTGTTGTTCGCCCTGCCAGCCAATGAGCTTGGCGGCCAGCTCTTCGTTCTCGCGCTGGCGTTGAACCTGCTCGGCGGCGGCGCCTTCCAACTGCGCGCGTAGGCTGGCCACACGCTGCGTCACCTCCCGCACCATGCTCTCAATACGCGCCAGTGACGTGGCGGCCGAACGGCGGCGCTCTTCGAGCGTGGCCACCCTGGCCATCACCTCGCTGGCGGCCTGTGCGGCGGTGTCGCGAGCGGTGCGCAGCTCAGCCACATGCTCCTGCGCGGCGGCCATCTGCGCCTCCAGTTGCACGCGCTGTTCCTCGTGCTGGCCAAGCTCCTGCTGGCGGGCGCTGATGAAACCTTCGCGCTCCCCGCGCTCGCTCTGGACGCGTTGCAGGTCGCGCTCGTAGCCGGTCATGCGCTCGCGAACCCGGGCCATTTCGCCTTCCAACTGGCGCAGGCTGTGGCCGCTGGTCATCACCTTCTGTTCGCTGTCGCGGCGCTCGGATTCCAGCTTGTCCAGCAGCACCGTCAGCGCCTGAATCTCACCACCCAGCCGCGCCACCGTCTGCTCCTGGCCGTTCAGGCGCAGCGAGAGCTCATCAATTTGCCGCTGCACTTCGCGCAGCTCGCGCTTCATCTGCAACGGACCCTCAGCCAGCTTCTTGCCGCCGGTGACGGTCACGTTGTGATAGCATTCGCCGCTGAGCGAGAGGTAAAACGCGTCGGGATTTTCAAGGGCCAGCGCGCGCCCGGTTTCAGCGTCCGGCACAATGTAGCCGTTGCCGAGCTTGGGCAGGATCACCTCGAGCGACGTGCCGAAGTTCTCCGGCACGCGGATGCAATCCTTCAGCGGAATGACGCGATCCTCGCGCAGATGGGTGCGGGTCGTCTCGTCAAAGACGAAGCTGAACTTGGCCTGTGAATCATCCGGGTGCACCAGGAATGTCGCGCGGCCTTCCACGTCGCTGCGCAGCAGTTGCAGCGCGGCGTTGGCGGCCTCCCAGCTCTTCACCACCAGGTAGTTCAGTTCGTCGCGCAGGAACTCGTCCACCACGCCTTCGTACTTGTCTTCCACTTCGATGAAGTCAGCCAGCACGCCCACCGGAGCATTCGCGCCCGTCAGCTGACCGCTGCGCAGCAACTTGCGCACGCTCTCCGTGCTGAAGCCATGCTCCTTGATGACCGCTTCGAGCGATGCGCGGCGGCCTTGCAGCGCAGCGGACTCCGAGCGCATCTGGTCGAGCTGGCGCTTGGCGTCGCCCTCTGCCGTGCGCTTTTCGCCCAACTCGGCGCGAGCTTCAGCCAGCCTGGCGGCAATAGCCTTCGACTCCTCTTGTGCGGTCTCAAACTCCAACCCGATCTGCCCGCGCTGCCCACCAAAGCTCTCCACCTGGCGGTTGCTGCTCTCCAGCTCGCTCTGCAACCGTTCGGCTTCGCGCCCCAGGGCGGCAATGCGCTCTTCCGCCTGGGTAATGCGGTTGCGGATGCTGCCCTCGGTGTTCATCAGCTCCAACATGCGGCGGCGCTGCTGCTCCTGCTGGCGCTCAGTCTCGCTGAGCCGCTCGGCAGCCTGCTGCGCCTGCTGCTGGCGCTGATGGTGCTCACTCTGTGCGCCGGCCACGTCGGCCGCGGCGCTCTCCAGCACCTTGCGGTCTCCGCCCAACTCTTCTTCCAGCCGCGCAAGCTGCGTGCTGGCGCTGGCGGACTCGGCCTCGGCGGCCGCGGAGCGCGCGGTCAGCTCGGCACAACGCTCCTCATTCGTGCGCGTGCGCGTGGTGGCCCTGTCCATTTCCAGTTGAATCTGGCTCAGGCGTTCGCGCGTGTGCTTGCTTTCGGCCTCCACGGTATAGCCGTGCTGGGTGCGCTCGGCGTGCTCGGCGTCCATGGCCTGCACGGCTTCTGCGCGCGTGTGCAGCTCTTCGGCCAACCGGACCAGCTCGGCCTCCAGTTGCGTCTTCTGCGCTTCCAGCTCGGTAAAGCGGCTGGCCAGCACAATGCGCAACTGGGCCCGCATCTCATCGCGCAGCTTGCTGTAACGTTCGGCCTTGGCGGCCTGGCGCTTCAGACTGTTCATCTGTCTGGTCACTTCGTCAAAAATGTCGTTGATGCGCGCCAGGTTCTGCTTGGCGTCGGCCAGACGGGCTTCCGCCAGGCGCTTGCGCGTCTTGAACTTGGTGACGCCGGCGGCCTCTTCGATAATGCTGCGGCGGTCGGTGGGCTTGCTGCTCAGAATCTGCCCAATGCGACCCTGCTCGATGATCGCGTAGCTCTCCGGCCCGAGGCCGGTGCCCATGAAGATGTCCTGAATGTCGCGCAGGCGACAGAGCTTGCCGTTCAGCAGGTACTCGCTCTCTCCGCTGCGGAAGAGGCGGCGGGTGACGGCGATCTCACCCTTCTTCAGAGTGGTTTTGAACTTGCGGCGGCGGATTTTGAGCACCACCTGCTGCCCGCCCGCGGCGGTACCCGCGTCCCCGGAGGCCGAAGCCTCCAGGGACTCCGGGTTTCCCTCCGGCGCATCAACTGCGGCCGGAGTGGCGGCGGAAAGATCGTTGGCGGCGGCAATTTCTTCGCTGGTCTGGCCGGGGCGCACCTCTTCGGTGTACTCCTCCACGTCGCGCTCGCGTTCGCTGCGCAGGGCGGCCTCATCCCAGTCGTCCTCGGGCATGTCGTTGTGAATCTCAATGACTGGCGCGCCGGTGTTGCCCTCGTACACTTCGGGGTCAACCAGGTGCAGCGTCACCTCGGCCATGCCGGTGGGCTTGCGCTCACGCGTGCCGGCAAAGATGACGTCGGTCATGTGGGCGCCGCGCAGGCTCTTGGCGCTCTGCTCGCCCAGTACCCAGGTGATGGCATCGGCAATGTTGGACTTGCCGCAGCCATTCGGGCCGACAACGGCCGCAATGCCCTCGCCGGGGAACTTCAACTCGGTGCGGTCGCAAAAGGACTTGAATCCCAGGACCTGAAGCTTTTTGAGTTTCAGCAACGCTCATGCTCCTCGAGCCCATGCGCTTCCATCGCGCACGCGCTCTCTTGCTTTCGCCGCCGGGAGGCCACATTGGAGCCTCTGCTTGCAAAAATCGGCGGTCTGCCTGTCACATAAGAAAAATTGGGCAAGCCCGGCGCCAATCTTGCGGCGCTCGTAAAGCTCTTGTGGCCCTGGCTGGTGGGCCGCCCTTTGTGCGGTGCTGCCCTAAAATCGGACTGCTGCCGCTGCGCGAGTGGTGGCTGGAAACCCGTCTATTGCCCGGGCCCCTCCACAACGAATTCCGGCGGGAGGGTCCGCCTCGCAAGTTGTTGTCACTCTATCGAGGCAATGCAGGGGAGTCAAGTAACAAAGCCCTATTTGTAGGGGTAGACTGTGCAAAACCCCAACCGGTTGCACATGGCTTGTAGCAAATCGCGCTAACCGCCTCCAGAATGCACAACATAAAGTGCAAAGTGAAGGCATCGCTTGATGTGGAAAAATGCACCACAACTGGTGCAAAAAAGCCGGTATTCCACACGAAGAAAGCCCGGCCACAAGGACCGGGCTCTTCACATCGAAATGCAAATTCGCCGGAAACCTCTACCCAAGGTTCGACAGGAAGCGGATCACGCTCTCAATCCCCGAGTAGTAGTTGGCGATGTGGAATTTCTCGTTCGGCGCATGAATGTTGTCATCCGGAAGGCCCAGGCCCATCAGCACCGAGGGGATGCCAAGATCGTTCTGGAACTGGCCGACGATGGGGATGGAGCCGC
>Ga0302202_10004795_pt1 | contig 14073 bp, 13 predicted proteins | sample II_Bog_N3_3_FD_194579 | JGI IMG/M metagenome (GOLD analysis project Ga0302202, IMG submission 194579) | Peat permafrost microbial communities from Stordalen Mire near Abisko, Sweden - II_Bog_N3_3 | ecosystem: Environmental > Terrestrial > Soil > Wetlands > Peat | place: Sweden: Abisko...
TCACCCTGTGCCAGGACCCATGCCATGGCCAGTTCGGCCACGGTGGCACCCAATCCGTCGGCGATCGCTGCGAGGGCGTCGACCAGCGCCAGGTTCGCCTCCACGTTCCCCGGGGCGAAGCGCGGCGCGTGCGCCCGGAAGTCACCGGGGGCGAAGTCGCCACCACCGGACCAGCGGCCCGACAGCAACCCTCGGGACAGGACTCCGTAGGCGGTCACGGCGATGCCCAGTTCACGGGTCGTGGGCAGGATCGCCGCCTCCGGGCCCCGCGACAGCAACGAGTACTCGATCTGCAGATCGGCCACCGGGTGGACGGCGTGGGCGCGCCGGATGGTCTCGGGCCCGACTTCGGACAGGCCGAGATGCCGCACCCAGCCGGCCTCGATGCACTCGGCGATCGCCCCGACGGTCTCCTCGACCGGAACGTCCGGGTCCAGCCGGGCCGGGCGGTAGATGTCGACGTACTCGGTGCCGAGGCGCTGGAGGCTGTAGGCCAGTGCCGTCTTGACCGCCGCCGGCCGAGCGTCGAATCCGTGCCATGCGCCGTCGGGGCCGCGTTGGGCACCGAACTTGACCGACAGGAGGAACTCCTCGCGTGGTCGTCCCTGCAACGCCTCGTGGAGCAGGAGCTCGTTGTGGCCCATGCCGTAGAAGTCACCGGTGTCGAGCAGTGTGATTCCCGCGTCCAGCGCCGCGTGGACGGTGGCCAACGCGTCGGCCCGGTCGGTGGGACCGTACGCCCCGGACATCCCCATGCAGCCGAGGCCGACTTCCGAGACGGCACCGGCGGTGCCGAGCGAGCGTTGCTCCATGATGGTCGTCCTCACGTTCCGGGGCCGACACGGCCGTGCACCCGTGCCCGGCCCGTGTGCCCCTCCTTCGAACCTACCCGGGGTGGGGCGGTGTTCCGACCCCACTCGGTTTAGCGTGAGGGGATGACCACGAGTGACGACAGCGAGTCGACGACCGACGGGACCGGTAGCTCCGCCGTGGGGACCCATGACCCCGCCGAGGGGACAGGGGCGCCTGCGGCGTCCACCGGAGACGGGACGACCACTCCACAGCGGCCCTTCACCCTGGCCGTCGACATCGGCGGAACCGGCCTCAAGGCCTCGGTACTGGATGCCGCCGGTGCCATGGTGGCCGACCGGGTCAAGATCCCGACGCCCTACCCGCTGCCCCCCGAGAAGCTGATGGCGTCCCTGGCCAAACTGATCGGCCCGCTGCCGAAGGCGGATCGCGCCTCCGTCGGCTTCCCGGGGATGGTGCGGGACGGCGTGGTGCTCTCCGCCCCCCACTTCAGCACCGTGAGCGGTCCGGGAAGTGCGATCGACCACCACCTGGAGAAGGCCTGGGCCAGGTACGACCTGGCCGGGTCGCTCACCACGGCATTGGGGATCCCGACCAAGGCGGCCAACGACGCCGACATCCAGGGTGCGGCCGTCATCACCGGGGTCGGGCTCGAACTGGTCATCACCCTCGGGACCGGATTCGGCACGGGACTGTTCCACCACGGTGTGCTCCTGCCGCATCTCGAGATCGCCCACCAGCCGTTCCGCAAGGGCGAGGACTACGACGACCAGCTGGGTGAGGCCACCCGCAAGCTGATCGGCGAGGAGCGCTGGAACAAGCGGGTCACCAAGGCCATCGCCAACATGCGCGCCCTGACCGCGTTCGACCACCTGTACATCGGTGGGGGCAACAGTCGCCGCGTGTTGCGCCACCACCTCCCCGACGACGTGACCGTGATCGACAACACCGCCGGCATCCTCGGCGGGATCCGGCTGTGGGTGCCACTGCACGCCGGACCGGAAGCCTGAGTCAACAGGACGGACGGCCAGGTCAGCCCTGCCAGCGCCTCCACCGGCGGTCCACGTCCTTGAGTTCCCGTCGCCATCCCTTGCGGGTCTCCGCGGCGAGGTCCCGTTGGGCCGAAGCCAGCCGCTCGGCGGCGTCGGCCAGATCAGGCTGCTCGGCGGCGAGCGCCTCCAGCCAGCCGATCGAGAAGACGATGTCGTGGTGGTCACCGAGTTTGCTCTGCAGACGCTCCGCGGCCTTGGCCGTCTTGCGTGCTCGGCCGCCCTCCACCAGTGCCAGCGTGTCGGCGCCGTAGCGGAGCTCCTTCAGTCGGATCCTCAGTTGATGGAGGTGCACGTCCGTCGGGTCCTTGCGGGCCCTGCGCCCGGCCGCCTGCAGGTCGCGCCAGGCCCGGTGGAGCATGGGCGGCAGCACATCGACGGCCGGCTTCGACGCCTTGACCTTGAACTCGGGGCCGTCCCACAGGGTCATCATCTGCTCGGTCAGGAGGAACCGACGCGGCCCGGCCTGCTCGGCGGCGATCTCGCGCTCGACCGCCACCCGCTTCCAGGCGACCACCGCCAGCAGCCGTGCCACCTCGTCGGCATCCAGCACCTCCGCGCCGCGCTCGGCGATCACCGCGGTCAACAGGTCGAGGTCCCGCGACCGACCGAGCTCGTTGCCGTACCAGGCGAGTTCGGCCCGCAGCGCCGTGCCCCAACCGGAGTCGAGCAGGAGCCGGTAGGTCCGCAGATTGGACCGGACCCTGCGCATGGAGACCCGGGTCTGATGGATGCGCTCGGTCCGGTCCGCCCGCCGCCCGGTCCCTCGGAGCGACTCGGCGGCCGACTGGGCCCACAGTGGTCGGGTCCCCATGGCCAGGGTGAGGGCGTGCGCCGGCCCCGTGCGGTAGGGCCCGTCGTCGAACTCGTCGCCCAGGTCGTTGAGGAGAAAGGTCCGGGCGGACATGGCCAGGACACGGTGGAGGACCATCCCCGCTGTCGGGTCGGGGAACTGCGGGTCGTAGAGGGGTCGACTGCGGCCCCTGCCGGGAGCGGGCGCTGCCGCGTCCTTGTCCGAGCCGTGGTCCACGTGGTCGTCGGGTGGGTCGGGGGTCATGGCGGTGTCCTCACCGGTCAGCCTACGAGTGTGGCTCTTCCGGCGCGCCCCGTGACACCGACCGGCAGCGACCCGGACCAGCGACGGCCCCCGGCGGAGAGCGCCAGGGGCGTCCCCGGTACGCTCGCGGCATGCGTGCCGTGACGATCGTCGAGGGGGAGCTCCACTGGCAGGAGCACCCCGACCCCACCCCCGGACCGGGCGAGGTCGTGGTGGCGGTGGCCGCGGCCGGTCTCAACGGTGCCGACATGCTGCAGCGCAAGGGGCTCTATCCGGCACCGCCGGGATCACCCGTCGACATCCCGGGCATGGAGTTCTCCGGCACCATCTTGGCCCACGGCGAGGGTGCGGCCCGGTTCCCGGTCGGCACCCGGGTGATGTCCATCTGCGGCGGCGGTGCCCAGGCCGAGCAGGTGGTGGTGCACGAATCGCTGCTGCTCCCCGTGCCTCACAGCGTCGACCTGGTGGATGCGGGTGGGTTCCCCGAGGTGTTCTCCACGGCCCAGGACGCCCTGTTCACCCAGGCCGACTGCAACGAGTCCGACACCGTGCTGATCTCGGGGGCGGCCGGAGGTGTGGGCACCGCCGCGGTGCAGCTGGCCGCCTGCGCCGGCGCCCGGGTGATCGCCTCGGTGCGGAACACCGACCTCCACGATCAGGTGCGCGAACTGGGGGCCCACGAGGTCATCACCCCCGACCGGATCGCCGAATTCGCCCCGTACCACGTGTCCCTGGAACTGGTCGGTGCGGCCGGCGTGGAGGCGGTCCTGCCCCACCTGGCCACCGGTGCCCGGGTCGTGGTGATCGGAGTCGGCGGCAGCGGGGCCAGGGCCGAGATCAACCTCCTGGCGCTGATGGGCGCGCGTGCCACCATCGGTGGGTCGACCCTGCGGGCCCGCAGCACCGAGGAGAAGGCCGGTGTCGCCTGGTTGGTCGAGGCTCGGGCCGTCAGGCTGCTGGGCGAGGGGGCGATGCGGGTCCCGGTGGCGGCCACGTTCCCGATGGCCGAGGCCACGGCCGCCTACGACCGGTTCACCGCGGGGGGAAAGCTCGGGAAGATCATCCTGGTCAACGAGTAGACCTGCACCACCCGGTGCACCTCGCCCGTAGGATGCGGCGGTGCCCGCGTACCTGCCGCCCCCTGACGCGGGTCGACGATTCACCGGTCGTCGACGGGTCCGCCTGGCGGATACCGACCCGCAGGGCCGGCTGCGTCCCGATGCCGTGGCCCGGTACCTGCAGGATGTCGCCACCGACGACTGGGACGACACCGGCATCGACACGGGGGAACTGTGGGTGGTGCGGAGGACGGCACAACGGTTGGCCCCCGGCGGTGCATGGCCGACGCTGGGCACCGAGATCACCGTCACGACCTGGTGCTCCGGCATCGGCGCTGCGTGGGCCGAGCGGCGCACCGACCTGGCTGTCGCCGGGGTCGTACAGGTACAGACCGAGGCGCTGTGGGTGCCCCTCGACGCCAGCGGCCGGCCCCGTCGCATCCAAGGCGGGTTCCGCGACGCCTATGAGGAGGCCTCCGCCGGTCGAAAGGTGTCTGGCAGGGTGCAACCGGCCGTGGTGGCCCACGGCACCGACCGGCGACCCTGGCCACTGCGACGCGTCGACCTCGATGTGGCCGGTCATGTCAACAACGCAGCCGGCTGGGCCCCGTTGGTCGAGGTCGCATCCGGTGCGCCGATGGCGGAGGCCGTGCTCACCCACCACCTCCCGGTCGAATGGGGCGGGCCGGTGGAACTGGCGACGTCGCCGGGTCGGATGTGGCTGCTGAGCGCAGACACGGTCCTCGTCTCGGCCACCTACGAGCTGTCCTGAGGCAACGTCGCGCCGGGCAGGGCTACCCGCTGGTCGGACCTGCGGGCCTACCTCGAGACGATGACCGAGGAACCGTGGCCGAAGAGGCCCTGGTTGGCGGTGATCCCGACCCGTGCGCCCTCCACCTGTCGTCCGTCGGCCTGACCCCGCAGCTGCCACACCAGTTCGCAGACCTGGGCGATTGCCTGGGCGGGGATGGCCTCACCGAAGCAGGACAGTCCGCCGCTCGGGTTGACCGGCACCCGGCCGCCGAGGGACGTATCGCCGTCACGGAGCATGCGCTCCGCCTCGCCCTGCTTGCACAGCCCGATGTCCTCGTACCAGTCCAGCTCGAGGGCGGAGGAGAGGTCGTAGACCTCCGCCAGGTCGACGTCCTCGGGGCCGATGCCGGCCTCCTCGTAGGCCGCCAGGGCCACCGACTGCTTGAACGTGGGTCCGACCTGGGCGGACGTGGCCGACGAGTCGGTCGAGAAGTTGGGCATCTCGATGATCGTCTGGGGGAACCGGGGGGTCACTGTGGACACCGCGTCGACGGTGACGAGGTCCTGGGTACCGGCGTGCCGCTTGGCGAATTCCATGGAGCACAGCACCAGGGCCGCACCTCCGTCGGAAGTGGCGCAGATCTCCAGGAGACGCAGGGGATCGGCCACCATCGGTGAGGAGAGGACCTCCTCGGCCGTCACCTCCTTGCGGTAGCGGGCGTTCGGGTTCTCCAGACCGTGACGGGCGTTCTTCACCTTGACCGCGGCGAAGTCCGCCTCGGTGGCTCCGAACAGCTCCATCCGGCGTCGGGCGTAGAGGGCGAAGTAGGTGGGGTTGGTGGCGCCCATCAGGTGGAACCGCAGCCAGTCCGGGTCGTCCTTGCGGTCGCCACCGACGGGGGTGAAGAAGCCCTTGGGGGTGGTGTCGGCGCCGACCACCAGGGCCACGTCGCACAGCCCGGCCAGGATCTGGGCCCGGGCATTGTTGATGGCCTGGGCGCCGGAGGCGCAGGCGGCGTACGCGGACGACACGCGGGCGCCGGTCCAGCCGAGGGCCTGTGCGAAGGTGGCTCCGGCCACGAAGCCGGGATAGCCGTTGCGGATGGTGTCGGCCCCGGCCACGTACTGGACGTCGGTCCAGGGCAGGCCGGCCTCGGCCAGGGCGTCGCCTGCGGCCGCCAGCCCGTACTCCACGAAGTTGCGTCCCCACTTGCCCCACGGATGCATCCCGGCACCCAGCACGGCGACCCTCTTGTCGTCAGGCATGTCAGGCACCCTCTCCGATCGGGGCGCCGGTCGGGCGCCACTTCCACACCACGTACTCGTGTTCGTCGTCCTCGTAGAGGGTGTCGAGCACCAGCTCGACCTCGGTTCCGACGCTGAGGTCATCGATGCCGACGCCGGGAACCACCTGGCCCATCACCACCATCTGCTCGTCGGCGAGCTCGACAGCGGCCAGGGAGAACGGGACATACGGATCGGCCGCCACGTAGGGCTTGGGCGGCTGGTAGCAGGCGTCGGTGTAGGACCAGACCTTGCCCGTGCGGCTGAGTGGGGTCTCCGCGAACTCCCGACCCTGGCACTCCGGGTTGCGGCAGAAAAAGGTCTCTTTCGGGAACGCGAAGTTCCCGCAGGTGGTGCACTTGGAGCCGAGCAGCGTGGGCGCCTGCTCGTCGAGCGTGAACCAGCCTTCGATGGCGGGCACCCGTGTCTTGGTCGTCATGGACGAATCCTAACGGACCGTCAGAAACCGAGACAGCGGGGCGTCCCGCCTGGTCGGGGTTGCACCCGTCGGCGGCTCAGCCGGAGACCACGAAGTGGGCGGTGACCGACTGGCGCGATGACGTCCCCGTCGGTCGAGGGATCCTGCCCGTCACCTTCCAGTGCCCGATGGTCCCCACGAGACGGGCAGGCGCGGAGGCCGACGGACCGTCCCCGACGGGTGAGGTGATGGTCGCCCGGACCGGCATGCCGTCGTAGGTGCCCTGAACGGTGAACTCGGTGGCCGGCAGGCTCGGATGCAGCCCCTCGGTGCCGGCCAGGTCGGATGGCGGGACGAGGCGGTAGCCCACCGTGAGGTCGAAGGCGTGGCCGGCGAGTCGTCCCCGGTAGTGGAAGACCGGAAACGTCCCACCTTCCCGATCGGTGGAGGAGTCCGCGTGCGGCGCCGACTCGGTCGTCAGGACCGTGGTCGAGGTACCCGATGCGGTACGGCCGTCGAGGACCGCGGTGAACGGCTGGGGGGCCGGGGACAGGTCGCCGCCCGAGAGGTCCTGACGGACCGGCGTCCACGAGATGACGGCCGTCCCCGGACCGTCATGGATGACCGCCCGGTCGGACACGAGGACGAACACGGTGAGGGTTCCGATGAGCAGGGCCACGGCGACCAGGGCGACGATGATCCACCTGCGGGTATGTACCTGGCCGGAGCGGGACACGGGTGGTTCGGTGCCGGTCACGCCACATGATCACCTGCCGGCGGGGCTCCCGACGGGATGCTCCGCCGCCGCTCGCAGGTCGACCTACCCCTGCTCAGTCGGCGACCGGTCCACCCAGTCCCCCGTTGGCTCGGGAGGCGGCGATGCGCTCCGCGTCCCACCCGAGCAGGTCGGCGAGGACCTCGTCGGTGTGTTGGCCGACGGTGGGTGCGTGGTGCGGCGAGGGCAGCTCCTCGCCGATGAACTTGATCGGCGACCCGAGTTGGTCGGCGCCGAGCTGCTCCACCGGATACCACTGGAAGCGGTCCTGGAACTGGGGATCTTCGGCGATGGTCTTCGGGGAGTTGACCGGTGCCACCGGAAAGTTCCGCTCGGTCCCGTAGTCGATCCATTCGGTGGACGTGCGGGTCCGGAAGATGTCGCGCAGCTCCGCCCGCAGCTCGAGGTTGCCCACGGCGTGGTCGGCGTACTTGGACCCCGGCCACCTCTCGAACAGGTCGGTCCGGTCGACAGCCTCGCAGAAGTTCTTCCAGAGCGACTGCTCGGAGGCCATGAACAGCACGTAGCGGCCGTCCGCGGCCTCGTAGACCTGGTAGCGGACGCCGTGGATCATGCCAGCCGTGCCCGGGTCGCGGCGTTCGTAGTCGTCCGACTTGTTGCCGGTCACCTCCGACTGGGGCCGTTCGTAGGCCTTCCACGTCTCGCTGCGGTACCAGTCCATGGCCGCGGCCGCGTCCGACTGGGCGATCTCGAGGTAGGAGCCCTCGCCGGTCAGCTTCGCCCGGAGCACGGCTGCCATGATCCCGAGCGCACCGAAGAGGGGGCCGGCGTGGATCCCCATCGAGGCGTGTTCGGGCAGGTAGGCGAAGCCGTCCTCGTTGACCTGGGGGGTGACGATGCCGGCCCACGTGTCGAAGGCCACCCCGTGTGCGGGCAGGTCCTTGTACGGCCCGGTCATCCCGTAGCCCGAGATGGTGCAGAACACGATGTCCGGCTTGATGGCCTTGAGGTCGTCGAAGCCCACTCCCCGGCGGGCCAGGACACCGGGCCGACCGGCTTCCACGACCACGTCGCACGTCTCGGCGAGCGCCTTGAAGGTGGCCACGTCCTCCTCGGTGCGCAGGTCCATGACGATGGACCGCTTGCCGCGGTTGACGTGGAGGTGCATGAGGGAGACGCCCTCCACGATCGGCCAGGTCATCTCACGGATGTAGTCACCTGCCGGTGGCTCGACCTTGACGACCTCGGCCCCGAGGTCGATCAGGGGCATGGTGATGGCCGCCGGTCCGAGGGCCGAGACCTCGAGGATGCGGATGCCGTGCAGTGGAGCGTCGGTGGGCATGGCCGAGGAGTGTATCTGACGCTCCGTCAGAACCAGCCTTCGGCGGATGAGGTCACCGGTGGAGGCCTGCTGCTCAGGAGTTGCGCAGCGAGGTGGCGTCGAATCCGACCACGGGATCGTCCATGGGCAGGACCATCCGGGCTCCCGGGTTCCGGTGCTCGGCGGCGATCAGCCGGACCACCGTCCCGTACGCGGTGAATCCCACGGCATGGTGGGCGAACGCCATCGGCCCTTCGGTCACCTTGACCTCGACCACACCGGTACCGCCGAGGTCGATCGCCGCTGCCTGCATCCGTTCCATGGCCGACTCGCGGGCGGCGTACATGGCTTCGGTGAAGTTGGTGAGCTCGACGTTCTGCCCCGACTGCTTCATGGTCGCCCCCATGGACCGGCGGGGGGCGTAGACGAAGCTGGCGCCCGCGGCCAGGCCCAGGGGAGCCCATCCAGCTGCGTGGAGGAGAGCGAAGTCCCGACCCGAGAGGTCGGACACGAACACCGGTCCGGTGCCCAGACCTTTGGCACCTACGGGTCGGACCGCCGTGCCGGTCAACAGGACGTCGATGTGGTTGCGCTCGACGGTCCATTCGACGTGGACGCCGACGACGCCGTGACCGCCGGCATGGGTGCACTGCGCATGGATGCGTTCGGTGGCGTGTGCGAACGAACGGGCGTAGGCGGCGGAGGCGTACGTGATCTCCCCCTGGCCCCAGTTCCAGACACCCATCGGCACCGAGTGCAGCGACACGCCGCTCACCAGTTCGACCGGTTCCCACCCCACGGAGTGGAGCACCAGCTCCTCGTCGATCGAGAGGTCGGACGTCATCCGACCCGAGGCGGACCCGGGGCGGCCAACGAGCGCAGCGGCAGCCGCCCGCATCTCGGCGCGCGGGTCGAGACCGGGTCCGTCGTCGGCGGCCAGCGGTGCCGGGACGGTCACAGGAGTCGCACCGTCGGACGTGGGGACGGCATCGGGTCGAAAGGCTTGAACCGGCGCACCCGGTTGCCTCGCAGCACGCACTCGATTTCGACGTCCCCTTCGCCCAGGTTGCGTTGCACCGTCGACAGGGCCGCACCGTGCAGGGAGTCGCCAGCCAGTTGGCGCTTGATGCCGTCGGTGGCGAGCTGGCGGGCCACCGTCTGGGCCTTGACCGTCTGGACGATCTCCGCACCCTGGGTGATGCCGCCGTACATCGAATTGCTGCCTTCGGTCAGGTACTGGGTGACGCAGTTCGCCCACTGGCGCACCGAGGCCACCGAGGCGGCGATCGACACCGGGGCGTACCCGGCTTCGACCAGCTTGGTCAGACGTTGGCCGGCCAGGTAGGTCGTCCAGGGCCGCCCGTCGGCCGGCGCCTGACCGTCGATCACCCGCACGGCGGTGCCCTGGATGCGGAACTCCACCACGCCCATGTCGGCAAGCGGTCCGGACGCATCGACGACGCCGACGATCCCGTGGGCACCGCCTGATGCCGCTTCCTCCTCCATGCGCTCGTAGGCGGTGGTGAACCCGGTCGTCCAGGCGTCCTGCACCCAGGCCTGTTCGTAGTTCTGCCCCCATGCCCGGTGCTCGCCGGAGACCATGCCGTGCGGACAGCTGAAGGTCTCGTTGTACCCGCGGATCCCACTCTGTCCCCCGAAGCCACCCATGCCGAATGGGGACGTGCCGTAGAACTGCCACTGCATGACGCAGTACCCCTGGGTGAATCCCACCGGCTCCAGGCCCATCTGCAGGCAGGCGGCGAAGTCGGGGACGGTCAGCCCGGAGGTGAAGGCGCCCTCTGCGAAGCGGCGTACGGCAGCTTCCGGCAGGTCACCAGGTTCCTCGGCCGACAGGGTCATCAGTTGTCGAGCGAGATGATGGTGGTCGGTCGGGGGAGGGTGACGTCATCGGACGTCTTGACCACGGCGGTCCCGAGTGACAGGAACTCGATGGTGTGGCTGCCCCACTGGTGGGACTTCTCCTCGAGACGGACGCCGACGATGCCGGAGGCGCCGAGTTCGTTGGCCTCGTCCTGCATCCGGGTCATGGCCAGCTCACGGGCCTCGTAGAGGGCCTGGGTGAAATTGGGGAGCTCCACGTTCTGGCCGGCCGAGCCCAGTGTCGCCCCGAGTCCGCGGTGGGCGATGTGGTACACGCATGTACCCATGACGAGCCCCTGGGGAATGTGGCCGGTCTGCATGAGTGTCCAGAAGTCCTGGCCGGAGAGGTCGGAGGTGAAGGGCTTGCCCAGCTTGTTCCGGTGGGAGACCCCGTTCTCGGCCTTGACGGCGGTGCCGACGGCGATGAACTCGGCGGCGTCCTTGCCCCACTCGTAGTAGTTGACGTCGAGTCTGACCCCGACCACGCCATCGGCTCCCAGTTCGAGCGCCTCTTCCTCCATCCGAGTCATGGCCAACTCCCGCGCGTTGTACATGGCCTCGGTGAGTTTGGTCAGCTCCTGGCTCTGTCCCCACTTCCGGGTCTGGATCCCGGTGTGGTAGATCGACGATCCCATCACGAACCCCAACGGGTGGAACCCGACCTCTTTGATGAGGAGGAATTCGTTGACCGAGAGGTCGGAGGTGAACAGCCCGTTCTCGAGTTCGGCGAGACGTCGGCTGGCTCCTTCGGGGAGGTCCTGGGGGGTTTCTTCCGGTGCGTCACTCATCCGTTGCCTCCGATGACGATGTTCTCGAGCGCCAGGCGCACGGCCTGACTGTGTTCGGCTTCGGCTTTGAGGACGGCGAGCAGGCGGCCCAGCCACGCATCCATCTCGACCTTCTCACTGCGGATCCGGATCCCGCCCGACGAATGGCCCACGGTGCAGCGCAGGATCGAGCCGTCGACTTCGGCATCGAACTGGTCGTCCTCCATGGTGATCCGCAGGGAGCGGATCTCGGCGGACTTCCGGAACCGACCACCGGCCCGCTGCACCTGGAGACGGGGACCGAGGGCGTCGGACAACTGGTCGACCAGGACCTTGAGCAGGATGGTGACGTCGGTGCTGTCGGCCCGTAGTTGAGCCGCTGCCAACTCCAGATCGAACGATTCGTCCATGTCAGTCACTCACCGCACCCTATAGCCGGGTCGGCATGGACCGTCTGGCGGGGTCGGACCACGTCGCCGGGCGGGCGGCTGGCCCCATGAACCAGGGGGATCCGGGTCGGGTAGAGTAGTCCGCTGTCGTGTTCGCCCACCTTCCGTCCCCGTGACGGATCCAGGTGGGGAGGGCACGTCTGCGACCAGCGCTCGTAGCTCAACGGATTAGAGCATCTGACTACGGATCAGAAGGTTGCAGGTTCGAATCCTGCCGAGCGCACCAAAGAAGTCCAGCTCACAGGGGCTTTCGGGGGTTTGTCCCTTGCCGAGCAGACGACCCGGGGGCCATCGGGAGAGCAAGGATCGTGGGAAGCGGGCCGTCGGTCACTTCGTCGAGATCTCCGGCAGGCGGAGGTCTCCCCAGGGCTCAGGATCCGGATGAGCTCAACCACGCCATGGCCAACGGTGTGGCCGCCGTGAGATCGATGGCCGGTTCGTTGGTCGAGTAGGACTGCACGTTGTCCTTGTAGACCGCCCCGTGGCCGTTGAACTGTGCATACGGATCGGCGGCCTTGCCCTTGCCGCCGGGGCAGGCGATCATGCCCGACACCAGGCCTTTGGACGCATGCGCGGTCGGGCCCTCCACCGCCGCGCCGGCCAGGACCGGTGACGCACCGTCGGTCGAACCGGCCAGATTGGCCACCTGGTGCTGGGGACAGTCCGGGAAGGTGCTGCCGTCGCCGATGATGAACGAGGCCCCCCACGGGTTCGTGCCCAGGATGTTGTCCATCCACCCCTGGGCCTGAGCGCTGAAGGTCGTGGAGCCGGTCAGCGCGTCGTACTCGCTCGCCATGATCGACAGACCTGCGCCGTGCGAGACGGTGTCCGAGGAGCTCCACGGGTAGCCGAATGCGAACGGCGTGCCGGCCCCGACCGAAGCCGCCTGTTGGATCTGCGTGTGCAGCTGGCCGACCAGCTGCGCCACGGTGACCGCCAGACCGGTGGCGCCGGTGGCGCCGGTGGCGACGATGAGCCGGGCCAGCTCGTAGTGCGCCAGACCACCGACGTCGTAGAGGTTGAGGCTGTCCTGGTCCGGAGACGCCAGGTAGCCCGACGCCCACCGGGCCGCCTGCTGTAGGTAGGCGGTCTGCTGAGTGCCGGGTCCGACCGCCGCCGCAAGTTCGGTCGCTCCGAGCTCCATGTCGTCCCGCCACTGGGTCTCGGGGTAGAAGTCGTAGGGGACTGTGGTCAGCAGGTGCCCCGTCGGTGAGGTGTCGGCCAGCGCGTAGACGTCCTCGCCGTCACGGAGGCAGCCGCTCGCGAAGGTCGGATCGGTCGAGCTGAACAATTGCGCGCAGAGGCCGAAATCAGCCGCCAGCCGACCGGCGAGGTTCGGGCTGACCGGAGCACCGGCGGGACCCGCCTCGAACACCGGCCGGTTCCGGATGTACCGGTCGGCCGGGCTGCTTCCGCCGTAGGTGTCGTCGGCCTGGGGCAGCCTCCAGATGTCATGGTCGCTGACGGTCGATGCGTTCCCTCCCCCGATCCCCACCTGGTAGTAGAGGGTCCTGGTCGAGTCGTCCCACATCTTCTCGAGCCATTGCACGCCGAAGGCGACCTCGTCCATGACGTCGGCGCTGCCGGCCGTCGCCCCCATCTGGGCGGGGAAGGAGCGGGCGCCGACGCCGAGCAGGGCGACGGTGTACGAGGTCGTCTCGACGAACTTGAGGTAGTCCCCGGCGTCCCACCAGCCTCCCGACGCATCGATCGTCGTGCCCAGAGGCGACAGGTCGCCCGTGAAGTTCCCGTTGGCGTCGACCTTCGGGGTCGCATAGGTCATGGCGTGCTCGTCGTTGAGATGGGCGGGAGCCGTGCGCAGCGTCGAGGGGATGTAGTCCGGGCCGTCACGTTCGTCCTGGTAGAAGGACAGCGAGTTGCTGAGCGCCTGGTGCCACAGTGTCGACGCAGGGCCGATCGCAAATGAGGGTGAGTCGACGGTGACGGGCCCGGACACCACGATCCGATACGTGCCGGCACTGCTGACGGAGCTGAACGTGAGGGGATACACGAACCCGTACTTCTTGTTCCAGGAGCCGGAGCTGGATCCCACGACACCGGCGTACACCGAGGTACCCGTGGCATCGCGTACCGAGAAGGTAGTGCCACCGAGCCCGGATCCCGACATCAGGTAGGCGACCTTGGTGCCGCTGGTGGGATAGCCGATCTGGTCAACGCGGACGACGGGTGCCGCCGGACGGGAAGTGGCCGCTGCCGCGCCGGGCACGGACACGGACACGGACACCGCGAGGGTGATGCATCCCAGGACCGCCGCGACGACAGACACACGGCTGGCCACGGTGAGAGGCTAGTGGGCGTCCTGGTCCGGCGTCCGAGCTGCCGGTCGCCGCGCGACAGCCGTGGTTCGCACGTGGTCGACGGATTGCCCATACTGTTCATGGTGGGTGCCCGACGAGGGGCGGGCCGACATCGGGCTACCTGGATCGTCGAGTCCTTGAAAATTGCAGCAGCACCAGAGATTGCAGTACC